>Ga0210395_10002191_pt1 | contig 15241 bp, 16 predicted proteins | sample IncBWH4OmetaG_FD_150861 | JGI IMG/M metagenome (GOLD analysis project Ga0210395, IMG submission 150861) | Forest soil microbial communities from Barre Woods Harvard Forest LTER site, Petersham, Massachusetts, United States - Inc-BW-H-4-O ... | reverse complement strand
GCGCGGTTACGCACGCCGGGAATGACCAGGGTTTTACCCCGCCACAAGCCATCGTGCCCAGCTCTGGCAACGCGGCCGGCGTCCATCACGCCCCGCCGGAACAGCCGGCTGCCCGCCGCGCCGGCCTGCGCCGCGAACCCCGTGTCCGTCGGACCCGGGGCCAGGCAGGAAACCCGCACTCCCGAGCCGCGGACTTCCCCGGCCAGGGCCTCGGTGAACGACAGCACGTACGCCTTCGTGGCGTAGTACACCGCCGAGTTCGGACCCGGCTGGAACGCGGCCGTGGAGGCCACATTCAAGATCCCCCGCGGCGTCGTTCCAGCATCCCGGGCAGCAGCAGGGCGGTCAGCCGGGTCAGCGCCGCCACGTTAACATGGTCGCGAGGCAGTGCCGATGTCACGCGGACCACCGTGGATGAGCGGTGATCACCCTTATCGGTTTCGGGTCTTAAGCTTTAGGACGAGGCAGAGTCAAAAAGGGCCGCTTTTGACGCCCACGGAGCCGTTCATTCCTGGCCGCTAGTGGTTTCCGAAGGCTGCCTGGATGGCGGGCCGTTGCCTTGAACGTGCTGGTGAAGCGTCCGGGCGGTCCGTTCCAGGATCTGGTCGGAGAGCCCGGGATCGTCCACGGCACGGGCTAGGGCGACGGCTCCTACGAGCGTGGCGAGGATGAGATAGGGATCGTCCGGGTCGCCGGCTGGCGTCAAGCCGGCGAGCAGGTCGAGGTAGCGGCGGACCTGCGCGGTGTAGGCGGCGCGGGCTCGCTCGCTGCTACGGGCGATGTCTGCGGGGAGTGCCGCGACTGCGCATCCGGTTTCGGGCTTGTCGCGGTGAAGCGGGCTCAGGTAGGCATCGATGGTCGTGGCGAGCGCCTCAGGCCCGCCCTGGCGCGCTGCTGCTTCGGCTCGCTTTGATCCGTGCGCTAGGGCGGCCTCGACGGCCTGTTCGATCAGATCGTCGCGGGAACCGAAGTGCCGGTAGAAGCCGCCGTGGGTGAGACCTGCCTCGCGCATCAGTTCCGCGACGCCTAGGCCGTCGATTCCATCGCGGCGGATCCGGGCAGCTGCGGCTGTCACGATCCGCTCGTGGCTGGCGGCTTTGTCTGCTTGCGAGCTGCCCATGTGTCCGGGCCTTCCTGACGTGGTCGTGCGACGTATGCCCTTGACATTCAGGATGACACACGACATCCTCCAATCAGGATGATGACTATCATCCTGATTGAGCTGTGCGGATACGTCCTGGAGGACTTAGCCATGCCTGACGCCCCCGATCTGCACCTTGACGTGTACGTCGCGCCGATGAGACCGATGCGGGGAGCGCCGGCGCAAGGGCCGGGCGATGAGCCGATGTGGTCGCCGATGAGCGCGACCCTCATCCGTGGTGAGTACGACGCGGTCCTGGTGGACACGCTCGTTACCTTCGGCCAGGTCGACGCCCTCGCGGATTGGATCGGCAGTTTCGGCAAGCGGCTGTCCGCGATCTACATCACCCATGGGCATGCCGATCATTGGATCGGCCTGAGCCGCCTGCTGGAGCGCTTCCCGGACGCACGCGCGCTGGCGACCGGCTCGGTGCGCGAGCGCGCCGTGTTCGAGGCGACCAATCCTGGCCTGTCCGGCTACTGGCAATCCATCTTCGCCGGCGAGGTCCCTGCCGATCCGGTCCTCCCCGACCGGTACGACGACCCGGTTATCGACCTGGAAGGCCAGCCGCTCGAGGTGATCAGCATCGGCCAAGGCGACACCGAGCATTCGACGATCCTGCATGTCCCCGCTCTGCATGCCGTCGTGGGCGGCGATGTCGTCTACAACCAGGTCCACATGATGACCGCCGAAACCGATGAGAAGGAACGCGAGGACTGGATCGCCAGCCTCGACCGGATCGCCGCCCTGCAGCCGCGGATCGTCGTTTCGGGCCACAAGCGCGTCGGCGCCGCCGACGATCCCAGGACGATCGGCGAATCCCAGCAATACCTCAGAGACTTCTCTCGCATCGTCGCCAGTGAGGACGCGGCGGAGGACATTGTTGCGGCGATGCTCAAGCGGCACCCCGGCCGGGATAACCCGCGCGTCGTGTGGCGCTCCGCGCGCGAGGCCGTCAAGAAGCGCCAGTGAAGGAAGGTCAGGGGGCTCGATGAGCAGGAGCAGGCAGTTCCGACTTGCGGCTCGCCCGGAGGGCGAGATCAAGGACTCTGATTTCGAGCTGGTCACGGCGCCGATTCCCGAGCCAGCCGAAAACGAGTTCGTCATCGAGACGACTCACATCTCGATCGATCCCGCCATGCGCGGCTGGATGAGCGCGGCCCGTTCCTATATCCCGCCGGTCAAGATCGGTGAGGTGATGCGGGCGCTGGCGGTAGGCCGCGTCATCGCCTCTCACCACCCAGAGTTTGCGCCCGGCGACTGGGTCCACGGACCCTTCGGCGTGCAGGAACATGCCGTCTCCAACGGCCAGGACGCCTACAAGATCATGGTCACCGGCCCACTGACACCGGCCGCCTATCTCGGCGTGCTGGGCCTGACCGGGCTGACCGCCTATTTCGGGCTGCTGGACGTCGGACGGCTGAGCAACGGCGACACCGTTCTGGTCTCCGGAGCGGCCGGCGGCGTGGGGACGGCTGCCGGCCAGATCGCGAAGATCAAGGGCGCCACCGCAGTCGGCATCGCTGGCGCTCCGGAAAAATGTCGCATGCTCATCGAGGAACTCGGTTTCGATGGCGCGGTCGACTACAAGCGCTCAGACCTGCGTGTCCAGTTGCACAAGCAGACGCCGGACCGCGTGGATGTCTTCTTCGACAACGTCGGCGGCGAGGTGCTCGACGAAGGCCTGACCCGCCTCAGGCGCGGCGCGCGGGTGGTCATCTGCGGTGCGGTTTCCCAATACAACGCCAGCGGCCCTGTCGCCGGGCCCGCCAACTACATGGCGCTCCTGGTCTCACGCGCGTCGATGACGGGCTTTGTGGTTTTCGACTTCGCCAGCCGGTATCAGCAAGCGATCCGAGAGCTGTCCGGCTGGGTCAGTCAAGGGCGGCTGCGGAGCGTCGAGGACACCGCGCCCGGCGACATCGAGATGTTCCCGAGCATGCTCGCCCGCCTGTTCACCGGCCAGAACACTGGCAAGCTCGCCCTCGAACTCCGGCCGTGACCAAGCCACGCAGCAGACTGGACAGCAGGCCCATGGCAGCTGAGATCACCCGCCAGCCCGTGACCGCAGGCTACGACTCAGAGCTGCCGCCCGCTGCGACCAGAAGGACAGACATGACCACCGGTGCTGGACCGCTTCCGCCTCGACGACAAAGTCGCGATCGTGACCGGGGACTCCTCGGGCCTGGGCGTGGCATTCGCCAAGGCGCTGCCGAAGCAGGGGCAGACCTCGTACTGGCGGGCCGCCGTGCGGAGCGTCTCAAGGCGACCCGCGCGATTGTCGAGCAGGCCGACGGGCGTGCGATCGCGGCCGCCGCAGACGCGGCCCTGCCGGAGAGCGCCCTGGCCGTCGTCGAGGCATCGATCACGGAGTTCGGGCATGTCGACGTCCTGGTCAACAACGCAGGGAAGGGGACGGCGGTACCGGCCACGCGCGAGACGCCCGAGCAGTTCCGCGAGGTCATCGACATCAACCTGAACGGCTGCTACTGATAGCTCAGGCCTGCGGCCGCGTCATACAGCCCGCGACGGCACAGCCCGATTCGGGCTTATCCCGATGAAGCTGGCTCAGGTAGCCGTCGATGATCGCGGTCAGGGCGGTGCGGCCTCCAGGCTCGGCCGCCGCGGCTGTTCGTCGCGATCCGTGCGACAGGGCGGCGTCGACTGCCGCGGCGACTTGAAGTGCCTGTAGAACCCGCCATAGGGTCGGGCCGGCCTCGCTCATCAGGTCCGCGACGCTGACGCTAGCGATGCCATCTCGGCGATTCGGCACGCCGCCGCAGTCACGATGCGGTCGTGGCTAGCAGCTTTGTCGGATTGCGAACTGCCCATCTCTCAGATTCTCCAGGTTACGAACTGCCCATCCCTCACCTCTCCAAGTTAATCGCCAGATTCAGCTTGACATACAGGATGACGTGCATCATCTTGATGTAGATGACGGACGTCAGCTTGTTGCTTACTGCTGACATGCCGCTCGTGAGCCTGGCGCGACTAACAAAGGAGACCGAACAATGCCAATGATCGACGTGTACGCCGCGGCGGGGACGTTCGCGGACAAGCACTCCCTGGCGCGAGACGTCGCCGCCTGCGTGATGCGCAACGAGCAGGTCCCCGGCCTAGCGCTGTTCCGCAACAACACGGCAGGGTTCGTTCACGAGCTTCCCGCGGAAGCGATAGCGAATGTCGCGGGTGAGGGCAACTACGTACGTGTCCAGGTGCTAACCCCGGTCGGGGTGCTTGACCGTGACAAGCAGCTGTCAGTCGTCAAGGAACTGACCGAGATCATCGCGGCGGCGGCCGGCGACCCAAGCCTCGCGGAACGAACCTGGGTCCTGCTGACCGAGTCGCCTGAGGGGGGCTGGGGTGTTGCCGGCCACGCAAACACGGGCGCCGACCTCGCCCAGGCGGCGAGGGCCGAGATTGCGGCCCGCGCGGCACAAACGCCGACCGACTAAGGCACCGACAGCCGCTCTGGGGTTCAGGCCATGACAACGGCACGATTCGAGGCCCGCAACTTATGGCGCCGAGCGTATTCGGCGTGCGGAGCCGCGATGCGCCGGTGGTGCCAGTTCCAGCAGCGATCGATGCCGACCATGAAGCGCCGGGATGGGACGGGCCGCCGCCTGACGACGTTGCTCGACCGGCCCACTCCTCCAGCGTTGAGCCATGGTGTTCAGCGGGCCGATCGATCCCTCAATATGCCCTTGGGAAATGGGCGCTCGGTTCCGTCCGTCCCTCCGCGGACGCGAGCAGGAGCTCTCGGTCATTCGCCAGAGGCTGAACCAGGTCCGGGCTGGGACCGGTTGCGTGGTGGTGGTGGAGGGCAGCGCCGGGCTCGGCAAGACAGGCTGCTCGACGAGTGCGTATCGATGGCTGAAGAGCTCTCCGTCCGGATCGGGCGAGGAGCGGCCGAGCCGGGGCGCGTGATCGAGCTGGGTGCCCTCTTCCCTCTGGGGAGAGCGTTTATGGCGATCCGGTGTTCATGGTGGTCGCCAAGCCGTCGGAAGACGGTAACAGGGCGATACAATCGGGTCGCTAACTCTCGCCGAGGAAGCCGGCCAGGGCGTCGAGGACCAGGTCCGGTGCTTCCTCGGGCAGGAAGTGGCCGGCGGGCAGGGCGTTGCCGCGGACGTCGGCGGCATACTCCTGCCACACGCTGAGCGGCTCGTAGGCGCGGCCGACGAAGCCCTGGCTGCCCCACAGCACCAGGACCGGGCAGCCGATCTTCTGCCCGGCGGCGAAGCTCTCGTCGTCGTCGGTCAGGTCGGTGCTGGCCGCGGCGCGGTAGTCCGCGCACGAGCCCGCGATCGTGCCCGGGTCGCTGAAGCAGCGGATGTAGTCCGCCATCACGCCGGGCTCGATGCTGGCGCCCATGTGCGAGTCAAGCCAGAAGGCAGGGTCGGCGGCGATCATGTGCTCGGGGACGCCGTTCGGCTCGGCCAGGAAGAACCAGTGGTAGTAGGCCAGGCCCATCTCCCGGCTCACATGGCGGAAGACGTGCCGGGTGGGCACGATGTCCAGTATGGTCAGCCGCTCGACGGCCTCCGAGTGGTCCAGGACCAGCCGGTGCGCGACCCGGGCGCCGCGATCGTGGCCGACCAGGCCGAATCGGCCGAAGCCGAGCTCGCGCATCAGCCCGACCTGGTCCCGTGCCATGAACCGCTTGGAGTACACGCGGCCTGCTTCGTCCGGCTTGGGCTTGTCCGAGTCTCCGTAGCCGCGCAGGTCAGCCACAACGACGGTGTGGTCCCGGGCCAGGCCGGGGGCGACCTGCCGCCATACCAGGTGGTTCTGCGGGTAGCCGTGCAGTAGCAGCAGCGGCGGGCCCGACCCGGCGACGGCGCAGTTGATGGTGACGCCGGCCACGTCCACGCGGCGGTAATCGAAGCCGGGCAGCACGGCAGGGGTCATGACGGTAGCTCCTGTTCCAGTCGGGCCGCCGCTGGCAGCGAGCTGCTGATCGTGCGAAGCTGGTCGGCCGACGCGAGATGTGTTCCTGCCGGATCCCAGGCGTCCAGGTGCTCGTTCAGCCAGCCATCTGCCGACAGCCATGTGGTGGAGGCACGAAGGAGGATCCATGGGGAGGAGGCGCGTCGGAGACCGCCGGCGTACCGCGCGGTGAGCTCTACGGTCGGTATTGCCCGGGGAGTTGTGAGCACTGCCGCATATGACGGTGCCAGCGCATCCATCAGCATGATGAGCCGGAAGATGTCTGGCGGCTGGTCATCCTCGGTGAGGCGGAGCCACGCGGTCAGCACAGGGCGCGGGCCGCCAGCGTACGGACGGCTGCTATCGGTGGGCCGGACCTCAAGGAACTGGCCGATCGGCGCAAGTCCAGGCGGGATGGCAAAACGGTCGCAGTTGCCGTGCGGCGGCACGGACGGACAGTCAGGAGCCACTGGCTGCAGCCACTGGGGTCTGATCGCACCTGTTACCAGCGAAGCCGAGGCCAGGCACGATCTGTCGCCGTCCGCCGGGAGTGCGCCGGCCGAAGCGCGCCCCCGGCGGGGTCGGGTGATCGCTACGGTGAACACCTGGTTGATAGGACGGTGCAGGCGCACGGTCGCGCTTCGCATCAGGCCCGCGTCTTCGCCGGAGTACGTCGCTTGGCCAGCAAGGCGAGAGTCAGGCCGCCGTGAAGGCCTCCGAAGCCCCATAGATGCGCGGGAGGCTCGATGGGCTGGCCGGTTACCAGGTCGACCTGGTCGAGCCAGCGTCCAGGAGGTGAAGGGGAAGCTGCTGTGTCCGTCGATGTCATGCGTTATCGTCTCCAGCCCTCGGCCTGAAGCCGAACAGATCAGGGTCGCGCCGACCCGAGTCGGTTGTTGTAGACCCGCAGCTGCATCGCGGCCGGGGCCAGCACGACGATGTCGCCGTCGTCGTTGGCTGTCGCGCTGATGACGGCGACTCCGCCGAGCACCGTCGTACCGCCGAAGCGCTCGGTCAGCGTGTCCAGGTGAGCCATCCCGTTGAGGAACGGGATGATCAGCGTCTGCGGCCCGACGGCCGGGATAAAGTCAGCGACTGCCTGGTCCAGTGCCGTCGCCTTCACCGAGAGCAGGACGATGTCTGCGGGCTTGGTCAGCTCGCCCGCTAGGAGTAGATGCGGTCGCGCCCCTTCCATCTCGGATCCGGCGTCCGGACAGGTGATGCGCAGGCCACGCTCGCGCAGCTGCTCAGCACGATGCGAGCGGACCAGGAACTCGACGTCCCGGCCGGCCAGCGCGAGCCGCGCGCCGAAGTAACCGCTGGTGGCACCGGCTCCGATAACGAGGATGGTCATCGTCTGTGTGGCTCCTCCTGTGTCCTCGTCCAGCGCCTGCCGCCCTGTCGAGTCCGCGGGCAGCTTCGGAAGAACCGTGGTAAGGCGAGGTCCGTTGCGCGGGGCTGCCCGCAGTGCGCGGTGTCGCGGGCAGCCCCGCGCGGTCACCTTAGGGCGAGTTCTGTTGCACGGGCGGCAACCCTGCCTGGGGCTGTCCATGGTGTTACCCGTGCAGGTCGATCTGCTAGAGACCGGTCCCGGAGATCCCGTCGAGGGCATCGGCGTTGTCAGCGAACCATTTGGGTTCGTCACCCGGTTTCGGGAGTATCAGCCCGTATTCCATCTGCATCTCGGACACGATCTCGGTCAGGCCGCCGAGGACCTGTTTCGGTGACTGGCCGGTGATCTCCGTCCACGACGCCACGATCCGCTTGATCAGTGCCTGCTTCTCCTCCAGGGGCCGCCCGGCGCGGATCGACCCTGTGATACCGGTGATGTTGTGGTCAGGCCCCTCGGAGCTGTAGGAGACGCCTGGCGGCAGTTCGTTGAAGAATGTGTGGACGAAGATCCGCGGCGCTCCGGTGAGTTCCACGTGGGCGTCGGTGATAGCGGCGGCCATCTTCGCCTTCATGTCCTCGGTGAGCATTCCGTGTTGGTATGAGACTTGGTAGACGGGCATGAGATTCCTCCGTGCGTGTAGATGTGAGGTGTTGTGACGTTGGCCGTGGTCAGCTAGCGGCCGGGCAGCGCAGGTGGTGACCGCGGCCACGGCCCGGGCGGGCCGCAGGGCGCGGACGGTCATAACGGATTCCTTTCGGTGACGCTGGCCGGCAGGCGGCTGCGGTAGCTGACGGCCCGAACGTATGGTGCGGCGCTGCGGCTCGCATCTGCCGAATGACCAGCCACGTGGCCGCTGTTACCCGGTCTGGTATGCCGGCTGCGGCTGGCCTAGACTTCGAGCGTGCCTGCGGGAAAGGCGCCAATGAGCGTGCGCAAGGCAGGGCACGATCGGTACCCGGGGTTTTCAGCCGCCGGGCAGGCCCTGCCGGACGGCCTGTTCGGGCGCGAGCGCGAGTTCAGGGCGCTGAGCGACATGGTCGACCGGTCACGCGACCATGCCGGCGGTGGGCTCGTGGTCCGCGGTGAGCCGGGGATCGGGAAGTCGGCGCTGCTCGCGGGGGTCAGCGCGCAGGCAGCTGGTCGCGGCGTACAGGTACTTTCCGCGGTGGGGGTGCAGTCCGAGGCGAATCTTCCGTTCGCGGGCCTGCACCAGTTGATCCGGCCCGTGTTGCGCCTGGCCGCGGGATTGCCGGGCCGGCAGCGCGCCGCGCTGTACGCGGCCTTCGGCATGGTCGGCGCGGAAGCCGGCGAGCTGTTCTTGACCGGGCTGGCGACGCTAGAGCTGATTAGTGACATAGCCGGGGGCGCGCCGGTGCTGCTGATCGTCGACGACGCCCACTGGCTGGATCAGGCCAGCTGCGCGGTGTTCGCTTTCGTCGCGCGGCGGCTAGCCGCCGAGCCAGCGGTGATGCTGGTGGCGGTCCGTGACGGCCAGGATAGCGTGTTTGACTGCTCCGGGCTGCCGGAGCTGCGGCTAGCCGAACTCGGCGAGGAGGCGGCCGCCGCTCTACTCGACGCGCGGGCGCCGGGTCTGGAACCTGACCTGCGCGCGCGGCTGCTCGCGGAGGCGGCGGGCAACCCGCTGGCGCTGGTGGAACTGCCAGCCGCGCGGTGGCCCGAAACGACCGGCGCCGGCGCGTACCTGTCCTCGCCGTTGCCCGTGACCGCCCGGCTGGAAGAGGCCTTCGCGGCCCGGGAATCGGATCTTCCCGAAGCTACTCGTTCGGCGCTGCTGGCCGCTGCTGCGGACGACCGCGGTGTCCTCGGCGAGGTGCTGGAAGCAGCGACCATCCTCGAAGGGCGGCAGGTGACGGTCGACGCGTTCGGCCCGGCGGTGGCGGCCCGGCTGGCAGACATTGATGGGACGAGCCTGCGGTTCCGGCACCCTGTGGTGCGGTCGGCGATCTATCAAGCGGCGGTTACGTCCCGGCGCCAGGCCGCGCACGCCGCGCTGGCCGAGGTGCTAGCCCGGCAGCCCGACCGGCGGATATGGCATCAGGCCGCGGCGGCTCTGGGTCCCGACGAACAGGTGGCAGCCGAGCTCGAAGGCGCGGCGCGGCGCGCGGTCGACCGGGGCGCGGCGGAGGTGGCGGTCGCCGCGCTGGAGCGGGCCGCGCAGCTCAGCGAGGACGGCGGCGCCCGGGGCGGCAGGCTGCTGCTGGCCGCGGAGCTTGCCTTTCGCGCCGGCCGTCCCGGGCGCGGACCTGCGCTGCTGCGGGCGGCCGAGGCGCTTGACCTGCCGCCGGAAGAACAGGCGTTGCTGTCCTTGCTGCGGGAGAACTTCACCGAACCCAGCTGGTCCGGCGCGGCGAATATCGGCGCTTTCGTCGCCGTGGCCGACCGGATGGTCGCCGCCGGGCACGCGGACCTTGCTGTCGAGTCCGCCGTGACCGTGAGCTTCCGGGCGTGGTACGGAAACCCGAGCCAGGAGATGCGGACCGCCCTGACCGCCGCGGCCGGGCAACTCCCGCTAGCCGCAGACGACCCGGCCCGCCTCGAGATCCTCGCGCTCGCCGATCCGGTAGCCCACGCGCCAGCTGTGCTCGAGCAAATCTCCCGGATGCGGCCGGATGACACCGCCCCGGTGGCGATGCTGCGGATCGCCTCCGCCGCCAGCGCGGTATTGGCTCATAACCTCGCGCTGGGATTCCATGAGGCAGCAGTCAGGGGCCTGCGCGCGCAAGGCCGGCTCGGCTTGCTGGCCCGGGCGCTCGTCTGCCAGACCTGGGCAGGCGCCTTGACCGGTCAGGGGCGGCTGGCGGCATCGGCGGCTGAGGAAGCCTCCCGGCTCGGACGGGAGACCGGCCAGCTGCGCTGGGCGATAATAGCCGAGCTAGCCGCGGCGCTGGTCGCCGCGGAACGTGGAGAGCTCGCTGAGGCGGAAACGCTGGCCGCCGCGGCCGAGGAAGAGCTGCTGGCCATGGGCGCGTATCCGCTGCTGGCCCACGTGCGGTTCGTCCGGGGCCGTGGCGCGGTCGCGCATCAGCGCTATGCCGAAGGCCTCGATCAGCTGCGCCGGGCCTTCGACCCGGAAGACATCGGCTACCTGCCCTATGTCGGTTACTTCGGGCTATCCGACCTGGTCGAGGCAGCCACTCACACCGGCCAGCGTGAGGCCGCCCTGGCCTACCTGCGGCAGCTCGAAGAGCTGGCAGCGGCGACGTCGGCGCCCCTGCTCCAGGCGCAGGCGGCGTACGCCCGGCCGCTGGTCGCCGCCGACGATCACGCCGAGGCCCTGTATCAGGCAGCGCTGGAGCGTGACCTGGCCGACTGGCCCGGCTACCGGAACCGGATGCTGCTGTGGTACGGCCGGTGGCTGCGCCGTCAGCGGCGGGCCGCTGAATCACGCGCGCCGCTGCGGGCGGCCCGCGATGGTCTTGACGCACTCGGCTCCGCCCAGCTGGCCGAAATCGCGCGGCAGGAACTGCGCGCGTCCGGGGAAACCAGCCGCCGACGCGTCCCGGAGGCATGGGATCAGCTGACGCCGCAAGAGCTTCAGATCGCCAGGATGGCCGCCGAGGGGCTGTCCAACCGCGAGATCGGCCAGCAGCTGTTCATCTCGCACCGGACGGTCGGCTACCACCTGCACCGGATCTTCCCCAAGCTCGGCATCACCTCCCGCAGCCAGCTGCATGCCGCTCTGCTCAGCCTGACCCCGGCCTCCCGGCCAGCCGCCGCCGGCTGAAACCGATCGTCCGGCCGGTCACCTGACAGATGCAAGCGGGCCACCCGCCCGGCTAGCTTCCCCGCATGGGCATGCCCGTGCCGGCGGGACAGGCCGGCCGGCAGGGACCGGTGGCGTCGGGCGCGGATGACCTCCACCCGAACGGGACCGACACGATCGTGCTGATCCACGGCCTGTGGATGACCGCGCTGATCTGGGAACAGTGGATCGCGCGGTACCGGGCCCGCGGCTACCGAGTGCTCGCCCCCGGCTGGCCCGGCCTTGACCGCGGCATCTCCGAACTCCGCCGCGACCCATCCCGGATCGCCCGTCTCCGCGCGACCGACATCACCGCTCACTACGGCCATCTCATCGGCGGACTCAGCCCTGCGCCGGCTCTCATCGGGCACTGCCTCGGCGGGCTGGTCGTCCAGATCCTGCTGGACGGCGGCCTTGGCGCTGCAGGCGTCGCGATCAACCCGGCACCACCGGCAGCACGCATGCTCCCGCCGCTTATGACCGGCGCCGGCTTCCCGGTCTTGCGCAGCTCAGCCCGCCTTCACAGCGCAGTCACGCTGACCGCGCGGCAGTTCCGCCGCGCCCTGGCCGGCGCCCTCGACGACCAGCAAGCCAAGACCGCGTATGCGCGCTACACCATCCCCGCCCCCAGCGGCCTGATCAGGCAGGCAGTCTTCCCCGGTCGCACCCGCGTCCGCTTCGGCAACCAGGCACGCGCGCCCCTGTTGCTGATCGGCGGCGGAAAGGACCGCATCTTCCCGGCCTCACTGACCAGAGCCAGCTACCGGCGGTACGCCCGGTCGGCCGCGACTACCTGCTACCGGGAGTACCCCGGCCGATCCCACTACACGATCGGCGAGCCGGGCTGGGAACACATGGCCGACTACGCGCTGCGGTGGGCCATGGACAACGCCCGGCAAGACCTCTGACACCAGGCAGCCGTCCTCGGACAACAAGCCAGCCGGTCTGGTCACCCGACAGATGCGGCCCCGCCCGGGCAGGTGAGCATCGTCACAGACATGAAAACAGGGACCAGAACAAGACCCTGGTTGTACGCGGCTTTACAGGAAGGGGCCAGCCAGATGAGTGAGCTGCTCAATTGCGTGCTTGTCCAGACTGCGTCGAGGCCAGCCGCAAGAAGCTCACTCACACGGTCGCCACCCACGGCCACGGTGACCACTGGTTCACCATCGCCGAGACCCGCCAGTACCTCGACGGCGCGGACGATCTGCTGGCGAAGAAGAGCACTGCGGTCGATTTCTTCAACAGGCTAGTCCTCCATGGAGCCGTCACAGGGATTATGTGCGTCAGGGACCGCTGTTGCCATGCAACGGACTCGCCGACCACACATATTGTCCGAATATGGATGATCCGAACGAACCAGACCATCATGGCCTCACGCGGGTGAGTCGGCGGGAGGAGTTTCACCTCCCGCCGCTCTCAGGACCGGACGTGACGGTCTCCCGTCATCCGGCCCCCACAGTCCGGCCTTAGGTGAACGCGATGAGCTGCCAGTGGGCGAACAGGCCAGGCTTGTAGTGATACGCCTTCTGCAGCCAGGCCATCGCTTTGGCGTACTTGCCGCGGAATCGCTTGAACTTTTGCATGGCCCACCGGGCGAGATGCTCGTTGATGCGCCATGCCAGGAAACACAACTCGGAGCGGTAGAAGGCCCCGTAATAGTTGATCCAGCCCTGGACCTGAGGATTGATCTCCTTAGCAAGGCTGGACAGGTCCTCGCTGCTGCGGCGGTTGAGGTGCCAGTCCCTGATCTGCTTGCCTTTCGCCTTCTTCGCCTTGCCGCTGATCGCCGGGGAAAAGCCAGTGAAATAGCCTATTCTCCCCTTGGCCAGGCGACCCCGGAAGGTGTAGCCGAGGAAATCGAAGCTGGTGTGCTCGAAGTCCCCCCGGCGGTTCGCGTCCTTGCAGTACACGATCTTCGTCTTCACGGGATGCAGCTCAAGACCCAAGGTCCCGAGCCGCTTGGCGATGGCGGCCCGCAGATGGCGGGCCTGTTCCTCGGTGTCGCAGTGAGCGACAATATCATCCGCGTAACGTTCAAACGGGCAGCCCGGGAATTCCCGGTCCATCCACGTGTCGAACGCGTAGTGCATGAACAGGTTAGCCAGCAACGGCGAGATCGGGGAACCCTGTGGAGCAATACTGCTTAGTTAAGCGACGGCAAGAATATGGATATCCGGGGGCGTGGGATACAGCGTTGTGGTGTCGGCGCTGCGTTTCGCCCGGTAGGCGTGGGCGTGTACCCGTTTGACGACTCGCGGGCTGCTGCGATTCCGGCGGGGCGGGTTGAGTCTTTCAAGGATTTCCGCGAAAGTCGCGGTCAGGGCGTTCACTAGCCTGCAGGGGGGAAAGCGCCGCCTGGTCGCTGACCTGGCGGCGGATGACACGCAGAGATCGCATGAAAGACAATCGGTCCGGATCTTTGCCGGCCTGGTCCGCTGCTTCGCACATAAGATGCCGGATCGCATAGTGGGTAAGCAGGAAAGCCCATATCTCCTGCCTGATCATTTCAGGTGATTTCGAGCGTAGCACGCCGCCGCGGCCGCGCTGATGCGTCTTGATCTCATCCAGGCTCGACTCGAATTCCCAGCGCTCCTGGTAAGCTGCGGCCAGTTCCGCGGCGGTTGCGTCTTCCTGATCCATGATCGTGGTGATCAGGCAGAAGATCTCGCCCTTTCCCTCGCGGTTCGTCACCTCGTACTCGATGACCCGCACCGGGATACCGGACGGCTCCTCGATATTTTTTGATCCGCGGTGCCGCTGGGTGGCGCGGCGTCCACGCACTTTCGGGTCGAGCAGGAACGACTCATACGACCCGTCGGGGAAAGCGCGCACCACTGGCAGGTTCGGGCCGTCTTGAATCCTCCACAGCAGATCAGCCCCGGAGCTGGCTGCCGCCTGCCACAGCTGCCAGCTGTAGAACCCGCGGTCGGCGATGACGAGCATCCCCGGCCCGAAATCAGAAATCAGCTCCCCGGCCAGGGCACGCTCACTGGTCCGCCAGGCTGCCAGCCGCGCGGCCACGATCGCGTGCGTTCCGCATTCTCCTAGCCCGGCCAGCCGCACCTGCGGGAATGGCGCGGGATTCTTCTCGCCTCCGGACCGGCCGAAAGCCGCGTCATTCTCCTTTGTATCGGGAATGTCCAGCACGAACCCGTCAATGGCCATCAGCCTGCGGGAACCCAGCCAGGCACCCTTGGTACCATGCTGTGCGCAGGGAACCGCGACTCGCTCGAACAACAGCTGCAATGGCACGGCCCCAAGCCGCTGACGCGCCTGCGTGATCGCGCCCGTGGTCGGAACCTGCCAGTCCTTCTGCCATGCTCCGGTAAACAGCAAGCCCGCCACGAGAAGGCGCATCACCTCTTCATATGCATCGCCGAAGAACAGGCACAGGGCTAGCACGTAATAGACCACGACCCGCGCAGGCAGGAGCCGGGACCGCTGTTCTACCCGCCTGGTTTCGGCAAGCACATCATCGACCAGGTCACGATCGATAAGGCGCGTCAGAACCCCTATGCCGATCTGGTCAGTCAAGCGCGTACCTGAAACTACTGCAAGACCAGCCCCGGCTTCGCCCATGGCGAGAAGATATCCGAGCAGCAGGCAAAATGGAAGCACTGCAGCCGGATCAGTAAATCATCCACAAATTCCCGGGCGTGTCGCTGTGGAAAGGTTAATAGTGAACGCCGAGAGGCTTAACTAAGCAGTATTGCCCTGTGGAGTTCCTTTCTCCCGCGCGATGACGGTCCCATCGGGCATCTGCATCGGCGCTTTCAGCCACCGGGAGATGTACAACAAGACCCACCGCTCGCCGGTGTGGTGAGCGACCGCCTTCAGCAAAAGGGAATGCGGAACGGAGTCGAAAAAGGCCCGGACGTCAAGGTCCAGTATTCCCGGTAGGGACCGCCCTAATAAGAACTAACGGGTTGAGCCTTAGGGCAGACTCGGTGCCAGGTGGCCGCCGGCAGGTGAGCACTGTTCCGCCCAGGACCTGGAGTCCTACCGCAAGATC
>Ga0210395_10002190_pt1 | contig 15243 bp, 12 predicted proteins | sample IncBWH4OmetaG_FD_150861 | JGI IMG/M metagenome (GOLD analysis project Ga0210395, IMG submission 150861) | Forest soil microbial communities from Barre Woods Harvard Forest LTER site, Petersham, Massachusetts, United States - Inc-BW-H-4-O ... | reverse complement strand
ACAGCCAGCGTCCACAGCGCGAACGCTGCCCACCGCCAAGATTGATACCGCCCCCCAAGCATTGTTCGAATCCTGCAGTTCTTATTTTTTCGGCTCGATGGCAATGAGCCGATGCTTCGCCTGCCATTCCTGATCAGGATACTTCCCGTGGGCCGTGTTGAGGAAGAGGTGATAATTCACCGCCGCCCGCTTCATGTCTTTGAGATGGTCATAGGCCGAAGCCCGCAGGAAATAGGTAACCGGCTCATCCGGCAGATATTTCACCCGCGCGTCCAGCGCCTTGATGGTCAGGACATAATCTTTGTTCTCCGTGGCCGCGAATGCGAGGTCGCCATAGGCCGAACCCACGTTGGGCTTCAGATTCACCGCCGCCAGGAATTCCTTCTGAGCCTCTGGAAATTTTTTCTCTTCGAGCAGCGACTTGCCCAGACTCTGGTGAAGTTCGGCGTCGTTGGGACGGGCGGTCAGCAGCGCGCGATAAGCCGCTTCGGCTTGATCGTATTTCTTGGCGACCAGGTACAGGTCAGCAAGATCGCGCTGCAGAGCAGCATCCGCCGGAGCCAGCTTCGCAGCAGCCTGCAGTTCGGAGATGGCGTCGTCATTCTTGCTTTCTGCCGCCAGCACTCGCCCCAACTGAATGCGGGGGCTTGATTGATCCGGATGCTCCGCGATCAACTTACGCAGCGCTGCCTCTGCTGCAGGCAACCGCCCGCTCCGCATGTAGATGTTGGCCAGACCGGTCACCGCGTCAGACGAAGGATCGAGCGCCAGCGCCTGTTTCAATTCGCTCTCGGCGTCGGGAAATTTCTGTTGTTTTTCGAGCAGTTGTCCGGCCGCCAAGTGCGGTTCGGCATCTTTCGGCTGCAACGTCGCAGCCTGCCGGTACGCCGCAATTGCTTCGTCGGGCTTGGTGGCTTCAAGCACATGCCCCAGCGAAAGCCACGCGCGCTCTTGCCCTTCGGCGACGCGACTCGTGGGCTTAAGAAGCGTAGCCGCGCGCAGATATTGTTCCGCATCCGGCTGCTCGGTTTTTGCGAGTTGCAATCCCAGGTTCAGATTCGACTCAAACACATCCGGCTTCGCAGCTACTGACTTGCGATACGCCGCAATCGAGTCGTCCACTTTGCCCAGACCATTTTCCACAAAGCCGAGTTCGAACCACGCCACATAATTCGCCGGGTCGTCGCCGACCACCTTTCGCAGCAAAGGCTCAGCCCCGGCGTAGTCGTGTTTGTCGATCAAACCCTCGGCATGGGTAAGTTCGGGCGGAGGTGCAACCTCTTCGGCGACTGTCGTGTGATGAACGCTCTGCCCCGAATTTGATTTCGTCTTGTGATGAACGCTGGAAGAAGAGCCATCATCCTGCTGCGATTGCGGCTGGCTTTGGTTCTGAGGATTCTGGCCCGGCGGCGACGCCGGAGGATTTGCCGCCTGCGCGCCGGCCAACCGAGATACACAAGTCGCCAGTACGGCGCCCGCGAGCCAGCGAGCGACCACCGATCTACGAGCCATGGGAGCGCGAGGCACCATTACCGTTCAGGATACGCGCCAGATACTTTCCCGTGTAAGAGCCCGCCAGCCGGGCGATGTCTTCCGGCGGACCAGCGCCGACGATCTTGCCGCCGCGGTTTCCGCCCTCGGGCCCCAGGTCGATCACCCAGTCGGCAGTTTTGATGACTTCCAGATTATGCTCGATCACGACAATCGATCCGCCTGCTTCAATCAGACGCCGAAACGCCGCCAGAAGTTTGCTGACGTCATCAAAATGCAGGCCGGTCGTGGGCTCATCGAAAATGTATAGCAACCGCCGCTTCAGCCGCGATTCGCCTGCCGAAGCTCCACGGCCAGCTTCCCGCGTGGCCGGCTGCAGATGCGCCGCCAGCTTCATGCGCTGCGCCTCGCCGCCAGAAAGCGTCGTCGCTGACTGGCCCAGCCGTAGATATCCCAGGCCAACTTCCTCCAGCGACCGCAGTTTCTCGGTAATCTTCGGCGCTTCGGCAAAAAATTTCAGCGCTTCCTTCACCGTCAGGTTCAACACTTCGTGAATATTCTTGCCGCGGTAGCGCACCTCAAGCACCGTTGGCTTGTAGCGCGTGCCCTTGCACTCTTCACAAATCAACTCGACGTCGGCCAGGAATTGCATCTCGACTGTAACCGTGCCGTCGCCCTGGCATGTCTCGCAGCGGCCGCCGGGAATGTTGAACGAGAAATGTCCTGCGCCGAACCCGCGCTTCTTCGCCTCCGGCAGGGAAGCGAACAGATCACGAATCGCGTCGAAGGCCTTGATATACGTCACTGGATTCGAGCGTGGCGTGCGTCCGATCGGCGACTGATCGACCAGCACGACTTCCTCAATAAACTGGTCGCCCTCCAAACTCTCCCAACTCGCGGCCGGCCCGGCCGCGCCATTGCCGGATTGCTGCTTGGCCTGCGCCAGCGCCCGGTACAGCACCTGGTGCAGAAGCGTCGATTTGCCCGATCCGGAAACTCCCGTGATCGCCACCAGCAAGCCCAGCGGCAGGCTGATGTCCACCCCCTTGAGATTGTTGGCGCGAACTCCGCGGATCGTAATCTGCTGCGCTCCCGGCTTACGCCTCACCGCCGGAGCTTGAATCCGCAAGTCTTCCGAGAGATATCGTCCCGTCAGCGAAACTGGATTATGCAGAATCTCTTCATACGTTCCCTCGGCCACCAGCTTGCCGCCATTCTCGCCGGCTCCGGGGCCCAGATCTAGAATCCGGTCGGCCGCCTTCATGATGTCAGGATCGTGCTCCACCACCAGAATCGTGTTCCCGAGATTGCGCAGGTCGTGAAGAATTTTGATGAGCCGGTGCGTGTCCCGCGGATGCAGCCCAATCGACGGCTCATCCAGCACATATAGTGTGCCCACCAGCCGAGACCCCAGTGAAGTCGCCAGCTGAATGCGCTGGGCTTCGCCGCCCGACAGCGTCGACGAAAGCCGGTCGAGCGTCAGATATTCCAGGCCTACATCGTCCAGAAATCGCAGACGCTCGCGAATCTCATCGAGCAGCTTGTCCGCAATCTCGGCTTCCTCCGGACTCAGCTGAACCTTCTCGAAGAAGCGGAGCGCGTCTTCCACGGTAAGTGCGGAGACCTCGCAGATATTCTTCCCGTTGACCTTCACCTGCCGCGCTTCCAGCCGCAGCCGCGACCCGTTGCACTCAGGGCATAATGAATACCCGCGATACCGGCTGAGAAACACGCGCACGTGCAGCTTATATTTCTTGCGCTCGAGGTGCTGGAAAAATCCACGCACCCCCAAAAACTTTCCCTCGCCCTTGAGTATGAGGTCCTTGTGTTCGTCTTCGAGGTCGGCCCACGGCACATCGAGCGGAATGCCGGCCTGCTTGGCGAAGCGCTTCAGATCAGTGAACAGCGGGCGATACTTGGGCTTGGTCCACGGCTCGATCGGGCATTCGCTCAGCGTCTTCATCTTGTCCGGAATCACCAGATCGAGATCGAAGTCGATCGTGTTCCCAAATCCCTGGCACCGCGGGCACGCCCCGTAAGGATTGTTAAACGAAAAAAGCCGAGGCTCCGGCTCCTCATACCGCAGGCTGCATTCCTTGCACTCAAACCGCTGCGCGAATCGCAACACCCGCGAACGTGTGGAGCGGGCACTCTTGCCCGCTACTGCGTCCTGCTCCTCACTCTCCGGAATTTCAAAAATAACCTCGCCCGCTTCGCGATAGGCGGTCTCAATCGCATCCACAATCCGAGTCCGAGCCTCGGCCGAAACCACCAGCCGATCGACCAAAACAAAAACCGGTTCCGTAAAGTTGAGATCAAGCAGCGATTCCGGCGTGGAGAATTCATAAACTTCCCCAGCCTGATAAAGCCGGTTGAACCCGCCCTTGCGTAGATCAAACAGGCGCGTCTTGAGTGCGTCAGTCAATGCGGGTGCTCCACCCTTTTCGCGCTTTTCGCGAGAGGATGGGGATTTTGACTTTCCCTTCACCGTGTTGGAATTTCGCACACCCTTCTCAGCCGATTCCTGCGTCCCCGGACGCTGCAGCGGAAACAAGACCTGTAGCCGCGTCCCCGAATCGAGCGCCAGAATCGCGTCGGCGACTTCATCCACGGTATCCTTCTTCACCTCGCGCCCGCACTCCGCGCAATAGGTCCGCCCCACCCGTGCAAACAGCAGCCGCAGATAGTCGTAAATCTCCGTCGCAGTCGCCACCGTCGACCGCGGATTCCGCGTCGTATTTTTCTGCCGGATCGCGACCGCCGGGGCAATCCCGTCAATTGTGTCGGCATCCGGTTTCTCAATCCGTTCCAGAAATTGCCGCGCGTACGCCGAAAGCGACTCCACATACCGCCGCTGCCCCTCGGCATAAATCGTGTCAAACGCCAGCGACGACTTGCCGGAACCGGACACTCCGGTCACTACCGTCAGGGAATTGTGCAGGATCTCAAAATTAATATTCTTGAGGTTATGGACGCGCGCGCCACGCACAACAATACCTTCGGTGGCAGTCGGCACAGTCTGTGTGGGGGCTGAAGACATCGAATCAAGGCCCGGCAACCCTCGCCACGTCTCGAGCGCACCCGCTCAGAGCCGTCCGCGAAGCCTACCGAATCTTTCTATTATAAGGCAGGGAAGACATAGCCGCTTTCATCGTAGAGACGCAGCTCGCTACGTTTCTGCTGACGCGATTTCAAAGGACGGAGAGAACAGAGAATGAAGATGCAAAACATCAAGTAACGAATGATAGGTGGGTTTACTCGGACTCGTTTTCCCGGTCGCGCTGCTTCCCGTAGCGCATGGCGAAGCCAAATCCAAAAACCATGATGGCAACCGGCGGGGCCAGCATCACAAAAATAGCGCGGTTGAGCGCCCGCTGACCTTCCTTCGGCGTAGCCTTCGCATTCGCGTTACACATAGCGCAGCCCTGCGCGAACGCCGGAGCACTCCAAAGCGCAACCACTAATAGCAGAAAGGCCAAACGAAATTTTGCCGCGAACCCCATATCCAGTTAGTGCACTCCCAGCCGCAAAACCCTCCCCGCATCCGGGAAGAAGAAAAAGTACATGATGACAAAGCACGCCGAGACCGAAAACACCAGCATCCAGCGCATGATGGCGCGCTCAAACTTCAAGTGCATGAAGTACCCAATAATCAGCGCCGATTTGATGATGGACAGAATCAGCAGCACTTCAAGCATGCGCACCGGTTCGAAGATCTGCTTATAGCCCAGCACAACTTCGATCGCCGTTAGTACCAGCAGCGCTCCCCACACCCAGAAATACTGCGCCTTGCTGTCGTGCCCAGAGTACTCTTCCGTGGCGGCATCGTGCATCGAATGTATCCTCGCTCAATCCAAAATTTGATTTTCACCCTACGATCTTGGTCGACAACAAGTAAACCAGCGGGAAAATGAACATCCACACCAGGTCGACGAAGTGCCAGTAAAGCCCGGCTACTTCCACATCCTGCGCGTCGTAATCTTTTGACTTCAGAGACAGAATGACCGACGCGACGATTAGCCCGATCAGCAATACGTGGATGCCGTAGTGAAACACGTTATCCGACGGAATCAGCAAATATCCCACCAGCCATAGCACGCCGATAACCGGCAGGAACCACTTGCGAAACGCGATCACGCCCAGATACATCACGCCCACAGTCACGTGCAGCATGTGCATCGCCGTCAAGCCGAAGAACGTGGCCGCGAACTGCGGCGTATTCTTTGAAATGTCGGCCATCTCTCCGACGGCTGGCGTCGCAGGCTTCGGAAAAATCGGCAGCGTCAGCCCTTCGCCGATGAGCTTAGTCCACTCCATGCCATGCAACACGATGAAGGCGGTGCCAAACGCCATGGTGGCGAACAGCCAGTTGCGAGTCCAGGCCCGGTCGCCGCGCTGCGCCGCAAACACCCCCATCACCATCGTCAGCGAGCTCGATAGCAGGCAGCCCGTCATGATGGTGGAGTTGATGATGCTCTGGACGTGAAACGGCGTCGGCCAGTCGGTATAACTCCTGACGTAGCAAAACGCGACCAGCAGCGCTCCAAAGGTCAGCGAGTCTGAGGCCAGAAACAGCCACATCCCCACCTTCTTCGAATACGCTCCGAACAGCGGGGCCTCGAACTCTCCCGGCGTCCCGTGTCCAACCGCATCATGCTGAAGCGTGGCATCCGCCATTCTTCAAGTTCCCCTTTCCTGTAGTGGTCGGTGGCCAGCGATCAGTGATCAGTGAACAGTCAGAATCCGTTAGGACTGGCCACTGACCACTAGCCACTGATCACTTCGTTATCGCGCAAACGCCAACAACGCGAACACATAAATCCACAGCGCGCCCATGAAATGCCAATACCATGCCGCGACGTCGACCACAATCCGCCGCGATTCCACCGGCTTGTGGAGCAGGGAAGCGCTGCCCGCCCACAACAACGCGATCATTCCCCCGGCCAAATGCACCGCGTGTGCAATTGTCAGCAGAAACACAAACGAGCTATTCGGATTCGTATTCACATAAAATCCGCGCGCATGCAGTTCGGTCCACGCCAGCCATTGCCCTGAGAGAAATCCGATCCCCAACAGAATCGTAATGCCCAGCCAAGGAAATGATTTTTCGTTTCCAAGCGAAATTCCCGGAATCGATTTCACCGGAGCGAGCGCCGCCTGCCGCGCCACACTTCGCCGCGCCAATTCCATGGTCACGCTGCTCAGCAGCAAAATGGCCGTATTGATCGCCAGCAGTAGCCACGGCAAATCCACCCGACCCCAATCGCGCACGTAGCTGTTCGACGTGCCGTCAAACGTCCCCAACCCCTGCCGCACGATATACGCGCTGGTCAGCGAGATAAACACCATGCAAACCGTAGCAATGGCACAGATCAGCCCCAGCCGCGCCCGCCGCAGTCGCGCCCCATAATTCGGAACGTCGCCACCGCCGCGCCCGTCGTCGCCCCCACCCGCAGGCGGCACCGGGGGCTTGTGTCCGTGCCCAACGTGATCAATCGGCGTCGTTGGAGTGTAAGTTGCCATAACTAAAATTTCGATGTCATCGATTCCAATGTCATCCTGAGCAAAGTTGTCGTCCGCAAAGCGGCCGACAACGCAGTCGAAGGATCCCTACATACCCGCCCGCCCCATTGCTCATCGCCATTCCCGAACTCAGTGCGCCGTCACGCTCGCCGGATCCGTCTGCATCACATAATCCTTCGGCGCGCCCGGCACTCCGTACTCATACGGCCCGTGGTTCACTACCGGTGTCACTCCGCCAAAATTATCGTGTGGCGGCGGAGTCGTCGTCGTCCACTCCAGCGTAGTCGCTTCCCACGGATTGTCGCTCGCCTTCGGCCCCTTAAACATGCTCCAGAACAGGTTGATCACGAAAATAAACTGCGCGGCGATCGTGATAATCGCGGCATACGTAATAAACGTGTTCAGAGGAATCAGCTTCTGCAGGTAAGCGACTTCGGTGAACTGTGAGTAGCGCCGCGTTTGCCCCGCCAGTCCCGCATAGTGCATGGGCATGAAAATCGCGTACGTCCCCGCCAGCGTGATGAAGAAATGGATTCTCCCCAGCGTCTCATTCATCATGCGGCCAAACATTTTCGGGAACCAATAATAAGTCGCCGCAAAAATTCCGAAGATCGCGGCCACGCCCATAATCAGGTGAAAGTGCGCTGGAACGAAAGCCGTGTCGTGCAACTGAATGTCGAGCACCGGCTGCGCCAAGAATGGACCACTGAGTCCACCCGAAACAAACAGCGACACGAAGCCGATTGCATACAGCATCGGTGTTTGAAAACGTATTCGGCCTTTGTACATCGTACCCAGCCAGTTGAACGTCTTGATGGCCGAAGGCACGCCGATGCACATGGTCAAAATCGAAAATGCAAACGCCGAGTAAGGGCTCATCCCGCTCATGAACATGTGATGGCCCCACACCATGAACCCGAAGAAGCCAATCGACAACATGGCGTAGACCATCGCCCGGTAACCGAAGATGGGCTTGCGCGAAAATGTCGAGAGCACCTGCGACGCCACGCCCATGCCCGGCAGAATCGCGATGTACACCTCAGGGTGCCCGAAAAACCAGAACAGATGCTGCCACAGGAGTGGCGATCCGCCTTTGTGCCAGGTCATCGCCCCGTTCACCATCGTCGTCGGAACATAAAAGCTGGTGCCGAGATTGCGATCCATCAGCAGCAGAATGCCCGCCGTGAGCAACACGCCAAACGCCAGCAACCCCAGAATGGCGGTGATGAACCACGACCACACGGTCAGCGGCAGGCGCATCATCGTCATGCCCTTGGCCCGCAGATCGAGCGTGGTGGTGATAAAGTTCAGCGCGCCCATCAGCGACGCTATGCAGAAAATCGCGATGCTGGTAATCCACAGATCGGCGCCCAGCCCCTCGCCCGGTCCTGCCGATTGAATTGCGCTGAGCGGCGGATAGCCCGTCCACCCGTGTAGCGGAGCGCCGCCCACCACGAAAAACGCGGCCAACATGAACATGTAGGCGACAAAGGTCGTCCAGAACGAAAGCATGTTCAGGACGGGGAAGGCCATGTCGGGCGCGCCGATCTGAATGGGCAGAACATAATTGCCGAATCCGCCCTGCGGCGCCGTGGTCAGCACGAAAAACACCATGATTGTGCCGTGCATCGTCATCAGCGCCAGATAAGTCTCCGGCTTGATTTCGCCGAACAGCGGCAGCACCGCCGTCGGCCAGATCATGTGAATGCGCATCAGGATCGACAGCAACATCCCGACAAAGACGGCCGAGAGCGCCAGAAAGTAATACTGAATGCCGATGACTTTGTGATCGAGGCTGAAAATATATTTCCGAATGAAGCCCTGAGGAGCGTGCGCGTGAACCGTTGCAGGGGTCGCCATTTTATTGTTTCTCCGCCTCCCGTGCTGCCAGCCACTTATCGAAATCCTCCTGGCTGACCACGTGGACCATGCCGTGCATCTTGTAGTGCCCAAGCCCACAAAGTTCGGCGCAGGCAATCTCGTACTCGCCAATCGCCGTGGGCTTGAAGTGCATATGAATGTTCAGCCCCGGAACCGCGTCCTGTTTGAAGCGCAACTGCGGGACGAAGAAACTGTGAATCACATCGACCGCCCGGAGGCTCAAATCGACTTCGCGATCTTTTGGCAGATACATCGTCCCTGTGACCACGTCGTCCTTCGCCGCCGGATCGGTAGTGTTCAGTCCGACCGCAGCCTCACCGCCAGCCGAAGGATCCATCAGGCTGAAGCTCGTCTTGCCATATTTTCCGTCCGGCCCTGGATAGCGGAAGTACCAGGCAAACTGCATCCCGGTAACTTCCACCTGCACCGCCCCAGCCTCAGGCGGATCGAAGCGCTGGCTCGCCCACACGTTGCTGCCCATCAGGTTCAATCCGACGAACAGAATCGTGGTCAGCACGGTCCAGGTAACCTCGAGCGTGTTGTTTCCGTGAGAATACTGAACCGGAGCGGCCGAAGGACTGTCGCGGTATTTCCACACGATGTAGCCGAGCGACAATTGCGCCGCCAGGAACACGATGCCCATGATCACAAAGGTGAGGGCGAATTGTTTGTCGATCCATGCCGTAGCGGCGGACGCGCCGACGGGCAGCCACCAGATTTTGGCGACGAAAAAATATGTGCTGACCAGAGTGATCAGCCAGATCAAAGCCATTAACGCGAGGCCCATTCAAAGCCCTCCAGAACCTATAAGGACAAGAACATACGGATTTCCCCACGGCCGTTCTTACGCTCAATAGCGCGAGCAACGGTCGGCGGCGAGTGTAACACAGCCACGCGCGAAAAGAACAAGGCCCTGTTGAGGAAAAAGCTTCGCCCTTTCGATCTCTGATCCGTTGTCACCCGAGCGGCGTTACTTCTCCACCCATTCGGGCACGCGCCCCGGAGTCCACGGAGCGCCTGCCGCTTCCATATCTTTCTCCAGTTTCGTCAGGTCAACTTCCACGAGCGTGTGCAGCTTGCCGAGTTGCTCTGCGAATTCCGCCGCTGCCACGTTGTAGGAATCCAGGTGCGTTTGCGTCGGCTTGGCCAGCGAGAATCGTTCCTCGTCCATAATCCCGATCACCCGCTGGTCGATCGAAACCGGCACGGGCTCATTGCGTTTTGCGACTTCGATGTCGCCGCGCAATGCCCGCAAAATCTCGCGGTCGCGCTGCTCAATCCCATCCGCCACAGCACCCAGCTGTTTCTCAACCGCCGGAGTTTCATGCAACGCCTCGCGAATCGCCTTCAACCGCGACTCCACATCTTCCGCAGAATGCAGCGCTCCGTTCACCACACGGTATAGGCGCTCCGTCTTCCGCAGGAATTCCTCCTGTGCCGTTCGGTCGCTCGGGCTCATCGTCGTCGAACCTTCCGTCACCACCTTGAACGACTGCGGCCCAGCCAACTCCGTGACCGTGCCGCCAATCTTTTCGAACATACGAACCGAATAAGTTCCCGAAAGCACCAGCGGCCCGAGCTCCGTGATGTCGGCAAAACCTTCTCCTTCTTCCTCCTCGTGAGGCGCGCGCGCCCGCGCCGCCGAGTATCGCAAATCCCACGCCACCCGCTGGAACCCAGCCTCCGCGCTGCCATCCACACGCCGGATCGGCGCTCCGCTTTCGTCATACACCACAAAGTAAACTTCCGGCTTCGCCTCCTCCGCCTCGGCCCGCAGTTCATCGTTCGTAGGGTAGGGAATCGTCTGATTTTTCTTCGCCGCTTCTTTCTCTGCCTCCTGCCGCTTTTCCTTCTTCGTCTTGATCTTGTCCTTCAAGTACGCCGTAAACACCGCCCCATACGGTGGATTCTCCGCCGTATAAAGCGCATCCCCCTGAAATCCTTTGCCCGGCTCGCCCAGCGGATGCCGCTCCACGTACAACAGCGCATCCTTCACCGGATAAACCGCCGCAGCCTGCTCCGTCGATTCCGCTTTCATCTGTCGCAGCGGCGTAAGGTCGTCCAGCACATAAAATCCGCGCCCGAAGGTGGCGATCACGAGGTCGCCCTCGCGCGCCTGAATCACCATGTCGCGCACGGCAACCGTCGGCAGCCCGCCCTTCAGCCGCACCCAGTGCGCCCCGCCGTCGATCGTAAAAAATGCCCCGAACTCCGTTCCGGCAAACAACAGATTCGGATTCACCGTATCTTCCGCAAACGCCAGCACCGGCCCATTCTCCGGCAGATCGCCGGCAATCGAAGTCCAAGTTTTTCCCGCGTCCATAGACTTCAGCAGATAGGGCTTGAAGTCTTCGTTCTTATGATTATCAAACGCGGCATACACGGTATTGCCATCGTGATTCGACGCAGCCAACCGGCTCACGTAGGTCATCTCCGGCACGCCCGCAAACTTTTCATACTTCGTCCAGGTCATCCCGCCATCGCTCGTTACCTGGATCAGCCCATCGTCAGTCCCGACGTAAATCTGCCCTTCTTTTTTCGGCGACTCCGATAGCGCGACAATATTTCCGTAAAACGATGTCGACGCATTCTTCGCCACCGCATCCGGACCCCACACCTTGCCCATCACCGGCAGCTTGTTGCGATCGATCTGCCGCGACAGGTCTCCGCTGATCGCTTTCCACGTATCCCCGCGATCGTCGCTGCGAAACAATTTATTCGCCGCGAAATAAAGCCGGGTGTGCGAATGCGGGCTGATCAGGATTGGCGAATCCCAATTCCATCGCAGTGGCGGCTCACCCTTGCCCTCGACCGGCTGTACCACAAGTTCCTGCCCCGTCGGCTTGTCGTAACGCACCAGCACGCCGTACTGCGACTCCGAATAAACCGTGTTCGCGTCCACCGGATCCACCTGCGACCGGAACCCATCGCCGCCGGTCGTTACATACCAATCCGAATTCATAATCCCGTTCACATTCCGCGTGCGTGACGGCCCGCACCACGAAAAATTGTCCTGAGTCCCGCCGCAAACGTTGTAAAACGGACTCGCATTGTCCACCGCTACGTCATAAAACTGCACCGTCGGCAGATTCGCCTTGAACTGCCACGACTTTGCGTTGTCATACGTCTCGTACATGCCGCCGTCCGAGCCCATCAGCCAGTGCTTGGTGTCGTCGGGATCAATCCAGATCGCGTGATTATCTCCGTGATGATTGTTCTCGCTCACCTTGTGCAGCGTCTTGCCCCCATCGAGTGACTCGCGCAACTGCACGCTCATCGCAAAAATGCGATCCACATTCTTAGGATCGGGAACGACCCGCGCGTAGTACATCGCTCCCTCATCAAACTCGTTGCGCCGCTCCCACGTCGCGCCCTTATCGTTCGACCGGAAAATTCCGCCCTTTCCGTCCGCGGCCTCAACGGTCGCATACACCACGTTCGAATCGGCCGGTGAAACCGCCAGCCCAATCCTCCCCATGTCCACGGAAGGCAGTCCTGACTTCAACTTGTTCCAGGTCGCGCCCGCGTCGGTCGATTTATAAATCGCGCTCTCCGGCCCGCCATCAATCAACGTGAAAACATGCCGCCGCCGCTGGTAAGCCGCCGCATACACAATGTCCGGATTCGACGGATCGAGCGCCACGTCGACCACGCCCGTGTTCTCGCTGATGGTCAGCACCGCCTTCCAATTTTTCCCGCCGTCCGTGGTCTTATAGAGTCCGCGATCTCCGCCCGCTCCCCACAGCGGCCCCTCGGCCGCGACGTAAACGACTTTCGAATCCCGCGGATCGATCACCACCCGCCCGATGTGCTCCGATTTCTTCAACCCCAGATTCTCCCAACTCTTGCCCCCGTCGACCGACCGGTAAATTCCGTCGCCGTAGGCCACGCTGCGTTGCGAATTGCTCTCGCCCGATCCCACCCACACCACCGACGAATCGTTCGGATCGAGCGCGACCCACCCAATCGAATACGATCCCTCACCGTCAAACACCGGAGTCCACGTCGTCCCATCATTCACCGTTTTCCACACGCCGCCGGACGCCACGCCCACGTAATACTCAACTTTATTTTTCGGATTCACGGCAATCGACATCACCCGCCCCGAAGCCACCGCCGGCCCAATCAGCCGAAACTTCAACCCAGAAAAAGTGTCGGCATTCATCCCCGGCTTCTTCTCGTCCGTGTGGGGCGGACACTCCTGTCCGCCGCCTTTGCAGTTGCTCTCGTTTTTCTCGTCCTTCTTCGCATCTTTCTTGGAAGGTTTCGCGGCCGCGGTTTTCGTATCGGCATCTTGGCCAGCCTTTGTTTGTGCGGGCGCGGTGAAAGATCCAAACACAAGCAGAACGAGAACGGAGATAGCGAACGATTTCATGGAAAGCTCCAATTCAAAAGTTGTACCGATAACTTGTCATCCTTGGGCGCGTTCTTCGCGCCGAAGGCCCTATGCGCGTTGCCTGCATCGGCTCGGTCGCGAGCCGAAAACTCAAAACCGATATGTATACAGGAATTCGTAAAGCGTGAGAAGGACGAACTGCCCACTCGGTCGGCTCCCCACGCTAAACAAAACAATCCTGTCATTCCGAACGAGTGAGGAACCTGCTTTTCGCATGCGATCATCACACGCTCGCCGCTCGTCCAATGGATCACGATAGAATCCTCCCATGCCCCGTAGAGCGAAGATTGAAGGTCACGACACCCGCTACGCCAAAATGCAGAAGAACTACTGCTTCGCCTGTGGCCAGAACAACCCCGACGGCATGCGCCTCAAGTTCACTCTCGACGAAGAGCGCCAAACTTTCGTCTGCAAATTCCGCCTGGGCAAGCGCTACACTGGGCCTCCTGGCCACTGCCACGGCGGCATCATCGCCACCATCCTTGACGATGCCATGGGGAAAGTGAACAAGCTCCACCACGTCATCGCCCTCACCCGAGAGATGACCGTCAAATACCTCAAGCCCGTCCCGCTGCACCAGCCCTTGCACGTCGAGGGCAGGGAAGTCAGCGTTAACGGCCGCGAGCACATCAACGAAGCCGAAATCCGCAACGAGAAAAATGAAGTCCTCGCCCGCAGCCGCGGCGTCTTCATCGCCATCGACGCCGAAAAAATGTTCGGCAAATTCGTCGGGAAGTAGTAGAAACGAGGAACAAAATTCCCGGGGCAACCCGGCATGGAATAAAGAAGAAAGAATAAAGAACAAAGAACAGAGAGACGGTGATATGGCCGAAGTTGACGAATTAGCGGAGCACATCGAGCATGCTGGCCACGCGGGGCACCTGGGCAAGTATCTTGGCATCACCATGGCATGCCTGGGCGTGCTTCTGGCGCTTTGTGCGGCCCTGGTCGGGGGCCAGCGCACCGAACTGATCGCCACCATGGTCGAACAAACTAACGCCTCGATGAAATATCAGGCCATCTCGACTAAATACCGCGTGCTTTTGGCCCAACTGCGGCAGTTGCATGCGCTGAACCCCGACGTGGAGCGCTTCAACCAGTGGGACGAGGAGTCGAGAAAACTGGTGGGTCAAATCTCCTCAGCCGACGTGGCGCGCGCCGCCCGGGTGAACCGCCTGGAAAATGCCAAGAACCTGAATGCGGAGATTCCCACCCACGAAGACCTGGCCGGGTTTGCCACAGTCATCCGTGCGCTCGATACGGAAAAAGAAGCGGCGATGGAATGGTCAGAGTCCTACGAGCCGGCCATTCGAGTCCATTCCATGGCAGCCGAGCACTACGAGTGGGCGCAACTAGCATGCGAGATCGGCATCGTTGTCGCGTCCATCGCGCTGCTGTTCATGAGCCGTCAGGCCTGGCTCGCGGCGCTGGTGCTTTGTGGTACGGCCGTGCTCATCGTCAGCATCACGTTCATCTCGGTGTCGAGCCAGCTTCACGGCGCCGAGCAGAAAATCCAGGATGCCAACCAGCGATTCACCGGCCTGAATGGCGAACAGAGAGACAAGCAGGCGGATGAAGAATTATTGAAATCGGTTGAAACCGAGAAAACCGCGAACGTTGATCCAAAGTAAAGTCAACGCAAAACAAAAACTGACAGCCGTCATCCCGAGCGGAGCCGTTCCTCAGGCGAAGAGAGGGATCTCCCGCTCCTCCGGCCCCACGCGAAAGCTCTCCTGGTGACCTTTTTCCCGATCCCTCGTCAAGACCGTATGCGTCTCCTGAAGCTGGCAGTTGTCGCTCTCTCTGTCGTCGGCTCGATCCACGCCCAAGAGCCGGAACTCAAAACCGCCGACGCCGTTCTCGATCGTTACAAACAAGTTCTCGGTGGCGTCGATGTCATAAAGAAAGTCCAATCCGAAACCATCCGCGGTGAAATCGAAGGCACCGGAATT
>Ga0210395_10002189_pt1 | contig 15245 bp, 14 predicted proteins | sample IncBWH4OmetaG_FD_150861 | JGI IMG/M metagenome (GOLD analysis project Ga0210395, IMG submission 150861) | Forest soil microbial communities from Barre Woods Harvard Forest LTER site, Petersham, Massachusetts, United States - Inc-BW-H-4-O ... | reverse complement strand
GCCGGGTGCCGGGGGCGGGACCGGAACCCGATCCAGGTCGCGGGCCAGCACGACCTGGCCGCCGAAGGCGGACGCTGCCTCGTCGGCCAGCCGATCGACGCCGGTTGACTCGTAGCGCTGCGAGAAGTGGGTCAGCACGAGCAGCCGCGCCCCGGACTCGGCCGCGATCCGGCCCGCCTGCCCAGCGGTCAGGTGCCCGTACTCGCGGGCCAGGCCGGCCTCGGCGTCGGCGAAGGTCGATTCGCAGACCAGCATGTCGGCCTCGTCGGCGAGCGCGAACGCGGCGTCGCACAGCCGGGTATCCATGATGAACGCGAAGCGCTGGCCCCGCCTCGGCTCGCTGACCTCCTCCACCGTCACCACCCGGCCGCCGGTCTCCAGGCGGCCCTCGCGCTGCAGGCGGCCGATGTCCGGGCCGGTGATGCCCCGGGCGGCCAGCCGATCCGGGAGCATCCGCCGCCCGTCCGGCTCGGCCAGCCGGTAGCCGACGGCCGGCGCGCTATGCTCCAGGGCCCGGGCCTCCAGCCGGAAGGCGGGCCCGTCGGTCACCGGGCCGTCCGCGTCGACCGGCCGTTCCCGCAGGTCCAGCACGTCGCGGAACAGGGACGAGTGCCGCAGGCGCCAGAACAGCTCCCGGCCCTCGGCCGGGTAGCAGACCTCCGCCGGGTGCCGGACCCGGTCCAGGGACATCCGGGCCAGCACGCCGGGCAGGCCCAGGCAGTGATCTCCGTGGAAATGGGTGATGCAGATGCGGGTGATCTCGCTCGCCGTGACCCCGGCGAACAGCATCTGCCGCTGCGTGCCCTCGCCCGGGTCGAACAGCAGGCCCTCGCCGTCCCAGCGCAGGAAGTACCCGTTGTGATTGCGCCGGCGGGTGGGTGCCTGGCTGGCGGTGCCCAGGATCACGAGCTCACGGGAAGACACCACACCGACCCTAGACCGGATCGGGGCCCTCGGTAGCCTGGCCAGATGGACTATCGCACTCTAGGCGGCAGCGGCTGCGCCGTCTCGTCCCTGTGCCTGGGCACGATGAACTTCGGCGCCGAGACCGACGAGGCAGGCGCGCACCAGCAACTCGACCGCTTCATCGAGGCGGGCGGCACCATGGTCGATACGGCCGACGTGTACGCCGGCGGCAGGTCGGAGGAGATCATCGGCCGCTGGTTCGCCGCCCGCACGGGCGACGTCACCGAGCGGGTGGTGCTGGCCACCAAGGGCCGGTTCCCCTCCTCGGCGCATGACCTGCCGAACGGCGTCGGCCTGTCCGCGCGGCACCTGACCCGGGCACTGGACGCGTCGCTGCGGCGGCTCGGCCTCGAGGCGGTCGACCTGTACCAGGTGCACGCCTTCGACCCGCTGACGCCGCTCGAGGAGACCCTGCGGACCTTCGACGGGTTCATCCGGGCCGGCAAGATCCGCTACTGGGGACTGTCGAACTTCACCGGCTGGCAGCTGACCAAGGCCGTGCACCTGGCCCGGGCGCTGGACATGGCCGGGCCGGTGACCGTCCAGCCGCAGTACAGCCTGCTGGCCAGGGAGACCGAATGGGAGATCGTGCCGGCCGCGGCCGATGCCGGGATGGGCCTGCTGCCCTGGAGCCCGCTGGGCGGCGGCTGGCTGTCCGGGAAGTACCGGCGGGACCAGCGGCCCGCCGGGGCTACCCGGCTCGGCGAGGACCCGAACCGCGGCATGGAGGCCTACGACCGGCGCGGCACGGACCGTACCTGGCGGGTCATCGACGCGGTGCAGAAGATCGCCGAGGACCGCGGCGTGTCCATGGCCGAGGTTGCCCTGGCCTGGGTCACCGACCGGCCCGCGGTCAGCGCGACCATCCTCGGCGCCCGCACGCTCGGCCAGCTCGAGACCAACCTGCGCGCGGCCGGCCTGCACCTGTCCGCGGCTGAGACCGCGGCGCTGGATGCGGCCAGCGACCCGCACGCCCCCGACTACCCCTACGGCGAGCTGGGCGTAGACCAGCGCGCCCGGTTGTTGCCGGGCAGCGAGGGAAAGCAGGGATAGACCACTCCAGAAGGGATCAGCGATGGCCGAGCACATCTATTCGATCAGTGAGATCGTCGGCTCCTCATCCGACAGCATCGACGACGCCATCCGGGGCGCCGTCGGCCGGGCCGGAAGGACCCTGCACAACCTCGACTGGTTCGAGGTCACCGACCTGCGGGGCCGGATCGAGGACGGCGGGCGCTGCAACTTCCAGGTCACGCTGAAGGTGGGTTTCCGGCTCGACGATCCCTCGGCCTGACCGCTGCCTCAGCGCATGCCGGTGGTGGACTCCGACACTGACCGTGGGTCGCGGGGCCGCCAGGTGCCGCGGGCCACGGCGGTCAGGAAACTGTCCACCGCGCGGTTGAACACGTCGGGTTCTTCCAGGTTGGCGGTGTGGCCGGTGCGGGGCAGCACGGCCAGGCCGGCGGCGGGAATGGTCCGCTTGAGCATCAGCGCAGGCTCCAGGCAGCCTTCGTCCTCGTCGCCGACCAGGATCAGGACGGGGGCGCGGACCTTGGCCAGCTCGTCGGCCAGCGCGTAGAGGGAGGGCCGGGCGGCCTGCACGCCTCGCATGGTCAGCGCGCTGCCCAATGAGGAGTGCCCGGCCAGCGCGCGGGCGAACTCGGCCCAGCCGCGCGGGTTCTTGTTCTGGAACTGGACCCGGGCCGGGCCGACCGCGTACCGCTCGGCGACCTTCGCCGCGCCCTCGGCGGCGAACGCGGCCGCGGTGAGCATGGATTCGGCGCGGAAGGCCTCGGCCCGCTCGGGCTGGGCACCGTACCCGGCTCCGGCCACCACGGCCGAGCTGACCCGGTCGGGGTAAGCCAGGGCCAGGTGCAGCGCGGTGAACCCGCCCATCGACAGGCCGACCAGGTGGGCCCGGTCCGCGCCGAAGCCGTCGAGCACCGCGAGCGCGTCCGCGACCGCCCGCGCCTGGGAGTAGGCCGCCGGGTCGGTCGGCACGTCAGACGGGGGGTAGCCGCGCGCAGCGTAGCTGAGGCACCGGTAGGCCCCGGAGAAGTACCTGATCTGCGGCTCCCAGCTGCGATGGTCGCCGGCGAACTCGTGGATGAACAGCAGCGGCTCGCCCTGGCCGGTCTCCTCGGCGTGCAGCCGCACCCCGTCGTCAGTCTCGATCGCTGGCATGGGCGGCTCCTCGGGTCGGGCAGTCCGGTAACAGGCGGGTTTACTCCGGCAATTCTTTTACCGGATCCGCCCCCATAATGTGCTGGTATGTCCGGGCTGACGCGGCGGCGTCGTCCCCGCCGCCCAGCGCGTCCAGGATCTCGTCGTGCTGGCGGGCCGACTCGGCGTGGCTGCGCGACACCCGCGGGCCGCCGTGCAGCGAGGCCCACAGCAGCCGCATCAGGGACAGCAGCAGCGGGCTGCCCGCGTACTCATACACAGTGAAGTGGAACTCCCGGTTCAGCTCCCCGTAGGCCGGGTCGTCATCGGCCAGGGCGCGCATCCGGCCGTTCAGCTCGCGCAGCCGGGCCAGGCCGCCGGCGTCGATCTTGCGCGCGGCCAGGGCGGCGCCGAGCGACTCCAGCGCTGCGCGGATCTGGAAGTTCTCCTCGACCCGGCCGACGTCGGACGGCACCACGGAAAAGCCCCGGTGGGTGTCGCTGATCAGCAGCCCTTCCGATTCGAGCCTGCGCATGGCCTCGCGCACCGGGGTCTGGCTGACCCCGAAGCGGTGGGCCAGGTCGCGCTGCCGCAGCTGCTCCCCCGGGTCCAGCCCGCCGGTGATGATCAGCTCGCGGATCAGGGCGGCTACCAGGTCGGTCTTGCTGACGTAGCCTTCGGCGGTCATCGGCTTCCCTCCCGGCTGCTCTCCTGGCCCAGGGCGCGGACGCGGGCCGGGGTGAGCGGCAGCTGGCCGACGCCGCCGGGCAGGCCGAGCGCGTCCCGCACCGCGTTGGCTACCGTCGCTCCGACGGCGTTGATGCCGCCTTCGCCCGCGCCCATCACGCCGAGCGGATTACCCGGCGCCGGGGCGTCCTGGCAGACCAGGACGTCGACCGGGGGGACTTCGGCCGCGGTCGGCATCCGGTACTCAATGAAGCTGATCGCCTGCGGCTGCCCGGCGTCGTCGTAGCTGAACTCCTCAAGCAGCGCGCCGCCCAGGCCCTGGGCTACCCCGCCGCGCAGCTGGCCTTCGACCAGCATCGGGTTGATGGCCCGGCCCACCTCGTAGACGACCAGGTAACGCAGCACCCGCACCCGCCCGGTGCCGGTGTCCACCTCCACCAGTGCGGCGTGCGCCCCGTAGGGGTAGGTCATGTGCGAGACCTCGAACCGGCGGCGGGCAGACAGGCCTGCGGGCTCGCCGGGCCGCAGGTGCCTGCTGGCCGGGCCGGCCGCCCGGGCGATGTCGGCCAGGGTCAGGCGGACGGCCGCGTCGCCCCGGACGCTGACGGTGCCACCGGCCAGGTCGAGATCCTCCTCGGCGGCCTCGAGGATGCGCGCGGCCAGCTCGATGGCCCGCTGCCGGACCGCGGTCGCGGCCTGATGCACGGCGCTGCCGCCTACCACGGTCGACCGGGACGCCCAGGAGCCGGCTCCGAACGGCTGGGCGTCGGTGTCGCCCAGCGTGACGACGCCCAGGGCGTCCGCGGTGATCTGGGCCATGACGGTCTCGATGCCCTGCCCGAGGGAGGTCCCGCCGGAGAAGACGTGCACGGCACCTGACTTGCTCACGGTCACGTCGGCGGTCTCCTGCGGACCCAGCCCGCTCTTCTCCACGAACATGGCCAGGCCGAAGCCGCGCCGGCACGCGCGCTCGGCCGCGGTCGTGGTCGTGGTCGTGGTCGTGGCACGGTAGCCGAGGCGGTCGGCCTCCTTGACCGCCGCCGCCAGCAGGGCGGGATAGTCGCCGGTATCCAGGATCAGGTCGGTGCCCAGGGTGCTGATCGGACGCTGGTGCGGCATCTCGGCGGCGGTCAACAGGTTGCGCTCGCGCAGCGCGACGGGGTCGATGCCGAGCCGGGTGGCGGCCACGTCGAGCAGGTGCTCACGCGCCGCGGTGCCTTCGAACCGGCCGGGCGCCCGGTAGGTGCCGCACGGCGTCTTGTTGGTGAGCACCACCCGGACCTGGCCCCGGTAGGCAGGTACGCGGTACGGGCCGGGCAGCATGGCCGCGGTGAGCTCGGGCACCGCGACGCCATGGGTGCGGCAGTAGGCGCCGTTGTCCTGGATGATGTCGGCGGTCAGGCCCAGGATCCGGCCGCCGGCGTCGAAGGCGGCGGCCACGCGGTGGTACTGCTGGCGCGAGTGGTTCACCGCCATCAGGTGCTCGGTCCGGTCCTCGGCCCACTTGACCGGGCGCCCCAGCCGGATGGCCAGCCAGGGAATGAGGAAGTCCTCCGGGTAGAACTCGCCCCGGACGCCGAAGCCGCCGCCTGCGTCGACTGCGTGCACGTGGATCAGGGTCTCGTCCATGCCGAGCAGGCCGGCCAGCAGGTCACGGTTCCACACCGGGACCTTGGTCATGCCGAAGATGGCCAGGGTGCCGCGGTCGGGGTCCGGCACCGCCAGCAGGCAGCGCGGCTCGAGCGGGACGCCGGAGTGCCTGCCGATGGCCAGCTCGATCCGGACCACGTGCCTGGCCTGCGCGAAGGCGGTCTCGACGTCACCGTAGCCACGGATCAGTTCGGCCGCCACCGGGCTGTCCGCGTTCTGGGCGTCGAGTACCACGGGCCGTTCGGCGATATCGATTTCCACCAGGTCGGCGGCGTCCTCGCAGACATACGGGTCGTCGCCGACCACCACGGCCAGCGGCTCGCCGACATAGCGGACGGTGCCGGCGGCCAGGATGGGCTGCAGGTACCGGCTGAGGTCGGTGCCCGGGATGGCCAGGCGGACGGGAATGGCCAGCCCGCCGGGCAGGTCGCCGGCGGTGATGACCGCGGCGATTCCCGGAGCTTGCGCGGCCTGCGTGATGTCCAGCTCGCGGACCTGCCCGTGGGCGGATGGCGAGCGGACGACCCGGGCCCACAGCTGGCCGGGCGCGCTGATGTCGTCGCCGAACCGGCCGCGGCCGCGCAGCAGGCGGGGGTCCTCCCGGCGCGGCAGCCGGGTGCCGATGACGCTCACGGGCCGTCCGCGGCCGGGTCCCGGCCCGCGCGGCGGGCCTGGGCGGTGGCCACGATGGCGTCGATGATGCCCTGGTAGCCGGTGCAGCGGCACAGGTTAGAGGCGACCAGGTCCCTGGCCTGGCCCTCTGACAGCGGGCTGCTGGTGTCCGGTTCGGCCAGGTAGGCCTCGGCCAGCATGAGGAAGCCGGGGGTGCAGAACCCGCACTGCAGCCCGTGGTGGTCGCTGAACGACTGCTGCAGGTCAGACAGCTGATCGCCGTCGGCCAGGCTTTCCACCGTGCGGACCTCGGCGCCGTCGGCCTGGACGCCGAAGACCAGGCAGGCCCGGACCGGCGCACCGTCGAGGATGACCGTGCAGGCTCCGCAGATGCCGTGCTCGCAGCCCAGGTGCGTGCCGGTGTAGCCGAGGTCGTGGCGGAGCATGTCGGCCAGCGTCCGGCGAGCCTCGACGGCCACCTCATGGCGGTGGCCGTTGACGGTCAGGGCCACGGCGTGCAGGTCCTTCGCGGGGTTCATCGGTCGGCTCCGGGTTTGTTCAGGGCGGCGCTGAGGTCCTGCGGCAGTACGGGGATGTGATCGAAGCGCACGTCGGTGTCGGACAGCGCGTCGTTGATGGCGCCCAGGACGGCGGCCGGGGCGCCGATCGTGCCGCCCTCGCCCATCCCCTTCGCGCCAGTCTCGCTGAACTGGGAAGGCGTCTGCAGGTGGACGATGTCCACGGCGCACATCTCGGCGGCGGTGGGAGCCAGGTAGTCCATCAGCGTGGCGCTCACCGGCTGGCCTTCGGCGTCGAAGCAGACCCGCTCGAGCAGGGCGGCCGCCGCGCCCTGAGTGACGCCGCCGCGGACCTGCCCGTCGACCACCAGCGGGTTGATAACCACGCCGCAGTCCTCGACGACCAGGTACCTGTGCAGCCGGATGGCGCAGGTGCCCGGGTCGATGACGACCATGGCCACGTGGCAGGCGTTGGAGACCGTGCCGGGCGGGTCGAACGAGGCCCGGGCCTCGAGGCCGTAGCGCAGCTCCTCGGGCAGCCGGTGGGTCTGGAAGTGCACCAACCGGGCCAGCTCGCTGATCGCGATCGCGGCGGCGGCGTCGCCGCGGATCCGGGCCGTCCCCCCGGCCAGCTCCACGTCGGCCGGGCTGGCCTCGAGCAGGGCGGCGGCGGCCTGCCTGAGCTGGCCGGCCACCAGGTCGGCGGCCCGTGCGGCGGCACTACCGCCGACCACCACCGACCGGCTGCCCCAGGTGCCCCAGCCGTAGGAGGCCAGGTCGGTGTCGCCCTGGCGGAGCCGGACCTGGTCCGGGTGCACGCCCAGCCGGTCGGCCACGATCTGGGCGAAGGTGGTCTCGTGTCCCTGGCCGTGGCCGCAGGTCCCGGTGGTGACGATGACCTCGCCGGTGGGGTCCATCCGGACCATCGCGGTGTCGTAGCCGGGAGTCATCCGCATCCGGCGCAGCGACATGGCCGACGTGCCGTAGGCGGTCCGTTCGGAGAAGCAGGCGTAGCCGATCCCGGCGCGCAGCCCGGTGCCGCGCAGCCGGTCCCGCTCGTCCGTCCACGCCCGCTTGCGCACCTGCTCTTCGGCTAGGTCGAGGGCCTCGCGGTAGCTGCCCTCGTCGTAGGTGACGTTGTTGACCCCCGTGTAGGGGAACTCGCCGGGGCTGATCAGGTTGGCCCGCCGCACCTGCAGCGGATCCAGGCCGAGGGCCTCGGCCGCCTTCTCCATCAGGCGCTCCATGACCAGGACGATCTGCGGCCGGGACACGCCGCGGTAGGGCGCGGCCGGGGCCTTGTTGGTGGCGATGGCCCGGCCGCGGGCCCGGTAGGCCGGCACCTTGTACACGCCGGGCAGTTCGGTCGCGGCCATCAGCGGCTCGACCGCGCAGGTGAACGGGAACACCGAGTACGCCCCGGTGTCGCAGTCGATGTCCGCGTCCAGGCCCAGGATCTGGCCGGCGGCGTCGAAGGCCGCGCGGACGCGGTACCGCTGCTCGTGCCCGTGGAACGCGGCGGTCAGGTTCTCCTGCCGGTCCTCGGTCCAGCGCACCGGGCGGCCCAGCCGCAGCGCCGCCGCGCCCACGGCTACTTCTTCCCGGCCGACCACGCACTTCAGGCCGAAGCCCCCGCCCACGTCCGGGGCGATCACCCGGATCGCCCGCTCAGGGAGGCCCAGGGCCTGCGCGACCCCCGAGCGGACCTGGTGCGGGACCTGGGTGGAGACATGCAGCACGAGCTGGTCGTCACGGTCGTCCCGTTCGGCCAGGCAGGCCCGTCCCTCCAGCGGCAGCGCCGCGACCCGGGCGCTGGCGAACGTGGCGCTGATGGTCAGGTCGGCGGCGGCGAAGATGGCCGGCAGCCGGTCGTCGTCGAACATGAGCAGGTCGACCAGGCGGTTGCCGTCAGCTTCGCTATGCAGCCGGGCGGCGTCCGCGGCGGTGGCCGCCTCGATGCTCGTCACGGCGGGCAGGATGTCCCAGTCCACCTCGACCAGCTCGGCCGCGTCCTCGGCCCGGTAGGGATCGTCGGCGACGACCAGCGCGACCGGCTCGCCGACGAAGCGGACCACGTCCCCGGCCAGGATCGGCATCCGGGTGGGCACGAACTCGTCCCGTTCCAGCACGGCCAGCAGGAAGGGGTGGCCCAGGCTGGCCGCGGTCAGGACGGCGGCCACGCCCGGCTGCGCTGCCGCGGCGGCCGCGTCGATCCCGGTCATCCGGGCGTGCGCGTGCGGGCTGCGGACGAACGCGGCGTGCAGCAGGCCGGGCCGGGCCAGGTCGTCGACGAACCGGCCCCGGCCGAGCAGCATCCGGCGGTCTTCCTTGCGGGGTACGGCGGCGCCGATCCACGGGCTCACGTGGTGGCCTGGCCCGTGTTGCCCTGGTGCGTGCTGTCCTGATCCGGGCTGAGCTCGGCGGCCTGCGCAAGCGCGCGCGAGACGAGCGTCGCGGTCAGCCGACGCCGGTAGTCGCTGCTGCCGTGGGTGTCTTCCGGTGGGTCAATCTGGCCCGCGGCGTGCTCCCCCATGGCCTGCCAGGTGTCCGGGGTGGCGGGCTGGCCGGCCAGGGCGCCCGCGTAGATCTCGGCGGGCCGCGGCCCCACGCCGCCCAGGACCACGCGGGCGGACCGGCAGGTGCCGTCGCTGATGTCGACCGACACAGCCGCGGCGACCACCGCGAAATCACCCTGGCGCAGCGCGAACTCGGTGAGCACCGCCCGGGGCGCCGGCCGGGGGAACCATACCTCGGTGATCATTTCCTCCGGGCTGGCGGCGGTGGTGTAGTAGCCGCCGAAGAACTCGGCGGCCAGGACTTCGCGCCGTCCCTGCGGGCCGGTGAGCACGACCTGCGCGTCGAGCAGCACCGCCAGCAGGCACCACTCCGAGGCCGGGTCGGCGTGGGCGATGCTGCCGCCGAATGTGCCCCGGCTGCGGATCGGGTAGTGCCCGATCCACCGGGCCGAGCGGGGCAGCACGCCGAACCCGCGGCGGACCGCCGGGTCGCGGGTGGTCTCCACCGCGCGGTGCGTGGTCAGGGCGCCGATGCGCAGCCCGCCCGCCGGTTCGGCCCGCAGGTAGCTCAAGCCCTCGATCCTGGTCACGTCGATCAGCGCGGCTGGCCGGGCCAGCCGGAAGTTCATCATCGGGACCAGGCTCAGCCCGCCGGCCAAGATCTTGGCCTCGTCCCCGAGCTCGGCGAGCAGCGCGACCGCCTCGCCCACGCTGTACGCGCGGTGGTAGGCGAACGGCGCTGGCTTCACCTTGGCAGGCTCCTCAGGCTCCCGGTCGGGTCCCGGTCCATTTGGTATACCATATTTCAGACGTTTCGGGAGCCGCCGCATGCCCCATCCGCACCTGATGATCGAGCGCCATCCGGCGGGCTACCGCTGGCTGCGCCTGGCCCGGCCGGAGCGGCGTAACGCCCTGGATGTCAGCCTGATGACCGCGGTGCGGGACGCGATCGCGGCCGAACCCGAGGCGCCCGTGCTGCTGGGCAGCACGGATCGGCGGACGTTCTGCGCCGGGGCCGACCTGACCATTACCGATGCCGAACGGGCCGTCATCTCCGACCTCATCTACGATTGCTGCGAGGCCATCATCAGCAGGCCGGGGCCGGTGATCGCGGTGCTGACCGGGGCGGCAGTGGGCGGCGGGGCCCAGCTGGCCGCCGCGTCCGACCTGCGGATCGCGAGCCCGGCGGCCCGGCTGCGGTTCACCGGGCCACCCGGCCTGGACCTGGCCGTGGGCGCCTGGCTGCTGCCCGATCTGGTCGGCCGGGGCGCTGCGATGGACCTGGTGCTGACCGGCCGCTGGGTGGCAGCCGCCGAGGCGCGCTCCCTCGGGCTGGTCAGCCGCATCGAGGACGACCCCGACCTGGCCGCCGGACAGATCGCGGCCGAGCTGGCGGCGCGAGGCGGCGGCGCGGGCGTCAAGGCGGTGCTGGCGGCCGGCGGCCTGCTGGACCGGCTGCGCGCCGAACGCCAGGTCAACCGGGCCGCCTGGGCCCGGCGGACCGGGATGGCCGCCGGGTGAACCCAGAGCGGATGAGCGGGTGGCCGCCGCGTGACTGAGCCGGTGAGCGGGTACCAGGACTGGAGCACGGCCGGCTGGCGGATGCACCTGCCTGGCCGGGTCGGCCTGCAGTCGTTTAGCACCGGACTGGGCGACGGGACGATCCCCGCGCTCGCCGCCGCATCGGCCGCGGCGGTTCCCGGCCGGGTCGCAGTCACCGTCGACGGCGAGCCGGTCAGCCACGCGGAACTGGACGGGGCGGCGGCCCGGGTAGCGGGCTGGCTCACGGGCCGGATCCGGCCCGGCGACCGGGTGCTGCTCGCGGCCGCGGCCAGTACCGGCTTCATCGGCTGCTACCTGGGGGCGTTGCGCGCCGGGGCGGTGGTGGTGCTGGCCAACCCGGGCTATACCGCCGCCGAGCTCCGGCACCTGGTCACCGACTCCGGCGCGGCCCTGGCGTTCGCCGACCCGGGCCCGGCCCGGCTGCTGGCCACGCTGGCGCAGGCTGACGCCGATCCGCTGGTCACCGTGAACGTCCGCCAGGTGCCCGGCGATACGGGCCGGACGGCCGGCATCGTGCCCGGCCCGGAGGACACCGCGCTGCTGGCCTACACCTCGGGTACCACGGGCCGGCCCAAGGGCGTGCCGCTGACGCACCGCCAGCTCGTGACCTCGATCCGCTCGGCCATGGCCGCGTGGCGCTGGAGCCCGGATGACGTGCTGGCCCACGCGCTGCCGCTGTACCACCAGCACGGCCTGGGCGGCGTCCACGCGGCGCTGATCGCGGGCGGTACAGCGCACATCAGGTCCCGGTTCTCCCCCGCCGACTTGCTGGCCGCGATCGAGACCACCCGGGCCAGCGTGCTGTTCGCGGTGCCTACCATCTACCAGGCCGTGATGGACGTGCCCGGCGCAGCCGGCCCGGGGCTGCGGGGCCTGCAGGCTCTGCGGGGTCTTCGGCTGGCGGTGTGCGGCTCGGCCCCGCTCAGTCCCGCGCTGGCGGGCCGGCTGGCCGAGGCGCTCGGGCGGGTCCCGCTGGTCAGGTACGGCACGACGGAGACCGGGCTTAATGTCTCCAACACTGTCGACGATCCGCGCGGCGACACGGTAGGGGTGCCCCTGCCCGGCGTGCAGGCCAGGATCCAGGCCGCGGGCGGGCCCGCGGAGCTGGGCGCGGACGGCGAGATCCAGCTGCGCGGGCCGCAGGTATTCGCGGGCTACTGGCACGACCCGGCCGCTACCGGGGCCGCCTTCACATCCGACGGCTGGTTCCGCACCGGCGACATCGGGGCCGTGGACCCGGCCACCGGCCAGCTGCGGATCCGCGGCCGGACCAAGGAGCTGATCATCACCGGCGGGCTGAACGTCTACCCGCGCGAAGTGGAAGTCGCGCTCGAGGAGCACCCGGCGGTGGCCGAAGCCGCCGTGGCGGGCCTGCCGCACGAACGGTGGGGCGAGCAGGTGACGGCGTGGGTGGTGCTGCGCGCCGGGCACGGCTTCGACGAAGCCGCCCTCATCGCCCACGCCCGGGAGCGGCTGGCCGGCTACAAGTGCCCCAAGCAGGTCTTCCGGCTATCCGTCCTGCCCCGCAACCACGTCGGCAAGATCATCCGCAGCGCGCTGCGCGGTCAGGCTGTGAAATCGTGAATCACGGAAACTGTGTTACCGTGATGGTGTGAAGAATATTACCGTCTCCGTGCCCGATGACGTCTATCGCAATGCCCGGATCGCCGCCGCGCAGCGTGACACGTCGGTGAGCGCGCTGGTCGTCGCGTTCCTTGAGCAGATGTCCGGGCGAATGGATGAGTTCACCCGGCTGGAGGCGCTGCAGCGCGAGGTCCAGGCCGGGATCCGCCAGTTCAGCGCCAGCGACCGGCTGGACCGTGACCAGGTGCACGATCGTGCGGTTCGTTGACACCAACGTCCTGCTCTACGCGATCTCCCGCGATCCGGTGGAGCAGGACAAGGCCAAGCTTGCTAACGACATCCTGGCCGAGCGTGATCTAGCGCTGTCGGTGCAGGTACTCCAGGAGTTCTATGTCCAGGCCACACGGGCGAGCCGGCCGGATGCCATCGGTCATCAGCAGGCCGTCCAGCTCATCGAATCGTTCCGGCGCTTCCCTGTGCAGGACATCACGACCGGGATCATGCTGGCCGCCCTGGGGGCCCGCCAGCGCTTTCAGCTCTCATACTGGGACGCCGCGATCATCGAGGCATCGCGCGCCATGGGCTGCACGCAAGTCCTGTCCGAGGACCTCAGCGACGGCCAGGACTATGGCGGCGTCCAGGTGGCCAATCCATTCCGCTGAGGCTTAACGCCACGTTCCGTTCTGAAAATTCAAGATCTATGCCGAACGGGACGTGGTGCTCCTCACCTGACCGGAGGTGGCGTGCCATCGGCGCTGGCGGCCAGGGTCATGTCCCACTGGCACGCCTCGCAGGCGTGGCGGAACGCCGACCGGGTGAATTCCAGCGCGGCCGCCCGCGGGTCAGGGCCGGACCTGATGTCGTCCCAGTCCAGGATGTACTCGCCCAGGGCGGCATCCCACCGGGCCGCGGCCGGGGCGAGGGTCGCTCCGGCGAAGCCGTCGGGCGCGGGGTGGGCGTAGGCGTAGAACGCGGCCTTCGGGTAGCGGGCGTCGCCGGGCCACCAGCCGATGGCGACCTCCTGAGCGTCCATGGCGTTGCGCATGATGAAGTCGTGCGAGGGCGGGTCGGCCGGCTGGCCCGAGAACAGGCTGACGGCCAGGTCGAACGAGCCCCACCAGGCGTTCACCGGGGTCGAGCGGCCGCGGTAGGGCGCCCGGTAGGCGGTCAGGATCAGCGCGGCCTGGGTGGCCGCCGCGAAGTAGCGGGCCACCTCGTCCGGGTCGTAGTGGGCGTGCTGGTCGTCCTGATCCAGCGGCACGGTCCAGGGCACTTCCTGCGGGGCGGGATCGATATGCACCGGGCCGCCCAGGCCGCGGACCGCGGATAGCACGTCCCTGGTCACCTCGCCGACGGCCCGGTGCGGGGTCAGCGCGACCCGCTCGGCCGGACCGGCGCTGTGCTCGACCAGCGCTTCGTGCCGCCGCAGGTCGAGCGCGACGACCAGCGCGCCCGAGCCGTCGGGGGCGGGCAGCGGCGCCGTCTCCCAGCCCCGCGCGGTCAGCCGCAGCGCCGCATGCTGCAATTGGGGTTCGGGCGGCGCGAGCCTGGCCGCTAGTTTGCCGAGTACCTGGGTGTGGGCGTGCAGCGTGTCGCATGTCGAGCGCCACATGTCATACGAGGCCGCGGGCCAGGCTGAGACCATGGCTGGCAGGCTATCGAGGCCATGGCGGTGCGTGTCACCCGGCCCTCGGTAGGTTCGTCGCAACAGCTGAGGCAGAGGGAGACACGATGGTGATGCCGCTGGCGGGCCGGGTGGTAGCCGCGGTGATCGGCGGCCTGCTGGTGCTTGTGTCGGTGTCCAGCGTCACGGGGACGCTGATCGTGTCCCGCCCGATCAGCAGCCATCTGACGCGGTGGGTGGACGAGACGATCGACCACGTCTACCGGATGGTCGTCGCGCGAGCCCCTGACTACCAGCGGCGCGACCGGCTGCTCGCCACGCAGGCGGCGGCGATCCTGCTGACTCAGCTCGCGGTGTGGCTCGTAGTGGCCTATGTCGGGTTCGCCCTGCTGTTGTGGCCGTTCGCCGCCCACGGCGTGGTGTCCGCCTTCGTCGATGCCGGGTCCTCGCTGTTCACGCTGGGCTTCGCCGTCCCGGCCGGGGCGGTGCCTGCCGTGATCGTGTTCCTGGCCGCCGCGATCGGCCTGATCATCCTCACGCTGCAGATCGCCTACCTGCCGACCTTGTACGCGGCGTTCAACCGCCGGGAGACCGAGGTGGCGCTGCTGAACGCGCGGGGCGGGTTCCCGGCCTGGGGACCTGAGCTGCTGGCCCGCACCCACTACGCGCTGGGCTCGGGCATGTCGACCCTGGATACGATGCCGGAGTTGTACGCCCAGTGGGAACGGTGGGCCTCCGACGTCGCCGAGAGCCACACCACGTATCTGCCCCTGGTCCGGTTCCGCTCGCCGCAGGCGCTGTCGTCCTGGGTGACCTCGCTGCTGTCGGTACTGGACTCGGCCGCGCTGTTCCTGGCCCTGTCCCCCAAGGCCGCGCCTGAGGTCCCGGCGCGGCTGTGCTTGCGCAGCGGGTGGACGTGCTTCAACCGGATCGCCCGGGCGATGGGCTTCGACATCCCCATTGAGGCCGACCCGGAAGCCGGGATCAGCCTGACCTATGCCGATTTCCTCGACGCCGTGGACCGGATGCGCGAGGTCAAATTCCCGATCGAGCGCACCCCGGCCGAGGCGTGGCCGGACTTCGTCGGCTGGCGGGTCAACTACGAGCAGGCCGCCTTCGCGGTGGCCGCCGCCGTCTACGCGGTGCCGGCCAAGTGGTCAGGTCCGCGCCGGCACCCGGTGGAGACCATTGCGCCCATCCGTCCCCCCGGCGGCCGCCCACCCAAGTAGCCGCCGCCCGGAGCTGGGTTCAGCCTGGGGCGACGTCGCGGGACAGGAAGTCGGCGTGGGTCTCCCGGCGGACGACCAGCCGGGCCGCGCCGTCGCGGCAGAACACCACCGGCGGGCGCATGGCCCCGTTGTA
>Ga0210395_10002188_pt1 | contig 15246 bp, 19 predicted proteins | sample IncBWH4OmetaG_FD_150861 | JGI IMG/M metagenome (GOLD analysis project Ga0210395, IMG submission 150861) | Forest soil microbial communities from Barre Woods Harvard Forest LTER site, Petersham, Massachusetts, United States - Inc-BW-H-4-O ... | reverse complement strand
GAGTCGGCGGTCTGGGGCGTTGTGCATATGAGGCGTAGACCCTCTTGCGAAGTCCCGGCCTGGCCCCGTGGGCCGGGACTTGCGCTGTCTGGCATTGCCCGGCTGTCCCGCACCGCACAGCCACCAGGGCGCCGCTCGATGACAGCGTGCGGTGGCAGGTGAGCGAGTCTGTGACGATCGTGGTCGATGCCCGGCTCATCGGGCAGCAAGCGCGTCCCATCGTGCGGCAATTGCGCGAGGCGGGCCTCGTGCCCGAGGTCGAATGGTCGTATGTCGGGGAAGTCCCCGCGGGAACGATCATCGCGATCAAGCCAGAGGGAGACCTTGCACGGGGTACCGTCGTCACCGTGACCGTCGCTGCCCTCGAGTCGGAATAGCTGGCCCGATCGTGGCTGACTGGCCGCTGATTTCTGATCTCGGCCCGCTCGGGGCGCTGCCGACAGCACCCCGCCTTGCCCGCGGTTTCATCGGGGTGGTGCTCACCGGATGGGGCATGACCGGGCTGGTAGAAATCACCGAGCTGCTCGTCACCGAGCTGACCACCAACGTCGTCCGCGCATCGACAGGAGCGGACGGGAACCCCCGGTACGACAAGACCGGCAAGCTGCCGCTCCTCTGGGTACGCCTGCTGTCCGATCGTTCCCGGCTGATTGTCGAGGTCTGGGACAACCTTCCCGAGATGCTCGGCGCGCCGGCTATGCGGCACGCCGAGCCCGCGGAGGAATCCGGGCGGGGCCTGGACATGGTCGACACGCTGTCTGAGGACTGGGGATGGGAGAGCGTGCCAGGCTGGACCGGCAAGCGCGTCTGGGCGCTGTTGTCCGCGCGCAGCCGGTTAACCGGTTAGACCTGGATGCGGCTAGCCACCGCGGCGACGATCTCCGAGACCGCCTCATCGATCGGCACACCGTTCTTCTGCGTGCCGTCCCGGTACCGGAAGGAGACCGCGTTCGCCTCGACATCGTCGTCGCCTGCCAGCACCATGAACGGAACCTTCTGCCGCTGAGCGTTGCGGATCTTCTTCTGCATTCGGTCGTCGCTCGCGTCCACCTCGACCCGGATGCCCTCGGCCCGCAGCCGGGCGGCGACCGCCTCGAGGTAGGGAACGTGCGCGTCGCTGATCGGGATGCCGGTCACCTGGACGGGCGCCAGCCAGGGCGGGAACGCGCCCGCGTAGTGCTCGACCAGGATCCCGAAGAACCGCTCGATCGACCCGAAAAGGGCCCGGTGGATCATGTACGGCCGCTGCCTCGACCCGTCCGGGGCCTGGTACTCGATCCCGAACCGGCCTGGTTCCTGGAAGTCGACCTGGAGCGTGGAGAGCTGCCAGCGGCGGCCGATCGCGTCCTTTACGTGGACGTCGATCTTAGGGGCGTAGAAGGCGCCCTCCCCTTCGGCGATCTTGTACGGCAGGCCGGCCTTGTCGAGCGCGTGCTGCAGCGCCGTCTCCGCCACCGCCCACTCCTCGATGGATCCCACGTACTTTTCTGGCCGAGTGGACAGCTCTGCCTCGAATTCGGTCAGCCCGAAGTCACGCAGCAGCCCCACTACGAAGTCAAGCAGAGACGCGAGCTCGTCGGCGAGCTGATCCGGTGCGCAGAAGATGTGCGAGTCGTCCTGCGTGAACCCGCGCGCCCGGGTGAGCCCGTGCACCACCCCGGACTTCTCGAACCGGTACACGGTGCCGAACTCGAACAGCCGCAGCGGCAGTTCCCGGTAGGACCGCCCGCGTGACTGGTAGATGAGGACGTGCATGGGGCAGTTCATCGGCTTGGGGTAGTAGTCAACGCCGTCCAGCTCCATCGGCGGGAACATGCTCTCCTTGTAGAAGCCGAGGTGCCCGGAGATCTCGAACAGTTCGCCCTTGGTGAGATGCGGGGTGTTGACGTACTGGTACCCGGCCTCCTCGTGCCGCCGCTTGGAGTAGTCCTCCATCACCTTGCGGATAATCGCGCCCTTGGGGTGGAAGACCGGCAGCCCGGACCCGATCTCGGGAGGGAATGAGAACAGGTCAAGCTCCGCGCCGAGCTTGCGGTGGTCGCGCCGCTCGGCCTCCTCGAGCATGGTGAGGTAACTGTCCTGGGCCGCCCGTGACTCCCACGCGGTGCCGTAGATGCGCTGCAGCTGCGGGTTTTTCTCGCTGCCACGCCAGTACGCGGCGGCGTTGCGCATGAGCTTGAATGCCGGGATGTTCCTGGTGGTCGGCACGTGCGGGCCGCGGCACAGGTCCTTCCAGCGCAGCTCGCCGGTCTTGGCGTCCACGTTGTCGTACATGGTCAGCACTCCGGCGCCGACCTCGGTGGAGGCCTCGGCGTCACCGGCCGCCTGGCCCTTGATGCCGATCAGCTCGGGCTTGTACGGCTCGCCGGCCAGCTCTACCCTGGCCTCGTCGTCAGTGACCTCCCGGCGGACGAACCGCTGGCCCTGCTTGACGATCTCGCGCATCCGCGCCTCGATCGCCTTCAGGTTCTCAGGGGTGAACGGGTGGTCAACGTCGAAGTCGTAGTAAAAGCCGTTCTCAATCGGCGGCCCGATGCCCAGCCGGGCATCGGGGAACGCCTCTTGTACCGCCTGCGCCATGACGTGGGCGGTCGAGTGCCGGATGACGGCACGGCCCTCGTCGGAACCGGCCGCCACGGGCTCGACGACATCTCCGTCGCTCAGTTCCCACGCCAGGTCCCGCAGCCGCCCGTTGACCCTGGCGATGACCACATCATTGTCGTCGGTGTAAAGGTCGCCGGCGGTAGTCCCGGTCGTCACCTCACGCTCCGTCCGCTGAGCCTGGCGGTCGAGCATGTGGATGCGGATCTGGGACACGGCTGCTGCCTCACGTTGAAGTCGGAATGTTGAAGTCGGAATGGAGAATCTCCAATAGCGGACGTCCAATGGAGGACGACGTCCAATGGAGAACCTGCCTTGATGCTACCCGGGACAGCGCGGCGGCCCGCAGCGAATATCCTCCTCAGCTCTGGTCGGGGCCGGTGACTGAGCCAGTCGGCGGGATCGTGCCGGGTCCGCTCACGCTGCACGTGAGCGAGCCGGGGTCGGTGTCCATGAGCGGCTGCGTCAGCGCCGGTGGTTCGGCGAACGACGGCCTGCGCAGGTCAAGCATGTCCAGCGGTGCGTGCGCGTTCGCGTCCCGGTAGGTCAGCGCGGGAAGGTTCCACTTCGTCTCGACCAGCTTGAGAATGCTCGTGTGGTCATAGACCACGTGCGACACGTGATGACGCCGCGCCCACGGCGAAACGAGCGCGAAAGGTACCCGGAAGCCGTAGCGGCCGAAGCCGTCATAGGCACTCTGGCCGGACGGGACCTCGGGCGCGATGTTGTCGGGAGGAATCGCGGCGGGAGGCCGTACGTGGTCGTAGTAGCCGCCGTGCTCGTCGTAGGTCCACATGAGCAGCGTCCTGTCCCACGCGGGGCCGTTGATGACCGCGTTGATGACGCTCGCCGCGAACGCCTCGCCGACGGCGATGTTCTGCGGGTCCTCTTCGGACTGACTGCTGTAGTCCGGCTCCACCAGGCTGTAGTTCGGCAGCGTACCGGCGGCCGCGTCGCTGAAGAAGCCGGCGATGGGGACGACCTTCGTGCCGATGTTCTTCAGGTACAGCGGCGGGTACAGCTCAGTGCTCGCGAGGTCCGTGTAGTAGTCCTTCCACGTGATCCCGTGCGCGTCGAGCTGGTCATAGATCGTGCCGTTCGGCGGGTAGTCGGTCAGGTTCGGAACGGTGTCGTTGACCTGGCCGATCGAGGTTGCCGCGAGTAGGTACCTGCGGTTGGGGTAGGTCTGGCCGAGCACGGAGCAGTGGTAGGCGTCGCCGATCGGGAACTCCCTCGCCAGGGAGTAGTAGAAGGGCTGGTCCTCCTCCTGCCAGTAGCCCATGGCCTCCGCTTGGCTCGTGATCACGAACCCGTCCATCTTGCCGTTGTCGTACTGAATGTGGCTGTTGCCCCACTCTTGCGTCACCGTGCCGTTCTGGCATGTGGTGGGCATCCGGAACGCGTGCTGGATGTCTCCGTTGGCATAGGGATTCGTGGCCGTCGGAAGGCCGTCCCGGCCCAGCCGGAACCCGTTCGCGCCGGGTCGCCCGAGCATGCCCAGCTTGTTGTCATACGAGTGGTTCTCCATCATGAGGACCACGATGTGCTCGATCTGCGGGATGGTGTCCGTGCCCGCTGGCAGCTTCGGGAAAGGCAGCGAACCTGGCTGGCGCCCTTGCCCGTGCCAGTCCGGTGCCATGCGCCATGCCCCGGTTCCGGCCAGCGCTCCCGCGGCCAGTCCCGCCTGCAGGACCCCGCGCCTGCTCGGCTGCCGCCGGGCCGGCCGGCCCGAGTAGTTCTGTACTTCGTCCATTTCCGGGTCCTCCGTTCGCCGTGTGCCGATAAGTCTGCCAATGCACGGGTTACCCGGGATGGACCGCAATCTGACGCGCGCGTGACGGCCGGGCGGACACTCGCCCATTCCAGCGGCGGTCGGCGAAGCCGGCCCCCGCCGCACTCTGGCGACGGGCGTCTGCGATCCCCGGTAAGCTTGGGCTGCTGTAGCCCCGATAGCTCAGTGGATAGAGCGACCGCCTCCTAAGCGGTAGGTCCCGCGTTCGAGTCGCGGTCGGGGCGCGACGTCCCTCTGATCTGCGGAAACGCGCCATAGCGGAACCGGGTGCGCCGTCTGCTCGATGCGCACAGCGCTTATCGAGCTTCCGCTTATGGAGGGACCATGACAGGGGCCAAGCACCCCAAGAAGGTCGGGCGCGGCTATGAGCGCGACCTTGACGCCGGCCCGTTCCGGCCGATGACTGACAGCTTCGACCTGCACTTGCGGGCTGAGCGCAAGTCGCCCAAGACCAACCGCATCTACGTCGACGCAGTGCTCTGGTTTGCCGCTGCCTACCTCATACCGGCCGGGCTATCGGACTGGTCAGAGGTCAAGGCGCGCCACGTCCAGCAGTGGGTAACGACGCTGCTGGCCGATTACTCCGATTCCTATGCCAATAACCAGTTCCGCGCGCTCCAGCAGTTCTTCAAGTGGTACGCCACAGAAGACCCCGACGAGCCGCGCCCGAACGCGATGGCCAATCTGAGGCCCCCGAAGATCGGGGACAAGCTGGTACCCGTCATCAGCGATGACGAGCTGAACGCCTTGCTAGCCGCGTGCAAGGGAGGCGGATTCGAGAACCGGCGCGATTACGCCGTGATCTCGATCTTCAAGGACACGGGCGCCCGCCTGTCCGAGGTGGCCGGCCTTGCAGTCGATGACGTGGCGGCCCGCGAACGCGAGGCCACCGTGACCGGCAAAGGCGACAAGCAGCGAACCATCAAATACACCTACGATACGGCCCGCTCGCTCGACCGGTACATGCGCGAGCGCGCGAAGTACCGGATGGCGCAATCGTCCGCGCTGTGGCTGGGGGTGCGGGGCGGCCCGATGACATCCAGCGGCATTTACCAGATGATCGAGCGCCGCGCCCGGCTCGCCGGTATCACGATCAACCCGCACAAGTTCCGGCACACTTTCAGCCACAACTGGCTTGACCGGGCTGGCGCCGAAGGCGACTTAATGGAGCTGAACGGCTGGGAAGGGCCCCAGATGCTCGCCCGCTACGGTCGCAGCGCGCGCAGCGCCCGCGCCCGCCGCGCCTACGACCGCGTGATGGATGCGTCATGACCCGGCGCAACGGAAACACTGGACAAGTGCCGGGGAACGTCCCGGCTGCGGATGTACAAGCGTCCCTGGCAAACCTGGGACACGCCCCAAGTGCGTGTGTTGGAGGATCGACTGCACCAAAAAGCCCCTACCTGCTCACGACGGAGTTCTCGCTGGCCGAAGGTGGTGCGTGGTGAACGCGGCCGATCGGATCATCAGGTGGTCAACGGCGCTGGCTGTGGTCGGAGTTGCCGCAGTCGCCGCAGTTGTGTCGTACGAGCACGCGAGCGCTCTGGTGCGGGCGCACGGCGAGTCCGGCTGGACCGGCCGCCTCATCCCGCTGACGGTGGACGGCCTCATCTACGCCAGTTCGATGGTGATACTGGACTCGGCGCGGCGGGGTGTCCAGGTGCCCGCGCTGGCGCGGTCGCTCCTCGGCCTGGGCATTGTCGCAACGCTCGCCGCGAACGTGGCCCACGGCTTGGGTCATGGCCTTATCGGTGCCGCGGTTGCTGCGTGGCCGGCGGTTGCACTCGTCGGGGCGTACGAGCTGTTGATGATGATCATTCGGGGCGTGCAGACACCGACGGCTGCGCTCGGACCGCGTGGCGATGCATCCGTAGCCGATCCGCTTGGGGAGCGCGCCGCCTTGGTTTTCGCGGCTGAACTGGCAGCTGATCGTATTCCTTCTATACGCGCTATCCGTACTGCGCTCCATGTCGGCCAGCCGCGCGCACAGCGACTGCGCGATTACCTTGAGGCATGCGCCGAGATGCACGGCGAAAGCCTCGCCGCATAACAACCGGCGATCGACGAACGCGCCGGTGGCCTGGATGTTTGCCAGGCCTGCGGCCAGATCCTCCCCCGGGAGCACGCCCTTATCCGGCTAGGGTTAACCATGTGTCGCAATGGTGGGAGTTGGCTGTCCCGGCGGGTGCCGCTGTTGCCGGGACTGTGTTCGGTGCTCTCGTACAAGGGCTGAACGATCGGCGGCGGTACAAGGCTGAGGCAGAAGAGCGCAGGAAGTCGCGCTTTATTGATGAGCGACGTTCAGCATACCTCCGCTACTTGGCGGCGTTGGCCGAGTGGGAGCCACTGCGGGCCGAAGCGTGGCGCCTTCGGGACGAGATGGAACACAGTACAGACCCTGAAGGTGCGGAGAGGCTTTGGCGATCGGCCAGAAACGACTCGGAGCCTTCCTTTCGAAGGCTCGTGGCAGCAAACGAGGAAATTCAGATCATCGCCCCGAAGTACGTTCGAGAGATGGCAGCCATGCTGTTTGTCGAGGCATCACGAACACGAGCTATCGCACGCTTTCGAGAGCAGTTCATTACAGCCATCCGCAAGGATCTTGGCACCGATGCAGATCCTCGAGAAGCAGTATCGGTTCTTCTTGAAAGTGGCGCCCTTCAGCCACCGAAGACCACGAAGGCATAGGCTCTTCCCTGCGGATTCCCGTTGATTTACCCCGTCTCACTCGATCGCCGCTGGGTCCGGGACGTGCATCTAAGCGATCGCAGCGGCTCCGCCAGTAACTCTGCAGTCAAGCCGCCCGTCAGTCACTGATTGACCGTTAGGCACTTTGATTACCATTTTTCGTAGCGTCTTTACCGCAGCTCCCGGATGAGAGATGATGCACTAGTGGTAACGGCCTAGTGTAGGCAAATATTTCGGGGGAGTGAGACAGATGGAAAACCCACCGTGGCATAACTGGGCCTGTGCGACATCTCTCACCCCTAAAAGCGACTGCTCTTGCAAACAGTGCAATAAGGCGTTGCATGGAATTCTTGCTATCCCGAAACCTCAAGAATTCGCGCGCCAGCGAGAAAGTAAGCCGCGCAAGAAGAAAACTAGAGCTGCAGTATTTACCGCTTCCGTAGCAGTAGTCGGCAGCATCGGAGGTCTTACTGCAACGGGCACTTTTAATTCCTCAGCGGATGCCAGTAGCAGCCTATCAGTACAGACGAACCTAGACCTTAACAAGACTCTCTCCGTACTCGAAGGACTCGGGTACGGGGGCAAGCTGCTCTCGAGCGTCGGAACTTCTGGTGCCAGCGACTCCACCAACTGCGCCGCCGGCGCGACCGGTCAGGTGAGGCAATTCTTGACCCACTACCCTTGCGAGCAATACGCCGCCGACACGTATACGATGACTCGACAGGGCTTCACCACCGACGTGGTGTTCGCCTGGCTGGAAATGCCTACTACTTCGCTGGCTAGCCACTATAAGGCCGTTGTCGATACGTACAACACAGGTAATCCGCCGGGAGCGTCATCCGCTTTCAATGGGCTTTGTTACGCTTCGGGCCAACAGGGAGCTACGGTCTGGACAGTGGAAATCCGCCCTACCGGGGATCTGAATGCTGACCGATCGGCCTTGCAAGCTGCAGCGCAAGAAGATCTTTCCTCAGCCTATCTCGCAAGACACTGTGTCGCATGACCGGCTTCGCCCTGCCGAGGTCGCTACGACAGACAAACCCGAGTTACTGGATCTCCCTTACTTGTGCTTACAGTAGCTTCGCCTTGATGGTTCGGCTCTGTTGGCGCTCTCGTGGGTTCGTACGAGCTGCTGATGATCACGGTTCGCGGCACCCAGCAGCCTGCGGGCGATGTGTCCCCAGCGAAAGCGGAAGCCTCGGCAGGTGTACCGGACACGCTACAGGCCCAAACCGCCGAGGAGTTCGCCGACGTGACGGCGGGTCGCATGCCATCGATCCGCACCATTCGCGAAGGCTCCACGTGGGACAGCCACGTGCTCAGTTGGTGCGCGCGGCTCTCGCCACGCTAGCGGCAGGCTAGACCAGAGCCGGGAACATACAAATGTCCCGCTAACTTTCTCAAGGTCCCCGTTAGACGCAATAAAATCGGACTTTTGCCCGTAAGAAGGATCGCTTTATGCTGCGACCTAGGGATAACATAGGCGCGAGCACGTAGTAAGTCAGGAGTTCGTGGGTGAGATGACCCCGCACTGCTAGTACGAACAGCGAGCGGTCTACCGTTTTCCCTTGCTCGTAGTACGTCTTCGCGAGATAGAAGGCAGATGGCATTCGGTCTCCTGGCTGCCATGTCCCGTCGGCTATGTGCCGACCGATAGCGTCGGCTAGCCTGCCATAGCGCGTGCGGTGCCCAGGGCGAGCCCACGCCTCGCCCGCGCATCCCCGCATGAGTTCGGCCCGGTAGGCGCGGAGCGCGGCCGTCAGGCCGCCCGGCAGCGCGTGGCTATCGGTGAGCAAGCCATCTACATGCAATATGATGCTCTGGGCGGTATCCCTATCGGGGATTACCATTGCGAGACCTCACGTAATACCCATCTTCTCGTACGGTTATTTCTCCCCTTGCCGCCAGGAGCTGCAACGCGCGGCGGACCACCTCGCGCCGCTCCGCGTAGAAATACCACGCATGATAGCCATCCGGGCGCATGTAGACGCGATCACCAGCGGCCCATTTCCCGTCTGCTATGTCCTGTGCGATCTCGCCTGCTAAGTGCGCATACTGGCAGGGGTCGCCGATACCATCCCATCTCCCGCCCGTCATGTCGCCCAGCTCTGGCAGGTATCCGCGGAGCATCGCGACCAGGCCGGCAGGGAGTATGGCGTGGTATTCGAGCAGCGCGCACGCGGAAGCTGATATCGCGCAGTGCCTGCGCGTCTTCGGGAGACAGGCCGGACTGGTAGCGCCTGGGATCGGAGCACCAGTAGGCGTCATCGCTCATGCTTGGCGCACCCGTGACGCTTCGCTCAGCGTGGCCGCTGATTCCTGCCTGGTGACGGCGTACCGCTCCATGTGCGTGAAGGTCGTGGTGTAGGCGGCGACGGCTGTCGGCGTGTCGATACAGATCCCGCCGTCCGGCCCGTCGATGTGCACGAGCCCGAGCGACGGTAGGCGGCTGAACTGGAGGACCGAGAAACCGGGAACGCTGCTCACATGCTCCCCGACCGTGAATGGAAGGATGCGGATCGAGACATCGGGACAGCTGACGCTCACCTCGGCGAGGTGGCGGAGCTGGGCACGTGTCACCTCGGCGTTCTTGACTTGCTGCCGTAGCGCTGCCTCTCCGATCACCGCTATCAGGCCCGTGCGACGCTCGTGCAGTGTGGCTCGCTGGCGGGCACGCTCGGCGGCTGCCCGCGCAGCCCTGGCCTGCTCGGGGACGTTCGGATCTGCGGCAATGACGGCGCGTGCGTATTCCGGGAATTGCAGCAGCCGCGGGACCTGCACCGGGGCGTAGATGAAGATCGCGGATGCGGCTTTCTCGATTTCCAGGAATTCGACGTACGAGCTGCCGAGGAGGGGGGCAGGGTCATAGGTTCGGCGGGCGATGGCGGTAAGCGCATCTCGTGCGGCGGCATCGATGCCGTATTCGGTCAGCAGTTCGCGCAGTTCCTTGGGCCGGATGCCGCGCTGCCCGGTCTCGATCCGGCTGATCTTCGATCGGTCGCATTCGAGGATGCGGGCGGGCACGCTGAGGTCGTAGCCGAGGTTCTCCCGGTACCGGCGCAGGGATGAGCCGACCAGCCGTCGACGGATGGACAAGGCGTCTGTCATCGAAGTGTTTCCTTTCGCTTCAGGGATCAATTCCGTGTTTCCTGCGGACGGGGGTTGGGGTGTAGTGGGCGTCGATGTCGTGGAGCAATCGGCATGTCTGAGATGTCCGCCATGGCGGGCTACTCATCCCTCGCGAGCACTGCGTAGACCACTTTGCCGCCGGGTACGGGACGCCATCCCCAGTGGACGGACAGCGCCTCCACCACTTGCAGTCCTCGTCCGCGCTCGCTGATGGCGAATGTCTCGCGAATGATTGGTCCTTCCGGTGAGGAGTCCGTGACGATGACGGCGACGGCCACCGGGCACCAGACGCGGGCGAGGGTTACCGCGATAGTCCCGGCGGGGTCGTGGGCGACGTGCTGTATCGCGTTGGTGACCAGTTCGGAGGTGACGATCTCGGCGTCGTCCGTGTACTTGGTAAGGGCGTGGAAGCTCAGCGCGGCCCGGACGTGGAAGCGCGCTATCCGCACTGATTCGGGAGTGCTGGGCAGCACGAACTGGATCATCCGCTGATCGAGTGCTGCCGCTGTCTCTGACATGGGCTTGCGCCCCCTTTCGCGCTGCGTTCTGGCAGCCTGCACGCGTGGGAGCACATTCGGTAGGCATTGCGTGGCTTCTGGCCGGTCAGGGACAGATTTGGCAGATTGGCCTGTCAGCGGATATGCGAACGGGGCATCCCCGGCCGTCCGGGGATGCCCCGCGAATAAGCGTGTGCCCGTGCTGTTACCTGAGCGCGGCGACAAACGCTCGCCATGCGTCAGCAGAGAACGTAACGACAGGCCCGCTGCGGTCTGTGGTGTCGCGGATTAGCACGGCCTCGGCCGAAGCTACCTCTACGCAGGCTCCGCCGTTGTCCCCCGAGTAGCTGCTCTTGCGCCAGTTGCCTTCCATTCCTCGCACGTCCGCTCTATCAATGCCAGGGACTCCGACGCCCTGAGCGCCTCGCTCCTGAGCGTATCGAAGCGGGTAAGCAGGCTTGCAATGATTTCAGCGTCCTCGAACACCTGACCCGCGACGGCGGTTTCCACGTATGCGGCACGTTCGGTGAGGGAGAACCCGCCGAGCAGGCCGGCATGCGCGATGGCGGGCACTACCTGGATCGTGACGTTAGGCAGTCGCGCTACGGCCGCCAGGTGTGCCATCTGGGCGCCCATGACCTGCGTTGAGCCGACACAGCGGCGCAGCGCAGCTTCGTCCGCCATAAACCACACTGCGGGCGGGTCGTCGCGGGTCAAGATCGCCTGCCGCTTTATCCGCGCCGCGAGCCGGGCGTTGACCTCTTCGTCAGTCACGCCTGGGCTTACGGCGAGGATCGCGCGGGCGTAGTCCTCGGTTTGCAACAGTCCGTCCAAGAGGCTCGGGAACCAGTTCCGCAAGGTCGCGGCGCGTTGCTCGTGCTCTACGAAGTGACGGAACCAGGGCGGGGTGGCGATCCAGGTGCGGGATTCTTCGTAGAATTCGCTGAACCACCCGCCGCGGTGGGGGAACGCCTGGTCGCACATCTGCGCGAGCATCTCTGTCGCGGGGCGCTTTCCGCTCTCGATGCGAGATAGGTGCGCGGGGTCGTAGCCGGTTCGCTGGCCGAACTCGGTTAACGTCCACCCGGCCGCGAGGCGTTCTTTGCGTACCTGCCGTCCGAAGTACCGGACGGGGTTGCTCATGCCAGTTGTCAACGGCCGACTCCCTACCAGGCGACCCGGCAGGGTCGCTGGGAACGGGCGTCTGAGCGACCGAACGACCCTGCCGGCCGAATGGAATTTACCAGTTGTAGGTAGACGTCGGCAACGTCGGCATACGTAGGCGACATCAGCGCAGGTCAGGGGACGTGGGACGATGATCGCCTATGTCACTGCCAGACAAGCGAGACCGCATCAGTCACCGTGCGCCACGGTTGCTGTGGCAGCAGGTCTACGACGACCTGCTTGGTGAGATCCGTTCCGGAGTCTTGGATGCAGATGACCGGTTGCCGAGCGAACTCGACATGGCGGACCAGTACGGCGTGAGCCGAGACGTAATCCGGAGGGCAAAGGAGGAACTAGTCGAAGAGGGTTGGCTGATCGTGCTCCACGGACGCGGGACGTTCGTCGCTCATCCTGACCTGAACAACAATGACTAGGCCTCATGGCCCGAACGGGGTAGCCATGTGGGCAGGCAGACCTTCGAGCCCATGTGACGCTCCAGTTACGTTTTCCGCCCGTATCGCTTCGTAATGTGAGAAGTTGGGCACTCTATCGATGGCAGGCGAGCGACCAAGGGAACGGGCAGCACGCCGATGGCAGTGAACCCCGCCGCTGTGCGGGCAGTCGTAGACCGCGTCCGCGTGCGTCCAGACGGACTACACGCTTGCGTGCGCCGCCTCATTGGCAGGTGCCCTTGCAAGTAGTAGAGACATGGACTGCCGGTCGTGCTGACGCGCTTCGCCGGGCGTTGCGCATGACCAACGAGTCATATGCAGAGTACTTAGGGGTGGCGGTTCGCACAGTCGCCTACTGGCGCAAGAGACCTGAGATCATCCCTCAGCAGGTTAACCAAGAAATTCTGGACACCGCTCTCGAGCGTGCCCCGGATCGCGCTAAGGCGCAGTTTGCCCTGTTCATAGGCGAGGCGGGGCGCTGCAATCCGACGCCTGAGCATTTCGAAGTATCTTTTACTCCTCTGACTAGGCCGGAGTTCGGAGATTCAGATTATCTCCAATCAATTCGGAATCATATCCGGGAGATCGTGGCGCTCGACAACAGGTTTGGCGCCGCTGAGCTTGTCAGGCTCTCGACCAGGTTTTTCCGTACGCTGCACGACCAGCTTGGTGCGGGAACCTACGACCTTAGAGCCTGCTAGAAAACTCGGGTGATCTGCGGTTGGGCAGTGGCGTCGGCAGAGTGAGGTTTCCGGGCTAGGCGGCGGGTCATGACGATGATCATGGCCCAGTAGATATAGGTCTCGTGGCGGGCAGGCAGCCGCTCGTAGTCCCGGACGGTCCGCCGGTGGCGGGTGATCCAGGCCAGGGTGCGTTCCACGACCCAGCGGCGGGGCAGGACCTTGAAGGCGTGCAGGTCATCGGGACGCTTGACGATTTCCAGGGTGAGCTTGAGCGCGGTCTTGGACCAGGTGACGAGTTTCCCCGCGTAGCCGCCGTCAGCCCAGGCGAGCCTGATCTTGGGGAATGCCTTCTTCAGGTTCCACAGCAGCGGTTTGGCGGCGTCGCGGTCCTGGACGCTGGCGGCAGTGATCAAGACGGTCAGCAGCAGTCCCATCACGTCGACGGCGATGTGCCGCTTGCGGCCGTTGATCTTCTTGCCCGCGTCGTAACCGCGGCTGGCCCGTGCGACCTCCTCGGCGGCTTTGACCGACTGGGAGTCGATGATCGCCGCCGTCGGCGAGGCCGCGCGCCCGGCCACCTGGCGGACGCGGTCGCGCAGCTGGCCGTGCATGATCTCGGTGGAGCCGTCGGCCTGCCATTTGGCGGCCCGGTAATAGACGGTCCAGGCGGGCGGGAAGTCGGCAGGCAGCGCCCGCCACACCGGGCCGTTGTGCGTCAGGTACCGGATGCCGTCGACGATGTCGCGCATGCAGTAGCCAGAGGGGCGGCCGCCCTTGCCTGCCAGCCAGGCAGGACGCGGCAGCAGCGGCTCGCACACCGCCCATTCGGCGGCGCTCATGTCCGACGGGTAGCGGGGCCGGCGCCTGGTGCGGCTGATCCCGCCGGGGCAGCACCGGCAGGCCGCGGCCGCGGGCTGATCAGCGGCGGCAGCCCGGGATTGGACAGCAGCAGGCGCAGCACGGTACAACGGCACGCAAGGCTCCTGGCATCGCGCTGGATTCGACACCCATGCGATTACCAGGAGCCTCTGCTATCCCAGCGGTGACACGCCGAGAACGCCACCAGAAGATCACGAAACGTTACGGCCTGCGGCCTCTGCCCAGTTTTCAAGCAGGCTCTTAGACTAGAGCGTGATCTGCACGCCGCCGCTGGAGAGCTAGCCGAAGTTGTTGGCTGGCTCGCGTATGACGCAGAGGCGCACGACCTCTGTCGTCGGATGAATCAGGAGTCACTGTATTTCTCGCGCCTCGCGGGCGATAAAACCATCGAGCTGCTAACTCTCCAGAATGCTAGTATGCACGCCGCATCCCAGGGGCGCCCAAGAGAAGCACTTCAGATTGCTCGCTCCGTTCTGGAGGGAAGCTGTCGGCTATCACCGCGGCTAAGGGCGCTATTCCTCACGCGAAAAGCTCGCGCGCTGGCGCAAGGCGGAGATGATGGGGCTCTTCGCCTGATTCCTGAGATCCGGAGCCTGTTCCTAGAAGGAGTGGGCGACAGAGATCCAGCGTGGGCCTGGTGGATCGATGAGCGCGAACTGGCTTGGCATGAGGCCATGGTTCAGCGTGACCTAGGACTAACTGACCAGGCAATTGCTCATTTTGAGCGGTCCGTCATGGCAACACAAGTCACCGAGATACGGAGCCAGTACCTCCATCGCGCCTTTCTCTTGCAAGCGCAAGTGGATAACAGGACTTGGGATGCTGCCGAACAAACGATCAGGCAATTGATCCCGCTTGCGGCGGAAGTCGCCTCAACACGCACCATAACTCTTCTGCGAAACACAATTGGCCAGCTAGCAATACGTGACAAGGTTCCCGCTGCCCTTCAGGAGCAAGTAGCGATGCTTGGTGCCACCCTAGACGAAGCCCCCGTATGATGGAAAGTGACCGAGAGATTGCTGCACGGGCGGACCCGAAGCTTCAACAGCACTTCTTGGTTTCACCCGAGAAACTGTCCAAGCTGATTGCCGCAGCAGACATCCGCCATACAGATGACGTTCTGGAGGTAGGAGCTGGGATAGGAACAGTCGCCAGAGCGCTCCCGAGATCCAGAAGCCTCACGCTTGTCGAGTTTGACAAACGGCTCATCGAACTCATCCGGCAAAATGTGCCGCACGGTGTGCCATGAACGCGGAGAGGAGCCAGCCGTGTAGGTTACGAGGTTCCTTGATGCGGTGCTGTATGAGAGATGAGGGATCTGGCCCCTCGGAGTCGCCCTGCGGGGGGCGGCTTCAAGCCGC
>Ga0210395_10002186_pt1 | contig 15255 bp, 13 predicted proteins | sample IncBWH4OmetaG_FD_150861 | JGI IMG/M metagenome (GOLD analysis project Ga0210395, IMG submission 150861) | Forest soil microbial communities from Barre Woods Harvard Forest LTER site, Petersham, Massachusetts, United States - Inc-BW-H-4-O ... | reverse complement strand
ACTGCGTTGACCAGCATCACTGGCTTTTTCTTTCCGTTCCATAAACTACTGCCCTCTCACATTGTGGCCATCGTCTCGCTTGCCGTGCTGGCCTTGGCGATCCCTGCGCGCTACCTCTTTCATCTCGCCGGCGCCTGGCGCAAGGTCTACGCCGTCACCGCTTCGATTGCGCTGTACTTAAACGTCTTCGTCCTGGTCGTGCAGCTTTTCCTGAAGGTCCCTTCCCTGCACGCCCTGGCACCCACAGGAACCGAGCCGCCCTTCTTGATCAGCCAAGTTGTGGTGATGGCTCTTTTCATCGCCTTGACCATCGCCGCTGCGATCAAGTTCCGTCCTGAACCGCTGCACGCCTAAAGACCAGCCCCATAAAATAGGCTCAAGAGTCAAAGGACGAATCGCGCTACGGCTTTCGAGGGAGTTTGTCTAGCAGCAGATACTGCTCGCGTTGCGTATCCGGCGCTCGGTGCGGCTGGGCCGCGAGGTGCATGACCTCGTATCCGTCTTTTGCGCCATACTCCGGCCATGGCGGCAGCCCCGCGCCGTTCGGATTGCCGGTCTTGGCAAAATTCGTCCAATAGGAACCCATTTGTTCAGATAGTTCGTAGTCCTCGGGACGCCAAGGAAGTTTCTTCGAGTCGAGCATTCCAAACACAAATTCGATTTCTGCTGAATGATATGCTCGCGGACCTTCTGTTGACGCGGGTGCACCAGCGGCGGGGGGCGCCAATGGCGGCGCTTGATCAAACTCATAGCGGTAGACAGCGGAGTCACCTGTTTTCACCTGCATCTCGATCCACTTCCACGTGCCATAGCCGATGAAGTTCGCTGTGCCCAACAGATCGGCAGAACTCTTCACCTGCTCGTCGCTTTCTCCGGGAAACGCCTTCAAAACATCTGGCGCCTTTTCTCCAAACATTTGGGTAATTTTCTTCGCATAGTTTTCCTTAGTCGGCGGGTCGGTTCCGAAAACCGTGTGGTAGTTCCCTTCGTCGTGGTTCCATCCCGCGAGCAGCGCTACGTGCGCTTCGCTGCCATGCGCATAAATGTGCGACGGGCTCTCAGGGAAAAAGTAGCCGTCGATGTTCGGACCGAAGCGGAATGCGGTTTTACCCTTGAACACGGCGTCGAGGGTCTGCTGCGCGGTCATCCCGCGCAATTTCTCCAGCGTGTCTGCTCCCATCGACTGCGCGAATTTGACGCCATCCTGTTCGCTCTCCCCGAGTGGTTTCGCGGTCAGCGTCCTGCCAAAAAACGCGCCGCTCTCTCCGATCGCGCGGTGGAGCAATGCCTTGGAAGTCGGCGAAGCCATCAATGCGCTTACGGAAAACGACCCTGCCGACTCTCCGAAAATCGTCACGTTCTCTGGATCGCCGCCAAACGCGACGATATTTTTGCGGACCCATTGCAATGCGGCAGCCTGATCCTCTAAACCGTAATTTCCCGAGGCGTGATGCGGCGATTCCTTGGTTAGTTCCGGGTGGGAGAAAAATCCAAAAATTCCCAGCCGGTAGTTCATGCTCACAACCACCACGCCCTTATGCGCGAGGTGTTCGCCATCTTGCCGCGGTTCGGAAGTAGCCCCGGCCTGAAAACCGCCGCCGTAAATCCACACCATTACCGGCAGCTTTGCCTCCGGCGAAGCCTTGGGCGTCCACACATTCAGATACAAGCAGTCTTCGCTGGGGGCTGCGTCGCGAAACACCATGTCGTCGTACACATTCCCTTGCATGCAGCGCGCGCCAAATTCCGTCGCCTTGCGCACGCCTTGCCAGTTCAGAACCGGCTGCGGCTCTTTCCAGCGTAATGCGCCGACCGGCGGCGCGGCATAGGGAATCCCCTTGAAAATTTGAACCTTGCCATCCGCGCTGGTGGAACCTTCGAGGCTGCCGGATTCGGTGCGTACTTGAGCCGCAAGCACTTCACTCATTCCCGCCAAAAAGAGCATCACGACGAATAATCTCCCCGCGCGCCCTGTGCCCTGCGAATGAATTCTCATCGGCTCACCTCAGATCCTGGCTTTTCGCCTCATCCGAAACCGCGAAGATAGTACCTCCCAACCGCCATGCCAGACAATTCTCATTCTTCTGCAATTCTTCTATAGGGGTAACACCGCGCGCCTCCCGCCAAGCCTCTATTTTCATTCGTGGCCACATTGGCCTGCTCCCGCGCTGGTGACGCTTTGCCCATTCAATCCGGAACAAGTGCTCGGTGTGCCATAATCGTCAGCGCGCCGCTGCACTGGGCGGCTGTCAGAAAAACTCTCATCGATGCCGGGGCACGCCCATGAGTACAGCGCCACAAGTCGAATCTAGCAATTTCGAGCCACCCAGTTGGGACACCATCTGCGAGGCGCACGCGCGTATTGCTTCGCGCATCCACCGCACTCCTGTTCTCACTTCGCATTCGCTTGACGTCATTGCTCGGGCGCAATTTTTCTTCAAGTGCGACAACTTTCAGAAAACGGGTTCGTTCAAAATTCGCGGCGCGGCAAACGCCATTCTTTCGCTGACCGACGCCGAAGCTGCTCATGGCATCGTGACGCCCTCGAGCGGAAACCACGGAGCTGCTGTGGCCTGCGCTGCGGCCTGGCGCGGCGTGCCTGCTTACATCGTTATGCCGAAAAATGCTCCGGCTGTGAAGTGCCGAGCCGTTCAGAGTTATGGTGGGCGCATCACTTTTTCTGAGCCGACAATTACTTCCCGGCAAGAAACATCCGCGCGCGTCGAGGCCGAAACCGGGGCCATGCTCATCCATCCCTACGACAACGACCGCATCATTACCGGCCAGGCTACGGCGGCGAAGGAGCTGCTCGAAGAAATCCCAGACATCGACGCCGTATTTGCGCCCGTCAGCGGCGGCGGACTGCTCAGCGGCACGTGCCTGGCTGCAAGAGCCATGCGTGCCAACATCCGCATCATTGGCTGCGAGCCGGCGCGCGCCGATGACGCCTACCGCTCGCTTGCCACAGGCACTCTGCAATCGCTCGATTCGAGCGACACGATTGCGGATGGCCTTCGCGCCTCGCTCGCGCCTAGGACATTTGCGATTTTGCGGCGTCATCTGGACCGCGTCCTGCTCGTCAGCGAGGAAGAGATCATCGCCGCCATGCGGCTCGTTTGGGAACGTATGAAAATCATCATCGAACCTAGCAGTGCGGTAGCCATCGCTCCACTCCTTCGCCCAGGAGCCCTTCGAGAACTCAATTTGCCCGCCCGCCCGGATGGCGCGCCGCCCAAGCTGGGAGTCATCTTCTCCGGCGGTAACGTGGACTTCTCCGCCCTGCCTTTCTGAACGCAGCCGCACCTCGCACCCAGGATTGGCTTGGACTTGCCTCCCCTCTAGACTCTCCGATCCAATCAGAGCTATCCTCTTCGCATGACTCTTTCAGCCAGAAATCGTATCGAAGGAAAAGTTGTCGAAATCCAGGTCGGTGGTGTCATGGCTCACGTAGTCATGCGCGCCGGCAAGAATCTGATTGAGAGCGTAATTACGAAGCGCAGCGTGGAGGAAATGAAGCTGAAGGTGGGCGACAAAGTCTCAGCCGTGATCAAATCCACCGAAGTTATGCTGGAAAAGAGTTGAACCTCTCGAAGACCCATGCCCAAAAGAAGTCACTCAGCAATGCAATCGCAAAATCGCGGCATTCCTCCCGTACTGTTTGTGGCCATTCTGGCGCAGCCATTTTCTGCGACCCCGAAAACTCCTGAGCAAACCACCGCAGCGCCTGCGGAACTCCGAATCGGCGGTGCCATTTCCACACCGCTCGTTCTCACCGTTGCCGATCTCCAAAAGATGCCTCGGAAATCCATCTCGGTCGTGAATCCGCATGATAAGAAAAAAGAAAGCTACGAAGGCGTGCTTCTCGAAGAACTCCTCCACAGAGCCGGGGTTCCGCAAGGCGAGCAGCTTCGAGGCCGTGCGATGGCCACTTATGTGATTGCCGAAGGAGAAGACGGATACCGCGTCGTCTTCTCCCTGGCGGAACTTGATTCCGGGATTCTCGAATCTGAGGTGATGGTGGCAGATACTATGGACGGCTCGCCGCTAGTTGCCCAACAGGGTCCATTTCGACTGGTAGCGCCGCATGAAAAGAGACCCGCACGCTGGGTCAGAATGCTGAAATCGATCACCGTCGTTGTTCCGTGAGCGGAACTTGGAGCGGCTCCGACCGCGCAAGAAGGCCAAGCATGCAAGTGGATGCCGAAAGCGCCTCCCTGTTTCTTGCTAATCCTCACGGGACGTAGCGGGTTCGCGAAGCGAGACATTTCGCGATTGCCCTCTTCTACCTCAGCAGATGCCACCAAGTCTGGATAGGGCGTCCGATACGCGCGTTTCGGCTGAAGTGAAACGTCATGCTGAGGCCGGAATAATGGACCGATGACGGACCGCCGGGATAGCCCAGTCTCGAGGAACGAAAGCCCTCGATACCTCCATAGGCCAAAGCACCAAGCAGCACGTTCTGCATGTGAACCGCGTTCTGAAAAGCGTCCAGTTCGAGATGACCGCTCCAGAGCTGGACGAGCGGCAGGCTCGACTGCGTGTAAAACAACGTCTTAACCTTTGTCACCGAGGGAAGGAGCTCCGTGCCCGGGTCGAGTTCAGTGGCTCCCGCGAATAGGTAGCTGAAATGGACTGGCGGATTTCCGGGGTCCTGGTACAACAGAAAGGAACTGGGCGGCACAGGGCTCGATACCGTTCGGAGCATCGTTAAGATCGGCGCAACATGATCTTGCGCTAAGACGATCCGAGGCGCGGGTGTTTGTCCGGCCGCCGGCGCGAGGCTACACAGAGCGATTCCGAGCAGCGTAGTCAACCGTTTGTACATCACCAGACCGCTCTTCTCTCTAATTCTTGCTTTTCATCACTGGAAGGAAGAAACAGACTCGGCCCGCTTCCAAATCCCCCTCGCTATCGCCGGAGAATAGAAGGCCGGTTTCGCTCTGAGAGAAACGAGATTCCGGGGAATCGAATAGGTTTACTACGGTCGGGGCTCGGCAGTCTGTCACAATACGCACATGAATACACCTGTTCCTATTCGCACAGACGCTCAACTCTCAACGCGTTAGTCTGTTTCTGGATCCTGATTCACCTGGGTCTTCAGCCCCAGATGCCCTCGAGTCAAAGCATGGAATTCCTGCCTAAATTTCGAATCGGTGCGCTGCTGATTGCAGTGGCAGCTTGTTCCCCACTCTTCGCTCAAAATAGCGGACCGGACAATCATCAGAATCCTGCGAATGTTCTGGACGCGCGTCAGATCGTGGGTCAATCGCTTGTGGCGGCCGAGCATAGTTGGCAGGCGCGTGACGAATACATCTATATGGAGCGTGATGAAGATCGACGTCTGGACCCGCTGGGGCAGGTGAAATCGGAAAATGTCGACGTCACCAAAATGACTCTTGTCAACGGCATCCGATTTGAGCAGCTCATGGAACACAACGGACAGCTTCCATCGGCTGAGGAACAGATAAAACGCGACCAGGATCTCGAGAAACTGAGGCACGAAACGCCGGAGGAGCGGGCTGCGCGGCTCCGCAAGAACGAGGAGAACAGGTCCTTTCTTCGGGACTTGCTCGAGGCCTTCGACTTCCGTTTGATCGGCGAAGAGATCATAGCCGGCAGGCCAACCCATGTGCTTGAAGCGACGCCGCATCCCGGCTATCACGCCAACGGCAAGTACGGAAAGCTGTTCTCCAGGGTGAAAGGCAAGCTCTGGGTCGACGAGCAGGACTTCGGATGGGTCAAAGTCGACGGCGAGGTAACGCAGGCGTTCTCGATGGGATTGTTCCTGGCCCGCGTGCAGCGCGGCTCGCACATCGTTCTGGAGCAGACTCGACTCACTGAAGCGGTCTGGGTGCCCCAGCGCCTCGAAGTAAGAGCAAGCGCCAGAATCCTTTTCCTAAAGAGTCTCGACCTCGACAGGATCCTCACTTATTCGGACTATCGCCGGGCGACCGACGGTCCACAGGCCGTGAGCAGATAGTGATCGTCTGGGAAGTTAGCGGGCTCAGGCTCGGAGAAACTAAATACCCTGGCAGCGCGTGTAGCGACGAGCCGAGCAGTTCCGTTTTCTTGAGCCCCTACGCTGGGAACTTTGCCTCCTTCGATCAACGCGCTTGAATCGATACCGAAGAGATCCATCAAACCCTTTACCGGCAAATGCATAGCCTTGATCTTCTCGCTGTGCAGCCAGGTCTCGCGAATCCATAGCGATATCCGCCGTGCTTACGCGCAGCTTAAGCGAGTCTTTGTCGTCGAAGTTGGGAAATTCATTCTTGCCGAGGGGCACGAGCATACCGTTCTTTACGAATTGCAATATTGCAGCTCTTGCAGGCGTTAACCGGAATTCCCGATGTACTCTCCAGCTCGCGCATCGTACGCGCCTACCGCCGCGAGGCACAACGAAGTTGCCATCAGGGCATTTCGCAGGGATGCTCGAAAACGCGGCGCTGGCTGCCGGGGACGGCCACTGGCGGCGTGAGCAAGCACATGCGCCACCCTGCCACAAACTCCATTTAGTTCCAAGATATTCAGCAGAATGCCGCAAACGATTTGAGAAATATCTGCCAGCGTAGTCAGCAATTTAGGCCGTCCTGCTTTTCCGTTGGCGTAAAGCGTAGACGCACGCGAACCTAGCTCCTCTTGCCTTGCACGCGGCGAGGGCGAGTGCCCGATCTTGATCCGATCTCTCAGGCTTGTGGGCACGCATGGCGCAGGGCATCCTGGGGCGGATTCGGACCATCCAACTGGTTAAGTGCGATGGCCGACAGCAGGGTTCGGCCGGCTCCAGGTCGAGGAGACTAGAATGAATTTCCACCCAACGGTTTTGAAGAGAGTCGCAGTGGTGTCTCGCGGGGTTTCGGCGATTGCGCTGGCACTTGCTGTAAGTGGCTTGGCGCTGGCTCAGCAACAGCAGCAGGAACAGCCGCCGCCAACACAGGAGCAGCCGCAACAGCAATCGCAACAGCAGGGGCAGCAGGCTGATCGGCCGCCCCAAGGCCAGCAGCAGCCGCAGGCGCAAGAACAGCAGGCTCCGCCGGCGCCTTCGCCGCAAGACAGCAATCGGCCGCCGATGTCACGGGACCGTGTGCCCCAAAACCAGAGCGCACTCTCACCGAATGGTCCTAACGACGAGTACGCGCCCCCGCCGGCCTTGCTGACGATTCCCGCAGGGACGGTTGCTATTGTGCGGATCGACGAGCCGCTTTCTAGCGACCGAAACCAGGTTGGGGACCAGTTCACTGGGACCTTGCAGCAGCCGATCGTCGTGAATGGTTGGGTGGTGGCGCGGCGCGGGCAAGTGGTGATGGGGCAGGTGAAGTCAGTGAAGAAGGCGGGGCGAGTGACGGGCGTGTCGCAGCTCGGTGTTGAGTTGACGGACATGACTCTGGTGAATGGAGAGCAGTCGCCGATTTTGACGGAATTGTGGAAGGCCTCGGGAGGAACTTCACATGGTGCGGATGCCGCGACAATAGCGGGTGGCACCGCGCTGGGCGCGATCGTTGGGTCGGCTGCGGATTGGGGCCGGGGTGCAGCCATTGGGGCAGGAGCTGGGGCCGTGGTGGGGATTGGAGCGGTACTCTTGACGCGTGGGCGGCCTACGGTTCTGGAGCCGGAGTCGCAGCTGACGTTTCGGTTGGTGGATCCCGTGAAAGTAGACACGACGCATAGCCAGCAGGCCTTCTTGCCGGTATCGCAAGAGGATTTTGAGGCCGGGCGAGGCGAGAGGCCGCGGTTGCGTGCGGGTGGCTATGGCGCTTACGCAGCTGGCCCTTGCGGTTACTACTATCCATGCTATTTCGCCCCGGGTTATGTGGGGATTTATCCGTGGTATGGGTGGTGGGGCCCGGGATATTATGGGCGCGGGTTTTATGGGGCGCGAGGTTTTCGGCGCTTTTGATTGATGGAAAACACTGAGAGAGCAGGGCTTGCGGGCGTTCCGGCGAAATCGGGACGCCCGCTCTTGCAACTAGGTGGGGGTTCGGGCGGTGGTTGAGCTTGCCTTTTCCTCATCGGCTCCTTGTTTTGAGTTTTGAAACTCCGCTGGCCGAGATAGTTCTCTTATCGGCCGAAACAAATCGGGAGTCTCCGGGTTATCAATCTGTTACGGGCTGGCTTCCGAGGAATTACACGGACATCAAGGGAACTTCGCAAAGGGTCTTGCGGAATAAAGGAATAAAGTACAAGCACTTACAGTCGAGGTGTCGGGAACTTGCATTCGTCGGAGATTCGGAGATGAAAAGGGCTGGTGAGCAAGAAAGCCGGCGGGTCGCGTCACTTGTACGGAATGGGCAGCAGGCTATTGAACTGCTGCAAAGTGCTTGTGGTAACCTCTCCCGCAGTTCCTTGAGAGAACTTGCCTTCTGGCCGAGCCCAGCGGGCAGAGTCACTGTGGAACTTGGGTTGCCGTTGTTCGATGTTGCGTGATGCGCACGAAAAATTCTGCAAGTCAGGTGGGTTATGAGCATCCACAAAACTGGTTTGGGTCGAGGTCTACTGGCCGGAGCTGCGCTGCTGGCGTTTTCTTGCTTTCCTGTCGTGGCGCAGACACCCGCGGAGCAGTCGGGCGCGGAGCAGAAGAGCCGCGTGGCGGCGCGGGTCACGGACACGGTGGACGATACCAACCGCACGGTGCTGCGCGGAAACGTGCATCCGCAGGCGCGCGCAGAGTTTGATCGCGGTCGAGTGGCCGACGCGCAGCCGGTAACGCGCATACTGCTTGTCTTCGAGCGCAGCGCAGTGCAGGAAGCGGCGCTGCAGCAATTGATGGAAGGGCAGCAATCGAAGAATTCGCCGAATTATCATGCCTGGCTGACCCCGCAACAGTTTGGCGAACAGTATGGGCCGGCGGACGCGGATGTGCAGGCAGTGACCGACTGGCTGACCTCGCACGGATTTCAGAACATCAAGGTAGCCAAGGGCAAGACGGTCGTTGAGTTTTCCGGCAACGCGGGACAGGTGCGCAACGCGTTTGGCACGGAGATTCACAAGTTCAATGTAAACGGTAAAGAGCACTTCGCGAACGTGAGCGATCCGCAGATTCCCGCGGCACTCGCTCCCGTAGTACGCGGGATTCGCTCGCTGCACAATTTTCATCCTCAGGCGCAGGTCAGGCAACTTGGAAGTTTCCGCCGCATGGAAAACGGCGAAATCCACCCGCTGTTTACCTACACGGACTCCAACGGACAATTTTTTGGCGTGGGCCCAGCGGACTTCGCAATGATTTATAACATCACCACTCCTGTTGCGACAGCAGGAGCGGGGCAAAGCATCGCTATCGTCGGGCAAAGCAATATCAACCTGCAGGATGTCAGCGATTTTCGCAGCATGTTTGGCCTGCCCGCGTATACCTCAACGTGCACAGGCGTGCCGAATCAATGCCCGCTCACCGTGATTCTGAATGGCCCGGATCCCGGAACAGGAGCCGTTAACGGGGACTTTGGGGACGAAACCGAATCGGACCTGGACGTGGAATGGGCTGGAGCCGTGGCTCCCGCGGCGACGATCGACTTTGTCACGACCCAGACGACGGAGACCGATGTCACCGCAGGAATCGATGGGTCGGCGATGTACATCGTGGATAACAACGTGGCACCGATTCTGAGCGAAAGCTACGGCGCCTGCGAGGCTGGCTTGGGTAGCGGCGGCAACGCGTTCTACAGCTCTCTGTGGCAGCAGGCGGCGGCGCAAGGAATTACCGTGGTGATTTCCGCCGGGGATAACGGCTCGGCAGCCTGCGACCCTGCCCCGACTGCGACGAACCAGGATGCGGCGGCGAACGGACTGGCGATTAACGGCCTCGCCTCAACGCCATTCAACATCGCCCTGGGCGGCACGGACTTCGACGACTCCACCAATCAATCAACCTTTTGGAATACGACAAACACTTCGACCACTCCTCCTATACTGGCCTCGGCTCTAGGTTACATCCCCGAAAGGACGTGGAATGATTCGTGTGCGTCAGCGGGAACAACCACCGGATGCACCGCCACGATTATCAACGGCAACTCCAGCATCGGCGTCGACCTTGTAGCCGGAAGCGGCGGGCAGAGTTCAATTTATTCTAAGCCCAGTTATCAAACAGGTTTTCTCACCGATTCGACCCGCGATATCCCGGACGTTTCCCTGTTCTCGAGCGATAGCGGGGCAACAACGGGAGAATCCAAGAGCTTTTACATCGTCTGCCAGTCGGACCAAGATCCCACCGGTGGCAGCGGTTGCAGCCTCACTACCACCGCCGGTTCCGCGGATCACGATTTTCTAGCCGTAGGTGGGACCTCCGCGGCAACGCCAACGTTCGCCGCGATTATGGCGTTGGTGAATCAGCACACCGGACAACGGCAAGGCGTCGCGAATTATGTCTTGTACTCGCTTGCGCAAACCGCAACCAATGTCTGCAATTCGAGCACTGCACCTGCTACGGGTAGTACCTGCGTTTTCTACGACGTCACGAAGGGTAACAACTCCGTGGCTTGCGTGGGAGGCAGCCCGAACTGCAGCAATCAGACTTCCGGACAGTTCGGAATCATGGCGACCACGAACGGCGGCAGCACGCCAGCGTTCAACGCAGGGACCGGTTACGACTTGGCGACAGGGCTAGGCACGGTAAACGTCACGAATTTGCTCGCCAAGTGGGCGTCCCCCAATCGGACAGCCTCCACAACCACGGTCAGTTTGTCATCGACGGCGCCTACCGTGGACTCGATCGTCACGGTCAGTGGCACGGTTACGCCTGCTACAGCGACTGGGCTGGTTGTGCTGAGGAATGCGACCACGGGCGCGGCGATCCAACCTTCTTGCCTTACTTCCAGTCCTTTGTGCACTGCCAACGCTCTCACGGATGGGAGCTATAGTTTCAGCACCGCGTTTCTGCCAGGAGGCTCTTACAGCGTTATCGCGCATTACGGAGGAGACGGGACATTCGCGGCAAGCGACTCGACGCCGATTCCAGTAATAGTGGCGAAACAGAACAGCCAAACCGTCGTGAACTTTGTGACGGCGAACGGAGCGTTGACCACGGCCGCGCAGAACGTAACCTATGGCTCGCCGTACATCCTGCGCATTGACGTCGAGAACGCCAGCGGACAAACGTGCCAGAACCTAAGTAACACAACTACCTTTATCGCCCCGCTCTCATTTACTTGCCCGACCGGAGCGTTGACTCTGACCGATAATGGGAAGGCACTAAATGATTTTCCCAACGCGCAGACTCCTAATGCCACAAACGTGGCCAATCTAAATGAACGAGGGTTTGCGGAAGATCAACTGATCCAGTTGCCATCGGGGAGCCATAGCATCGCCGCTTCCTATCCTGGTGACAGCAGCTACAATCCGAGCTCGTCAAACTCTCTATCAGTCACAATCACGCAGGCGACAACGACCACCACGGTTACGCCGAGCCCGACGAGTATCGCGTCCGGAGGAAGCGTCACGCTAACTGCCACTGTAAATACGGCCAGCAACGGCGCCGGACCGACCGGTACGGTGCAATTCATGAATGGGTCGAGCAATTTGGGAAGCGCCGCGACCTGCGCGCCAACGTCGGGGACGGCTTCAACCACGGGAACCGCCTCGTGCACCGCTACGCTGACCACCGCGCTTTCGGAATTGGTTCCATTCGCGAAGCCGGATGCGCGGCCGCAAGTTCCGGTGCTGCCGCTCGGCATTGTCTCTCTGCTGCTGATCGTGTTTCTGGAGATGCAGCGGCGCTTGTCGATGGGCAAACGGGTTGGATACGCCGCGGCTGGCCTCATCCTGTTTGCATGCATTGCCGTGGGAATCGCGGGCTGCGGGGGTTCAAGCAGCGGCGGTGGCGGCGGTGGCGGCGGGTCGCACACGGACAGCATTACCGCGGTGTACAGCGGGGATACGAATTACACCGGTTCAACATCACCTGCATCTCCGGTCACAATTCAGTAGCAACGGGTACGAAAAGGGAAACCCGGCTCCGGGATCTGGGCCCCTCTCCTTTTGTAGGGACGAAAAGCAGGTCCCTCGCTTCGCGCGGGATGACACTCTGAAAGGGTCAGAGTGAACGGGGCTCCGCGTCAGTTGGTATGGGGCGGGAAGAATATGTTCCAAAACGTTGGGTGCGGAATAAAGGAATAAAGTGCAAGCAGTTACAGTCAGGGTGTCGGGACCTTGCATTCGTCGGAAATTGGGAGATGAACCGGGGTGGTGAGCAAGAAAGCCGGCGGGTCGCGTCACTTATACGGAATGGGCAGCAGGCTATTGAAAAAGCTGGAAAGTGCTTGTGGTAACCTTGACAGTTTCCCGAGAGAATTCGCCTTCGGGCCGAGCCCTCCGCCAAAGCTACGAAGTAGCAACAGAGCTAATCTCTAAGTGATGCAGCCGCTCCCCTTGATCGATGGCGGCTTCTAGAAGTGCACACCAATCTGCTGTGTGGGCGGACCATGACCAAAGCTAGCGTTATGATTATCAGATATTCTTTAGTTCCCCTTGCCATCCTTCTACTGTTTTCTGGCTTGCGCGTGTCGGCGCAGACGAAGCCGAACAGTGCCTCGGCCAGCCAGGCTGTGGCGGTTCCGGCACGAATTACCCAAGTGATTGACGAGACGCAGTTGGTAACGCTAAAGGGCAACGTGCATCCGCTCGCGCGGCCGGAATTTGACCAAGGGGCGGTGAGTGATGCGACGCCGGCGACTCGGATGCTCCTTTTGTTACAACGCAGCCCTGAACAGGAGAGCGCGCTAAGGGCATTGATGGACCAGCAGCAAGACAAGACGTCCTCAAATTATCATGCTTGGCTGACGCCGCAGCAGTTCGCCAAGCAGTTCGGGCCGGCTGATGCGGACGTCCAGGCCATAACCGGCTGGCTGCAATCGCATGGATTTCAGAATGTAAAGATCGGAGCCGGTCGCACAACGATAGAGTTCTCCGGAAATGGCGCGCAGTTGCGGAGCGCGTTTCACACCGACATTCACGAGTTTTTGGTGCATGGCGAGCAGCACTTTGCGAATGTGAGCGATCCGCAGGTGCCGGCGGCGCTGGCGCCGGTGATAAATGGAGTGATGGGCCTGCAAAACTTCCGGCCGAAGTCGCAGATGCATCGTATTAACAATTTCCAAAACGACAGCGACAAAGTCGTTTCCACAAAGCCGTTGGTCACACTCGGCTGTGGTTCCAATGGAACTACGGTACCGTGCTACGGCGTTGCGCCCGCGGATTTTGCGACAATCTACAACGTTCCTAACACTCTTAATGGAACGGGTGTAACCATCGCAATCGTTCAGGACTCGAACATCAACATTAGCGACATTCAGCAATTCCGGAGTCTATTTGGGCTGTCGAACAATTTCACCGCCAGCAATATTATCTTTAACGGACCGGATCCGGGCATTCAGGGCCCCGACTCGGCCAGCGGGGACGAGGGAGAGGCCCTACTGGACGTCGAATGGTCCGGAGCAGTGGCGCAGGGAGCGAACATCCAGTTGGTAGTATCCGAAAATTCTCAGACTCTGGGAGCCGCCGGCATCGACCTTTCTGCGCTCTATATCGTAGATAACAATATCGCGCCGATTCTCAGCGAAAGCTTTGGCGCTTGTGAAGCGGCCCTAGGCACCAACGGCGTGGAGTTTTACAACTTTCTGTGGGAGCAGGCAGCGGCGCAGGGGATAACGGCTATCCTTTCAGCTGGAGACAGCGGTTCGGATTCGTGCGACAACGGTTCAGGGGATTTCAGTACGACCGGGCTAGGGATCAGTGGTTTGGCCTCAACCCCATTCAACGTAGCCATGGGCGGAACGGATTTTCAGAACGGAACGGCTCCTTCTATCTATTGGAACACACCGGGGACAGAAACTGAGTCGGCGAAGTCTTATATCCCTGAGGAGACGTGGAACGGTTCGTGCGCGGCGACCGCAACGACAGGAAGTCTGGGTACGTGCACGGCAACGATCATCAATCAAGATACGATCGACGAGGACGGTATCGACCTGGAGGGTGGCGGCGGGGGCCAAAGCGCGTTCTCAACAATCAATGCCAAGCCAGCTTGGCAATTGGGAGTGGTGCCTTCCGCTGACGCGGGCCGCGATATACCTGACCTGTCCTTGTTTTCCGCTGTTAACACGAGTAACAACGATTTCTACATTACCTGCGAGCAGGACTCGCCGAGTCAGAACGGCAGCCCCTGCACCTTGTCAGGCCAGACAGTGGAAATCAGTCCCGTTGGCGGGACGTCCGCGGCAGCGCCCGCCTTTGCCGGCATCATGGCGCTGATCATTCAACAGCAAGGCGGCGCAAGGCAGGGCAACGCAAACTTTGTGCTATACCAACTCTTCCGAAAAGATTTGAGCAATACGACTCTCGTCTGCCCCTCAACGGCTGCCAATGTTGGCACCACGACTTGCATCTTTTATGACGTAGTTACGGGTAATAATTCCGTTGCCTGCGAGAGCGACACTCCGAATTGCAGCAACACTTCAACGGCTGCGAATCAATACGGCGTGCTCGTCGATCCTAACAACGCGAGTAATCCGGCCTTCTTGGCGATAGCCGGGTACGACAAAGCAACAGGGCTGGGATCTGTTAATGTGGCCAACCTTGCGAAGGCTTGGGGCACGGCGACTTTTGATTCCACAACAACTACGATCACAACTGCTCCCACGGGAACGATTGCCCACGGCGCGACAGTTACCTTCGCCGTAAACGTGACTTCGGCTTCGGGCACGCCGACAGGAACCGTTTCGCTGATCGCTTCGCCTCCCGGGAGTTCGCCGGTGGCGATCGGTGTGTTTGATAACACTACGACGTCGACGTTCGCGCTGAGCGGCGGGATAGCTAACATTACGACGAATTTGCTCCCCGGGTACGTGGTCGGAGGGGTGGCGACACCTTATCCGGTGGTGGCCCAGTATGCCGGTGATGGGACGTTTGCTGCGGGCACATCCACTCCGGTCAACGTGACAGTAGGTCAGGAGCCCAGCGCGACGGCCATTAGTCTAGTTGCCGGTACCACTACGGCTACCTCGGTGGTATACGGATCGCCGTACATCACGAGGGTGGACGTAGTCGGGACTGGAACGAATAGCGGGAGCCAGGAATGCTCTACTTCCGCTGTTCCCTGCCCCACCGGTAGCATTAGCCTGACGGACAACGGCAGCAACTTGAACGACTTCCAGAACACGCAGACGGGTGTATTTACCAATACGGCAACCCTACCGAATGACTTGGGATTCCTTGAAGATCAGTTGATCCAGCTTCCAGGGGGCACAAACAGCCTGGTTGCCAAGTATAGCG
>Ga0210395_10002184_pt1 | contig 15258 bp, 12 predicted proteins | sample IncBWH4OmetaG_FD_150861 | JGI IMG/M metagenome (GOLD analysis project Ga0210395, IMG submission 150861) | Forest soil microbial communities from Barre Woods Harvard Forest LTER site, Petersham, Massachusetts, United States - Inc-BW-H-4-O ... | reverse complement strand
CGACGCTGTCCCTCCCCCCGGCCGCGGCCGGATGGGTGGACGTGCTCACCGGGGTCGTGCACAAGGGTGATCCGGTCCTGCTCGCGGACCTGACCCGGAGGCTGCCGGTGGCCCTGCTCATTCCGAAGCTCGTTCCAGAGCTCGTTCCAGAGCTGGTTCCGGAGCTCGTTCCGGAGGCGTCATGACCGTCTTCAGCGTGTGGGCGCCCGCGGCACGGCGGGCCGAGGTCGAGGTCGGAACCGGGGCCGGCGGCCGACGGCACGAGATGGAGCCCGGCGACCGTCCGGGGTGGTGGCGGGCGGAGGTCCCCGTCTCCGGCGAGACCGACTACGCCTTCCGGCTGGACGGCGGCGAGCCGCTCGCGGACCCCAGGTCGCTCCGCCAGCCGTACGGACCGGGCGGGGCGAGCAGGACCTACGACCACTCCGCCTTCGCGTGGTCTGACGACCGCTGGCACGGCGCGCCGCTGCCGGGGGCGGTCATCTACGAACTGCACGTCGGCACGTTCACCCCGGCCGGGACGCTGGACGCGGCCATCGAGCGCCTGGACTACCTGGCCGGGCTTGGCGTGACCGCCGTGGAGCTCATGCCGCTGGCGGCGTTCCCCGGCGAGCACGGCTGGGGATACGACGGGATCGGGCTGTGGGCGGTGTACGAGCCATACGGCGGTCCGGACGCGCTGAAGCGGTTCGTTGACGCCGCGCACGCCCGCGGCCTCGCCGTCTTGCTCGACGTCGTGTACAACCACGTCGGCCCGGGGAACCGGCTCGCCTCGTTCGGACCGTACTTCACCGAGGCGCACATGACGCCGTGGGGGGCGGCGGTGAACCTGGACCAGGCCGGCTCGGACGAGGTGCGCTCGTTCATCGTGCAGAACGCCCTGATGTGGCTGCGGGACTACCACCTCGACGGGCTGCGCCTGGACGCGGTGCACGCGCTTGAAGACCACCGTGCCCTGCACATCCTGGAGGAGCTAGCCGCAGCGGTGGACGCGTTCTCCTCTTCGGCGGGCCGTCCTGCCATCCTGATAGCCGAATCCGACCTGAACAACCCGCGCCTGATCACCGCGCGGGAGGCCGGCGGCTACGGCCTCGCCGCGCAATGGAACGACGACTTCCACCACGCGCTGCACTGCGCCCTGACGGGGGAGCGGCAGGGGTACTACGGTGACTTCGGCTCGGTGGCGGCCGTGGCGAAGACCATGACACGGGTGTACTTCCACAACGGAAGCTGGTCGTCGTTTCGCGGCCGGACCCACGGCCGGCCGGTCGACGTGCTGCGCGTCCCCGCCTACCGCTTCGTCTGCTTCATCCAGGATCACGACCAGATCGGCAACCGCGCGATCGGGGACCGCATCGCGGCCACGCTGGCCGGCGATCCCCGGCGGGACGGGCTGCTGCGCGTGGCCGCGGGGCTGGTGCTCACCGCGCCGTTCACGCCGATGCTGTTCATGGGCGAGGAGTGGGGTGCCGACACCCCATGGCAGTACTTCACCGATCACACCGACCCGTACTTCGCCGACGCGGTGAGCGCGGGGCGCAAGGCGGAGTTCGCCGCACACGGCTGGAACGAGGCCGACGTGCCCGACCCGCAGGACAAGCAGACGTTCCTGCGCTCGAAGCTCGACTGGCGCGAGCCCGACCGCGAACCGTACCTGTCGCTGCTCGGCTGGTACCGGGAGCTGATCGCCCTGCGCCGCGCCCGCCCGGAGCTGACCAACCCCAGCCTGGACCAGGTCCGGGTCGACTACGACGAGCAGGCCCGCTGGCTCCTGATGTCCCGCGGCCCCCTCCGGATAGCCGCCAACCTGGGATCCGAGCCGGTCCGGATCCCCCTCGGCCTGGGACGTCCCGCCACCCTGCTCGCCGCATCCAGCCCGGAGATAACGGCCGATTCCGGTGGGGCCTCCCTTCCGCCCGCCTCCTTCGCGGTGATCGACACCGACGCGTAGACGACAGCGACGTCTAGACCACAGCGAGCCAGAGTCACCCTGGTAGCCGTCAGGGGCACGTCCAGGTCACCGTGGCGTCCACCGAATTGCCGTCGGCCCCGGTGCGGTCGATCGTGAACGTGCCCCCGGTGCTGGTAATCGTGACCGAGCTGGCCGGGACGCCGCTCAGCGAGGCGATTCCGCCGTTCGGCCCGGTCACGGTGAACGTGACCAGGGCACGGTACGTGCCCGGGCCGCGGTACGGGGCGACGCGCACGGCGAACGACTGGTTGTAGCTCGCCGCCTGGGTGTTGTCAGCGCTCGCCAGGTACAGCACGGCGGTCCGCGCGCAGGTCACGGCCGCGCCGCTCGTCCAGTTCGCGGACACGGGGCTTGTCATCGAGACGGCGAGCTGACCGGCACCGGGCGCGGTGGCCGGGGCGGAGCTGGCTGAAGCGGTCGCGGGGGACGCCGTGGCGCTTGCCTGCACAGCCGCGGCCGTCCCCGCGGCCGTACTCGCGGTCGCCGCCGGAGCCGCCGCGACGACCACGCCGCGGCAGGCCGTCAGCGAGATCAGGGACGCGAGCGGGATCGCGAGGGACGCGACGCTGGTCATCGTAGAGCGCATCGGGGGTTCTCCTTCGCTGAGGAAGTGACGACCCTAAGCATTAACTAACTGACGAATTTTGTCAAAGACTAAGTGGGTAAACTTCTCGCATGTACTCCGGTCCCGCCTCAACTCCGTTCGCCAAGGGGACGGCGACGCGGCAGCGCATCCTGGATGCCGCCGTCGCCCGGTTCGCCAGCCAGGGCTTTCGTGACACGACGGTCGCGGCAGTCGCCAGGGACGCCGGGGTCACCGCCCCCGCGGTGCACGCGTACTACGGCTCCAAACTCGAGCTGTTCCACGCCGCGTTCGAGTATGACGTCGCGCCGGTCCTCGAAGCCTTTCACGGCGGCGGCGGCCCCGGCCGGCAGCTGTCGCTTGACAGCACGGCCGCGCAGCACGGCCTGGTCCCCCGCGTGGCCGCCGAGTTCGCCGCGCATCCGCTGGCGATGCGGATCTTCCAGGGCAGCGAGCCGGAGCACACCGCCGAGCTCATCGGGCTGCCCGCCGTCGTCGAGGCGCACGACCGGCTCACCCGCCGGGTCGCCGACGACCAGCAGGCCGGGACGCTGCGGGACGACCTGCCCGCGGGCGCGATCGCCGACGCGCTCGAGACCCTCGTCTTGGCGCTCCTCCTCGGCCCCGTGCAGATGAGCGGGGAAAGCGGTGACCCGGGGCGGCGGTGGGCCATCGCCGCGGTGATCAGCCGGGGCATCCGCCCGCGCTGACCCCTGTGCGCGAGCACAACATCGCGCCCGCCGAATCCGCGTTCGCGCCCCTTCTCCCGCTGCCCGGCCGGAGTTACGCTCAGCGCGACCCGGGAGGTGCGAGATGTCTGTGCGGTTCCCTAACGAGCCCGGCTTCCAGGGCCGGTTCGCCCCGGTGCGGCTCGAAGGCGAGATCCGCGGGGTCGAGGTGACCCAGGGCGAGGTTCCGGCCTCGCTGCGCGGCACGTTCTACCGGGTCGGCGCGGACCCGGCCTGGCCGCCGTTCGCCGAGCGCGACTTCTACTTCAACGCCGACGGTATGGTCGCGATGTTCCGCTTCGAGAAGGGGTATTGCGACTTCCGCTCGCGGTACGTGCGAACGCCCCGGTTCACCGCCGAGCGGGAGGCGCGGCGCTCGCTGTTCGGCGCCTACCGGAACCCGTTCACCGACGATCCGTCGGTGGCCGGCCTTAGCCGGGGGCTCGCCAACACCAACGTGTACTGGCACGGCGGCCGCCTGCTCGCCTCCAAGGAGGACAGCGCGCCGGTCCAGATCGACCCGGACACCCTGGACACGGTCGGGGAGTTCACCTGGGACGGCGACCTGTCGTCGCAGACGGCCACCGCGCACCCGAAGATCGATCCGCGCACCGGCGAGCTCGTGTTCTTCGGGTACATGGCCAAGGGCGAGGCGACGCGGGACATCGCCTACTACGAGGCGGACGCGTCCGGGCGGATCGTGCACGAGGCCTGGTTCGAGGCGCCGTACTCGTCTATGGTGCATGACTGGGCGGTCACCGAGAACTTCGTGGTGTTTCCGATCATCCCGCTCACCGCCAGCCTGGAGCGGCTGAAGGCAGGCGGCCCGCTGTACGTGTGGGACGGGTCCGAGGACGTCTACCTGGGCGTCGTGCCGCGGCGCGGCAGTACCGTGCGCTGGTACCGGGGCACGAACAGGTTCGCCTCGCACATCATGAACGCATTCGACGACGGGCGGCACATTTACATCGACACGCCCGTCGGCGAGAAGTCCGCGTTCCCCTGGTTCCCCGACATCACGGGCGCGCCGTTCGACCCGGAGAAGGCCAGCGCCCAGCTGTCGCGATGGGCGATCGACACCTCCGCTCGCGAGGACCTCGGCGACGGGGCGACCTCGTTCGCTGAGCGGCGGCTCACGGACTGCTCGGGCGAGTTTCCCCGCACCGACGACCGCTGGGCGACGCGGGGCTACCGGTTCGGCGTCATCAACCTCACGGACGTGCCCGGCGAAAAGCCCGACGACGGGCTGCCGGGATTCCGCTGGCTGGCCTCGATCGACCCGGGCACCGGGGAGATGAAGACCCGGTTCGCCGGCCGGGACAGCACGGTCCAGGAGGCGGTCTTCGTGCCGCCCGGCGTCAACACGCCGAACGGACAGGGGTACGTGATGCAACTGGTGGACCGGCACGCCACCGGCTCCACGGACCTGCTGATCCTAGACGCACAGCATGTCGACGCCGAACCGGTCGCCACGCTGAAGATCCCGATCCGGATGCCGGGCGGCCTGCACGGCAACTGGGTGAGTGACGAGCAGCTCGCGCAGCGAGTCGGATGACGAGGAGGTCTCCCATGACGGCAGAGGACAGGATCGCCGAGCTCGAGCACCGGCTGGGCATCGTCGAGGACGAGCTCGCGATCAGGAAGCTGCAGCACGCTTACGGCTATTACCTGGACAAGTGCTACTACGACGAGGTGCTCGACCTGTTCGACGAGGATGGCGAGGTCACCTTCATCGGCGGTGTCTACAAGGGGCGGGCAAGCATCGCCCGGCTGTACACGGGCCGGTTCCGCAGCCGTTTCACCGAGGGGCACAACGGGCCGCAGTTCGGCCGGCTCCTTGACCACCCGATGCTTCAGGACGTCATTCACGTGGCACCCGACCGGCGCACCGCGTACGCCAGGTTCCGGACGCTGATGCAGGCGGGCACTCACGAGCTCGCCGCGTCGGAGGAGGCGCCTGTCCGGCAGTGGTTCGAGGGCGGGGTGTACGAGAACGTCTACAGCAACACCGACGGCATCTGGAAGATCAAGAAGCTGTTCTACCGGGCGTTCTGGCACGGGACGGTGGAGGACGGCTGGGCGCATACGCAGCCGGACTACGTGCCGAACGCGACCGAGGTCTACCCTGACGACCCCTACGGGCCTGACGAGCTCCTGCAGAACGCGCCGCGGCTGTGGCCGGAGACGACAACACTGGCGTTCCATTACAAGCACCCAGTCACCGGCAAGGAATTCGTCCCGGACTCGTGGGGCGCTTTCCCCGAAAATTGAGGCGAAGCACGGGCCCGTTCGGAATTATTTACTAGGTGCGCTTTTACGCCGACCTGCATGTTCATTCCAAGTACTCCCGTGCCTGTAGTCGTGATTGTGACCTGGAACATCTCGCGTGGTGGGCGGGGCGGAAAGGGATCAGTGTTGTCGGGACCGGCGACTTTACGCACCCGGCGTGGCGCGAAGAGCTCGGCGCGAAGCTCGTGCCCGACGCGCCCGGGCTGTTCCGGCTGCGCGAGGACCTGCAGCGCGCGGTCCACGACACGCTGCCGCCCGCGTGCCGCACGCCGGTCCGGTTCATGCTGTCGTCCGAAATCTCGACGATCTACAAGAGGGACGACCGGACGCGGAAGGTGCATCACCTGCTTTACGCGCCGTCGCTTGACGCGGTGGACCAGATCACGCGCCGCCTGGCGAAAGTAGGCAATCTCGCCGCCGACGGCAGGCCGATCCTCGGCCTGGACTCGCGGGACCTGCTCGAGATCACGCTGGAGGGCGGCGACGGCTGCTACCTGGTGCCGGCGCACGCCTGGACGCCGTGGTTCGCGGTCCTCGGCTCACAGTCCGGGTTCGACCGGGTGTCCGACTGCTACGCCGACCTGGCGGACCACATCGTCGCCATCGAGACCGGCTTGTCCAGCGACCCGGAAATGAACTGGCGCGTTTCCAGCCTGGACGGGTACCGGCTGGTGTCCAACTCCGACGCGCACTCCCCGCCGATGCTCGGCCGGGAGGCGACGGCGTTCGACGTGCCGGAACCGGACTATTTCGCGGTTTATCAGGCTTTGCGGAGCGGGGACGGCTTCGCCGGCACGGTCGAGTTCTTTCCCGAGGAGGGCAAGTACCACCTTGACGGCCACCGTGCCTGTGACGTCCGGATGACACCGGAGGAGACCAGGGAAGCGGGCGGCAAGTGCCCGGTCTGCGGTAAGACACCGACGATCGGCGTGCAGCACCGGGTCGACGTCCTCGCCGACCGCCCGGCGGGCTACCGGCCTGACGGGGTTTCCGGGTTCGCGTCGTTCGTGCCGCTGCCGGAGATCCTCGGCGAGATCGCCGGCGTCGGCCCGAAGTCGAAGTCGGTGGTGGCCCAGGTCACCAGCCTGGTGGAGCGATTCGGCCCGGAACTGTCCATCCTCGGCGACGTGCCGATCGATGACCTGGCGGGCGGCGCGCCGTCGATCGTGGCGGAGGCGATCGCCCGGCTGCGCCGCGGCGAGGTGCGCCGCGAGGCCGGCTATGACGGGGTGTACGGGACGATCCGGCTGTTCGACCCCGGGGAACTGGCGGGCGCGGCGTTGTTCGACCTGCCCCTCCCCCTTCCCCGCGGGTCGCGCAAGGCGCGGAGCGCCGGATCGCGTGCGCCCGCTACGGATCCGGTGGCCCAGGAAGCAGACGTCCTGCCGGCAGCCACGCTGCCCGGCGGCCTCGACCCCGACCAGCAGGCGATCGTGACCCACGATGGCGGCCCGCTGCTCGTCGTGGCGGGCCCGGGGGCCGGGAAGACCCGGGTGCTCACCCGCGCGATCGCGCACCGGATCGCCGCCGGCCTGCCGCCTGAGGGCTGCCTCGCCGTCACGTTCACCCGCCGCGCCCGCGACGAGCTCCGCGAGCGGCTCGCCGCGCTGCTGCCCGGCGACGCGGCCGACCGGGTCACGGTCGCCACCTTCCACGGCCTTGGCCTGGTCATCCTCCGCGAGCAGTGCAAGCGCCTCGGCCTCGACGCGGGCCTGAAGGTCGCCGACGAGCCGACGCGCCGGGCCGTGCTGCGGCTGATGTCCGCGGACGGCAGTCCCGCCGCGCTGGCTTCCCGTATCTCATCATCGAAACGTACGCATGCTTCGCGCCTCACCTTCCCCTCCGCCGAGCAGGGGGCGGACGAGGACGAGGACGCCGCGCTCGCCGCGCGGTACGACGCGGCGCTGCGGGAACGCGGCCTGGTCGACGTCGACGACCTGGTCACGCTGCCCGTCGGGTTGCTCGGCAGCGACGCCGCCCTGGCGGCGGCCTACCGCGCGCGGTGGACCGACGTGTTCGTCGACGAGTACCAGGACGTGGACGAACTGCAGTACCGGCTGCTGCGGCTGCTGACCACGCCCGACTCCCGGGTTTGCGTGATCGGTGACCCTGACCAGGCGATCTACGGGTTCCGCGGCGGCGATGTCGGCTACTTCCTGCGGTTCGCCGCGGATTACCCGGCCGCCAGGTCCGTGCGGCTGGCGCGGAGCTACCGATCGGCACCGACGATCGTGCGCGCCGCCATGCAGCTCATCCGGCCGGGCACGCTGGTGCCAGGCCGCGAGCTGGTGCCGGCCAGGACGGACATCCCCGACGGCCCGGTCGCGCTGCTCGCGGCCGCGGACGAGCGGGCGGAGGCCGAGGCGGTGGCCGCCGAGGTCGAGCGGCTGCTCGGCGGGGCGTCGTTCCACGCGCTCGACAGCCGCGCGGTGGACGCGCGGGACCGGGCGCAGCACCAGCTCTCGTTCGCCGACTTCGCCGTGCTGTACCGGACCACGGCCCAGGCGGCGGCGGTCGGCGAGGCCCTGGCGAAGCGCGGGTTCCCCGTCCAGCGGCGGTCGCACGCCCGGCTAGCGGAGATGCTCGGCGTCCCGGAGATCCTGGCCGGGCTGGCCGGACTGGGCGCGCCCGCGACTCCGGCCCCGCACGCGCCTACGCCTGCCACCACGTCGGCCCTACCCGCCGCGCCGGTCCCAATGGTCGCGCCCGCCTCAGCCGGCGCGACCACTGTTGCTGAACGGCTGGCCGACGCGGCTCGGGTTGCGCTGGCGGCCTGCGATGACGCTGGCCGGGCGGACCGCGCCGAGGCGAAGGTGGCCATCCGCGCCGCCGCCGACGTGCTCGGCCCGCTGGCGGCGCGCTGCGGCGGCGACCTGGACCGGTTCCTTGACGAGGTGGCGCTCGGCGCCGAGGTCGACACCTGGGACCCGCGGGCCGACCGGATCTCCCTGCTGACGCTGCACGCGGCCAAGGGCCTTGAGTTTCCCGTCGTCTTCATCGTCGGGTGCGACGACGGACTGCTGCCGCTGCGCCCGTGGGCGGGCGCGGACGTCGATGCCGACGAAGAGCGGCGACTGCTCTTCGTCGGCATGACCCGGGCGACGACGCGCCTGGTGCTGCTGACCGCGGCGGAGCGCCCGATCCGCGGCACAGTGACCAGGTGCGCGCCGTCGCCGTTCCTGGCCTCGGTCGATCCCTCCCTGCTCGACCGGGGCAGCGGCTCGGCCGCCGGCGGCCGTGCCTGGCGCCGTGACACGCCACGGCAGGACACGCTGTTCTAATCCGTCAGGCGATGCCCTCGACGCGGTGCACCGCGCCGCATTCCACACCGAGCGCGTCGTGGTGCTTGCGGACAGCCTCCTCGTCGGGGGCTTCGAGCAGGCAGTACACCTGGCCCTCGGCGTTGTGGTACAGCTCGAGCTGACGGACGCCGAACTGGTCGGATCGCTGATCGCGGGTGTCGGCGGTGATCTGGGCGATGGCCTCGCCGGGCAGCTTCAGGTCGTTGTGGAAGTCCATGAACCGCGGCACGTCACACGCTGCCCGCTACCCTCGCCGGGCTGTCGGCGAGCCGCGCCGCGGTGACCTGGCGGCGTCGGGCGGACCGGGCCCGGTCGGCCAGCACCGCGAGGACAGCCGCGACGAGCGCGGCGCCGATCGCGATGAGCGTGATCTCCCACCCAGGCATACCGCCGGCGAGGGCGGGTGTGACCTGGGCCTGGGACGGCCCCGGCGGCACGATGCTGCCGCCCATGTCCGGCGGCGGCGCAATAGAAGCCATCGCCGCGGTGCCTGTGGCCGCCAGCGCGACCAGCGTCCCCCCGAGTGCCGTGAGTGCCGCGAGCAAGGTGCCGAACCGCCGTCGCGGGCGCCTGGAGTCCTTCATGAGATTCCCCTCGTCGTACGGGTTGTTCCTGTACAGCGACCGTACGGGGGCACGAAGGGGGGGCAGATCGGCAGTGGCTACCCAGGTTTGGCGGCGGATTACCCAGTTTTCCTGAGATGCGCGACGGCGGCGGCGCGGGTGGGGGCGCCAAATTTCGCCAGTACCGCGGAAACGTGATGATCGACCGTCCTGACCGAGATGAACAGCCGCGCCGCGATCTCCGCGTTGGTGAGGCCTTCGCCCACCAGCGTGAGGACCTCGTGCTCGCGTCGGGTGAGTCCGAGCGGATCGCCCCGAGTGGCGGACCGCGGGCCGGCCGGGACCGACTTGATCCCGAGACCGCGCATCTTCTGCCGGGTCACCCGAATCGGGGCGGTCGCGCCCAGTTCGGCGAACATCGCGAGGGCGCGCCGGAGCAACCGCTCCTCGGTCGTGTCGTACAGCGTGAGCGCGGCGTCGTAGCCGCAGCCCAGGTCGGTCCAGAGCTGAGCCGCTTTCTCCGCCGAACCGTCGACGTGGCACTGGTAGGGCTCAGCCAGCTCGCCCGGCGGTACGGAGTCGGCCCCCGTGCGGCGGAGCCAGCACGCCACGGCCCCACGGTCCCAAGAGGTGGCGTTCGCCGCGGCCGCGGCCGCGACTTCCGCTTCGGCCCGCCCGAGACCATGCTTTCCCTCGAGCCAGTACGCCTCGGCCCGCGCCAGCCGGGCCGGGATGATGAACTGCGGTTCTCCGGTGCCGTCCGCTGCTGCCGCCGCCTCGTCGAGGTACCCCCACGGGCTTTGGTCACCGCGGCGGGCGTGGATCCTGGCGAGGACGAGCAGCGCGCCGATGCTGTTCACTGGGGAGGCGGAGACCGCGAGCAGCTCACTGCTGAGCGAGACCGCTTCATCCCACCGCCCGGTCTGCTCTAGGGCAACCGCCCGGGCGCCTCGCAGGCAGTTCGCGTACGTACCGATATCGTGCTCATCGGTGTATGTGATGCCTTCGTCGTAGGAGCTTTCCGCGTCCTCGAACAGGCGATGGTCGCAGTAGACGCTGTACGTGTTCGAGAGCGCCCGTCCGGCTTGCTCCGGCAGGTTCGCGGAAACCGCGATCGTCTTAGCCCGCCGCAGCGGGGTTACCCAGTCGCCGCCGGTCTCGGCCAACGCGCACCCCAGGGTGTTGAGGGCGTCGCTGAGCACGCGCGGAGTATCCGTCGATTCCGCTAGCTCTGCCGCCTGCCTGGCCATGCTGATGGCCTCCGCGTACTTGCCGTTCGTCATGTGGATGCTGGCGAGCGCGCTGTAGGCCTCGGCCAGCTCGCCAGCCGGTCCGAGCGGGAGGAGGGTCTCAAGCGCGGATTCGGCCGCGGCTCTCGCGTCGTCACCGCGGCACAGCCGCCACAGCACGCAGGAGAGCTGGTTGAGCGCGGCCCCCTGACGGCGCCTGTGACCCTGCTCACGCCACAATTCCAGAGCCCGCGAGCTGGCCTGCGCGGCCTGCTCCCATCGGTCGACGAGCGTCGCTTCCATCGCGAGCCCGTCGTAAAGCGTGGCGGCGGCGGCCACGTCCGCGCCGCCCGCGAAGCGGACCGCGCGCTGGTATTGCGCCGCCGCTTCTTGGTGGGAGGCTAGTGCGGCGGCCCGGCGGGCAGCGGCCGGGGCGTACCTGAGTACCGCGGGCCCGTCTTCCGCGCCTTCGGCGTGGAAGGCCATTCGGGCGTCGTCCGCGCAGCCGAGCACCTGCAACGCGGCGAGTATTCGGCGGTGGATGGGGCCACGCCGATGAGCCAGGATCGCCTGTTCCACGGTCAGCCGGGCGATCTCGTGCCGGAACCGCAGCCAGGTCCCGTCTTCGGCGAGCAGTCCGGAGGCGTGGATCTCGTCGATGAGCGCCGTCGACCCGGGGACGGCCACCTCGATCAGGTCCGGCTCGATCCTGGTGCCCGTCAGCGCCGCGATGTCCAGTAGTTCGCGCGCTCCCGGGCTGAGCCTGGCAGTCCTGGCGAACACCGCGTCGCGCGCCGCGGCAGGCACTTCCCGCATGCCTGCCTGGAGCACTTCGGTCACGAAGAACGGGTTGCCGCCGGTCAGCCGGAACAGTTCAGCGGGGTCTAGGCCGCTGGCGACCGATAGCTGCCGCACTCCGTCCGGTGACAGCGGCGCCAGCGTCACCCGGTGGGTGGACCGCAGCCCGGCGAGGTCACCGAGCGCCAGCCGCAGCGGGTGATCCGTGGCCAGGCCTTCGTCACGGTAGCTGGCGATCAGCAGCGCGTTGGCCGTCTTGAGGCGCCGGCCGAGGAACCGCAGCAGGTCGATCGTGGCCTCGTCGGCCCAGTGGACGTCCTCGGTGACGAGGACGTCTAGTGTTGCCGGGTCGCTGACCTGGCGCAGCAGAGTCCGGAAGAGCTCCTCACGGTCGGCCCCGGCCGCGCACAACTGGTCGAGCTCGCCGCCAAGCCGTCCGGCGAAGTCAAACAGCGGACCGAGGGGCCGCGGCGTGAAGAGCCCGTCGCAGGCGCCCCAGGACCAGCGGGCGTCGGGCAGGTCACGCTGGAGCTGCTCGACGAGCGCGGTCTTGCCCACGCCCGCCTCGCCGGACAACAGGACGACACCGCCGTGCCCGTCGCGCGCCTCCTGGGCGAGCCGGGCCAGGCTGGCCAGTGACTCCTGCCGTTCGAGCAGGTCCATGTTGCTAGTGTGCGCGACGTCCAGGCCCGGCGCCACTCCGGGCGCTGGCGCTCCGCTTAGCGAAGGGCGGTCAGCCCGCCCGTGGCCTGGCGGGCCTCGGTGAGGGCGGCGGTCATCATGTCGGCCGCCTGGCCAGCGGCCGACAGCGCCTCGATCACCTCGGTGACCGAGTCGTCCGGGTCCAAGCCGGACTCGTGCGCGAGCTGGCCGTCTTCCTGCTGGATCACCAGGAACCTGGCGAGCTGCTCGCACAGCTGTGGCAGGTCCTGCCCGAGTAGCTCGAGGCTCCTGACGATGGCGCGGACGTCGCCGGGGTTGCTGAGCTCGCCGCCGCCGTTCGTCAGCTCGTTGAGCACGCGGATAGCGCGCGCCGCCTGGCTGGCGATCTCGGATGGGGTCATTGTGCTCGCAAGCTCGGTCACTGGGCGTCCTTGGCAACGCTCACGCAGGACTGCTCGGGCATCCGTCTCCTCGGGGGATTCGCACGGGGGTCCTCAGGGGCCTCTGAACACCTGCCCACAAGGACGCTCTTCTACACGATACGACGCCTATGGCCTCCCGCCGGCCGGCCTGGACCATAGGCCCGGCCGGGCGGCGGGCGCCTGACGGCGTCAGCCGATGGCGTGTTGTTCTATTCCGACGATGTGCTGTATGCCGTGCACGCCTGCGATCAGGCCAAGCACAGCGAGCGCGATCATGATGATCGCGAGCAGCCCAAGCGCCTCGCGCCAGTACCTGACGCAGAGGGCGGCGACAAAGAGCACGATCACCACGATCGCGTCATTGTCTTGTGGCTGGGGGGCTGGCACAGACATGTGTCTCAACTCCTGGCGGTTCGCCGTGGTGGAAGAGGCACACCGACTCGTGCTGAGGCCTGTCCTCCTAATCGCCCAGAATGTCTGGACAAGAGGGATGGCGGGGCTAGCGAATCCCCCGCATGGCGGGTAACGTAGCTAGCTGTAACTCGGACAGGACCTCTCACGGGTCTGGTGTTCGTTCTGGCGCGGTCGAAGTGGGCGCTTCGGCCGCGCCATTTTTTATGCGGCCCGGGGAATAGATGACGCGCCGTCGGCGCGGCGGACCTCGCGCGGACCGGCATCCCGGGGGCATGAGAGCGTGGGGAACCGTCGTCCCCGCCGGTCCAGCCACGCTGTTGGAGACCGGCTCAGTCCTTCGCCTTGTCTCCATGGCAGCCCCTTGATGCGCAGGATGCCCCTTAGCAGGTAAATCCAGAATGAATCTCTATGAGAATCTCGCCGCGACGATTAGGGTGTTTTTTGCCGTACACATGGTGAACTTCAGGAACCGCATGCACTGACGTGGCAAACTGCGACTATAAGGCCAGGTAGCGACCTGGGAGGCTGAGGTGACCTCGTCCGCAAGCCCGACCGTAAGGCGGCGCCGCCTGGCCGCCGAACTGCGCCGCCTGCGCGGCAACCGAACCGGCAGCGCAGTCGCCACAGCCCTCGGCTGGTCCGCCGCCAAGGTGAGCCGGTACGAGCTAGGCCAGGGCACCTTTCCCCTGGAAGAGATCGAGAAGCTGCTCGACCACTACCGCGTCACCGAACCCCGCCGCAGCCAGTTGCTCGCCCTGGCCATCGAGGCCAACGAGCACGCCTGGTGGTACGACTACGCCGAGGCGCTCGACTCTGAGTATCAGGAGTTCATCGGGCTTGAGGCGGAGGCCGCGCTGGAGCTGGTTTGGCAGGTCGCGGCGGTTCCGGGTCTGCTTCAGACCGAGGAATACGCCCGTGCCGTCCACACAGCGCACCAGCGGGTGGTCCTCATGCGGCCTGGAGTCTTCGAGCGCCGGGTGCGGGCCAGGATGATCCGCCAGGAGGTGCTAACCGCCCGTATTCCGCCCCTTGAACTACGTGCGGTGATTGATGAGTCCGTGCTCCTGCGGAAGGTCAGCAGCCGCGAAGTGATGTCCGAGCAGCTGCGTCATCTCGCGGAGATGGCGAAACTGCCCAATGTGCAGGTCCGAGTCCTGCCCTTGCAGAGCGATAGGTCGCTGATGGCGGGTTCGTTCGTCGTGTTTGGGTTTGGCCAAGAGCATGACAGCGACAAGCTCGGCGATGTCGTTAGCACCGAAGGGGCAAACGAACAACTGTACATTGAAGGGGAGACTGACACTTACGTCTACCGCCTTATGTTCGATTCGCTCGCCAAGGTGGCGCTGCCTCCAGAGGAGTCGCGCGAACTGATCCTGCAGAACGCTGTACAACTGTGGGGCACATAACGCATCGTGGACTTGGGGGCGCGGTAAGTTCGCGTCCGATACCGGACACGTCAGCGTGATGGGTGGAAGGCGAATTGGGCAGGATGTCGAATGCTCCGGATGTTGGTGACATTCGCAAGTGGAGGAAAAGCTCTCGAAGTTACGGTAGCGGAAACTGCGTTGAGGTTTCGGTGCCGGACGGACAGCGCGTTTGTGTCCGCGACGGCAAGAATCCGCAGGGTGCTGTTCTCCAATTCACTACTGCGGAGTGGAACGCCTTTAAGGCGCGTATTCGAAAGTCGTGACGGCGAGGAAGCCGTCGAGCGCGTAAGACAAAGAATGTCACTCGTGCAAACGAGTGGAACAGTGGCGGCCATGGTGCGCACGCGGCCAAGTTGGCACGGCCGCAAGATCAGTGCGAGCACTGCCTCCTGATGGTGACGGCTTCGTCACGGCCTGCTGACATTCCGGCATATCACGGCCCAGACCAGACACCAGGCGACATAACCCCGGGCAAAGGGTAAAAATCGAGCCGTGACCTCTTCGGGGTGGCGCGCACATTGAAGTCTGGCGTGCTGTAAATTGGCGTCCGATACGTGGACACGTAAGCGCCGAGGGTAGAAGGCAACAGCAAATGAACACTGTAGCACGCGATCAAGCCGTTGTCGCTGACGGCGCTGATGACTCTGGCCGCGAGTGGAGAAAAAGCTCGCGTTCATACGGGGCAGGTGAATGTATCGAGGTCGCAGCGCCCTACGGCGTACGCATTGATGTGCGTGACAGCAAGAACCCGCAAGGTCCTGTTCTCCGTTTCACCCCCGGGGAGTGGCGTGTCTTCACGGCCAGTGTCCGGATCGGCCAAGTTTGACGTCTGCTTGGGGGTCGGGCGCCGTCGGCCCGCAAGGCCCGT
>Ga0210395_10002183_pt1 | contig 15258 bp, 11 predicted proteins | sample IncBWH4OmetaG_FD_150861 | JGI IMG/M metagenome (GOLD analysis project Ga0210395, IMG submission 150861) | Forest soil microbial communities from Barre Woods Harvard Forest LTER site, Petersham, Massachusetts, United States - Inc-BW-H-4-O ... | reverse complement strand
TCTTGGCGTCATGCCACGCAGTTTTACGTTTCCCCTGGAAACAGGCCGGCTGGACCAGACAGATCTATGGGTCCCGATGAGTCTGACGGCGGAGGAACTTTCTGACGGGCAGGCGGGGTATTGGGGATATAACATCGTCGCGCGAATGAAGAATGGCGCGACAGTCCTGCAAGCCGCGCAGGATGCCAACCGCGTGGCGCAACAGATCATGCGCACGCTTCCGCCGGCGCAGTCGGCCATTCGCATACGAGGCGATGCCACGCCACTGCTCGAATACGATGTGGCTGAAGTGCGGCCGGTGTTGCGCGCGCTGTTCCTGGCGGTTTCCATCGTCCTGCTGATCGCCTGCGTGAACGCAGCCGGCCTGATGTTAGTAAGAGCCATCCGACGGCGCCCTGAATATGCGATACGACTCGCCCTGGGAGCGCGGCCGGGAACCATCGTCCGCGAGTCCGTCATGGAAGGATTGCTGCTGGGAAGCGCTGGTGGACTTCTCGGGTTGGGACTGGCAGCGGTCGCGATCCGGGCGGCGTTGAGTCTCATTCCCGATTCCATGCCGCGTGTCGATTCGATCTCGATCGACGCGGCGGTGGCAGCATTCGCCATTGCCCTGGCATTGGCGACAGGCGCCGTTTGCAGTCTCGTGCCCGCGATTGCCGCCTTGCGCACCAACGTTACAGAGTCGCTCAAAGAAAGCGCACGCACGGCGACCGGCGCGAGCCACGCTTGGGCCCGATCCGCGTTGCTGATAGCTGAGGTGTCGGTCGCGCTGATTTTAGTCACAGCGTGCGGTGCGTCTCTCAGAAGCCTGCGCAAGATGCAGGCGGTCGATCCGGGTTTTCGTGCGGACCACGTGCTGGCCGCCGGTTATCAGCTGCCGGCGCAGCAATATGGAACGGAACAATCGGCCGAGGCGTTTAGCCGTTCAGTGCTGGAGCGGCTGTCAAGCGAGCCGGGCTTGGTGAAGGTGGGGATCAGTAGCGCACTTCCTTCATCCGGCATGTACGGCGGCTCGGGCTACACCGTCGAAGGAGAATCGGAAGCGACCTGGAAGTTGCAGTTCGCGATGTTCTCAGTGACCTATGGAGAATACTTCCGAGCGATGGGAATCCCGCTGCGCGAGGGACGATACTTCAACGGGGAAGACCGCGCCAACTCGCTGCCAGTCGTCATCGTAAACGAGTCGATGGAAAAGCACCGCTGGCCGGGACAGAGCGCCATTGGAAAGCACCTGCACGCTGGTGGTCCTAAGAATCCTCTTCCCTGGGCCACGGTTGTCGGCGTGGTCGGCAATACGAAGCTTGGATCACGAGACGAACCGGACAGCGATCAATGGTATGTTCCCGCCGAGCAGCCAGCAACGCTCAATTACACTTTGGATAGCGGGTACATCGTGCTTCGAAGCGGCGTTGCTCCGGAGCAGATGACTAACACCCTGCGCAAGGCGGTGGCAGAGGTCGATCCTCAACTCGCCCTGCAGCCGATCGAGACCATGACCGATGTAATGTCCGCATCGGAGGCGCCGCGGCGTTTCAATACCGATCTGATTACCGCGTTCGCTATAGCAGCGCTTGTGTTGGCCGTTACTGGCATCTACGCCGTAATCGCGTTTTCGGTCTCTCTCCGGCGTCATGAGATTTCGGTCCGAATAGCGCTCGGCTCCCAGCGCAGCGGCATCGCGCGACTGGTGCTGCTCTCCGCAGCAAAACTGGCGTTTGCTGGGTGCATCCTGGGAGTACTCGGTTCCCTGGCAGTGTCGCGTTTGGTGAGCTCATTCCTATTTGAAGTCAGCGCGACGGATCCACTCATCTATATGGCGAGCGTGGCGCTGATGATGTTCGTGGCTATTCTCGCGTCGTCGCTACCTGCCTTGCGTGCGGCTTCCGCGGACCCAATGGACGCCCTGCGCTCGATTTAGAAGCCCATGTTTATTTCCCTCGAGTCGGCTCTGCCTGAATAACGGTCGAGTGTTCTAGGTAAGTCGACGGAATGGACAGGGGCGGCGGGCAAAACTGGAATCGATACGGAGGCAGCGGACCGCCTCTCGGGTTGCCCGAATGGCGAGTGTTATGAACTTGTTTTCCGGCGCCGTTGGTAGTCCGCAAAATTTTGTATTGTTGCCGCCGCCGTTGCGGTGAACCTTTTCCGTCTCGGGTCGCAGATTTGGTTCCTCGATACGTACTCGCCTCCGCCCAGATTGTCCAAGCAAGAAAGCCCCGCTCGTGAGAGCGGGGCCTTCGATTTGGCTTGCACGGTGACGACTATACGGGATGCTTACCGTCTGCCGCCATGTCCCCCGCCACTGTGACCTCCGCCGCCGCTGTGTCCACCACTGGCATGTCCGCCACTAGAGTGTCCGCCGGCGTGCGAACCGCCGGAGCTCCCATGCGAAGAGAATCCGCGCGACTGACCGCCGCGGCTGCCGCTGAAACCACCAGCGCGCGGCGCGCTCGATCGTCCAGCGAAACCTCGTTGGCCGCCGGAGAATCCCCGGTTGCTGGCGAAGCCGTGGGACGTCCCCGCGTAGCCTCGAGATCCGCCCGCGAATCCGCGACCCGCGGCTGAGCCAAAGCCGCGCCCATCGCGACCCGCAAATCCGCGCGCTCCGAATCCGCCACGCGCGGAAGAGAATCCTCGATAATTTCCATGTACAAATGCGGCGTGGTTATAAAACGCTCCGCCCCGGTAGGCCCAAGGGTGGCCACCGAAGAAGACTCCGCCGTGGAACCCCCAGCCGATGCCCCATCCATGCCATCCCCAACCGAAGCCGAAGAATGGCGCGATCGGAAAGCCAAAGCCGAATGAAATAGCCGGGCCGCCGAATCCCCACCACGGATAGAACCCAGGCCACACGCCTACGGGATATCCGTACACATACGCAGGGTTGTACGTGGGCACATACACCACATTCGGATCAGCCGGCTGGATGTCGACATTCGACCCGTCCTCATACACACGCTCCTGCGGCGTACTGCGCAGATTGCCAGCGTCGTGGGCCTTGTGGCGCAGATACTGGATCGCCTGCATCACGTCATCCGGCTGGTTCTGATAGGCTTCGCCCAGCTCAGAGGTCCATGACAAATCCTTGTCCAGGTTCGCCAGCACTGTAGGAAACTCCACCAGAGACTTTACGCTTGGATCCCAATCCTGCCGGTCCACTTCCTGCGCCAGATCCTGTCCCTTAAGACCCGGGTTCTCCTGCGCCATCCGGTTCGCCTCTACGATCTGCGTTGGATACGCTGACGCGGCCAATATCTGCGCTACGAGCGCATCGGGATACAACGCAATCGGAGCTACCAGCTTATTCAACTGCTCCGAAGGCAACGAGGTGTACTGCCGCTGATTCGGCCCCGCTGGAGGCGGGGGCGCCTGGTCTTGATATGGACGGTCTTGGTATGCCTCTTGATCTTGCGGCGATCGAGGCGCGCTCTGGTCCGGCGGAGGTCCTTGATCCACCTGAGCGCTCACAGACGCCGAGGGCTTATCCATCGACTGGTCCTGCGCGTCTAAGGAAGTTCCAATCCCGAGCGCAATGGCGCTCGTCAACACCGCGGTAAAAAGCGTTTTCGATAATTTGTTTTCATGATGCTCCCAGAATTCCTGCTACTGGATTGAACACTGGGAACGGGGGAAAGTTCCGTTCTTTTGATTGACTTACACTGGTTGATTTCGGCCAGGCAGTGGTGGATTTCGGCCAAAAAAATATACTTTGCGGTTGTCGAAAAACAGGACGTGACGGCGTGGGAACCGGGCTTTCCTGACGTGAATCGATCCCTACCCTGCTTCAGCCCCTTTTGCCTCAGTGGTCCAGAAACGGCCTCCTGGGAATTGTCGCCAGAGTGACCAAAACCAGGCGGATTTTGAATTTCCACGGTGGGTTCTGAACCGTTAGAAAGATTCTCTACTCCCACTTGATTTCTCAATCACTTACAAGAGCCCTTGATTCTAGGTAGTGTCTCAGTTTGCGATCTGAGGGACTTTGCGGCGCCGAACACCGCGGCCCGATCAGCGCGCTCTGCTGGGAACGGTTGCGGACGAGGAGAACTTCTTATGCAGCAGAACAAACATTAGTTGCGTTCTCCCAAGCCAATCAGGTGAAAGGTGGTCTTGCCAAATCGATGCCGATGGATGCGATGTGCATTTGCGATAATCCTCCTGATGTAAACCCCCGAGCCAAATCCCACTCAGCGTCGGACCATCTCATTAGTCCCGATATCACTGCTTCACGTACATCGTCAAATTCCGGGTGGGGCGAATACGAATCGGATGCGCAGGAGTGAGCGCGGACCACGGCGGTCCGCGCTTTCGTGTGCGGTGAAGTTAGCGGTTGCGCGTGTTGGCAAGCGCCCGAAGGATGATGCGAGTGTTTTCATTGATGGCATGCCGAAGATACATGGTGAGGGCGAAAATAACGACAAGGAAGAAGAGATCGACGCGAAGCAACGAATGCAATAGCCCACCCAGAGTTTCTAGCGGGAACATGTGGAGGTGCATCCAGATGAATGCCGCGACGGCCAAAATGCCAAGCACGACGACGATGATTCGAGAGAGGCGTTCCGACCTGTCTGCGGCTGCAAGGGCCTGTTGGACGAAGGTGATTTCGGCGTTCGTATTTTCGGAGTTGGGCTGTTGGAATTCTGGGCTCATACTAGTTTCCTTTCGAGAGTGAGATGTTTGCGAAGTGTCGCGACTCCATAATGGAGACGTGACTTGGCGGTGCCGACAGGAATGTCGAGAATAGCTGCGGTTTCCTCGAGCGAAAGATCGTGCTGATAGTGAAGAAGGAGGACTGCTCGGCTGGCGGGCGACACGTGATCGAGAAGGGAGAAGAAGGCGGCATCGGGTGGCACGCCAAGGTCGGGATTGGGAGTGAAGGTTCCGAGTGGAGAGTCGTCGAGGGTTTGCCAGCGGTGGGCACGTTTGAGGTGTCTGATAGCGATGCGCGAGGCGATGCGGAGAGCCCAGGCATGGAAGACAGCGGGCTCGCGCAAGAACGGGAGCTTACGGAAAATTTGGATTGAAGTCTCCTGAAGAATGTCGTCGGCGAGATCGGCGCCAGCCAAACGGGTGATGTAGCGGCGCAGCGGCGCATGGCTGTTACGGAGGAGCTGTTCCAGGGCAGCCCGGTCGCCGGCCTGCGCGAGGAGGACAAGAAGAGTTTGGTCGGAGGGTGAAAGCTCCTTCGGATGCGATGGGGCGTGCATGTTTGAAAGAGGGGTTAAAGGAGATTAAAGTTCGGTTTCGTCGAAAAAATGTGCTGGGGCAGGGCAGGACGGGCATCTGCTGTTCGCTGAACGGGGAGCGTTCGCCATGCGGTCCAAGGGTGCGGCACACAGCGTGATATAGATGCGACCTTCCTATTGTCTGAACCACTGGCTTCATAACCGAGTGGTGTCATACGTCCATCTTCAGGTTCAGTGATGATTGTCATGTCGCCTCAATGATAAACATCACTGCCGTCTGCTAGATGAGTTTCGAATTTTCTGAGTGATGGTCGCGAACACGGAAACAAGTCTCGGTTGGTGAAACATCCCCATTGCACTCACTGACCCTCAGCCATTGCCAAGAGTTTTCACAGCCCGATGTCTATCCGTCACAGACGACCCAGATTCCCTGTGCTAGCGTCCCCACGTGCGCGGCTACTGGGCGCGAGGCTCTGGTGGAGTTTCTCCATTCGTCCCGCCAAAACCTCATTCTTTCCTCACAGCGGCCTCAGACAACGAAAAGGACGGCGGCACGCCGCCGTCCTTCTCGTTTTTGAGACCATCCAGTTGTTAGAACGAGATGCGAGCATCCAATTGGAACTGCCGCGGCCCGATCGTGGTTGTGGTGATCGTGGATGAACTCGTCGGCGCGCCACTTGTACCGAAAGCCACGCCCGTATTCGGCTCCCCGAAGCTCGGATGGTTGAAGATATTGTAACCATCAATTCGGAGTTGCAGTCCGATGCCCTCCCCTAGGGAGAAGTTCTTGCCCAGCGATAAGTCGATCTCCGAGAGATCTGGACCGCGAAGGCTGTTTCGAACCTCATCGCCAAACGTCCCTGCAGCTGGTTGGGCGAAGGCTGCGGCGTTATACCAATTGTGAATGCTTTGGTTGCTGGGATGGGGGTTGCCAACGACGTTGGGATACTGGGAAGCGCTAAAGCTCGAGCCGGGGTTGTCCGCTTCAGAGTTGTTGGAAGATGTCAGCACGGTGAACGGCTGCCCACTGTGTACCACCATGGTTGCCGAGGTTTGCCACCCACCGACGATTGCATCCAAGTACGGGTTGCTGCCGAGGAATTTCCTGCCCTTGCCTACCGGCAACTGGTAAACCAGGCTTCCCTTCAACGCATTCCGCACATCGAAATTGGAGTTGCCGTAATTGGCAGCAGGATTATAGGCATTCTGGAAGGTCTGCGAACCGCCGCGGCCACCCCATCCAGCTGAATCCTGGTCATCCAAAAAGTGCGACCAGACGTAATTTCCGTTGAAACTCAGACCCCTTGAAAACCGGCGATTAACCTGCACTTGCAAGGAGTTGTAGTTGGAAAGGGAAGCGCCGAGGTTTCCCCCGATTATTCCGAACTGAGGATAGGGGGTGTTCGCCTGACTAAAGGTCGGCGATAGCTTGGCAACGGGTATTTGGTTAAGATCAGCCGGGAAGGCGAGATGTGCGCCGTGACTGGCTACATATGCAATTTCGCCCTCCATGTTGGTCCCTATTTGACGCTCCACGCTGGCCGTCCATTGGTACATCTTGGCGACCGGCAGGTTATATTGGTTGTACGACACATTCGTCCCGTTGTATGCCGTTGGCGACCGGTTCGTCACCACATAGGTCAAAGGCAGACCGGTTTGTAGATTGTTTCCGGGACCGTCGATAGTGGTCACTGGACTGATTCCGCCCGTGGTATCGGACGCACTCCCAGTGCTGTTGTTGCCCAGACCCACCCCTTGACCGTAATCATCCATGCTCCAGGTAAGGGCATAAACTCCGAACCCTCCTCTGACCACCGTGGTGCCAATCGGGGTCCAAGCGAAGCCGAAACGGGGCAGCAGTACATTCTTGGCTTGCATCAGCGTGGTTCGCGAAGTTTCGCCTGCGAACCACATCGCACCGGGCGTACCGCTGACGGTATTCTGGATAGTAGGATCGAACGAGCCCAGATGGTTCTTAACTTCGCTCCACCCACTTTGGTATTCATAGCGCAGGCCGAGGTTTAAGGTGAGATTCGGGCGGACTTTGAAATCATCCTGAACAAAGATCTGCGGGCTCTTCATCCGCATTCCGGACTCGGGCTGGTTCGTCGCACTCCACTGGTTTACGTCGCCCAAGAGGAAGTCCGCGTATGCGGATCCGTCGACGGGGTTTGCCGGGTTCTGCTGAGTGTAAACTCCCGTGAAGGTAAAATTCCCCGATTGCAAATTTCCCCAAGGGGTATAGTTGGCTTGATAATCGAGCAACTCACCGCCGAAATGCAGGATGTGCTTGCCCCGGATCATGGTAACCACATCGGACGGCTGAAACGTATTCTCGATGTAAATTGCGTTGGTTCCCGGCTGCAGTATGGCGCTGCAGCAGAGCGCCAGATTGCCGGAACCACCGTTGCCGGATGCTACTACTGTTTGGCTGACGTTGAACGTGGGGAAAACATCGCCCTTGGAATATTGCAAGCCCAGCTGCCCGGGGTAGCCTTTCCCGGCGGTGTAAGGAACGAACCAATTACCTTGCTTGGTATAGCCGAACCGGGCTTCGTTCACCACATGGGAACTGATTTGATACACATCCGAAACCTGCGTATTGTACCTATCCACATCTCCGGAGAAGCAGTCAATCGGACAGATTTGGAAGTTGGTATTGGTACCAGGATTGTCGCCCTGAGTAATGGAGAAGTTGATCCTGTTTTTCTCCGATTGATCGTAATCGATTCTTCCAAACCATTTATGGAATGGGTTCAAATTCGGCGACTGGTAGGCGTAGTTATTTGTTACCACGCCAGGGAATGCCGGGTCGACCGTTCCCGGGGTGTTGGGCATGGGATAGTACTTTTGAGCCGCCAGTGCCACTGTATCTAAGGTGACACCTGCGGGGATCGCGTTTTTGCCGCCGTTTTCGCTGGCGTAGCTCGTCCGTGTGCAGACCTGCGGGGTCCCCGTACACACCGTGGTGGTGGGGTCGTAAATCAATGGCATGCCCGTGAAGTCACCGTTCCGCATGGCCACCGTTGGGACGGTTGCAACGCTGAATGCACCGCCGCCGTTGCCGCCGTTGAAATAAATTCTGTCGATATTGAAATAAAAGAACAATTTGTTCTTGACAATCGGTCCGCCGATTGCTGCGCCGTAGTCGTCGTAGCGCAGAAATGGCTTCGGCTGGGGAGTGCTGGAAAAGTTATAACTGTCGGCCCTCAGTTGGTCGCTTTGGAAATATTCATAACCTGCTCCGTGCCACTTATTGCTGCCGCTTTTGGTGATCTGGTTGAAAACCGCTCCACCGATCCCATATTGCGCCGAGAAGGTAGAGGTGGTGATTTGCAGCTCTTGCATAGTCTCAAAAGTAGCGATGTCGACGTTGGCGCTGATCGGCAAATTGGTGGAGGCGCCGTCTTGTAGGAAGTTGTCATAAAACGGCAGATTGCCATTTACCGAGATAGCGATTCCGGGGTCTCCCGTGTTGCCGGAAGCCGTGGGCATGCTACCACCGGTTCCCGAGGCACCGGGAAGCAATTGCGCTAAGGGACCCCAATTCTGGCCGTTCGTACCTACCTGCGGCAGACTCGCCATGGTGTGCGAGTCAAGGGTTGTGGATTGTTCGGCACTCTCGGTCTTCAACAAGGGGGTGTCGGCCGTAACTTCAACCGTCTCTGCTATCTTACCGACCTTCAACACTCCATTCACTGTGATAATCCCGACTTGCAGCGTGATCGGGCCGTACACCAGTTTGTCGAAGCCCTCTTTCGTGAAGGTGACCCGGTAGTTTCCCGGCAGAATGGAGGCGGTGTCATAGAGACCGTCGATGTTGGTGACCAGGTTTTTCGTCGCGCCCGTATCGAGGTTGGTGACTGTGACCGCCACTCCGGGCATTAACGCTCCCGAGGGATCGGTTGCCGTGCCACGAATGTCACCTGAATTCGTGCTCTGTGAAAATGCCGAGTTGGCTATACACCATACAAGACACAAGGCGAGCGCCCACCGAACGAAGCTCATCATGGAGTTTCTCCCACACTAGAAGTTGGTAACCTGGATGGTGCGGCCGGAGCGGGAAGCGCTACGGGTTGGGTTGGTTCGAGGCGACAATTCGCGGGGCGTCTCGAATTTAAGTAAGTTGGAAGCGAACGCGAAGGCCCAGTTCATGCTCGGTTCTGCCTCACCATTGCGGATATACTTTTCTCTTCCGACCAATAGATTGACTGTCGCGACTGACCAAGAAATACAGATGAGTCCCCAATCACTTCCACCGCGTTGAGTATTAGCAATTAGCCAACCAGAGTGTGGTCGTCGCGTTTTCAATCGGTTACATCAATGCACAGATCTGTCGCTATGGAATGCGGGATGCCAACCTGGACTGACTCAGGGCGTTTGGCCTGCGCGTGGGGTCGCAGGTCTGGAGGGCTGGGACCGCGGCGTGTAGGGCTACTCCAAACAAGAGACGAATCTCCGAAACTCCGGATTTACGGAGATTCCTTCCAAGATTGACTCTAGGGATTAGACAATACATACTGGTTGGTATGTCGGAAGCACACAAGGGTCCGAAACGTAGAGCGATGACACTGCGTGATCCTGAGCGCACGCGGGAGCGCCTGCTGCAGGCGGCATTCCGCGAGATCTACAGATCAGGTTTCCAAAGTGCCAGCCTGGACACAATTCTGGCCTCAGCTGGCGTCACCAAGGGAGCGCTGTACTACTACTTCAAAAGCAAGCAAGCCTTGGGATACGCCGTCGTCGAAGAGGTCATCGGCCCCGACAACTACGGCGAATGGGGGCGTCCTCTACACTGCGGCAAGGACCCTATCGACACTTTGATCGGCATTGTTCAAGGCCTATCCGTTCGGCCGGCGGACGTGCGCGGTGGCTGTCAACTGATCAATCTGGCGCAGGAAATGTCTTCTCTTGACGCAGGATTCCGGAAGCGGCTGGCGATAATCTTCGATGGCTGGCGTGAGGCCGTTGCCTCCGCTTTGCGAGAGGGCCAAACCCACGGGAGGGTTCGCCGCGACGTGAAGCCCGCTGACGCGGCTGGCTTACTGATAGCGATGGTCGAAGGCTATGGCTCGCTGGCAAAGAATGCTCAGGATCCAAAAGTGATGAAAGATGGGATCAGAAACATCGTAGACTGGCTTCAGTCCCTGCGCTCGCCGGGCAACCACAAGCGGGTCTGATCGCATCAGAGCTCTACGGTCTTACCGTTACATACCAACTGGTTGGTATGGTTGGACATGAACATCGTGACCGGGCGAAGCGTTTTCAAGCTAGGCGCTTTCAAGCTAAGCGTTCCAAAGTACTTCACGAGAGGAGAACGAATAATGACAAGCATCACAGTATCACGCAGGAATCTGCTCGCAACCGGAGCCTGTGCACTGTTGGGCGCGGCGACTCTGCCGGGACGGGCAAGGCCCATAGAATTGGGCGGGCAGAACTTAACGAACGAGGAGATTGTCCGTAAGTGGTACGCGGCGTGGGAAAACAAGGACTTGGATACGTTCAATGCCTTGCTTGCCGACAACTTTACCTTTTCGAGCGCGGCGGGCGACGACCACATCAGCAAGAGCACTTTCAAAGCCCAATGCTGGGACACACAAGTCGATTTCATTGGACATGTTGACCTGGAGCGAATCACCACTGGCGCCGATGACGCTTTTGTGAAGTATCTTTGTCACACCAAGAACGGTAAATCGTTCCGGAATGTGGAGTATCTCCGCATCAGGAACGGAAAGTTGGAATCCATTGAGTGTTATTTCGGCGCGCAATCCAGCTTTCCATCCGCAGTAAGCAATGGGTAGAGTCTGAAGAAAAAGATATCCGTCTTACTGTGCGCGCGGCATCCCGAGTCATAGGCACGCGCAACTATCCAGAAACGGGCTTCCGGGAAATCTGGACTTTCGCCGTCCAGGTGGCGGCAGATTTCGAATGCGATAGAAAATGGCAAACCAAACGTTGGCGTTCCTCGGGCTCTAACAACCGTGACAACAGTTGCGACCATGAGACCTGCAAGCCCTTGGAAATCCCTTCGATATTGATCGAGGATACATTCCTCACCCCCCGTTCTACGGCGCTGTTTCTGGAGTGGGTAGATCATGCCCGACAGTTAGCTCCGAAGTCGCGCCGTTCCTACCGCATGGGGTGGAAGCAAGTTTGCTCGACGCCGCTGATGGGAATGAATCTGGACCGCATCTCCTCGGAAGATCTGGATTCGTTAGCATTGGCGAGCTCGCCTGCTTACGTTCAATCAGGCACTTCGCACATCGCGAAGACTGTTAGGCAAGGCGGTGGAGCGGAAAGTGATTGCTGTGGCGCTCGCGGGTCAAGCTGATGAAGGAAGTCGGACGGGAACTGACCATCGACCCGGACACCGGGGCGAAGTTGCTTGCGGTGGCAAAGCAACCCATGAAAGACGTCCTCATGATGATTCAGGACACAGGGATGCGACCCGAGGAGGTCGTTCGCATTCGGATTGAGAACATCGACTGGAGAGGGCGGTTGATTTTCAACCCGAATGGAAAAACGAAAGCAGCCGTATGGAGCAACCGGAAACTTGGCGATGGTGATGAATGTCATGGGCCACTCGGATGTGCGCACAGCCAGGCGGACCAGCATCGGTATTGGATCCGGTCCGGGACGCCATCGACCGAAGGAATTTATGTCACAAACCACGTCACAACGAATTGAGGGTGGTGCAGTGAAAAGATGGTAAGTGGTTGAAAGGATGGAGCCGACGAGCGGACTTGAACCGCTGACCTGCCGATTACGAATCGGCTGCTCTACCAACTGAGCTACGTCGGCTCAACAAGTAGGGACAACTTTTGTTCCGAATGTCCCACTCAACAGAAAATCGGTATGTCAACAGGTAAGCCGCACACCGACTCATTCAGAATATCATTTCCCCCCTTTGAAGACGACCTTTGTCAACGGTAGAATTGGCTCCGAATTCATTGGAGCCTAGATGATGCGGCTGACTCTGCCTCTACTGTCTGTCATCCTCGTGTCGTGCCTAGCGGGTTTCGCCCAATCGACTCACGAAACTGACACGCACGAGTTGGAGAGGCTAGAAACCGTTTGGAACGAAGCCCATGAACACGGCGATGCCGACACATTGGACAAGTTGTGGGCCGACGACATGGAAGTCGCCGTTCCGAAGATGCCAGTGATGTCAAAGGCTGACGTGTTGAAGTTTGCACGCTCCGGGCGGATGAAGTTCCTTCACTACCAAACATCGAATATTCGTGTTCGTCTCTACGGCGATGCCGCGGTCGTCAGCGGTCGTCTGCAACGCACTCGCTCCATGAACGGACAAGAACTCTCCGACGACTGGCAATTCACGAAGACCTACGTCCGTCAGTCGGGACAGTGGCGAATCGTCGCCTATCATGCGTCCGAAGCCGCCCAACCGTGAATCAAGCCCTACCAGCGGTTCAGGATGCAGGCGAGTACTTTGACGCCGGCGCAAGCGCATCTACATTCCCCCTTCTCTTCCACTTTGACAACTCAACTTGTGTGGCTGCTTAGAATAATCGTTCACCGAGCGGACTGAGATATGAAACGTTCGAGGAAAATCAGCGTTCTCGCGGTAGTGGTCTTAGTTCTCGCGGGGGTTGCAGCGGTGCTATTGATCCGGCGCGGGTTCACGGCCACGTCAGAGCCATCGAAGTTTGAGAAGGTCGTAGCCCGAGCCGCGAGGAATTTCGCAATTCCACGTCACGACCGCGACGAACAGAATCCAGTACAGGTCACTCCTGAAACTTTGACGGACGCTCGTGAACATTTCATCGCGCGATGTTCGATTTGTCACGGCACTGGTGGCAGAGGACTGACGCAACTAGGGCGCAACCTTTACCCAAGGGTGCCCGACCTGCTGTCGCCTGAAACGCAGAATCTCACAGATGGTCAGCTGCACTACATCATCGAGAACGGAATCCAACTAACGGGAATGCCGGCATGGGGCAATCCGCATCAGGAGACGGAAGACGACAGTTGGGAACTCGTTCTCTTCATTCGCGCTTTGCGACCGCTCACCGATGAAGAGAAGTCACAAGGAATCACAACTCTGCATTCGGCGCGTTATGTTGGCTCACAGTCCTGCCAGAAATGCCACACATCAATTTACGAGCACTGGCGAAAGACGCCGATGGCGAATGTCGTTCGTTCGCCTCGCGAACACCCTGACGCCATCATTCCCGACCTCGCGACGAATACGATCGCGAAGTTCACCAGGGATGACATCGCACTGGTTTACGGCAGTGTTTGGAAGCAACGCTATTTCACGAAACGGGGAGACGACTACTTTCCCGAACCCGCGCAGTGGGATGTTACACATCGAGTCTGGCGGCCATATTCTGTCGCCAAAGGGACCGATTGGTGGGAGCCTTTTTATCCTCCAGACAATATGCAGCGGCCAACCGGACCAACCTGCGATGGATGCCATTCCGTAGCCTATGACATTTACACCAAGCAAGTTGCGGAGTGGAACGTGGGCTGCGAAAAATGTCACGGGCCCGGCAGCGAGCACGTCGCGCACCCATCTCGCGGAAACATTCTCAACCCGGCGCACATGGATTATGTGGCGGCAAGCGATACCTGCATCCAGTGTCACTCTCAGGGCCGGCCACTGACCATTCCCATCGAAGGCAAGTATTACGACTGGCCCGTGGGATATCGCGTCGGACTAAGGCTGCAGGATTTCTGGAAATTAGAAGACCACACGCTCGGCGCGACCACCTTCACACATTTCCCCGAAGGTACCGGACATAAAAATCGGATGCAGGGCAATGATTTCGTTCAAAGCGTGATGTATCGGCGCGGCGTGACGTGCTTCAGTTGCCACGATGCACACGGCACCAATAATTACGCTCAATTGCGAGAACCCGCCGAAATGATATGTTTGGACTGCCACGGTCCTTTGTCGCCCAATGGCCCTCGCACGGCGACACTCGAAGAACACACGCACCATAAGGATGGAAGCGCCGGAAGCGACTGCGTTGCCTGCCACATGCCACAGATTCAGACGACGATAGCGGATGTGAAAGTCCACGCCCACACGTTCAGATTTATAACGCCCGAGATGACCGATAAGTACGGGATCCCTAACCCGTGCACTTCCTGCCACACGGATAAGCCAACAGCGTGGGCAACGGAGGCGCTGCGTCGTTGGCCTGAACGCTCTCCGTGGAGACTGCAATGACGATTGCCGCATGACGATTGAGCGACACCGCCGCACAACTAGTCCCTGAGCGTCACGACCGACACGGAGAACGGCAGCAATCGGACTGTTAAATCTCCAACATCCCGTTTCACTTGATTGGGCGATTCTCCTCCAATGGTCTGCAGCGTTGCCCCGGCACACTCTTTCGGCAACTCCACCGGGATTTCGCGATTCCGCTGGTTGATCAACACCAGCTTTCGCTGGCTGCCGGATTGACTGCCGGTTTGACTGCTGGTGACAAATGCCTGCGCTGCAATCGCGTCGGTGTCGGCCGGCGTTCCGTTGTTCTTTACCTCAGTATCGGCAAGGTCGTCGCCCGGGCCAACGTTATTCTTGAGCAACTCGAGAACCGTCAGCCGGGCATTGGGTTTACCGGTCGTCCAATCGACCATGCTCACGCTCGGGAATTGGCTGGGAAAACCGACTAGCTGCGATTCGCCCGCAGTATCCACGCCGAGTTGTGTGAGTTCGAGGTAGTCATAGGCGAAGAGCGCCCCGCTCAGGTTCCAGTATGCTGCTGGAATCGGCTTCTCCACGTGATTCGGTTCGCCCTGAAACATGTCGCCGGAGAGGATCGACCCGGCTTCATTGATCATGACCTTGGTGGTCGGAGACAGGCGATCGCGAATTCGCAGGATGTATCGGGTCGCCGCCAGAAACTCATTCGCGCGGGCAAAAAATGTGTACTGCCATTGATCGAGAGTCTGGTCGGCGCTAGGGTCGGCGTACACGTGAAAAGAAATATAGTCCAGAGGGATCCCGGGCTTGTGATTTTTCGGATCCAGAAAATATTCGAACATGTGCGCTCCACCCTCCGGATACGACAACGCAAGCCCGACAAACTTCATCTGTGGAGCG
>Ga0210395_10002182_pt1 | contig 15261 bp, 12 predicted proteins | sample IncBWH4OmetaG_FD_150861 | JGI IMG/M metagenome (GOLD analysis project Ga0210395, IMG submission 150861) | Forest soil microbial communities from Barre Woods Harvard Forest LTER site, Petersham, Massachusetts, United States - Inc-BW-H-4-O ... | reverse complement strand
CGTATGACGAAACCGCGGCTGCCCTCAAGATATCTCCAGCTACGGTGCATCGTGAGCTGAAAATGGCGAAGGCCTGGCTGCACCGCGAACTCACGCAAGGTAGTTCCTAGGATCCTAGTGTCGATGGCTTCTTCTTCCGGTTCTGAGCACTGGCGACGGCTCGAAGCCTTGTTTTATGCGGCTCTGGAGCTGAAGCCTGAAGCGCGCGCGGAGTTTCTCGACAAAAGCTGCGATGGCGACACGGCTCTACGAAAAGAAGTCGAGACTTTGCTGGAATCCGCCGAGAAACCCATGGATTTTCTGGAAAAGCCCGTGCTCGAAGCAGCGCAGCGGATGATGGGCGATCCTTCCCCTGCGAGCATTGCTCCCGGCACCCAGGTGACGCATTACGAAATTATTTCGATGATCGGGGCGGGTGGAATGGGTGAGGTCTACCTTGCCGAGGACAAGCGCCTCAGACGCAAGGTCGCACTCAAGATGCTTGCGCCTGAACTCACTCGCGATGAACGTGGATTGCGCCGCTTCGAGCACGAAGCGCACGCGGCTTCGGCGCTCAATCATCCCAACATTCTCACAATCCATGAATTCGGGCAGGCCGATGGGCTGCATTTTATTGCGTCGGAATTCATTGAGGGCGTGACCCTTCGCCAGCGCCTGGTGAATGGCAGACTCGAGTTGAATACTGCGGTTGAAATTGCCATCCAGATTGCCAGCGCGCTGGCGGCTGCGCATGCTAGCGGAATTGTCCATCGCGACATCAAGCCGGAAAACGTGATCGTGCGGACCGATGGAATTGTGAAGGTCCTCGATTTTGGAATCGCCAAGCTGACGGAGCGCCGGGTCGGAGAGACCATTCGCCGCCGGGCAACGACTGTAGGAGCCTCGACCAGCGAACCTGGAATGGTGTTAGGGACCGCAAAATATATGTCCCCGGAGCAGGCACGGGGAGTTGAGGTTGATGCGCGCAGCGATATCTTCAGCCTGGGAGCGGTGATCTACGAGCTGGTTACCGGAAGATCGGCTTTCGATGGGGATACCGCCAGCGACATCATCGCCGAAATCCTGAAGGTCGAACCTCCGCCGCCGGTCGAATTTGCTCCAGAGGTGCCGCACGAACTCGAGCGCATTATCAGTAAAGCCATGCGCAAGGACCGCGAGAACCGGTATCAAACCGCGAAAGACTTGCTGATTGACCTACAGGATTTCAAGAAGGAGACGGAGTTCCAAGCGCAGCTGCGACGGTCGGCTCGTCTCGCCGACCGGTCGGCTGGGCCGAAGAGTAGCGGAGCGCGTGGAGCGCCTCGGCCCGAGCCAGCTAAGTCGGGATCAGGTAATCGCAAGTCAGTCCTGTTGGAGGATGAGCGACTCGACTCCGATCTGACTTCTTCACACGGAAAATTGCTGGCGGTGGCTGGGCTGCTACTCGGAGTCCTCGTTATCGGCTACTTCGCTCTGCGTAAATCCAATACCGCGCCACCGTCGGCCCGGCCGCGCAGCCTGGCGATTCTGCCGTTTCGAAATCTTAAGCAGGATCCCGAGACCGACTTCCTGGGATTTTCGCTGGCGGATGCGGTCATTACCAAACTCAGCTACGTCAACGCTCTTACGGTGCGGCCTTCTTCGTCGGTCGATAAATATCGCAATCAGATCCTCGATGCCAGGAAAGTCGGGGCAGATCTGAATGTCGACACGCTGCTGACTGGGAGCTTCATCAAGGATGGCGATGATCTGAGGATCACCACGCAGTTAGTCGATGTAAAGCTGGATAAGATTCTCTGGCAGGATGCGATCGATCTGAAGTACGACAAGCTGTTGACGGTGCAAGACCGGGTGGCGCAACAAATCATCAAGGGATTGGAGTTGAACCTCTCGCCTTCCGAGACGGCGAATCTCAAACCTGATGGTGCAATAAATCCCCTAGCTTACGAATATTACCTGCGCGGAGTCGATCTCTATTCGCTGAATGAGTTTGCCACTGCGATCCAGATGCTGGAGAAGTCTGCTGCCATTGAACCCAGATATGCGCTTACCTGGGCACATCTGGGCAGGGCATATACGACCAACGCGTCATTGCGCTTCGGCGGGCGCGAGGATTACGCGAAAGCGCAGGCTGCTTATGAGAAGGCGATTGCATTAAATCCCTCACTGGTTGAGCCGCGAATCTATATGGCCAATCTACTGACCGATACCGGTAGAGTGGAGCAGGCCGTGCCCCTGCTGCGATCAGCTCTGCAGATCAGCCCTAATAACGCCGAGGCGCACTGGGAGCTTGGATATGCCTACAGGTTTGGAGGCATGCTTGAGGAATCTGTAGCGGAGTGCGAAAAAGCTCGGCAGAACAACCCGCAGGTCAAGATCAACAGCTCCGCGCTGAACAGTTATCTGTACCTGGGCGAGTATCAAAAGTTCATGCAGAGCTTGCCAGCCAACGATTCGATTTACATCCTCTTCTACCACGGCTTTGGTGAATACTATCTGAACAACTATCCGCAAGCCTCCAAGGATTTTGATCGAGCCTTCGAAATGGAGCCTTCCTTGCTTCCCGCGAACGTAGGGAAAGCGCTCAGCTACTCAATTAAACATGACAATGGGCGCGGCCTGAAGCTTCTTCGCGAAACCGAAGACAGGATCGAAGAGCTCGGAGTGACCGATCCCGAGGGGATTTATAAGATCGCTCAGGCCTATGCCGTCCTAGGAGACAAGGCTTCCGCCTTGCACATGCTGCGGCATAGCATCGGAGGAGGGTTCTTTTGTTATCCGTACTTCATGCGCGACCCTCTATTGCAAAATATTCGCAACGAACCGGAATTCCAAATCCTGATGACCCAGGCGCGTCAGAGACACGAAGAATTCAAGACCAGCTTTTTCTGAAAAGCTGACTACACTTCCCGCTACTCTTCATCGAGATACTCGCCAGGTACGTCGTCTTCCGGTACTTCATGGGTGTGCACTTCCTGCTCGTCAGCATTATCGGCGCTTTCCACGCCGCTGACCGCGTCAGCCTCGAACGCGTTCCCTTCTTCCAGCAACTCGTCGACACTCTCTGAATCTGCAGCTTCCCGGTTGGACAATCCTTGCAAATCTCCCGATAGCTCGCCTGACTGCGATCCCGCTCTCTCGCGAGAGAACGCCGGTGCAGAGTGCCTACGCGCTGGGGTTCGCCTCCTGGCTGCAACGACCTTCCTAGCGCCTGTCGCCTTTTTGCCGGCGGACTTACTTTTCACTATCGCCTTCTTGGGCGCAGCTTTTTTCTTCCCCAGTTTCTTCTTCGGCGTTGCCTTCTTGCTGATGGCCTTCTTCGCCTTCGCGGGTCGCTTTTTGGTCTTCTTTTTAGTAGCCATTGGCGCAGTCTAGCACCGGGACATGGGCTCCGCCAAACCGAGCCAAGCAGATTGAAGAACGCAGGAGACAGCGCACCCGGTCGCTAGAAAATGAACTTTGCGCCCAACTGAACCAGGCGTGGCGGATTAGCGCTAACGACCTGACCGAATGAAGGACTGCCGATATTGCCGTCGACCGATTGAGGTCCGAAGAATTGGGCGTGGTTGAAAATGTTGAAACCTTCGAGACGAAATTGGAGGGACTTCGACTCCGTTAAACCCATGGTCTTGAGCAGCGCCATGTCGTAATTGTCCAGTCCCGGTCCCGGGAAGAACCGCCGCTTTGCCGTGCCCGGCGTGCCCAAGGCGTTATCGCTGAATTGGGAGGTATTGAAGTAAGACCTGCCATTGCGGAGATTGCGATTGAGATCGAGAGGACCGCCAGTGTAATCCGGCTCATCGATACCATAGTTGTTGATGCCATTCGGCTCCGCCCCGAGCAGAGAATTGTCCCCGTAATTCACGAGCGTCACCGGCAGACCCGAGCTGAAATGGGTAATCCCCGAGAGTTCCCAGCCCTGTGTCCAGCGGTTGGCGGCGTGGAACAGGCTTTCGAATGGAATCTTGTAGTTGTAACTCACGACAAAGTTTTGCCGGATGTCAAAGGACGACAACGCATAGCTCAAGGCAGGACTGATCGGATTCACCTCTTCTCCCAAATTGGAAGATTCATCCAGGGATTTGCCGTAGGTGTATCCGGCAGACAATTCCAACCTTCTGCTGGTGTGGCGCAAGCTCAGTTCAACGGAGTTGTAATTCGATTTCCCGATGGTCGCCTGGTTGGTGTCGCTGCCGAAATTGAAACCCAGGGGCCCTCGAGTTCCGTTGATCACCCGGCCCGAAGCCGTCGTGAAAATATTGCTCTCCCGGAAGGGACCGCACGTGGGGGAACCGGGAGCCACCTGGGTCGGTTGACTGAGGCTAAGACAAAGCCGCGGGTCGCCAGGGTTCGCTTCCACCATTACAAGCAACCGGTGCGCCTGCGTTCCCACGTAACTCACACTTAGAACCGTGTTCGCTCCAAGCTGTCGTTCCAGAGAAAACATGTACTCGTCGACGTAGGGGATGCGGTTGCTCGCAGAATAGCCGGGGATGCCACTGATCGGCTCGTACTGCGACCAATTGATGCTCGAATTCGGATTGCTGCTGGAAGCTTTTTGTGTGACCAGCGCCACCGGAAAAGGCTGACCCTGGTTCAGCCCGGTGGACGCGGAAATGAAGGGCGTGGCGAACAGCGGCGGCGCCGGACTCGAGTAGGTGATGCCAAAGGGCGCATTTCCCGCGAGGATCCCCACGGTCAGCGCCTCGATCGCGGTGTAGTCCATCCCGAAGCCGGCTCGAACGCTGGTCTTGCCCGGCCCACCAAGAATCTTACCGAGAAGCGTGCCTTCCCTCGCTTCAGGTGAATACGCCAAGCCGACGCGTGGACCGAAGTCCAGGTTTCCCGGAGGCGCCAAAGTGCGAGGGGTACCAGGATCGCCGGGAAAGAGAATTCCGTTAGGCGCGCCGGGAAAGACTGCTGAATGCTTGCCCGGCGCAAACGTCGAGATCCCATTGTTTTTTTCGGACCAGGGTTCGATCCGGTCCCAGCGCACGCCGTAGTTCAGAGTCAGATTGGAACGCACACGCCAACTGTCCTGCGCATACAGTCCCAAGTATTGGTTGCGGCCATAAAACGGCTGGAGTTGGCTCTGGTTGTACTGGCTTGGAATTCCCAGGAGAAAATCGGCAAAGTCGGACCCGGTCTCGCTCCCCGTGAAGAGGAAATTGCCATTGAATTGCGCAATCGGATTAGTGTTGATCTGGTCGAAGTGTACTTCTCCTCCGAATTTCATGGTGTGACGGCCAAACACTTTGGAGAAGTTATCTGTCCATTGGAAAGTATTATTGACCTGCCGCAATTCGTTCGCGTTTGTACCGATTGAAAACGCACTGAAGACGATGTTCTCGACCCCCTCGCCTTGTGGATTGAGCGGCACAATGCCGGGCGTTCCCGTGCCGGTCACAAAGCCCTGAGACTCCAGGCTGACGCCGACTCCTCCGATGGGTTTGCCAAGATCGTTGTGATTGCGCATGTAGGTGAAGTGGAACTCATTGACCGCCGTCGATCCGAGGGCTTTCGTGTCGCCTAAGCTGAGCAACTGGGCTCGCCCCAAATAGAGCGCATTGAAACCTGGCACACTTGCACCGCTCTGCGCCACCGGATAGGGATTGTTGAGAGTGTAGTCGTCCAAAAAGTAGTACGCCGAGAGCGCGCCCCAATGACTGTTGTAGTCGAGCCGATAAGCTCCCTTGTCGTCCCGCAAAGTCTGGTTGGAGTTGGAAGTCGCGAAGGAGCCAGTCGAAGTGTTAGGCGAAGGAATGTATTTCAGGAGATTGATTGCAGGAGCTGACCACGCATTCTGCGGAATCACCCCTTCCGGGAAAACACACCGAGTCGAGGCGCTGCTCGAGCATCCCGCCGCGTAGTAGGATTCGCCCGGGGAAACTGGGTATCCGAGTTTTTGCGACAGCAGATTTGCCCAGTATTGACCAGTGACTGTGCCGGTCAGCGCACTTGCCTGATCGAGTAGATCGCCCGAACGATCCTGGGTTGAAGGAACCGGAATCTGACCCGTGTCGACTCCCTGAGTCAATCGGGTCCCTTGATAATCGGCGAAGAAAAACATCTTGTTCCTTCGAATCGGCCCGCCGAATGTTCCGCCAAACTGGTTTTGGTCGAAAGTTCCGCGAGTGGGGGAAAAATAGTTGCGCGCATCGAGGTTCGTGTTACGAAGGAACTCAAATGCGTCCCCATGAAATTGGTTGGTACCAGACTTCGTGACTACATTGATCTGCCCTCCGCTATGCCCGCCGTATTCTGCGTCGAAGTTGCTGGTAAGAATGCGGAACTCGGCAATGGAATCGAGGTTCGGGACGATCGCCGTCCCGGAGTTCACGTCTTCTTCAGCGTCGCTTCCATTCACGACGAATGCATTTGAGAATTCTCGCTGTCCGTGAATCGAGATCGTTCCGGGGTTGAGACTACCGGAAGGCGACAGCGCGCTCACGCCGACGTCCTGCTGAGTATTCGAGGTAAGGGAGGTCGCGGGAACAACGCCCGGCTGGAGCGCCAGAAGATCAGTGTAGCTGCGTCCGTTGAGAGGCACTGCGGCCATCTTCGTTCCGCTGACGACTTCTCCCATCTGCGTGTCGGACACCTCAACATGGACGGCGTTCTCGGTCACCGTGATCGCCTCCTTATGTCCGCCAATTTCCAGCACGGCGTCAACCACTAGCGTGCTGTTCGCGTCGATGGCGATGCCGGTTCGTTCGTAAGGCTTGAAGCCCGTCTTTTCGATCACGACGTTGTAGCGCCCAACAGCGAGGTTAGAAAAGGAGTAGAAGCCCTGGTCGTTGGTTGTGACCTGCTGTTGCACTCCCGTGCCAACATTGGTTGCCTTTACGGTCCCGTTCGGAACTACCGCGCTGCTCGCGTCCTTCACCGTGCCGGAAAGGCTCCCGCCTACCCCAGCCCACGAATCGGCAGCAAAGAACATGACCGTTGAAATAGAAAGGTATAAGGAAAGCAGGCATGAGCGCCGGAAGCTCAACAGACGATAATTCAAAACCCAATTCTGCTCGGTACCTGCGATGCCGTTGTTATCCTTGTTATCTTTCATGTCCGCTAAAGACCACACTCGTTGGTTCATCGGTTGTCGATCGGCTATTGCGACTCAGTCGCATCTACACAGCAAAAAAAACTACAACGTCGATCCTTTTTGACACCGCTTACAAAATCCACCCACTTCCAGCCGGACTACCCGGATCTGAAAGCCACTCTGCTTAACCATCTCTTTTTTTAGTTTCTCGAAAGACGAACTCGCGTATTCCATGATCGCGCCGCACCGGAAGCAGGCCATGTGACAGTGATCGCGATTGGTTTTGGCCTCGTAATAGTGCTTCTCGCCCTCAATGTGCATGAGATCGAGTTCATCGATCAGCCCACGGTTTTTGAGCAACGCGAGGGTTCGATAGACCGTGGCGCGATCGATATCCGGATCCTGTTTTTGGGCAATCTCCAGAAGCCTAGAGGCGTCGAGATGCCGGGGCGAGTCCTGAATGATGCGCACCAGGAGCCGCCTCTGAGCGGTCATACGGACTCCCCTTGCGGCCAGCTCCTTCATTAGAGAAGGGCGGGTAATGGCTGTGTCACTTTTTGATCTTCCAAGTTGCGATTCACTCGCAACATGAGCGCCGGAAACCACGGGAAAGTCCTCCTTTATAACTTTCGATCTAGTTGCGACTCTATCGCAACTTGTCTATTAGAACTTGATCCGAGTTGTTTTGTCAAAAAAAGATTGCCGAGCAGACGCTTCACAAATCTGGTGAGCGCGGATGGACTCGAACCATCGACCCATGCCTTAAAAGGGCATTGCTCTGCCAACTGAGCTACGCGCCCCACCGTTAACAATTTACCACAACGGAAAGCGCTTATTGTGCCTGCCGGACCCGGTGGAATGGTGCATGCCTTAGGGGGAGCCAGTTCTCACGAGAGACAACGCATTCGTGTTTCCTTTTCTCACTTTTTGCTTGACTCCTGCGTTGTTGTAGTTACTATGTATGCATGTTTATGCATCATCATGCATAACTATTCAATATGAATAAATCTCTACGCCAACGAGCCGTCCTTGAACTGCTGAAGCATGGCCCCGTCGCCAGTCAGGAAGACTTGCAGCGGGCGTTGCGTAAGCGCGGACTGAAAGTGGGCCAAGCAACGCTGTCGCGCGACATTCGTGACCTGCGTCTGGCAAAAACGGCTGACGGTTACGCTTTGCTTCAAGGTGACGGTTCGTCTACACCGGCTTTGCCTCCTGTCTCACGGTTGGTTCGAGAGTTCGTGCTCGAGGTGCGGCCCGCACAAAACCTGCTTGTAATCAAAACTAGCGTTGGCAGCGCGCAACCCGTGGCTGCTGCGCTCGATGAAGAGGAGTGGCCAGAAGCAATTGGCACCATCGCGGGAGATGACACAATCCTGATTGTTTGCCCCGACAAAGCAGATGCAAAGAAGTTGGCTGCAGCCATTCAGGAGATGCTTGCCTGATGCCAGCAAAACTCAAGACCGCGGTACTAGGAGCGACCGGGTATTCTGGTCTGGAGCTAACGCGGCTTTTGCTACGTCATCCTAGGCTGGAAAAACCTGCCCTGTTCCGTCGCCAGAGCGACACCGAAGCCGTGTGCGACTTAGCTGACATGTTTCCCGTGCTGTCGGGCAACGGGAGCTATCCGCTACAACCGCTTTCGTGGGCGTCGCTTCAGCAACAGAACGTTGAGCTGCTATTCCTGGCTACGCCCCATGAAGCTTCGCGGTCGCTGGTGCCCGAAGCCATCGCGCAAGGGCTTCGCGTCATCGATCTGAGTGGAGCGTGGCGACTTAAGCAGGCGCAGAATCGCGCGGTCTATGGCTTCGAGGATGCAGATTCTGTAACGGCAGCTGACCTCACCAACAAGGCGGTTTACGGACTGCCGGAGTTAAGCCGCGATCAGATCCCGAGCGCAGCCTTAGTGGCAAATCCAGGATGCTACGCGACTTCGGTGATCCTGGCTCTGGCTCCTCTGCTCAAAGCTGGCGTTGTCGATCGCCAGCACGGAATCATCTCCGACTCCAAGTCCGGCGTGTCCGGTGCGGGCAAGGAGCCGAATTCGCGCACTCACTTTGTTTCCGTCGCCGACAACCTTTCCGCCTATTCGGTCTTCGGCCACCGGCATGTGGGGGAAATGCTTGAGCAATTGCAACTGGACGCGAGCGAATTGATTTTCACGCCGCATCTGCTTCCGATTCCCAGAGGAATTTTTTCGACCATCTACGTGCACTTGAACCGTGAGATGAAGGCTAGCGAGGTCGAGTCCTGCTTTCGCGACTTTTATGCCGGCGGGCGCTGGGTGCGCATTTTTGCGACGCCGAAGCTGCCGCAAATCCAGTTCTCTCTCCATACGAACTATTGCGACCTTGGCTTCTGCCTGGCTGACGACGGCCGCCGACTGGTGCTGGTCTCCTGCGTGGACAACATGCTCAAAGGCGCAGCCGGACAAGCGGTGCAGAACATGAATCTGATGTACGGATGGAAAGAAGAGGAAGGCTTGGAGTGAAGATCGTAGTAAAAATCGGAGGCGCGGCACTCGAGGATAAATCCCGATCGCGCAAGTGCGCCCGGGCAATTGTCGAGTTGGCGCAGGACGGCCATCACATTGCCGTAGTACATGGAGGAGGAAGCGCGCTCACTCGAACTCTCAGGCTGCTGGGCAAAGAGAGTGACTTTGTAAACGGATTGCGCATCACCGACGCCGAGACTCGTGACGTCGCTCTGATGGTGTTGTCTGGGATCGTAAACAAGAGCCTGGTCGCTGCAATCGTTGCGGCAGGAAGTGCAGCGGTGGGTCTCTGTGGCGCCGATGGCATGGCTTTCAGAGCGCGCAAGAAACAAAATGCAGGCTGCGACTTGGGATTTGTTGGGGAAATCTGCTACGCCGAACCCCGCTGGATAGAAGCCATCTGGAGCGCAGGGGGCATTCCAGTGCTGTCTTCGGTGGCGTTGGGTTCCGATGGCGAGTACTACAACATCAATGCCGACCAAATGGCATCCGCCTGCGCTGTGGCATGCCGTGCCGACTCTCTGATTTTCCTCACCGATGTGGATGGAGTGAAGGACGCCGACGGTATCGTACTCCCGTGGTTGAGCACGAAAGATGTAGCTGCATTGATTGCCGATTCCGTCATCGGCGGGGGAATGTTGCCTAAGCTCGAAGCTTGCAGTCAGGCACTCCACAAAGGTGTTGGACGAGTGCGGATCCTGCCGGCGGCACAGGTCGAGATTCTGCCGCAGTTTTATTTCACCAAGCTGGCGTGTGGGACGGAGGTGATTGGCGCATGAGCCTCGTTTCCGTCATTCGCTCCGAAGAGATATTGCTGCTTCCGACCTACGATCGCCACAAGATCCTTTTCGAGAAGGGGCGTGGCGTGTATTTGTGGGACTCGCGCGGGAATCGTTATCTTGATTTCTTAAGCGGTATCGGCGTGAACGCTCTGGGACACGCGCATCCTGCAATCCAGGCGACCTTGAAACGCCAGGCGGGCCGGCTGATTCACGTTTCCAACCTGTTTTTCCACGAATACCAGGCAGTACTTGCCAAGCGCTTGACTGTGATTTCCGGGCTGGACCGGGCTTTCTTCTGCAATAGCGGAACCGAGGCCTGGGAGGGCGCGCTTAAGCTCGCACGCATTTACGCGCGTACCAACAATACGAATGGCCACAAGCCGAAGTGGCGCATCCTCGCTCTCGACAACTCATTTCATGGGCGCACTTTTGGTTCGCTCGCCACTACCGGCCAAGCGAAGTACCGGGATCCGTTTGTGCCGCTGATGCCGGGAGTCGGTTTCGTTCGGTTTAACGACGTCGACGACCTGAAACACCAGTTCGACGCGAGCGTGTGTGCGATTTGCCTCGAGACAATTCAGGGTGAAGGCGGCATTTGTCCCATCAGCCCGGAGTTTTTGCAGCTAGCGCGAAAGTTGACCGAGAGCAACGATGCGTTGCTGATCTTGGACGAGATCCAATGTGGCCTGGGGCGGACCGGACGCTACTTCGCCTACCAGCACTATGGTGTAAAGCCTGACATTGTGACGATCGCGAAGCCCCTCGCTGCGGGACTCCCTCTGGGGGCGATTCTCACGACCAATCGAGTTGCAGCCAGCATGCACCCCGGTATGCACGGCACAACCTTCGGCGAGGGCCGCTGGCCTGCGCGGTCGCGATCGAGTTTCTGCGCGAATTGAATAAGCTGTTGGATCACGTGGGCGAAGTTGGTGGCTATTTCCGTGCACAACTCGAATGGTTGAAGGCCAAGCACAGCTGTATTCGCGAAGTCCGCGGGATGGGCCTGATGCTGGCAGTTGAATTGGATTCGTCCGACACGGCGAAGGCGGTGGCTTCCATCTTGCTGAAGAAAAGAATTTTGATCAACCGAACGCATGAGACCGTTCTGCGCTTTTTGCCGCCTTACATTATTCAAGAAAAACACGTTGATGAAGTGATTAGAGCACTGGATTCGGCCTTGACCTCGGATGCTACGAAACGGCAGCGCCTGCCGGCGGTAATTCGCGCCCACAAACCAACACTTAAGGAGTCACAATGAATAGCCAATCACTAGGCAGAGCGCCTGTCATCCCTGCCAGAGTACCTAACACTTTCTGGGGACCCGACTTGGTCTCGACCCGCGATCTTGGTCCAAGCGGAGTCGAGGCAGTGCTTCATCTTGCTGGAATCATGAAAATGCGCCCGGCGGATTTTCGTAGCGCGCTCGCCGGCAAGCAGATGGTGATGTTCTTTGAGAAGCCCTCGCTGCGGACTCGGCTGACGTTCGAAGCTGGGATGTCGAGCCTGGGCGGCGCCACATTCTTCGTTGACCAGACTCACGAACGGCTTGATGGGCGCGAAAAACTGAGTGACATTGCGCACAATCTCGAGCGCTGGGTGGATGCCATTGTGCTCCGCACCTTCGCCCAGGAAACAATCGCGGGAATGGCCGAGCATGCGTCCGTTCCGGTAATTAACGCCCTCAGTGATCTGGAGCATCCTTGCCAGGCACTGGCTGACTATTTCACTCTCCAAGAACGCTTCGGCGATCTCAAGAATATCTGCTTAGCCTATGTCGGCGACGGTAACAACGTGGCGCATTCGCTGCTGCTCACATGCGCGTGTCTTGGATCCAAAATCCGCGTGGCCACGCCGGCAGGGTACGGTCCCAACGCAGAAATCGTCGCCGACGCCCAAGAGATCGCGGAGCAAACTGGCGCGGTCATCGATATACTTTCCGACCCACACGCGGCAGTGGACGGCGTCGACGCGGTTTACACCGACGCGTGGGCCAGCATGGGCCAGGAGCATGAAGCTGGGAAGCGCGCCAGAATTTTTCCGCCTTACCAGATGAACGACGAACTCGTGGCGGGAGCAGCCCCGCACGCCGTTTTCATGCACTGTTTGCCCGCCCATCGTGGAGAAGAGATCATCGATGCAGTAATGGACTCGGAAAGATCGGTCGTCTTCGATCAAGCGGAAAGCCGGCTGCACGTGCAGAAAGCCATTTTGTATTTATTGCTTGGCGGGGAAACCCGCCTGCCAGCGAGGAGCGCTCATGCCTGAGAAAGTGGTACTTGCCTATTCCGGAGGTTTGGACACCTCTATCATTATTCCATGGCTGAAAGAAAATTATGCCTACGACGTGATCGCGATGGTGGGCGATGTTGGCCAAGGAGACGACATTGAAGCGGTGGTAGCGAAAGCCTACGCCACCGGAGCGTCACACGTGGTGGTGGAAGACCTTCGAGAGGAATTTCTCACCGGATATGTATTCCCCGCGCTTAAGGCGGGAGCGGTGTACGAGCATAAGTATCTATTGGGCACATCGCTGGCACGTCCGGTCATTGCGAAACACCAGGTTGAGGTTGCATTGCGTGAAGGAGCCACGGCCGTCGCCCATGGATGCACGGGCAAAGGCAACGATCAGGTGCGGTTCGAATTGGCTTACCAGGCGCTCGCGCCCGAGCTCCGTGTAATTGCGCCCTGGCGCGAGTGGGCACTCAAGTCTCGTGAAGATTGTCTCGACTATGCCGATCAGCACCGGATTCCGGTGGCCGCCAGCCGCGAGAAGATTCACAGCCGCGACCGGAATCTTTGGCACCTCAGCCATGAGGGAGGTGAGTTGGAGGATGCGGCCAACGCTCCCCTACCCAGCACCTGGCAGCTCACCCGTTCGCCGCAAGATGCGCCGGACCGCGAGGAGCAGGTTACGATCGGCTTCGACGCCGGTGTTCCGGTCTTAGTCAATGATCTGGAACTCGATCCTGTGTCATTGGTCGAACTGCTGAACGAAATCGGCGCTCGCAACGCCATCGGGCGCGTCGACCTGGTAGAAAACCGCTTTGTCGGAATTAAGTCTCGCGGTTGCTACGAAACTCCGGGCGGAACTTTGCTGATCACGGCGCACCGCGAACTCGAAGCTCTATGTCTGGAGCGCGATGTTACGCACTTCAAACAGCACATCGGGCTCAAATACGCGGAACTGGTTTACTTCGGGCTCTGGTTCGCTCCCCTTCGCGAAGCGCTCGACGCTTTTGTCGAAACCACCCAAAAGAATGTCACGGGCTCGGTCACGCTGTCTTTGTATAAGGGCAACGTCTCCGTTGTGAGTCGTCACTCCGAGAATTCGCTATACCGCACTGATCTGTCGTCGTTCACTATGGGCGACAGTTACGACCAGAAAGATGCGGCTGGTTTCATTCGTATTCTCGGCCTGCCGTCGCGATCGCGAGCTCAAGCGCGTAAACAGGCGCAACGATCGGAGGTGGCGCAATGAAAATGTGGTCCGGCCGTTTCCGGCAGCCTTTGGATCCAGAATTTGAGCACTGGCAACGTTCTTTTGATTTTGATCGCCGACTGTTGAGTCACGAACTTGCAGCCAGCAGCGCTCATGCTCGCGCTCTGAAGGGAGCGGGCATCCTGGATTCAAAGGAACTCATCGCCATTCTCCAGGGCTTGGAACAAATCGGTGAGCAGGCGGCATCGTCGCCAAAGTTTCTCGAAGACGACGAAGCCGAAGACGTGCATCACTTCGTCGAGAAACAGTTGGTCTCGCTGATTGGTGATGCTGGATACAAGCTGCACAGCGGCCGCAGCCGGAATGAGCAAATCGCGACTGATCTTCGCTTATACGTCCGAGCAGCAATAGATCAACTTCGGGCTGATCTGGCGGCGTGGTGCAGTGCGTTGCTGGATCGTGCAGAGCAAGCGGGGAATGCTGCTATGCCTGCTTACACGCATCTGCAACGCGCGGAGCCGGTATTGGTATCTCACTGGCTCTTGGCCTACATCGAGATGTTTCTGCGGGATGCGGACCGGCTCGCGGACTGCCGCAAGCGGTTAAATGTGTGTCCTCTCGGTTCGGGTGCGGTCGCCGGAGCTACGTTGTCTCTCGACCGTCGCACGATGGCTGCCGACCTCGATTTCGATGGCCCGACTGCCAACAGCATCGACGCCACCAGCGATCGCGATTTCGTGCTCGAATTTGTAAACACACTTTCGCTCCTCACCCTGCACTTGAGTCGGTGGGCGGAGGAGATGATCCTGCTTTCATCGCAGGAGTACTGCTTTATGCACCTGCCCGAGGCATACTCCACGGGCAGCAGCGCTATGCCCCAAAAGAAGAATCCGGATTTATTGGAGCTTACCCGTGGCAAGTGCGGTCGCGTTATTGGAAGTGCAACCACATTGCAGATTTGCCTGAAGGGATTGCCGCTCGCCTATAACAAGGACTTACAGGAGACCCAGGAACCGCTGTTCGACGCGGCCGACACAGTGATTTCACTGTTACCCCTCGTGAACGGCTGGATGAAAGCTGTGGAGTTCAATTACGAAGCTATGCAGCGCGCGGCGCAGTCGGGATTTATGAACGCATGGGCAGCCGCCACTTACCTGGTACAACGCGGGATCCCTTTTCGTCTGGCGCATGAGCAGATCGGAAAAGCGGTGCAGATGTGTCTGGAAAAGCAATGCGAGCTTCAAGACCTGTCTCTGGAGGAACTGCGGTCGGTGAACCTGAAATTCGATCACGATTTCTACGCCTGCCTGAAGTTGGAGTCGGTGCTTGCGATCCACGATGTTCCCGGCGGCACAGCTCCGGCGCAAGTAAAGCAGGCGATGGCTGACGCTCGACAGAGTATCGAGTCCATCCGGGAGGGTGTCCATGCGCACGCGTAAAGCCATCCTGCCCGATGCTCAGCGCATCCATGCGCTAATATCCGCCTACGCTGGCGACGGAACTCTTCTGCCGCGAACCCTGGCCGAGA
>Ga0210395_10002181_pt1 | contig 15262 bp, 12 predicted proteins | sample IncBWH4OmetaG_FD_150861 | JGI IMG/M metagenome (GOLD analysis project Ga0210395, IMG submission 150861) | Forest soil microbial communities from Barre Woods Harvard Forest LTER site, Petersham, Massachusetts, United States - Inc-BW-H-4-O ... | reverse complement strand
ATGGTAAGCGATGGCGATGCCGAGCCAGGCTTCGGCCAACGCAATCGCAGCGGCGAGCAGCATGCCGCCCCATAGGCCGGTGACCAGGCGCTGCGCCGTTGCCGGAGGCCCGACCATCAGGGCAAAAACCAAGAGTACGCCGACGATCTGGGCGCTTTCCGCCACCGCCAACGCAACAATGGCGAGGAAAGCCGTCGAGACGAAGCGCAATGGCACACCCTTGGCTTCGGCCAATTCCGGCTGCAGGCTCATAAAAATCAGCGGCCGCATGATTGCGGCGAGACCGGCGAGCGTCACCACGCCGAGGGCGATCAGCGTCCCGATCATCGACCGGTCGACCGCAAGCACATTGCCGAACAGCAGCGCCGTCGCCTGGGTGGCGAACGCCGTGTAGTAGTGCAGGAACAGGAGGCCAAATCCCAGCGCCAGCGACAGCACCACGCCGATAGCGACATCGCGGCCGCTGATGCGTTCGCCGAGCAAGCCCATGCCAATCCCGGCGGCGACGGTGAAACCGACCAGCCCCCACACCGACGCTATGCCGATCAGGACCGCGCCGGTCGCGCCGGCAAAGCCGATATGGGACAGCGCATGGCCGGCAAAGGTCTGCCCGCGCAACACCAGAAAGTAACCGACCAGTCCCGACACCACGGCCGCCACGCCGGCGGCGGCAAAGGCATTCCGCATGAAATCATATTCAAGCATGGTGGTCGTGATGATGACCGTGACCATGGTCATGCGTGTGGTCATGCCGCTCGACGTCGCGGCCGCGCGACAAGACGAAAATGTGGCCGTCGGCCTGCACCACCTTGATGTCGGTGCCGTAGAGCTTTGACAACACCGGGGCCGTCGCCACTTCCGCCACAGTGCCGAGCGCGGCATGGCCATTGCCGAGATAGAGCACGCGATCGAGCGTGCCGATCAGCTGGTTGAGCTCGTGGGCGCTGAACAGCACCGTGATGTTGCGCTCTCGGGCGAAGCGGCGCACCAGATTGATGACCGTCTCCTGATAACGGTAATCCAGGCTGATCAGCGGCTCGTCGAGCAATAGAAGCTGCGGCTCGCCGAGAAGGGCCTGCGCCAGCAACAGCCGCTGCCGCTCGCCGCCCGACATGTCCGACAGCGGACGCCCGGCAAGGTCGGCCGCGCCGATGGCGGCCAGCGTGTTTTCGATCATGACGCGATCGGCACGCGTCAACGACGGCACGCCCCAGCGCTCGCCATGGACCGAGCTGGCGATGAAATCGAAGCCGCGCACGCGCAGATCAGGCATGACCGTTCGCACCTGCGGCAGGTAGCCGATCTGCGGATCGCCGCGCCGCGGCGCACGCCCAAAGACGCGCAAGCTGCCGGCGCGGGGCGGCAGCAGACCGAGGACGGCGCGCATCAGCGTCGTTTTGCCGGCGCCGTTCGGACCGAGAACGCCGATAAATTCGCCGCGCCGGATGGCCAAGCTCGTATCCACCAATATGTCGCGACCGCCGATGGTGAGCGTGGCGCGATCAAGCTCGATGACGTTCATGAAGAAGGCCCGGCCAGAGCGCGCTGCGTCTCGTCGAGCTGCATCAGCATCCAATCCCGGTACGACACACCGGACGGCGCGATCTCGGTCACGCCGACAACCGGGACGTTGGCAGCGCGCGCCAGATCGACGAGGTGCTGGACGACCTTGTTAGAGGCCTGTTTGTTATAAAACAGGACACGCACTTTGTGGGTCTTGAGGTCCCGGTCGAACGCCGCGACATCGCGCGCGCTCGGCTCGGTATCGTTCATGATGGCGAGCTGGAAACGCTCGTTGGCCATTTTCAGCGCCAGCGCGTCCGCCATTGGGCCAAAGACCGGCTCGCTCGCGGTAACCGGCGTGCCGGCATACTTGCCGCGGATGGCGGCGATCTTGTCGTTCAGCGGCGCAAGCGAGGCGAGAAAGGTTCTCAGCCGCGCCGCATAATCGTCCTTGTGGGCCGGATCGGCGGCGGCGAGAGCGGCGGCGAGCGCGCTCGCGACCGCGGGCATGGTGGCGGGATCGTACCAGAGATGCGGATTATCGCCGGCTTTCTTTCTCATCAGATCGGCCGCGACAATCGCCACGCGCCCGGGCTTGGCCGTGACTTTCAACAGCTTCTCGACCCAGGGATCGTAGTCGGCGCCGCTGTAGATCACGACCTGCGCGGCGGCGATTTGGCGAATGATCGCCGGCGATACCTCGAACAGGTGTGGATCCTGGTCGGGATTGTTCAGGATGCTGGTGACCGAGACCCGGTCGCCGCCGATCTCTTGCGCGACGCTGCCGTAAAAATTCTCAGCCGCTACGACGTCGATTTTGCCGTCGGCCGCGTGGGCGATCGTCAGTGAGGCCGCAAACGCAACGGCCACTGTGGCGAGTATTCTCATGGCAGGTCCCGCTAATTTCGCCTGCAAAATCAACGACTGATCATCCCGGAATGTAATATTATAACATATCGGCCGCAATCCCTCTATAGCGGCGCCGTCGCCCAAGAATGCCCTGCAATTCCGTGGAAACGCGCGCGTCCTGGCGTTTTGGCCCGGCGCAGGACGGCCTATATAAGCGCGCCAGGAGGGCCCGCATGTCAGAACAGGTTTCGTCGGAAAAAATCCCGGTCACCGTGCTTACCGGCTATCTCGGCGCCGGCAAGACCACGTTGCTCAACCGCATCCTCTCCGAGCCGCACGGCAAGAAGTACGCCGTCATCGTCAACGAGTTCGGCGAGATCGGCATCGACAACGACCTCGTCGTCGGCGCCGACGAAGAAGTGTTCGAGATGAACAACGGCTGCATCTGCTGCACCGTTCGCGGCGACCTGGTGCGCATCCTCGACGGGCTGATGCGGCGCAAGGGCAAATTCGACGCGGTGATCGTCGAGACCACAGGGCTCGCCGACCCGGCGCCGGTGGCGCAGACATTCTTCGTCGACGAGAATGTCGGCCGCAAGACCCGCCTCGACGCGGTCGTTACCGTCGCCGACGCCAAATGGCTGAGCGATCGGCTCAAGGACGCTCCCGAGGCGAAGAATCAAATCGCCTTCGCCGACGTCATCCTGATCAACAAGACCGATCTGGTGTCGCCGGAAGAATTACGCGAGGTCGAAGGCCGCATCCGCGGCATCAATCCCTATGCCAAGGTGCACAGGACCGAGCGCGCGCAGATCCCGCTGAGCGAAGTCCTGGACCGCAACGCCTTCGATCTCGACCGCATTCTCGATATCGAGCCGGAATTTCTCGAAACCGCGGATGATCATGACCATCATCACGGCCACGATCATGGTCACGATCATGGCGATGGCCATCATCATCACCATCACGGCGGCCACAAGCACGGCCTCAAGCATTATCACGACGAGGAAATGCAGTCGGTGTCGATCCGAAGCGATAAGCCACTCGACTCTGACAAATTCTTCCCATGGGTGCAGAACCTGGTGCAGACCGAAGGTCCGAACATCCTGCGCTGCAAGGGCATCCTGTCGTTCAAGAACGACGACGACCGCTTCGTCTTCCAGGGCGTGCACATGATCCTCGACGGCGACCATCAGCGGCCGTGGAAAAAAGGCGAGAAACGCGATAGCCGCATCGTCTTCATCGGCCGCAATCTGCCGGAGGAGACGATCCGTAAAGGCTTTGAAAGCTGCATCGCTTGATGTTCTCTGCTTCGTCATGCGCGGGCATAGCCGTTCGAAGAACGGCGTCGCGTCGCTTGCCTATGACCCGCGCATCCCTGCGGCCTCACCGCACTACGGATTGCCGGGTCGAAGCCCGCCAATGACGGTGAAGGATGACTGACCCGCGGGCCGACACAACTTCCATCGCCGACCGCGCGCACCCGGTGGCGGCCGGCGCGCCCGTCGTCGCCGCGCATTTCCTCGGCCACACCGCCGTCTTCGTGCTCGGCGACGAAGCGATGCTGCTGGTCGAACCGACGGGCGAGCCACGGCGCATTGCCGTGCACGACGGTGCGATCCTGGCAACCGCCGCCGACAACGAGCGCGTCGTCAGCGGCGGCGACGACGGCAAAGTGGCGACAACTGACGCCAAGGGCGAAACGCGCGTTCTCGCCACCGACCCGAAACATCGCTGGATCGATCACGTCGCGATCGGGCCGGACGGCGCCGTCGCCTGGTCCGCCGGCAAGACCGCGTTCGTCCAGGGGAAGGAGTTGCGCGAACTCGAAGCGCCTTCCACGGTCGGCGCGCTCGCGTTCCTCCCGAAAGGCTTTCGGCTTGCCATCGCCCACTATAACGGCGCGACGCTGTGGTTCCCGAACGCCGCGGCCGCACCGGAATTCCTCGAGTGGAAGGGCTCGCATCTTGCCGCCACCGTCAGTCCCGACGGCCGCTTTCTGGTCACCGCCATGCAGGAGCCGATGTTGCACGGCTGGCGGCTTTCCGACCGCAAGCACATGCGCATGTCGGGCTATGCGGCGCGTGTGACCTCACTCAGCTGGAACGCCGGCGGCGAGTGGCTGGCGACATCAGGCGCGCCGCAGCTCATCCTCTGGCCGTTCCAGACCAAGGACGGCCCGATGGGCAAGGAGCCGCGCGTGCTGGCGCCCGCCGAGCACCGCGTCATGACGGTTGCCTGCCATCCGCGCCAGGCGATCGTCGCCGCCGGCTATGGCGACGGCATGGTGCTCTTGGTGCGCATCCAGGATGGCGCGGAGATTTTGGCAAGAAGGTCGGGCGGCGGGCCGGTCACGGCGCTGGCCTGGAGCGCGGACGGCCGCTTCCTGGCCTTCGGCACGGAAGCCGGCGACGCCGGCCTGCTTGATATGGCCTGACGGGTGAACGTACAGGAGAAGTCATGCTTTTGAAATTGACCGCTGACGGCCAACTCCAATTTGAGGATCGGCAGAATTTTCGCGCCTTCAAGCTTGTGGTCGAAAGAAACCGCGACCAACTCGAACCCGTCCGCCGTGCCGTTGCCGGTAAAGCCGAACTGCCCGACGCCGACACCGCCTGGATTTTCGAGGATACATTGCGCCGTTGGCCGGGCGTGGAGCACGACGCCGCCTGGCAGCAGAATCTCTCCGCCATGATCGAGAAGGCGCGGCCGCACGGCTGGATTGACGACGCCCGCAAGGCGATCAAGGCGCATATCGAGTGGGTGTAGGCGCCATTGCGTCATTGCGAGCGAAAGCGAAGCAATCCAGCTAGATTGCTTCGTCGCTATCGCTCTTCGCAATGACGGCAGAGATCAGATCACGTATTGCCGCAGCGGCGGATAACCGTTGAAGCCGACCGAGGAATAGGTTGCCGTATAGGCGCCGGCGGCCTCGATCAACACCTTGTCGCCGATCGCGAGCGAAACCGGCAGCGGATACGGCGTCTTCTCGTAGAGCACGTCGACCGAGTCGCAGGTCGGCCCGGCGATGATGCAGGGCGCGGTCTCGTCGCGATCCTTGGTGGTGCGGATCGGATAGCGGATCGACTCGCCGATGGTTTCGGCGAGCCCGTGGAATTTGCCGATATCGAGATACACCCAGCGCATCTCGTCTTCCGGCGAGCGCTTGGCGATCAGCACCACCTCGGCCTCGATCATGCCGGCATTGCCGACCAGGCCGCGGCCCGGCTCGACAAAGGTGTTCGGCAGGTTGTTGCCGAAATGCTTGCGCAGCGAACGGAAGATTGCCTTGCCGTAGGATTCGAGCTTCGGCGTCTTGCGCACATAACGCGCCGGAAAGCCGCCGCCGAGATTGACAATGGCGAGCGCGATGCCGCGCTCGGCGCAGGTGCGGAACACGGCCGCCGTCGAGGCCAGCGCGCGGTCCCAGGCCTCCACATTGTGCTGCTGCGAGCCGACATGAAACGAGACGCCATGCGGCAGAAGCCCGAGCTTGTGGGCATGCTCCAGGATATCGGCCGCGTAGACCGGCTCGCAGCCGAACTTGCGCGACAGCGGCCACTCGGCGCCGGAGCCGTCGCAGACGATGCGGCAAATCACCCGGCTGCCAGGCGCGGCGCGCGCGACCTTCTCGACCTCGGCCTCGCAGTCGACCGCGAACAGGTTGATGCCGAGCGCGAAGGCGGCGGCGATCTCCGCTTCCTTCTTGATGGTGTTGCCGTAGGAGATCCGCTCCGGCGCCGCTCCGGCGGCGAGCGCCGCGTTGGTCTCCGGCAGCGAGGCCACATCGAAGCAGCAGCCGAGCTCGGCCAACAGTTTCAGGATTTCCGGCGCCGGGTTGGCCTTGACGGCATAGTACACCTTGGTGTCCGGCAGCGCCTTGGCGAAGCTTTGGTAGTTTTCGCGGACGACGTCGAGGTCGACCACGAGGCAGGGTCCGTTATCGGAACGCTTCTTGAGAAATTCGCGGATACGTGCGGTCATCGCAACCCCACTCCCCTAATCCGACTGGCGGCGTAGCCGCCGAGGTGAACCTCCTGTGACACGTGCAATTCCGCGACACGCGGACGCGTTGCGCCACTGTGATTGCTGCCTTGGTCCGGATGAGGGAAATCCCGTTCCGCACTGCTGGCAAAGAAGGACAAGCCCTTTCGGTGTCCCCGGCATTGGCGCCGGCAGTCATCCAAAAAAGCCCTTCCGTCGTTGCTTTAAGCCGCGTCGCCAGTGGAGAGCTGGCATTGCCGGTTCGCCTCCGGCTGCCGGTCGCGGGTGCAAGGAAGTAGATCGTCTTCCTTAGGCGGCTGTCCGGCCTCTTGTCCGGATGCCCACCGACCGACACACGGCCACAGGCACGTGCGAAATTGGGCGATTTCGCCAATAAGCCATTGTGCCGCGCTGTGCAAGCGTTTTGGTCTTAACGAATGGTTGCCGGAGAGGTTTGGCGTCGAGGACCGCAGCGCGGAGGCGGCGCTCAGTCGGCGACGAACGGCTCGACGCGGCTTGCCGCGCGCACAAACTGCACCATGACGACAATGCCGCACAGGACGAACAACCCGTCGAGCAGGCGGGCGCCGATCGTGCCGAGCGCGAACAGATTGGCGATTGCCCAGCTGCCGGCGAACGCGGCGCCGAACACTTCGGCGCTGATCAAGATGGCGGCGCTGACGACGGTCAGCACGTTTTCCCAGAGAATGCGGCGCGGCCGCTGTGTGGCCGTGGTGTCCATGGCGGCGCACTTTCCTCGAAACGGGGGGCCGATTCAAGGCGCAAATGCCTATATAAGCTCTCGGCTTCCGACAGGCAGAAAACCCGCATGAATACGCAGATTAATGCCGACAACCCGTTTTTGCAGGACTGGACGACGCCCGCTCAGGTGCCGCCGTTCGCGGCCATCAAGCCCGAGCACTTCGCGCCGGCCTATGCGCGGGCGTTCGCCGAACACCAGGCCGAGATCGACGCGGTAGCCGGCCAGTCGGCGCCGCCGGATTTCGCCAACACCATCGCCGCGCTCGAAACAAGCGGCCGGGCTCTCTGTCGGGTCGAGCAGGTCTTCGGCCTTCTGGTCGGTGCCCACAGCAACGAAGCGCTTCTCGACATCGAGCGCGAGTTGTCGCCGCAAGTCGCGAGCCACTGGAACAAGTTTCGCACCAACGGCGCGCTGTTCGGCCGCGTCGATACGTTGATGCGGCAGGCCGACACGCTCGGCCTGACCGCCGAGCAGAAGCGGGTGCTCGAGCGCTACCACACCGCCTTCCGCCGCGCCGGCGCCGCCCTCGACGGTGCGGCGAAAGCGCGCCTCGCCGAGATCGTCGAGCGTCTGGCCGAGCTCGGCACCGCGTTCAGCCAGAATGTGCTCGCCGATGAGCAAGGCTTCGCGCTGGCGCTTTCCGATGAAGCCGAGCTTGCCGGCCTGCCGGACTTCATGCGCGAGGCGATGCGATCGGAAGCGCAGGAGCGCGGGCTCGACGGCTACGCCGTGACGCTGCTGCGCTCGAGCGCCGAGCCATTCCTGCAATTTGCCGAGCGCCGCGACCTGCGCGAAAAGGTCTACCGCGCCTTCGTGTCCCGCGGCGACAATGGCGGCTCGACCGACAACAATGCCATCATCGCCGAGATGGTGCGGCTGCGGGCCGAGCGCGCCCGCCTCCTTGGCTACGCCGATTTCGTCCATTACCGGCTCGACGACGCCATGGCCAAGACGCCGGCCGCAGTGCGCGGGCTCCTCGATACCGTATGGACGCGGGCACGGGCCCGCGCCGAGGCCGACCGCGACGCGTTGCAAGCTTTGGTGCAGGAGCAAGGCGGCAACTTCGCGCTGGCTCCGTGGGACTGGCGCCACTACGCCGAGAAGCTGCGGCAGCGGCGCTGCGACATCGACGAAGCCACGATCAAGCCATACCTCAATCTCGAGCGGATGATCGAAGCCGTCTTCTACACTGCCGAGCGGCTGTTCGGGCTCCGTTTCTCGGAGCGGCCCGACATCCCGGTCTGGCATCCCGACGTGCGCGTCTGGGAGGTGCACGGCAGCGACGGCAGCGAGATCGGTCTGTTTTTCTGCGATTATTTTGCGCGTCCGTCCAAGCGCAGCGGCGCCTGGATGACCTCATTGCGCGAACAGGAAAAGCTCGCCGGCGACATTCGCCCGCTGATCGTCAATGTCTGCAATTTCGCCAAGGCGGCGCCGGGCGAGCCGACGCTGCTCAGCTTCGATGACGCGCGCACTTTGTTCCACGAGTTCGGCCATGCTTTGCACGGGCTGCTCTCGTCGGTCACCTATCCGACTATTGCCGGCACCAACGTCGCCACCGATTTCGTCGAACTGCCGTCGCAGCTTTACGAGCACTGGCTCGAACAGCCGGACGTATTGCGCCGCTTTGCCCGCCACTATCAGACCGGCGAGGCGATGCCCGAAGCGCTACTGCAGCGGCTCATCGCCGCGCGCAATTTCGACCAGGGCTTCGGCACCGTCGAATATGTCGCCTCGGCAATCCTCGATCTCGACTTCCATTCCATGGCGGCCCCCGAAACAATCGACCCCACCGCGTTCGAAGCAACCGCGCTGGCGCGCATCGGCATGCCCGAAGAAATCGCCATGCGCCATCGCCCGCCGCACTTCGACCACGTGTTCTCCGGCGGCGGTTACGCCGCGGCATACTACAGCTACATGTGGTCGGAAGTGCTCGATGCCGATGCCTTCGAAGCGTTCGAGGAGACTGGCGACATTTTCGATCCGGCAACAGCGCAAAGGCTGCGCCAAACGATTTACGCCGCCGGCGGCACGCAAGATCCGGTTGATGCCTACAAGGCTTTCCGCGGCCGGCTGCCGAGCCCCGACGCTCTGTTACGCAAGCGTGGCCTCGCCGACACCGGCATGCCAAAGTAAACGGCATGGAGTTGCACACCGCCGGTCACCGCCGCGGCATCGTCTGCGCGCCGCATCATGAGGCCGCGGAGGCCGGCCGTTCGATCCTCGCTGAGGGCGGCAACGCCATCGAGGCGATGGTAGCGATGGCGGCCATGATCGCCGTCGTCTATCCGCATATGAACCATGTCGGCGGCGACGGATTTTGGCTGATCCGTTTTCCAAACGGCGGCGTGCGCGCCATCATGGCGCCCGGCCCAGCGGGGGCAAACGCACAACCCGAGCTTTACCGCGAGTACGAGACCATACCGTCGCGCGGGCCGCTTGCGGCGCTCACCGTACCGGGTGCCATTGCCGGCTGGATACTGGCACTCGAGGCGGCGAACGCGACTGGCGGCAAGCTGCCGCTCGACGTGTTGCTGCTGCCAGCGATCGTGCAGGCGCGCAACGGCTATGTCGTGTCGCGCAGCCAAGCGCAGCTCACCGCCGACAAGCTTGCCGAACTCGCCCCGGTGCCGGGCTTTGCCGAAACGTTTCTGGTCGACGGCAAGCCTCCGGCAGCCGGGACCACCTTGGTGCAGGAGGCGTTGGCCGCAACACTGCGGCATCTGGCTCTCGACGGCCTCGACGATTTTTACCGCGGCGACGTCGGTCGCGAGATCGCGGCTGACCTCGAGCGCATCGGCAGCCCGGTCACCCGCGCGGACCTGACCGGCTATGAAGCCTACCCGGGCGAGCCGCTGCAGGTCGAATTGCCGTCCGGGACGGTCTACAACACCGACGCGCCTACCCAAGGCGTGGCCTCGCTGATGATCCTTGCCTTGTTCGCCCGCCTCGGCGTGACCGAGGCCGAGGGCTTCGATCACATCCATTGCCTGGTCGAAGCGACCAAGCGGGCGCTGCGCACCCGCGACCGCGTGCTCACCGATCCGCACCATCTTGCGCACCGGCTTGAGCGCTGCCTCGAGCCGCGCTTCATCGCCGGCGAAGTCATGAAGATCGATCGGCGCAAGGCGGCGCGCTGGCCGTTTGCTTCCGGCGAGGGCGACACCATTTGGATGGGCGCCGCCGACACTAGCGGTCTGGTCGTGTCCTACATCCAGTCGCTGTACTGGGAGTTCGGCTCCGGCTGCGTACTGCCGCACACCGGCGTCTTGATGCAAAATCGTGGCGCGAGCTTTTCATTGCAGCGCGGCGCGCTCAATCTAGTGGCGCCGGGACGCCTGCCGATCCACACCCTCAATCCGGCGCTGGCGGTCCTCAAGGACGGCCGCATCATGGCCTATGGCGCCATGGGCGGCGACGGCCAGCCGCAGACCCAAGCGGCGGTCTTCACCCGCCACGTGATGTTCGGCGAACCGCTGGATGTCGCGATCGATCGTCCGCGCTGGGTGTTTGGCAGAACCTGGGGCGAGGCGCACACGCGCTTGCGCCTTGAATCGCGCTTCGACGGCAATCTGATCGATCAACTGGCGGCGGCCGGCCACGACGTCGACGTTCTCTCCGAGCCCTATTCCGACGTCATGGGCCATGCCGGCGCGGCGGTACTGCATCCCGACGGCACCTGCGAAGGCGCCCACGATCCGCGCGCCGACGGCGGGGCGGCGGGAGTTTAGTCGATCTCCGCAAGCCTCTATTCCGCCCCACTCGCGCTGAAATGTGCGCTCCGTTCTGGGGATAGGTGCGGATGGCCTATCGTATCGCTCTTTTGATCGCGACCGCAGCCGGTCTATTGACGGCGATATTGCCCGCCGACGCGCACCCGCATGTCTGGGTGACGATGACCGAGGAGCTTGTCTACGCGCCCGACGGCTCGGTCACCGGTGTCCGTCATGCCTGGACCTTCGACGACATGTTCTCGGCTTACGCCACCCAGGGCTTGGACCAGAAGACCAAGGGGCAGTTCACCCGCGAGGAGCTCGACCCGCTCGCCAAGGTCAATGTCGAGTCGCTCAAGGAGTACGCCTATTTCACCCACGCCATGGTCAACGGCAAACGTCAGCGCGATGCGTTCCTCGATCCGGTCGACTACTATCTCGACTACGATCCGAAAGAGACTGTGCTGACGCTGCATTTTACGCTGCCGTTCAAAACGCCGGTGAAGGCTAAGGCGCTCGACGTGGAAATCTACGATCCGGAATTCTTCATCGACTTCGGTTTCGCCGAAAAGGACCCGGCGCAGCTGGTCGGCGCGCCGGCGCGGTGTGCAGTCGCCGTGGAAAAACCGCGCGACGATTTCTTCTCCGCCGCGGCGCGGCTGGATAAGAACTCCATGACATCCGAGGCGAACGCCGGCATGGGCGCGAGTTTCGCCAACAAGATCTCGGTGACATGTCCGTGACGCGCGACGCCAACGCGCGCTTGTTCCTCTGTGTTGTGTTTCTTGCCCTCCTTCTGGCGGTGAGTGCACTGGCCCACAGCGCTTTGGCGCAAACCGCACCACTCGGCGCTTTGCGCCAGCCGGCGGCTAACGGACTATTCGGCTGGGTGCTTGCTAAGCAGGCGCTGTTTTATCGCGAACTCTCCGGCCTCATCCGCGCCGCCAAGACCGATGGCTCGGCGGTCTGGGGACTCATCGGCATCTCGTTCATCTACGGCATTTTTCACGCCGCCGGGCCGGGCCACGGCAAAGCGGTGATTTCATCCTATCTCCTCGCCAATGAGGAAACCTGGCGCCGCGGCGTCGCGCTGTCGTTCGCCTCGGCGCTGCTGCAGGCCATCACGGCGGTCGTTCTGGTTGCCATCGTTGCGATCCTGATCGGCGCGACGGCGAAGATGATGGGCGACACCGTGCGCGTCATCGAGCTCATTAGCTACGGGCTGATCGTCCTCGTCGGCGCCCGGCTGTTGTGGGTGAAGGGGCGCGCGTTCATCCACTCGTTGCGTGCGATCCCTGCTGCCGGCGGTTCAGAAACGGCGCACGCCCTCGCCGGCCACGCGCCATGCGCGCATCACGATCACGCGGTTGATCAAGCACCGCACGCGCACGATCACGACCATCATCGTCCCCATGCGCACGGGCATGGGCATGACCACGCCGACGAGGAGAGCGCGCTGCCGTGGGGCCATTCGCACGGACCCGAGCCGCAGGAATTGGCTGGGCCCGGCGGCTGGCAGCGCGGGCTTTCGGCCATCGTTGCGGTGGGTTTGCGCCCGTGCTCGGGCGCGATCATCGTTCTCGTCTTCGCGCTGGCGCAGGGGTTGTTCTGGGCCGGCGTCGCCTCGACCTTCGTCATGGGCATCGGCACCGCGATCACCGTGGCGGCGATCGCCACGCTCGCCGTCGGCGCCAAGACGGTGGCGAAGCGGTTCGCGGCCACCCGCGCCGGCTACGGCACGCTGATGTTGCGCGGCCTCGAGGTCGGCGCCGCGTTGGTGGTGATGCTGTTCGGCGTGCTGCTCCTCACTGGCACCATCGCCAGCGAGCGGATGGGGATGTTCTAATCTCGTAGGGTGGGTTAGCGGCGAAGCGGCGAAGCCGCGTAACCCACCGCATGGGCGCAAACGGTGGGTTATGCCGCTGACGCGGCTAACCCACCCTGCGTTTTCACGCTACCTTTTCGTGCATGTGGCGGAACATTGCCCGGCGCGCTTCGTCGTCCATCTCGGCCTTGAATTTGTGCGTGTCCTTAAGCGCCGCCGCGCGCTGCGCCGCCGGCCGCGCGCTGATCTCGTCGACCAGCCGCTTCAGATTGGGGAATTTGGCCCACGCCGCTTCGCCCAACACGATCGGCATGCCGCGCGCCCAGCCCCACACTGCCATGTCGACGATCGTGTAGGTGTCGCCGAGCATGTATTTGTGCTTGGCCAGTCGCGCATCGAGAATGCCGAAATGGCGCTGCGCCTCGAACGCGTAGCGGTTGATGGCGTATTCGTTTTTGTCCGGCGCATACATGCGAAAATGCACCGATTGACCGGCATAAGGGCCGACACCGGAGGCGACGAACATCAGCCATGACAAAAGCTCGGCACGCGTCTTGTCGCCCTTCGGCGGCATGAACTTGCCGGTCTTTTCGCCCAGATAGAGCAGGATCGCGTTGCTGTCGAAGACGGTGACGTCGCCGTCGACGATCGCCGGCACCTTGGCGTTCGGATTGATTGCCAGATATTCCGGCTTGTGCTGCTCGCCCTTGCGGGTATCGACCGGGATCGCCTCGTACGGCAACCCGGCCTCTTCGAGAAAGAGCGCAACCTTGGTCGGATTTGGCGCGCCGCTGAAATAAAACTTTAGCATTGCCACACCTCGTTGTTTGATCGCCTGCCGCAACGGCGGCGATGGAGAAGTTTTAGATCTTGCATTGGAGCATGATCATTTCCGAAAACCGGTTTCCTCTTTTCGGGATCATGCTCAGAATAATCCGACGATCCTACCATCCGGCCCGACATCGATGGAGTCGGCGGCCGGCACCTTCGGCAGACCGGGCATGGTCATGACCTCTCCGCAGATGGCAACGACGAACTCGGCGCCGGCGGACAGGCGCACTTCGCGCACTGGAATGACGTGATCGATCGGCGCGCCCTTGGCGTCGGGATTGGTCGAGAAGCTGTATTGCGTTTTGGCCACGCAAATCGGGAATTTGCCGTAGCCCATCGCCTCGAAACTCGCCAGCTGGTCGCGGACCGATTTGTCGGCGGAGATATCCTTGGCCCGGTAGATTTCCTTGGCGATGGTGCGAATCTTCTCATAGAGCGGCATGTCGTCGGGATAAAGCAGCTTGAGCTTGCTCTTGCCGCTATCGCAAATCTTGACGACGGCGCGCGCCACGTCGGCGGCGCCTTCGCCGCCCAGCGCCCAGTGATCCGCCATCAGCGCTTCGACGCCGAGCGCCTGGCACTTCGCCTCGACCAGCTTGATCTCGGCGTCGGTGTCGGCCGAGAAGCGATTGATCGAGATCACCGGGACGATGCCGAATTTCTGCATGTTCTCGACATGGCGTTGCAGATTGCTCATACCGGCTTCGAGCGCTTTGAGGTTCTCGGTCTTGAGATCTTCCTTCTTCACCCCGCCGTGCATTTTCAGCGCCCGGATGGTGGCGACCAAAACCGCGCAATCCGGTGACAGCCCGGTCTTGCGGCACTTGATGTCGAAGAACTTCTCGCCGCCGAGATCGGCGCCGAAGCCGGCCTCGGTCACCACATAATCGGCGAGCTTGAGCGCCGTCGTCGTCGCCAACACCGAATTGCAGCCATGCGCGATATTGGCGAACGGGCCGCCGTGAATAAACGCCGGCGTCCCCTCGAGCGTCTGTACAAGATTCGGCGAAAGCGCCTCCTTGAGCAGAACGGTCATGGCGCCTTGGGCCTTGAGATCGCCGGCGCGGACCGGCTTGCGGTCGCGGGTATAGGCGACGACGATGTTGCCCAGCCGCTTTTTCAGATCGTCGAGGTCGCGCGCCAGGCAGAAGATCGCCATCACCTCAGAGGCGACCGTGATGTCGAAGCCGTCTTCGCGCGGAAAGCCGTTGGCGACACCGCCGAGCGACGAGACGATCGCGCGCAGCGCCCGGTCGTTCATGTCGAGCACGCGCCGCCACGCCACGCGGCGCTGGTCGATGGCGAGCGTGTTGCCCCAATAGATGTGGTTGTCGAGCATCGCCGCCAGCAGATTGTTCGCCGAGGTGATGGCGTGGAAATCGCCGGTGAAGTGAAGATTGATGTCCTCCATCGGCACCACTTGCGCATAGCCACCGCCGGCGGCGCCGCCCTTCATCCCGAACGACGGCCCGAGCGACGGCTCGCGCAGGCACAGCATTGCCTTTTTGCCGATATGATTGAGCGCGTCGGTGAGGCCGACGGTTGTCGTGGTCTTGCCCTCGCCAGCCGGCGTCGGCGTGATGGCGGAAACGAGGATCAGTTTACCGTTCGGCCTGCTCTGCAGCGACTTCACGAAGTCCATCGACAGCTTGGCTTTGTAGTGGCCGTAGGGCTCGAGATCTTGCGGCGCGATGCCCAAGCGCTCGCGGGCGACGTCGAGGATCGGCCGCTTCTTGGCGGCTTGCGAGATTTCGATATCGGATTTCGGTTGCTGATGTTGCGAGGCGGGCATAG
>Ga0210395_10002179_pt1 | contig 15266 bp, 11 predicted proteins | sample IncBWH4OmetaG_FD_150861 | JGI IMG/M metagenome (GOLD analysis project Ga0210395, IMG submission 150861) | Forest soil microbial communities from Barre Woods Harvard Forest LTER site, Petersham, Massachusetts, United States - Inc-BW-H-4-O ... | reverse complement strand
GTCAAGCGATAGAACTTCGCCTCCCGCCCCGTTTCCGTTTCCTTCCAGTCCGACGCCAGAAGCCCGCGGTTTTCCAGCCGGTGCAGCGCAGGGTAGAGCGACCCTTGCGGCACTTGCACCACATGCCGCGAAACCAGTTCCAACCTCTGCGCGATTGCGTATCCATGCACCCGGCCAAGCGCGACAACTTTCAGTAGTAATAGGTCCAGCGTGCCTTGCGGCAAATCCGATTTGGGCCGCATCCCCTATACCTCCGGCTTCTGCATATATAGTCATAGACGTGTAGAAGGTCAAGGTGTTTCACTTTTCCTGGAGGATATTTCTCCACCTTCCCGCCCCGCCTTCGAAGGCCGCGCTAGGCCACAGCCCATGAAAACAAAACTCCCGCGGATATTCTCCGCGGGAGTTTTGTTTTCTGCCAGCCCTCAGCTTCCCAGGCGGGCAACCCCGAACGAGCGCTACTTCCCCACCACCAAAATCGTGAACGAGTCCGGCACCATCGTCCCTCGCCCAGGCCGCTCTCCTGCCGCAGGTGGCGGTGGCGGCGTAAACTCCGCCGCAATCAGCAAGATGTGTCCCGTCTTCTGATCCAACGTCAAGGTCTTCGCGCTCTGCATCGTCTGCACTGTCTGCTCCACTACAAAGCTCGTCGGACTATTTTCCTTAATCACCGTCAACGTCCCGTCCCTCTGCGAACTAAACGCTTCCATCGTCTCCGGATTGAACGTCGCTCCATCGACGCCATTCCCGATCGGCAAGGTCGTAATAATTTTTCCGTCGACCGAACTCAATATCGCCATCACCGCCGGCTCGTGGCACGCGGCAAACAGCACATGATTCTTCGCATCAAACGCCAGACCGCCCGGCCCGCCGCACTTCCCAGCCAAATCATAATGCGCCGTCACCGTCATCGTCTTCGCGTCCACCACCGCGATGTTGTCCTTGTCCTCGATGTCCACATACAAATGCCCCTTGCCGTCGGTCACCGCCTGCTCCGGCGCTCCACCCAAATCAATCGTCCCCGCAATCGATCCATCCGCCGCGTTAATCACCGTCGCATTTGGCGCCCGATGACTGAACACGTACACTCGCGCATTAAACGGATCAAACAAAATCCCGTCCGGCCCGCCATCCACGTCAATCGACTTGATCGTCGCCAGCGTCTTCGTATCCCACATCACCACCGGCTTGCTGCTCCCAAACCCATGCCCCGACTTCGGGTCCACCGCCGCCCCGCGCGCATTGGCATTCGCGATCGTTCCGACCGATGCCAGCGTATCCAAATCAAACACGGTTATCCGCGCTCCTGTCTGACCCGTTCTCGGTATGTACAATCTGCGTCCCGCGTCGTCCGCGTACACATAGTCAAACCCGCCATCCCCACCCACTTTCGCCGTCTTCAGAACTTTATAAGGCCCCGCGCTCGCAGCCTGTTGCGCCACTCCGCCGGCAGCCATCATCAAACTCGCCACTCCAACGCCTATCGCCCCCATCAACGCCACGCCCAAAGCCCCACGATGTCTACGCATAGAATTCCCCCCCTCGCATCCGAAAATACGATTCCGTTCAACCAACCGCGCCGCAGTATACACCCCTCCGCCTAACTCCCAGTTAAACGCAGCGTGTGGCGCCTAGACGCAAGGAGCACAGACCTCAGTCTGCGCTCCTTCAACCCCATCCTTCGCTAACTCAGCACCGTCCTCAGATCAACGAAGCCAGCAAACAGCACCGTCATCCGATGTGGTATCAGCGACCATGACCACCGCCTCCACCGTGGAAACCTCCTCCACCAACTCCCCCGCCTCCGTGGAATCCGCCGCCCTCAAATCCACCGCCGCGGGAGCCTCCGAAGCCTCGCGACCCACCCGTCGTCCCCGGCCCAGACTGAAAGCCGTGTCCCACCGATCCAGGTCCGCGGTAGATACCGCCAGAGTAATTCTGGCCAGCTACGTAGTGGGTTCCGGGTCCCCAGTTGTGCACGTCCGTGCTGAAGTGATGGTAGTAATGCCCGCCATAGCCGTAGCGTCCGTACCCGTATCCATAAAACGGCGCGCCATACACGTACCACGGCGAATAAAATCCCCACCCGAAGGAGCTATAGAAAATCCCGTCACCGGGAATGAAAGTGAACCCATTAAACCATGGGTCCCAATACCAACCCGCGCCCCACCACCCAGGTCCCCACGGACCCCATCCGCTCGACGCGTAGATACCAGCCGCATCCACGTTCGCTTCCGCCACATAACCAGATCGCAGGCTGCTCCAGCGATACAAATCGCTATCCTCATCCGCTTTCTTGTCGAACTTCTGGGCTTTGAGCGGCCCGTTCGCCGCAAAATCCAACTCGCGGCCGCCCTTTACCTTCGCCTGCTTGTCGCCGTCCTTCACGGTGGCCTGCCCGTCATAGACGCGCACCCATCCTGCATCCGAGTTGAAATCGTACAGCCCGGTCTTCACAATTCGCACCGTCGCTCCATCCACGGTGACGCGAATATCATTCTCGGGATGTATCTCCTCGACTTCCACCATCGCGTGGCCTCTTTCGATTCGAACCTCCGTGTCCGTAAGGCCCGGCGAGATCATCGTCACTGCGCTATTGTCACCAACTCGCAAAAATACCCCGGGGGTCAGCAGAACTTCAGCCTTCCCGCTTCCCGTCGTCAAAGACTGGCCCGGTTTCAGTTCGGCCGATCCAATCGACTTCGAGTCGAGCGTCTCCCCTCCCATCGAAACATTGCCTTCCACATAATTTAGAGTTCCTGGTACCGCGGAATTTGCGTTCGCATTTGCCCAAGCGGGCGCAGATAAGGTCGCGGAGAAGAGGAAGCTCGCGATCGCTCTCATCCAAGGCAGTCGCATATAACACCTCTTTCTCACTTCATTACGTTAGATGAGGCGTACACCCCAGCCGTTTCAGAATTCGCAAAGTAGTGGAAAACGACTAGAGAGTAGTCAGATAAAGTTGGAAGGGACAAGAGAAACGCGAAGAAACTGGAGGGCGTACGGGGCTTTCAAGAAGCGCCGATCGAAGATCGAAAAAGCCTCTCCAATTAGTTAGATGCGCCCTCGTTGCAGACGGTCACGCGATCCCCGCCCTCCATCCCCTCCCCAACCGATCACCCACCAAACACGTCATTCCGAACGGAGCAGGCCGACGCCTTTTCTTTCCGCTTCGCTCCTGCGAAGCGGTCGGCCTGCGCAGTGAGGAATCTCTCTTCATCTTTTTTAATCCGCCCAAGCCTCGCCCTTACCAAGACCACTTAGACCTCCGTCCTCGACACCGCCGTTATAGCAATAAGCAAGTCTATAGGACTATAATGCCGCCCAAAGGAGCACCTCCCGATGGCCGACCAAAAAGAAGCACAGAGGACATTCGCAGCTAGATGGTTCGAAGAAGTCTGGAACAGATCGCGACGCGAGGCCATCGACGAAATGTTCCCCGAGGACGGTGTCCTTCACGACGGCCCCATTGACTATCGCGGCCCCGCCGAGTTCAAGCGTTTCTACGACGCCCTTCGCGCCCAATTGTCCGACGTTCAAATCACTCCGCTCGAAACCATCTCCGAAGGCGACCTGGTCTGTACGCGCTGGTCTTCTACCGCGAAACATTCCAGCACAGGCAAGCAAGTCGAAGTCACCGGCATCAGCATCCTCCGCTTCAAGGACGGCCGCCTTGTCGAAGCCTGGCAAAACTGGGATCAGCACGGCCTCCTCCAGCAGCTCGAAGACGCCACCCCCAAATCGTTCTTCCAAGCCGTCGGATAAATAATAATCCTGCCCTCCGTTGGAAGGCTGGCGCACCCGGCCACCAAAGATGGGCCACCCAAAGTCCACATGCTGACTTAAGGGGCGGCCCCCCCGCGCCGCGAAAAGAGGCGAGATTGACCAGTGTGTTAAAAGTGTGTATTATGTGTCATGAGCAGCCGTGAAGTCATCCAGCGATTGCGGGAAGACGGCTGGTATGAAGTTGCGCACGAAGGGAGTCACAAACAGTTTAAGCACAGCACGAAAAAAGGAAGAGTCACCGTGCCTCATCCGGTCCGCGACATCCCTATCGGCACGCTTAGAAGCATTGAAAAACAAGGCAATATCAGGCTGAGGTAACATGGACTATATCGCCTATCTACACAAGGACAAAAAATCCGACTTTGGCGTCAGCTTCCCTGATTTTCCCGGCTGCGTAACAGCAGGAAAGTCGCTCGACGAGGCTCGCCGCAGGGCTCCGGAAGCATTGGCGTTTCACATCGCAGGGATGATCGAAGACGGAGAGAAGATTCCCAAGCCATCCAAGATCGATGATTTAGTTGGAGACGATAATCGACAAAATGCAGTGGCCTTTCTCGTCACGGCGGACTTCCCCAAAGCGAAAACCGTTCGCGTCAATGTTACTGCGCGCGAGACTCAGATTGAGCTGATCGACCGTCTAGCCAGGGAAGCGGGCATGACCCGCTCCGCTTACATGGTGCAATCGGCAACGTCGGGGATTGCCCGCAAGAAACGGGATGGATCCAGACGCCGACGAATCATTGGGATCGCAAAGCGGCTGAAGTCCACGACGACAAAGGGAGAGTAATCAAAGTTTTGCCGGGTGCCCCATAGGTTGGCAGACGTTTGCTATCGCGGTGAGGCCGCTCGGGTGTATCATCCTCGCAAACGACACGGCGCTCGGAATTGGAGCCGCCATGCCATCAGTATCCCACCGAGCCCGAGTCCAAAGGAGGCGTCTATGAGAAAAGTTATGTTATTGCTCTCCGTTTGCGTGATGTCCCTCGCTGTATCCATCCAAGCGCAGGCTCCTCAGGGTCCGCCCAAGCCGGGGCCAGAGGTCAAGAAACTCGCCTATAACGTCGGCACGTGGAACGTCGAGGGCGACGCCAAGCCGTTCGGTCCCATGCCCGGAGGCAAGATCACGTCCACGGAAAAGTGTTCATGGTTATCGGGCGGATTTTTCGTTACCTGCCACTCGGAAGGCACAGGCCCGATGGGGCCGGGGAAAAGCGTCTCCTTCATGGGCTATGATGCGGACCAAAAAGTTTACACCTATCATGAATTCGGCAGCATGGGCGATGCGATCGATGCGAAAGGCACAGTGAACGGCGACACCTGGAACTGGACGGCCGATTCCAAAATGGGCGATGACAAGTACAGTGTGCGCGTCACAATCAAACACGTCTCCAGCACGGAATATACCTTCAAGCTCGAGATGGCGAAGAATGGCGGAGAATTCTCGGTCGTCGAGGAATTGACAGGTCATAAGGCGACTGCCTCAGCCCCTGCCGGGAAGTCGTAGCGTAGCTTCCTCATTCCGTCGTTGCCTGTGGCGCGCCGCAGGGAGACCGTGGCAGTCTTGGAGCGTGGCCTACCCTTGCGGGTTTGGTTTATGAAAACGGAGGTGACCCTGCGCCGTTAATCCTAAAAACCTCATCCCGGGCGGAGGATATCAGCGCTGGAAGGTTATCGTAAAAGGAAAACGTACCGTCACCGGCTTTCCTTCCGATTTGGGTGCGGACGCTTTCCAGTGCTTCGAACTGTCTTTTACCTTCTTGAAAAAGTCCTTATCGGGATTCCCGTCCTTGTCGATCTTCACATTCCCGTTCGAGTCCACGGTAACGATGATCGTAAGGGAATACGGCAGCCTCCCCGGCTGGTTTGCATTATCGGGAAACTCTACCATCGGGACGCCAATCCATTGCAGCGGAGAGTTCGCATCCAGCTGCGCGCAATTGACGGTGCCACCAACGGACGGGATTTGTGCCGCCGGCCGACCAGGACCACAAGAAATAGCGGGCAGCGGAAATTTCCCCGAAGTCTGCGTCACCGCTTGAATCGCGGTGGGAATCGTCGTTTTCACGTACAGCGCCGCGTTCTCCCGGTAAATACCGGCGCCTGCGGCAATTTTTTGAAATTCCTGCGTGACACCATGTGCCAGCAGCTCAATGTCCTTCTTCTGTTTCGCTTGCTCAAAATGCTGTACGGCAGCGTCGAACGCCGCTTTATCGCCGTTCTTCTCGGCCGCTTTGGTGTAGGCATCTGCGAGGCGCTTGTCCAAGTCGCGTGAAGCAGGGACTAAAGCAGGGTCCTCTACGCGCCCTTCAAATCCGTGCAGCTCATCTTGCACGTGTTGAATGGCTGCGGTATCGCCCTTGCTCTCCGCCGCCTGCGCGTTGCTTCGAATCGTATCGAACTCCCGTTGCTCGGCTGCGTGCATTTCCTTCAGCAATTTGTCGTGGGTCTTGTTCCATTGTTGCGCGTTATCCAGCTGGGCTTTCGCCGCGCGGAATGAGCCGGTGCGGATGTTGTCTTCAGCAGCGTTCAGGGCTTGCAGCGCTTTCTCTACGCCCGGCAATTGCTTCTTTGCTTCGCCGCTCTGAGCTCCCTTTCGGTTGATTACCTCCTGGAACTGATCGCGCGCCTCCGCCCAGTTTTCGTCTTTCACGGCTTGCACTGCGCTGTCGTAAGTCTTCTGGTCGGTCCCCGTCTGCCGTATTTTGCTCAGGTAATTCTCCGCCTGAGGTTTGAGAGCGGAGTCGGCGACATTCAGATCCAGCATTGCGCGAAACTCTTTGCGCGCCTTCTCGTAATCCTTCGCCTGATACAACGTTACGCCCTGATCGAAGTGGTCCTGCTCCTGTTTGTGTACGTCGGTAGCGCTTAGACCCGCCTTGACGACGTCCAGTTCCCGTTTGGCGTCATCGAAGTGCCACAAGTTCATTTGAATCACATCTTGGAACGCCTGCTGCGCACCTGCATATTCTTTCTTGTCCTTGAGCAGAGCCTCGCCGTCGTCGAACCGCTTTTGTTCCTCGGCGCGCTTTCCTTCAATTTGACTGACCTGCTTCGCGGCATCACTTTGTAGTGGCCCCTTGACCTTAGCCAACCCCTGCCAAACCTGTTCGGACTGATCGAATTGCCGGTTCTGCCACAGCTCTGCGGCTTGCTGCTTCAGTTTCAAGTCCTTGGCCGAGGGTGCGCCGCCGCTCGTCTTGTGCGGCCAAAGCATCAGCGCCAGAATCACAACCACAACCACGCCGATGCCGGCGAGCACCGGCGGGCGCCGCAAAATGGTCATGACTTGCGCAAAAAAATCGGGTCCTGGCTTGGCTCGAGAAACCGGCTGCGCCGAGGCTGCCGCTACCGTTCCACTTTGTCGCGGCTCTGCGGGAGCAGCCTTCGTTGCACCCGGCTGCCGAACAGCAGGGCCGGCAATGACCGCTGCATCAGGAGCTTCTGTCTTTTTGGCAGCCGCGACTCTCCCTTCGGAATCCGGGCGCCGCGGGACAACACCATCTTTCCGCACTGCTGGCCTGTCTGCCGGACCAATGACTCGTGTGGCGGAAAATCCATCTGCGGGAATATCTTGCGCGGACTCGCTGACATGCGTCATGTCGCCAGTCGGAGCCGCCGGCTTGGCAGCGGCGGGTTGGTCCTTTTTCCCGGGACTGGAAGGCTTCGGCACACCAGTCTTCGGTCGATGAATCTGCGTCCCTCCCGCTTGTTTTCCGCTTGCCAGGGATGAAATTTTTCCGCGAAGCTCCTGCATCCGCGGATCGGATGGCTGAAGGATCTCCGTAGCCATCACTTCGTTCAGCAACTGCGTTGCCCCGGCGTGATCGCCTTTGTTCACCAGCGTTTGCGCCGCCGTAACTTTTCGCTCCGCATCTTCCTTCTTTTTCCGCTTTTCTTCAGCGCCCTGCAGCAACTGCGTCACATTGGGATCGGCGCCCATCTTCTCCATCGTTTGCTGGGCCAAATCGATCGCATCCGTAATCTTGTCTTGATTGATCTTGCTGTTGATTTCGCGGACTCGCCGCTGCATTTCATTGCGAGCCCTATCGCGGTCGTCTTGCTCTTTCTTCAACGCCTCCGCTTCCGTCGCGAGCTTACGGAACGCATCCTGTTTTGGAAATTCCTCGATCGCCTTCTTCGCTGAATCCAAAGCCTCGCCGTACCGCTCGCACATCAGGAATCCCTGAATCTGCTTCTCGCGCTCCTCTTCTTTCCGTTTTTGCTCCTGCTGCGCTACCTCTCCCTTCGCATAGTTCACCAATTCTTTTAATTCATATTCTTGCGGATACTCCTGCAAGAGCGGCTCGCCTTTCGCCACCACTTGCTTGTACTTCCCTGCGCCCAGCAAGCCGCGCAGGGTCGTTACCTCCGCATCAAGCCTCTTTTGCCGGTTCTGTTCCTGCTCTTCTTGCAATGCCAGGTTTTGCAAATTCTTTACTGCCGTGTCCTGCGGGTGGTCCTTGACCAAAACATCCAATAGTCTTCGCGCCTCGGCAAAATTCTGTTGTCCGAGCAGCCGCCGCACTTCCGCCATCTGCCGCTGTTTCTGCAGTTCCGCCTGGTCCGTCCTCGCCGATTCCTGGAGTTTTTTCAGTTCTGGGTCATTCGGAAATTCCTGCAAAGCCGCTGCGAGTACGGTAAGGCACTCCTCATAATTGAGCTCTGTCCACAGCGTTCGCGCGCGGTGCAGGATTTCACCCAGCTTCTTGCGCTTCTCACGGCGAAACCGCTCTTCTTCGATTTGTCTCTTTAGCTCCTGCGCCTGCAAGTTGGCATCGTCAAGTTCAAGCGCCTGTCCCAAAGCGGCCGCTGCCTCGGTCAGCGCTCCTTCCGCCAGCCGTTGCTTCGTCAATTTCAGTTTCTGCTCCAGCTGTTGCACTTTCGCAGCCGCCGTTTCCACTTCCGCCAGCAGCTTGTGCGCAGGCTCATGCTTCGAATCGAGTCCCAGCGCCGCCTGTGCTTCCGCTTTGGCCTCGCGGAGCTGCCCGGCTCTCAAATATCCTTCGGCTCGGCTTAGGTGCTCTTCCAGCCTCGGCAAAATCTCCGAGCGGCGAAGTTCCACCGAGACCTTTTCCAACATGCTTTTTGCTTGGGAGTTTCCTACATCTATGTGCAATGCCTTGCGGAGCAGGGTCTGTGCGCGCTGCAGGTCATTCGCCACCACCAACTGCTGGCAATCGGCAAGCAATCCCGTTACGGTCGCTTGTTGAGCCGCTTTCCAGATTGGCTCGATGGCGTGCAGCACGTCCTCCATTGACTGGTAGCGATCCTCGCTCTTCTTCTCCAACATCTTGTTGACGATTGGCAGCAGCTCTTCGGTGCACTCCGGCGAAAAGCTCAGAACGTCTTCTGGCTTTTCATAAATGATGTGGAACATCAATTCGGCTTCGCTGTCGCCAGTGAATGGTCTTTTGAACGCCAGCAGCTCATAGAGCGATACGCCCACAGCCCAAATATCCGACCGTGCATCCGCCCGCTCGCCTTTGTACAACTGCGGAGACATGTACGCGCGCGAACCAATCATCATGTTTGGCTGCGTCATGGACATATCCGTCAGCCGTGCGATCCCAAAGTCCACCACCTTCACCACGCCTTCTTTGGTGACCATGATGTTCGCCGGCTTCACGTCCCTATGCACCACGTTGTGCTGGTGCGCATACGCCAGCGCTTCGCACACGCGCACGATATATCCAAGTTTGACCGACAAAGGCAGCACCGGATGCTGCTCGATAATCCGGTCGAGGCTTTCCCCTTCTAGATACTCCATGGCGATAAATGGGGTATCTTTCTCGTGACCCAGCTCGTAAATGGTGACGATGTTGGGATGCTGCAGCGTCCCCGCAGAGCGCGCTTCCTGGTAAAAACGGTCGAGCAGATTCGTCTGTGCGCCGGGCCCGCCAGTAATTGTCTTGAGGGCAACTAAACGGTCAATCAGCGGGTCACGGGCTTTGTAGACCGCGCCCATGGCTCCGCGCCCGATCTCCGAGATAATCTCGTATTTACCTAAATACTGCACACGCACACCCCTGTCGGCAAGATGGTAACAAAACTAGGGCCAAACCGCGCGCCTGTAGTGGAATCGACGTTCCCACCTAGAAGATAGTGAAAAGCGCCCCTCAATGCCTCCCTCGGCGGGCCTTTTCTGCCTGCAAACCATTGAAAACACTATGGAGGGTGCCGGCTTCACAAGAAAGGGACGATCCGTGTTTCTCAGCGAAAAGAACTATCAAAACAAAGCTAAGCAATTCGAGGGGAGTTTTTGACCCCGTCGGCACCTGCGAGCCTTCCTCTGGGCACCCCATTGCTTCCGAATTTGTCACCGCTTTTTCACACTGGGCCAGGCGCAGCATACCCGGTTATCCCCAGCATTCTCCTAAGCTTTGCTTTGCTCAAAATTGGTCAGTTCGCTGGATTGAACTCTCCCATAAGCAATCTTGCGTGTAAGTAAAAAACTCATCTGAAATTCTGTTTGCTTTTGGCCTGTAGCTTCGCGCCCTTCAGTTCCGCCCGCGCTTCTAGTCACCGCCACCTGCCCCGTCAATATTAATCGCTTCTCTCCCGTCCAGCCTTTGGCGATGAGTCTCAGCATTTGCATCTTTCTGTTTCCTCGCCCATTTCCTATATAATCCGCGCGCGGAACGGGGCCCCGACTGCCAAATCGCAATTAGCCCGGGATTTTGCATCGGCCAGGTTCGCGTGGAGACCAAATGGCGGACCCCGCAGGAGCAAGGATGGCGAAGCAACCCTTCATCGCCGTAGTAGGCAGCGCCAACGTGGACCTCACCACGTTCAATGACATATTTCCGCGCCCCGGCGAAACCATCTTTGGCAAAAAATTCGATCTCGGTTTTGGCGGCAAAGGCGCGAACCAGGCAGTCGCCGCTCGCTTGTGCGGCGCCTCTGTCGCCATGGTCGCGAACGTCGGCAGCGATCTTTTCGGCCCCGCCACCATCAAAAATTTTCAATCGCAAGGCATCGACGCAAGCCACGTCCGCATCGCCGAAGGAGTCTCAAGCGGCGTCGCCCCCATCTTTGTCGAGCCAGGCGGCCAGAATCGCATCATCGTCGTGAAAGGCGCGAACGACACACTTTCACCGGAAGACGTCGACGCCGCAGCTCCACTTCTGCGCAAAGCCGATACCATCGTCATGCAATTCGAAATTCCCCTCCCCACCGTGTATCACACCGTCCGCTTCGCGCAATCCGAAGGCATCCGCTGCATCGTAAATCCCGCGCCTGCCCAACCAGTCGATTTCGAACAATTAGTGGGCGCCGACTATTTCATCCCCAACGAAACGGAAGCCGAGCATATCACCCGCATGCCCGTCCATTCCCTCGAGGACGCCACAAAATGCGCCAACTACATGTTGCGCCAGGGAATTAAACGCGTCGTCATCACTCTTGGAGAACGCGGTTCCCTCTTAGCCGGCCCGGAAGGCACCGAATTGATCCCCGCTTACAAGGTCGCGTCCCTCGACACTACCGGCGCCGGCGACGCCTTCATCGGCAGCTTCGCCGTCTTTCTCGCTGAAGGCACGCAAGAAAAAGAAGCCCTCACTCGCGCAAATCTGTATGCCGCGCTTTCCACAACCCAGATAGGCACACAAAAGTCCTTCGCGAACCGCGCCGATTTCGAACAAGAATGGCAAATTCACAGCACCCGTCTGTAAACCGCCGCATCCAAAGTGATAAGATTCTTGTTGTACTAAAATACGATCTTCGCATAAGAGAACTCCACGATGTCCAATGTCACCAGAGCACCCGGCACCACGCATAATCTCGATAAGCGCGCCGAGCTAACACCGATTTCCTCGTCAGACACCGCTCTCGCTCACCTGCGCGGCCACGCCCTCCAAGCCAATCGCGGCGTCCCTCTCAATCTCGATTGGGTCGAAGACGTACGCGTCAATACCAGCGCCGTCGAACGCCGCGCCCAAACCCTCGTCACCCGCCGCACCGTAAAAAAAGATTGGCAAGCCGCCTGGCTGCTCCGCGCCATCTCTTGCATGGACTTGACCACGCTCTCCGGCGATGACACCGACGAACGCGTCCGCCGCCTCTGCGCCAAAGCCCGCCAACCCATCCAGCACGAACTCGTCGCAAAACTCGGCATCGAATCGCTCGACATCAAAGTCGCCGCCGTCTGCGTCTACCACGTCTTCGTCGAAACCGCCCGCCGCGCTCTCGAAGGCAGCGGCATTCGCGTAGCCGCCGTCTCCACCGGTTTCCCAGCCGGCCTCTCTCCGCTCTCCGAGCGCGTCGACGAAATCCGCCGCTCCGTCGAAGCCGGCGCCGACGAAATCGACGTCGTCATCACCCGCGCCCACGTCTTCGCCGCAAAGTGGCAAGCCCTCTACGACGAAATCGCCGCCTTCAAACACGCCGCGGGCCCCGCCCACATGAAAGTCATTCTAGGCACCGGCGATCTTCTCACCCTCCGCAACGTCGCCCGCGCCAGCGTGGTCGCCATGATGGCCGGCGCCGACTTCATAAAAACTTCGACGGGCAAAGAACCCGTGAACGCAACTCTGCCGGTCGGCCTAGTAATGACCCGCGCCATACGCGAGTACGCAAATCAGACGGGGTATGCCGTAGGCTTCAAACCCGCCGGCGGCATTCGCACAGCAAAGCAATCGCTGGAATGGCTCTCACTAATGAAAGACGAACTAGGCCCCTCCTGGCTAAAATCCGACCTCTTCCGTTTCGGCGCCAGCGGCATGCTAGCCGACATCGAACGCCAATTAGAACACCACGCCACCGGCCGCTACTCCGCCGACTACCGCCATCCCATCGCCTAAGTGGCGCAGACTTCAGTCTGTGCCGGCTCAACCCTCACCAGACATGATCCGCCGTCCGCGTAGGCTCATGCCTCCCAACAGGGCTGACACTCCGTGAAGTTTACCGAGCTCTAAACGATTCCAATCGCTTGCCAGGAGGGAGCATAATTAATCGCGAGCTACGCATGAAATACGCCAAAGCCATTCTCGCCAGTATCACGGTTGGCGTGCTGTTAGACGTTGTGATTGACGCGACAATTCCCGACCGGGTGATGAACGTACTATTCGCTGTCGTGGTCTCAGTCGTCCTTCTCGGCATTCTTTTAGTTGCTGTCGGCACCGTTAGAAGAAATCGCTGGGGTATCAATTGGGAACATGTCAATTGTCCTGCGTGCGGTTCTCGGATGCCGCACGCGCGGCAACCGAAATCACAGAGCCAAGCGTTTTGGGGTGGCTGGACCTGCCTGAAGTGCGGCTGCGAGATGGACAAATGGGGTCGCCTAATCACTCCAACGCGCTAGCGGTTACTGCTGTCGACTGTCAACGCCTTCTCAACTACAATCAACCCCATGAGCCTCACCGAAAAATTCGTCACCATGGACTACGGCCCCGCCCCCGAAGATCCCCGCGAAGCCTTAGCCTGGCTCGACAAACACAACCGCCGCTTCGACCACTTCATCAATGGCGCCTGGCACTCTCCCCTCGAAACAAAATATTTCGACACGACGGATCCCTCCACCGGCGAGAAGTTATCCGACATAGCCCAAGGTTCCGCGCTCGACATCGACGCCGCCGTAAAGGCCGCCCGCGCCGCCCTCCCCGCGTGGCAATCCCTAACTCCCCACACACGAGCGAGATATCTCTATGCCCTAGCCCGCCAAATCCAAAAACACTCCCGCCGCCTAGCCGTCCTGGAAACTCTCGACAACGGCAAACCAATCCGCGAAAGCCGCGACATCGACATCCCGCTAGTCGCCCGCCACTTCTACCACCACGCCGGCTGGGCCCAACTCCTCCCCCAAGAATTTCCCGGATACGAAGCCTGCGGCGTAGTAGGCCAAATCATCCCCTGGAATTTTCCGTTACTAATGCTCGCCTGGAAAATCGCCCCAGCCCTGGCCACCGGCAACACCGTCGTCCTAAAGCCCGCCGAATTCACCCCGCTCACCGCCGTAGCCTTCGCCGAAATCTGCCAGGAGATCGATCTCCCCCCCGGCGTAGTCAACATCGTCACCGGCGACGGCCACACCGGCGAAGCCCTGGTCGCCCACCCCGACGTCGACAAAATCGCCTTCACCGGCTCCACCGAAGTCGGCCGCGCCATCCGCAAAGCCACCGCCTCCTCCCACAAAAAACTCTCCCTCGAACTCGGCGGCAAATCCCCCTTCATCATTTTCGAAGACGCCGACCTCGACTCCGCCGTCGAAGGCCTCGTCGACGGCATCTGGTTCAACCAAGGCCAAGTCTGCTGCGCCGGCTCACGCCTCCTCATGCAAGAAAGCATCGCCGAGCCCCTCATCGCTAAAATCTGCGACCGCATGAACACCCTCCGCGTCGGCCCCCCGCTCGATAAATCCATCGACATCGGCGCCATCATCGCCCGCGTCCAGCTCGACCGCATCCAGCGCCTCGTCGATCAAGGCGTCGCCGAAGGCGCCACCTGCTGGCAGCCAAGCATCCCCATGCCCTCCCGCGGCCTCTATTTTCCGCCCACACTTCTCAGCAACGTCCATCCGACGAGCATCGTCGCCCAACAAGAAATCTTCGGCCCCGTCCTCGCCGCCATGACCTTTCGCACTCCGTCCGAAGCCGTTGAACTTGCCAACAACACCGCCTACGGCCTGGCCGCCTGCGTGTGGAGCGAAAGCATCAACGTCAGTCTCCACGTCGCCTCCCAAATCAAAGCAGGCGTAGTCTGGGTCAACTGCACCAACCTCTTCGACGCCAGCTGCGGCTTCGGCGGCTACCGCGAAAGCGGCTATGGCCGCGAAGGCGGCCGCGAAGGCCTCATGGAATATTTAGAGCCCACTTGGTTCAAACACGCCCCGCAGCTCCACCCACGCCCTCTAGCGATCGATCAACCGCCGCAACAAATCCCTGAGTCCGTCGCCGATTCCGCAAACACTCCTCCGATCGACCGCACCGTAAAACTCTTCATCGCCGGCAAACAAGCACGCCCCGATTCCGGCTACAGCCTCGAAGTCCGCGCCGCCGACGGCCGCCTCCTCGGCGAAGCTCCTCTCGGCAATCGCAAAGACATTCGCAACGCCGTCGAAGCCGCCCGCAAAGCCACTGCCTGGCCCAAGTCCACCGCCCACACCCGCGCCCAAGTCCTCTACTACATTGCCGAAAATCTCTCCCAACGCCGCGAAGAAATCGCCCAACGTCTCTCCGATGTAGTCGGCAAGCAACAAGCCGACGCAGAAGTCACCGCCAGCATCGAACGCATCTTCACCTATGCCGCCTGGGCCGACAAATACGAAGGCACCGTCCACAACCCCCCATTCCGCAACGTAACCCTAGCCATGCAAGAACCCATCGGCACCATCGGCATCCTCTGCCCCCAAGAAGCCCCGCTCCTGGGTTTCATCTCCACGATCATGCCAGCCATAGCGGTCGGCAACACGGTAGTAGCAATCCCCAGCGAGCTCTATCCGCTAATCACCGCCGACCTCTACCAACTCTTCGAGACGAGCGATCTCC
>Ga0210395_10002178_pt1 | contig 15267 bp, 16 predicted proteins | sample IncBWH4OmetaG_FD_150861 | JGI IMG/M metagenome (GOLD analysis project Ga0210395, IMG submission 150861) | Forest soil microbial communities from Barre Woods Harvard Forest LTER site, Petersham, Massachusetts, United States - Inc-BW-H-4-O ... | reverse complement strand
GGAGTCGGCTGACGTTCTCGAGCGCGAGTGCGCCGAAGATATGCGGCGATCGTTAGGTCGATGACGCCGAAGTCGGTCGCGCTAGTTCTGCTCGGAGGGTTCTTTATCGCCGCCGGCGCCAATCACTTCGTACACCCCGGCTTTTATCTCCGGATCGTACCGCGTTATTTGCCCGATCACGCCCTGCTCGTTGCGATCAGCGGCATCTGCGAGTTCCTCGGCGGGATCGGCGTGCTGATTCCAAAGAGTCGGAGAGTCGCCGGCATCGGCCTCATCGCACTCTTGATCGCGGTTTTTCCGGCCAACGTTCAAATGGCGCAACATCCCGAGCTCTACGCCGATATCGGGAACGCATTAGCTTTTTATCTTCGGCTTCCGCTTCAACTCGCCCTCATTGCCTGCGTCTGGTGGGTCACCCGAACTGCTCCGTGAAGCCCAGACGTCGAAATGTAACGAACATTCAGGCCTCGAGGAGCACCTTGACCGCTCCGGTCGTCTCCGCCGTCGCGAACGTCTCGTAAGCTTCAATTATGTCCGAAAGCTTGAAGTGGTGCGAGATCAGACGCGTGGGGTCGATCTTGCCCGCACGCACGGTTCGCAGAATCATCGGCATGCTGGATGTGTCAACCAGACGCGTCGTAATCGTGATGTTGCGGTCCCACAACAACTCGAGATGAAGGATGACCGGCTTCCCATGCACGCCGACGTTCGCGAGGTGACCGCCCGGACCGACGAGCTGTTCGCACAACTCAAAGGTGGCCGGAATGCCAACCGCCTCGATCGCGGTGTCGACTCCATATCTTCCCGCGATCCGTCGCACCGCTTCAGAAGCCTTTCCGTCGCCGCTGTTGACAACGTGCGTTGCCCCAAAAGTTTTGGCGACGGCGAGCCGCTTATCGTCGAGATCGATCATGATGCTCTGAGCGGGCGAGAAGAACTGAGCGGTCAGCAGCGCGGCCAGACCGATGGGCCCCGACCCAACGATCGCGACGCTGCCTCCCGGCGTAACGTGGCCGTTGAGGACGCCGCACTCGAAGGCGGTCGGCAAAACGTCGCTGCACATGACTAGCGGCTCTTCGTCCTCGCCCGCCAAGATCGGATAGAGGCTGGTATCGGCAAACGGGATACGTACAAAATCTGCTTGAGTGCCGTCGATCTCGTTGCCGAGTATCCAGCCGCCGTGCTCGCAATGCGAAAACATGAGCCGGCGACAATAGACGCATGCGCCACACGAGGTGACGCACGAGATTAGGACGCGATCACCACGTTTGAACGCGGTCACGCCGGCGCCGGCGTCGTCGATGATGCCGACGCCTTCGTGTCCCAGAATCCGGCCCGGTTTGGCCGTGGGGACATCCCCCTTGAGAATGTGCAGGTCGGTGCCGCAGATCGTCGTCTTGACGATTTTCACGATCGCATCGGTAGGCGCCTTGATGCCCGGCTTAGGCCGCCCTTCGAACCCCTTCTTCCCGTCTCCGAGATAGACGAGCGCCTTCATCGTCGCCGCGGGAGCTTCGATCGGTGCGGTTGCTGCTTTTGGGAGCGTTGCAGTCGCGGTCACGACTTGGATCGCGGCGTAAATGCCGCGCACCAACCGTTGGGACTGATTGCTCCCGAGATGGCCGTACACGTGCCATCGTCCGTCACGGTTTTCCCTGGAGTGAACAGCGTACAACCTGAGCACCTCTGAGCGCCCTGGGGCGTCGATTGATACTTGAGCGCGGTTCTGCTGTCCGCACGAGCGACGGCGGTCGCTCCTACAGCCAATGCGCCCGCGAGCGCCGGAAGCATTACGAGCTTTGCCAGCGCCACCTTTCGTGTTACGTTCTCTGAAACTCTATTCATGTCAAATCGCTCCCTTGGAAGCCGGTGTTCCGTTCGATGCGGATCGGAAGACGACGGCGAGCCCGTATTCGCGAAGAATCTTGATGCTGGAGGCCGCCGTTACGAGAATGATGACGTAGGCCGGTAGGAACGCGAGGGATAGGAACACCTGGCCCCCTCAATTCGCGCAAAATACGCTGCTATTCATCGTAGCACTTCACGTTCGGCACCGGTATCGTGAAATTCAAGGGTAGCTCATTCTCGCGGAATTGGTCGGTTTTCGGGTACACTGTTGAGGAAACAGCAACGTTCTTTTCAGTCTAGGAGCTCAATCATGTACGCATTGCGCGCGGCATTGGCCGCAGTCGCTCTCGCCGCAATCGCCTGCGCGGCGGCCGGCGCTTATCCATCGACCCTACAAGTGAAACTGTACGCCCAAAATCGGCCAGGCGAAACCGGCACGGCGACGTTCGAGCAGGTACCCGATGGCGTCAAAGTCGTCGTTAGAATGGCCGGCCAAGGCAACGGCAGAGAGCCCATTCACATCCACGAAGGAACCTGCAAGAGACTGAACCTGGTACCCAAGTATCACCTGACCGACCTCCTTCGTGGAATCAGCACGACGACGATCCCGCGCATCACCCTCGGCGACCTGCTCAAAGGCAACTATGCGATTGACGTGCATTTCAGCAGCGCCGATATGACAAAATACGTCGCTTGTGCGCAGATCGCGACTCCGTGACTCGGCGGGAGGATTAGGGCTGCTTGCTGTCGCCCTGCGCGGCTAAGCTGCCGGCCTCGGTCGGCGCGCCTTTGAGGATCCATTCAAAGCCGACGGCGATCATCGCGCCGAGTATCGGGCCGACGATATAAATCCAGTCGCTGTGAAGATCGCCGCGGAGCAAGTCCGGCGCGAACGACCGAACGGGATTCATCGACGCGCCGCTGATCGGCGCCGCCCACAGGCCGGCGAGCGCAATATACCCGCCGACCGCGATCGCTCCGTTACTGCCAATGTTTCGCGCGCCCGACGCGGTGCCGAGAATCACGTTGACCAACCCGGCGGTTAGCAAAACCTCCAAAATCAGCGTCTTCAGATCGCCGATCCCGGGACCGGGAACCGTGGCCCCGAGCGACCCAACGTTGCCGAACATTATGCGAAGGAAACATGCCGCGGCGATGCCGCCTACGAACTGCGCGGCGATATATCTGGGAACTCGGTCCCACGGAAAGTTGCGCCGGACGGCAAACGCGAGCGTGACCGCCGGGTTTAAGTGCGCGCCGCCAACCGCGCCCATGAAGTAGATGACGGCCATGACCATCAAGCCCGGCGCGACGACTTTCGCGCTCTCCGTTATCTCACCGCCGCTCACTGCAGCGACGACTCCGGCGCCGGCCGCGACGACGACGAGGAGAAACGTCCCCCAACATTCCGAAAAAACGCGACGCCATTCGTTGGCAGGCTCCAAGAAGTCGGCAGCCGCTTTCGCATCTCTCAGTTGCTGCGGCGAATGAGCGATCAAACTATCTTGCACGGGATCACGGCGTCTTCATCGAACCCGTACACCGCGCAGAGACGGTGATACCCGTCGGCGATGATCAGCCTTCCGGTGGCTTTCTCTCGATAGAGCAAAAGCGGCGAAATCTCTTGGCCGGCGAGGATTTCAGCGCGGACTTTCTCAACGTGAGAGTTGCTGACTCCGAGCAAAGATAGCAGGGAGGCTCTGAAAATATCCTTCGACTTAAACGTCGTCATCTGGGCCTTTTTCAATGCGGCGACGATCTTCTTCACCACGTCGGGTTTCATCGTTAGGCTCAAGTACGATTGCGCGGCGGGATAATCGTGCTTCTGCGGCGCGTCGAACCACTTGATTATCGTGGTCGCACTCGCGGCCTCACTCGTGGTCGTGCTCATGATACCGTCCTCTCAGCCCTCGCACGCGATGATAGCCTCGATCACGCGCTTGGTTTCGTCCGGGTCCCTGACCTGGATGCAGAAAGCGCCCGTCTCGCGCGCCGGCGCATCGTTTCCGCCGGGGAACAAGGCATCCCCCACATACAGCATATCTTTGGTGGCGATGCCGAGGATGTCGCGAAGCTTTCGAATACCGTACGCCTTGTCGATTCCGGGGAGCGTGACGTCGATCGAGGTCGTGCCGCCCAAGCGAACGGAGAAATCGGGAAGATCCCGGTCGAGAGCCTCCTTGATCTTCTGGCGTTTCGCAAAGTCGGGATCCCACGTTTTCTTGGCATCGAGCGGAGCTTCTTGGCCCAAGGCAGAGTAGGTTATCTGGCTCTCGCGATCCTCAATCGTCGGGCCCCAGGTTTTCGTCGCAGCAAATCCCGAAGCCGCGACCTCCTTATTGAGCGCGTCGACGATCTTCGCTTTTTGCGCCTCGCTCAGATTCTCCGCGTAGAGCTGGCTCCAACTTCCGGAATACCGGTAGAAGCGCGTCCCGTTGGTCGGTAATAGCGACAGCTTCGACAGGTCCGCGTCTGGCGGGAGATGGCCGAGAACCTGAGTTTCGAATTGCGGCCAATCGCCACCGGAGATGATTGAGACGCGCACGTGCGGAACGCGCAGCAGTGTGGCGAAGAGAGTCCCCATCTCTTCATCGATCGCTGCCTTGCTCTGCGCCAGGGTACCGTCGAGGTCAAAGACGATAAGCGTTTTCATACGTCGCTAGGCGTTAGACGTTGAGTTTCTTTTACCATCCGCTCGGGTGGACGCCGGGGCGATAGCCTGCGGCAAGAACGGCGACGATCGAGCGGGGCGTCAGGACGTCGACTTCCATTCGCACCGGGCGTGACTTCCGACTCCCATAGCCGGCGCCGGACCAGGCCAGCAGCTTATCGCCCCATACCAGCCACGCTTCTCCCTCGAGCGCAACGTACGTTCCGTCCGGAAGGGCGTCGATGTCGCCGCGATAGGTGCGCTTGTTACCGTTCATCAGCCGCTCGCGATGGAGCTGCATATCCATAGCATCGGCGCCCGCGGGGCTGCCGTGGCAGCTTTCCCACAGCGCGCGAAAGCGTTGATAATCCGCGTAACGGCATTCCCCGCACGGACGATGGCCCGCGCTAAACGCGGTAACTTCGTCGAGGAAGAACAACTCGGTATAGCGTTTGGGCTGCATAATCGAACGCCTGCGTCCGCGGAACTCGATGTTGCACGCGATCCAACGCTTTACGTTCGAAGAGCGCACGATTCGGCGCCGATCGTCGTGCAGAACGCCGCGGTTGCCCATTACGAGGCCGCGGCCCTCCAGCGCGACGATCTCCCCGAATGGGGTTACGCGGTTCTGCAGCGGCACCGCTAGCGGGTTTCGCGCAACTCTTTCGGTGTGACCCCCAGCGAGCAGCGCATGCGGAACGCCAAGTGGCTTTGATTGGCAAAACCGGCCTTGAGCGCGATGTCGCAGACGGGCATTAGCGTGCCCGTAAGCAGCTGGACCGCGCGTTCGATTCGCTTTCGCATGACGTATTGATGAACCGGGACACCCACCGATTGCCTGAAGAGCAGGTTGAAGTGTGACGGGCTGACTCCGGCAATGCCGGCGACCGTCACCAGCGTCAAGTCAGCGTCAATTCGATCGTGAATGTAAGAAAGAACGCGTTTGAGTTGAGCGCCCGTCAAACCGCCGGAGCGGCGCTCGGGCACGACGTGCGACCAGCGACGCAACAGCTGCGACGCAAGCGCCACGCCTAGACTGTCGGCGTACAGCCTACCGCGAGGGTCGTCGGCCTCGAGTTCTGCTTTGAGTGCCCAAAGTAGGTGCTCGATCTGCGGATCTCTGCAGGTTAGTCGCGGGACAAATCCCACCCGATCCGGATCGAGGCTCATCTCTAGTGCGGTCCTCCGAAGGAGCTCCTGCTCGAGACCGACGGCAAGAAAAAGCGAGCTGCCGCGATCGACCCACGCAACCGTCGAACTGGCTGGCAGGACGTCAAACACGCCCGCGGATTGCAAGCGCGCGTCGATAACGCCGTCGCATTTGGCGACCGTCGATAGCGGCGGTCCCACCAGCATGGTCACGTTGTGACGGGCCAAAACGGCAGGCTGGCTGCTGCCGCCCGCGACGCGAATCAGCGAGGCTTGAAAGCCGGCCCAGCCGCGATCGCGGCTGCTGACGCGCGACAGTACCTCGAGGGGGCGATCGAGCCAATAGCTGCTGCTGATTTGCGCGTCCATCGTAGAGATGAACAGCTTTCGACAAAGCGGCGTGACGCTCATGGGTTGCAGTGACACTCGAGACAACTCTAGCAACGGGCGGCGCCCGGAGTCCCCCACGTTCGGACGATTCAGAACAGAATCCGAGGACGATTTTCAATCCGATTGTGTTCGGGACCGTTCGAACGTGAGCGACGGCACCCGTTGCCGCCTGATACGCTCCTCCAACACCCATCTGGAGGTTAACGTGAGAGACCGAATGATAGCGACAACGGCCGCATTTCTCATCGCAGGCGGCTGCTCGTCGGGCGGCAGCAACGCCGTCGTCCCGCCCAACGGGGCGCTGCGCCCGAATACGAGCAGCGGCTACACGGTGACCGTCTTGACGTCGCTGGGCGGAACCAACAGTGCCGCCAACACGATCAACGAGCGCGGCTGGGCGATGGGGACGTCGTTTTTGTCGGGAAACATGGTGATGCATGCTGCGCTCTGGCAAGGCAGCAACGCGACCGATCTCAAGACGCTTGGCGGCCCGAATAGTGCTGTGGAATGGCCCGTTGAGAACGATCGGGGCTACGTTTCGGGCATTTCCGAGACCGACAAAAAGGATAAGCTAGGAGAGAGCACTGGCTGGAGCTGTCACGTGTTTCTTCCCGATGGGGGCACCTCCGGCGACACGTGTGTCGGGTTCGTCTGGCATGACGGCAAGATGCTTCCGTTGCCGACGCTGGGCGGAGAGAACGGATACGGGGCGGGCATGAACCAACGCGGCGAAATCGCGGGATGGGCGGAAACGAAGAAGCACGATTCGACCTGCCTCGCACCCCAAGTGCTTCAGTTTCTGCCGGCCGTCTGGAACGCGTACACGCGAAAAGTAAGCGCGCTTCCCACGCTGACCGTCAACGGAAAGACCGATCCGGACGGTGCCGCGACCGCGGTCAATATCGGAGGCGAAGTCGTCGGCATTTCGGGAATTTGCGATCAGGCCGTCGGGCGATTTACCGCGCGGCACGCGCTGCTTTGGAAGAACCGTAAGCCGATCGAACTCAAGACGATCGGGGGGACTTCCTGGAACACGCCCACCGCGATCAACGACAGTGGACAGATCGTCGGTTTTCTCAATCGCCCGGGCAAATCCGATCGCAAAGGCGATCAGAACTTCATATCGGTCATTTGGACCGATCCAACCTCGAAACCGACGAGAATCGGAACGCTCCCCGGCGACACGTTGAGCGAGCCTACGTCAATCAACGATAAGGGCGCCGTCCTCGGCGTTTCTTTTCCGAGTTCCGACGTCTACGTTTGGCAGAGCGGGCAGATAACCGACTTGACCAAGCTCGTGCTGCAAACCTATCCGCAACTGCGTCTGGTAAGCGTTGGCGGAATCGACGATCGCGGCGACATCGCCGGGCAAGCGTGCGAGCTAGTCAGCAGCGCCTGCCCATCGTCTAACCCCACATTGGTTACATTCCTGGCAGTTCCCAATTAGCGGCCTCTGATTAATCCGAGGTTCCCTTGGAATCCGCGATCAAGGCTGCGTAGGTCCGGCTCGAGTCGGTAGGCGTTCGCGTTAGCCCGGGGTCGGTATCGAGATCGACGTGATAGAGACCGAAATCGCTGCCGTCGTCGAACGTCAGGCCCCATTCGCGGTTGGAGGTAATGCTCCAGCACAGGTAGGCTTCGACCGGCGCGCCGAGCGCGACCGCTTTGCGCACTTGCGCAACGTGCGCCTTCAAGTAGTCCGCGCGTGTGAACCCGGGCACGCGAACGACGCAGCCGTTCTCGACGACGATGATGGGTTTCCCGGGAAAGTCGCGCGCGGCCTCGCTCAGAATCATGTTGATCGCGTTCGGCCAGACCGGGGCGCTCGCATACTGAAAATCCGCGGCGGCGCTGAGCCGATGCAGCTCGCCCGGCCAGAACGACGGCACGCCCCAGTAATAGTCGAGGCCCACGAAATCCAGGGTATCGACGCATTCGCTCGGGCAGAGAAACTCGGGCAGCTTGCCCGCCATGCCGAGATTCCACCAGTTCGTGCCGAGCAGCGTTGAGAAGATCGCGATGCTCTTGCGCAGCGCGAAGAGCGCATGCATCCACGATCGCGTCGCATCCAGACGCTGCTCGCCCTGCATCGCTACGAACTCGACACGGCCGGAGTCACCGAAAATGAGTTGCGCGATGCGGCGGCCGAGTTCGGGCTCGAGCCCTTCGTATCGGGGCGCTCCCGCGTCGCTCTGACCCTTCGCGGCGCGCGGACGAAGCGTACACAAGCCGGGCACGCCCGGGTGGATGCCGACGCGCAACTTGCCCCGGCGGCGGATACGTTCGACCGAGCGGTCCATCTTCGGCACTGGTTCTTGTTCGTTTCGACCGCGTCCGGAGCCGGCTGCCGGAGCTTCTTCCTCGCGTCCGACATGCGCGACCGTCTTGCGATTGAAGGCGTTTGGAATTTCGGGATGTTCGCGGCGCAGGTCGCGGATGGCGCGATCGACGACGTTGAGCAGCGTGCGACTACCGAGTGCCATCGCCACCGCAAAGTACTGCGCGGAGTTCGGAAGCGGCGTTACTCCAAGCGAATTGCTCGCGTACTCCCGCAGCGTCACATCGTCGTCGAAGACCGCATCGGCGTCGCCGCGCCGCAACGCTTCGACGGCTTCGGGCATCGCGGGCAGATAGCGAATCGTCGCAGCCGGGAACCAGCCGGCGACGATCCGAGCCGGAAGCGTATCGGCGACCACCGCGACGTTTCCCCGCCATTCTTGCGCCGGTTGTGGCACCTGGAACGCGCTGCGATGCAACACCGCAAGATGCGTATGGTAATAAGGCTCGGAAAAGAAGGTATGCTCCTCGCGTTCCAGCGTCATCGTGAGCTGCGCGATCGAGCAATCGACGCGGCCGCCTTCGACGATTGCGGATTGTGCGATGCGTGCTGCCTGACGCTTTGCATCTTCCGGCGACTTGAGATGCGTCGCGGCGCGGTCGATCCAACGCTGCAGCCATCGCGGGAGCCCTAAGACCAGCGGATTTGTGCCAACCCGCGCGCTCGGCCGGATCCGGCGAATCACCGCGCGGGCCCTGGCGTGTGCGCGAAAGAGATTCGGAATAAGCGTGAGGACGTCGTCCATTTGCGCGTCGCCACTCTCGTAGGGCGGCTGGCCGGGCGGCATCGCGTAGGCACGCATCCAAAAACCTTTGATCCAGCCGTAGACGAGCTGGTTTGGCTCGTTGATCGTGACGTAGTCGCCGATGAGGTCGCCGAGGCGCTGCGCAACCTCTTGCGCGAAGCGGGCGAGACGATCCGGAAAGCCTTTCTCGAGTAGGCCGGCGCCGGCGCCAGCCGCCTGAACGTGGAGCGGCCAAGTGTTGTGGACGAGCGTGACGACCGCCGACATTCCGGCATCGTGCAGCGCTTGCAATACCTCGCGATAGTGGGCAAACGCCTCATCGTTCCACACGCCCGGTTCGGGCTCGAGCCGGGCCCACGACAGCGAAAGCCGAAAGACCGTGCAGCCCAAGGCGCGAGCGAGTTCGACGTCTTCGCGGTAGCGGTTCCAAAAGTCGGTGGCTGTGCCGCGCGGAACGAGACCGCGCACGCGCTCCCAGACGTCACGAATGTCGTCGTGCCCATCGTAGGCCTCGCATTGATGGTCGGCCGTTGCGACACCGAATCGAAGGCTGCCGGTCACGCCCGCCAGATGCGTGCCGAGGCGGCCGCATCCCTTGGTCTTCACCGCCGCGCGGGCGTCCCTCTCGGCCGGCGCGAATGCGACGGCCATGCGATTTGCAAATAAGATCTGCATCGTCACCGGCGGCGGCTCGGGGATCGGAAAAGCAGCATGCATGCAGATGGCAAGCGAAGGTGGGCGCCTCGTCGTTGCCGACCTCGATCTCGCGTCGGCCCAGGCCACGGTTACCGCCATCGCGGCTGCGGGCGGAACGGCGATTGCCGCGCAGGCCGACGTCGGCAGCTCGGCCGCAGTGCGAGCCGTCGTCGCACTGGCGGTCGAGAGCTACGGTAAGATCGACGTGATCGTCAACGATGCGGCGATGATGAAGTTTGGGCCGATCGCCGACATTGCCGAAGCGGATTTCTTTGCCACGCTTACGACCAACCTCGGATCGGTCTTCTTCTTTTCAAAATATGGCGTGGCGCACATGGGGCCGGGCTCGGCGTTCGTCAACGTCAGCTCGGTGCACGCGTACGCGACGTCGCCGAACGTCGTTGCGTATGCGTCTTCCAAAGGCGCGATCGAAGCTTTCACGCGCGGCTTCGCACTGGAAATGCAGTCTCGCGACATTCGCGTGAACGCGGTCGCTCCCGGATCGGTCGATACGCCGATGCTTTGGAACAACCCCAACGTGAAAAGCGGGGTCGAGAAGCTGGAAGGTCCGATCGGCAAGCCCGAAGACCTGGCCGCTGCGATCTGCTTTCTCGCCTCGGACGACGCGCGGTTCATTACCGGCGCTACGCTGCTCGTCGACGGCGGGCGCCTCGCGAAACTGCCGTAAGGAGAGACAACATGAGTTCGTTGAGCGGGAAGGCTCGGGTCGCCGGACTTCTGTATCTCGGGGTGACGGTCGTCGGCGTCTTCAGCTTACTGTATATCCCGGGCCTCATCTACGTTCCGGGAGACGCCGCGGCGACGGCGCACAACATCGCTTCGCACGAGGCGCTCTTTCGCACGAACATCTTCCTGGAGATCTGGGGTGCGACGCTGGAAATTTTCCTCGTACTCGCGCTCTACCGGTTGCTCGCCGTCGTCGACGGAAGTCTCGCCATGGTCATGCTCGTTCTCGGCCTGATGGACGCGCCAATTTTCTTCGCCAACTCGCTCAACGACGTCGGGGCCTTGCTATTCGCACGCGGCGCCGATTTCCTGTCGGCATTCGGCGAACCTCAACGAGAAGCGATGGTCATGCTCTTCCTGCGTTTGCATCACTACGGAGAGGTCGTCAACGAAGTCTTTTGGGGACTTTGGCTGCTGCCCTTCGGCCTGCTCGTATACAAGTCGCGCTTTCTTCCGCGCCTACTCGGCGTGTGGCTGGTGTTGAACTGCTTCGCGTACTTGGCGCAGAACGTTACCGGCATCCTTCTTCCACAATATACGACGGTGGTAAGCAATATCTCGATGCCGCTGCAGTTCGGCGAGCTTGCGATTATGCTGTGGCTGCTCGTTTTGGGTGCGAAGGAGAGTCCTACGGTGCCGTGACAGATCCTTTCGTTTAAGCGTCGTAGACTCGACGAAGCTCGTCGATGTCGAGCTTGGTCATTTGCAACATCGCTCCCATTGCGCGCTGCGAGCGCTCTTCATCGTTGCCGCCCAAAACGTCGAACAAGCCTTCGGGCACGAGATTCCACGCGAAGCCGTAGCGGTCGGAAACCCATCCGCACGGCAGCTGCTTGCCGCCTTCGGAGAGCTTGTCCCAGAGCTCGTCGAGCTCGGCCTGCGTTTTGCAGCTCACGAAGAGCGCGATCTTGCCTTGTGAGAAGGCGTCGCTTGGCACTTGCGGATCGCTCGACGGCGCATTAATCGCCATGAACTCCTGACCGTCGAGCTCGAATTCGAGTGTCATCACCGAACCCTTCGGCCCGGGGCCGGCCTCACCGTAGCGTTTCACGTCGGTCACTTTCGAATTCTTGAAGATGGAGACGTAGAAATCGGCCGCTTCTTCTGCCTGTCCGGTGAACCAGAGGAACGGGGTAATGTTGGGCATTGGGACCTCCTGACGTCGACGGCTAGGGCTTGCCCTTAAATGTCTCCTCCCACTGCGAGTTTGCAGCGTCGAAGGCTGCCTGCTGGGTCTTCATCATGCGCTGCATCGTGTCGAACCAGGTTTGAGCGGTCTCTTGACCGATCGCGCGCATCTTGCCCTCCGAATCGAGTGCATTTTTGTACATTTGCGCATAGGCTACGGCCGTCCGATGTATTTCGGAGAGTACCGGCTCGACCCGATCGAACAACTGGTCGAAGCCCAGTCCCTTAAGGTAGAGCGCCATCGTCTTGTACTGCGCGAAATAGCTCTCGACGGCGGACATATATGAAACCCACGATGCAAGCTCCCCGGAGCTGTGAAATGGAGGGGAGGCCAAGTATGCCTGTAGGTTCTTGTTCACGAGTTGATACTGCGCTTCTAGATTGGACAACCAGATCTGTTCGAGCTGCGCGGGGTCTTGGGTCCCTTCGTTCATTGGAATGACTCCTTTGCCGCACGACAGGCACGGCCGGCAGGGAACGCTTCGACCCCAAGAGTATGCGTGCGCGGAGCATAAGTCAATCGAGCCCACGCTTCGGAGGACGCAATTGAAGACTTCGGCAGCGCACGCGTTGCGCGTTTGGGTGGTGGTGACGGTCGCCGCATCCACGATTGGGGCCGCGAGCCCGGCCGCGAATGCGCCGGCCCCATCGTTGCGTTTGTTCGCCCGCGCGACCAATCCCAATCCGACGCTCAACTCTTATACCGCATCGGCCCAGTTGTCGGCGCTCCTTCACGCCGTCATACCGATTCACAAGACCTTCAGCGGCACCGTGTACTACTTGCGTCCGAATCGGAAGATCGAGTTCCAAGGCGTGCCCGGCGCGCTTAGCAGTTTCCGAGATCTTGCGTCCACGACGCCAACCTACGAGCAGGCGACGCAACGGTACGTGATTACCCCGCTCACCGACAACGGAACGGTATCGACTTATTCCCTCGTGCCGAGAAAGGCCGGCGGTCGCGTCAAGAACGTCGTGATCTCCATCAGCGACGCGTCGGCTCTTCTTAGCCAAGCGCAGTGGAACTACACGAACGGAGGCGTTCTCACGTTCGGCCAGACCTACGCGAACGTCGGGCCCTACCGCTTGCCCACCAGCGCGACGATTTCGGCGCGATTCCCCGACTACCGCGTCGACGGAACGCTGACGTTCACGAACTATCGGCCAAACGCGCCGGTCTCTCCGGCGGTGTTTGCATCGCCAAGCAGCCAATGAACCTTTTTGATAGCTTGCGCCGACGGCTGGCGCCGCGGGTGGCAGTTGCGATGCTTGCCGGCGTCGCGGCATCGGCGAGCGCGCAGACGACGTCGCCGAGCGGCACGACGACCACCGATCCGTACGTGTGGCTGGAGGACGTGCACGGAGCGCGAGCGATGGCGTGGGTGAAGGCCGAGAATGCCAAGACGCTCGCGGTTTTGCAAACCGACCCCAACTTCGCCACGCTGTACGCGCAAGCGCTGGCGATCGCGCAGGCAAAAGATCGAGTTCCGATTCCGGCATTTATCGCGGGTCAGGTGTACGACTTCTGGCAGGACGACGAGCACGTGCGCGGGATTTGGCGGCACACCACTCCGGCCGATTATGCAAGCGCCTCGCCCGCCTGGACGACGACGCTCGATTTGGACGAACTGGCTAAGACTGAAAACGCGAACTGGGTATGGAAGGGCGCCGATTGCGCGTGGCCAGCCGAGAATCGTTGCCTCATTTTCCTATCGGACGGCGGCGAAGACGCGGTAACGGTGCGCGAGCTCGACCTTACGAGCGGAGCGTTTGTAAAGGACGGGTTCACCCTCACGCATGGCAAGCAGAGGGCCGCATGGGAAGACGCCGACACGCTGCTGGTCTCGCGAGCGTGGTCGCCCGGGGATCTGACGGCTTCCGGGTATCCCTTTATCGTCAAACGGCTCAAACGGGGCCAGCCGCTCTCGAGCGCCGTCGAGGTCTTTCGCGGCGCCAAGAGCGACGGCGGTTACGGCGTCACCCCGATTGCCTTACACGACGGTGCCGGACACAGCGCCGTCATCATCGCGCGGCCGCTCTCGACCTTTGAGGCCGAGTACTATCTCGTGACGCCCGGCGGCGTCGAAAAACTTCGCGTTCCGCTTAAGTCGCAGCCGAGCGCGTTGGTAGCCGGCCGATTGCTCTTTAGCCTGCAAGAAAACTGGAGTGTCGACGGATCGACATTTCCGCAAGGTTCGTTGGTGTCGCTCGATCTAGCCGCAACCTCAGCCGATCCAAAGAATTTGAAACCGACGCTGGTCGACGCGCCCGGTCCACGCGAGACGCTCGAGGACGTGGAGCAAACCAGTTCGCGGCTGCTGCTGATCACCTACGAAAACGTGCGCGGACGCGCCTGGGTGTACGCTCCGTCGGGTGACGGCGGCTGGTCGAAGCAGCGACTCGACCTGCCCGATAACTCATCGATCGTCGTCGACAGCGCCGACGAACACGGCCAGAACGCCTACCTGACCACGACGAGCTTTCTGATACCCTCGACGATATGGCGACTCAATGCCGGTACGGGGGAACTTGCGGTCGTGAAAAACTCGCCGGCTCGATTTGACGCTTCCAACGACGTCGTCGAACAGCGCGAAGCGACGTCAAAGGACGGAACGCGGATTCCGTACTTCATCGTACATCCAAAGAATATGAAGCTCGACGGAAACAATCCGACGTTGCTCTATGCGTATGGCGGTTTCGGCGTCTCGATGACGCCGAACTACAACGGGATCCTTGGCAAGCTTTGGCTGGAGCGCGGCGGCGTCTACGTGCTTGCGAACATTCGCGGGGGCGGCGAGTTCGGGCCCGCGTGGCACGACGCGGGCCTCACCACCCACCGCCAGCGGATCTACGATGATTTCGCCGCCGTAGCGCAGGACTTAATCGCCACCAAAGTCACCAGCCCGCGCCGATTAGGCATCCAAGGAGGCTCAAACGGCGGCCTTTTGATGGGTGTCGAGTTCACGCAGCACCCGCAGCTGTGGCGCGCGGTAGACATTCAAGTTCCGCTGCTCGACATGCTGCGCTTCGAACAGATCCAGGCCGGCGCATCGTGGACGGGCGAGTACGGGAGCGTTTCGAACCCCGAACAACGCGCGTTCTTGGCTTCGATCTCTCCGTACAACAACTTGAAGCCTGGCGTGAAATATCCCGAGGCACTCATTTGGACGACGACCAAGGACGATCGCGTGGGCCCCCAGCACGCACGCAAGTTTGCTGCGAAGCTGGGGGCAATGCACGTTCCATATCTGTTCTATGAAGTAACCGAAGGCGGACACGGGTCGGGTGCCAACCTGCGTGAACGGGCATTCACGAGCGCACTCGAGATGACGTATTTCATCCAAAAATTGATGGACTAGCGGCTTCGGCCCGGTTAGCGATCCTAGCCGCCTAGTAGCGGCGCCAACCGTTCGCGCATCGACGACGCTAGCACGATCCAGCAGACCGTCACGATGAGACCCGGAACGATGCCCGCCGCGGCCGGCGGTGCGCGCCCCTACCGCAATACCAACTCCAGCT
>Ga0210395_10002177_pt1 | contig 15268 bp, 29 predicted proteins | sample IncBWH4OmetaG_FD_150861 | JGI IMG/M metagenome (GOLD analysis project Ga0210395, IMG submission 150861) | Forest soil microbial communities from Barre Woods Harvard Forest LTER site, Petersham, Massachusetts, United States - Inc-BW-H-4-O ... | reverse complement strand
GGCATCCTTGTCGGTCACGTCGAGCGCGTCAACCGCATCGATAAACTGCGGCGGCATGCCGAAGTCAATTGCGCGGTAGCGCAGCCAATCGATAAGTTCGCCGGTCGTCATGTTCGATCGCGCGGGGGCCTGCGCCCAGGGAAACCAGCTCACAGAAGGCATACCACAACGAAGGCGCCGACGAATGCTAGCGCCAAGGAAATCTTGAGATCGAGGGTCACGATACCACCTTATGTTCGAAGGCGACGCCTTCCGGATCGTACACGGAAAACCAGCGGAGCGCCGCAAGTTCGGTTGCGAAAATGGTGACGGAGCCGTCACCGTGGAAGTAGACCCAAACGGTCATTGGTGCGGCACCCGAACACTGACGCACTTACCGACATAATCGCCGTCGCTGGCAAAGGTGCTGACGTGGATGCCGGCGCCGATAATAAGATCGGTGATCGCCTCCTCGATACGGTTGTGGCTCATTCCGGGCGGCAGAGGGACGCGCTTGCTGAACTCGATCATGATCCAATGGTATGCGGTTCCATTACCAGCCCGAACGCTGATCTTAACGTCGGGGCACAATGGCGCCGAGGCATTGGGTGCTCGAAGCAGATAGGTCTCTTGGAGGAGTCTTTTGACGTTTCGGTTGCGTTTAGGAATGTCAATGGTCATCAGACGTTCCACCCGTAGACCAGCTTCTCGGCACAGCACTGGCGCAACACCAAGGCGAAGGCCTTCTGATACCCGCCGAAGTACGCGGCATTCTTCATGCGGGTGATTGCGTGGGCGTGGGCGAAAAGTTGGGATTTGGTTAGGGACATGGCGCTCTCCAGCGGTTGTTGATGTACGTACATAGCACGATTTGTGAGTACGCCTAATCACGAATTATTACAACTCCCAGGGCCATGACTGCCGAAGTAACATAACCCATGAAGTACCTTTTTGTTGGTGCGAGACGCCATGACCAAATAGCGGCTCCCATGAGGGCCGCAGCAGCTCTAGCACAGTAGTTAGTTTGATCGAATGCTCATTCCATTTCAACGCCATAAGTGCGTCTGTACGGCTAACTCGATGTGCTTCAATAGCTGATCCTTCTATTACTTTTCGTATCTCGGCGTGCGTATGGTGGCCGTAGCTACGAACCATGTTGCCGTTTACCGCGTTGTTTTTGTGTGGCGGATCAAATAATACTAGCCCAAAAACGCCGGCAGCAAAAGGCAACATGCGCGTATCTGCACAGACATTAGGTTCCACGGAAGCTCGCAAATCGACGTACACCGTATCACGATTTGTTTTGTCAAACCGCACCGCTCTGTTGCCGCCCGACATGTCCAGTATCCTCACAACTCCAGCCCCAAGTCTCGCGCCACTTTCCAAACATGGTCCATAAGCTCGCGTACTGACATTTCAGAACAGCCAACTTGTGGCATGCCGATATCGTGTAATTCGATCGTGCTGCCGTCCGTAAACCTGCACTCACCGCGCGGTACGATCTGGCCCCGCGCCGTGTTCACGCAGATTTGAAGCTCTGGCCGGTTCGAATGCACGACAACGGCGGTCATTCGTACGGCGTACGCGAAGTCACGTTGCAGCAGCGCCACGGTTTCAGAGACAGGTACAGGCTCCCACGGAAACCTAGTGGTTAGCTCGTTAGCCACGGACTACGCGTTCTAAGTCAGCCAGCAAGTCTCTGATAGCTACAAACTCTTGATACGCCTTCCCTTTCTTATAGGGCGGCTCGTGCTGTTCTTTGTAAGCTGCTGCGGCGAAATATCCTTCTGCGCATCCTAACATCTTGAAACTGCGCTGCGCGAGATCTTCTAACTTTCCCACGGAGATTTCTCCTTCTCAAGTTCTCGTTTTGGCGACTCCCACGGCATGCGCAAGAGCGGCTGATGCGTAGCACCGTACTTACAGCGTACGCCATCCATCGTTGTTTTGCCGCATGTGCAAACCCCGTTCCATTCAGTCATTTTAACAAAGCTTTATAGCCGTTCAAGAGTTGCTTAAGATGCTGTACATCGCGTTCGTGCTCTTCAATTATGCGAGCAGCCGCTAGAAAAATAACGTCATGGTTATTTTCCTTTGCATCGACGCCGCCTGCGATAGCGCGCAACAATTTGCTAATAGTTTCTGGCGTGTTCATTCCCATGGCATCTTCACTCCCATAAAAGCCCAAGGCATCAGCAATTCCGGTTTTGCTACGCCACCGGGCGCAAACACGAACAGGAACGGCTGCCCATGCAGTGTACGTAAGTGTCCCGTGTCAATCAAGAGTTTCAAGCCGTCTTTATCGAACATTCTTTGCGCAGCGTCGCGATTGACGACGTATTCAGGCTTCTCGCCCTTGACGCTGTGGCCGATCTCACCGGCTACGCTGTCGAAAGATACGATCTGGCCGTCACGAAGGGCGTTCATGCCGCCGGTTACGGCGCCAGGCAGGGCCGCGGCCAAGTGCATCACTGCACTCTGCTCGCGCTGTTCCTTCGGCGCCTGACGCTTGAACACGTTCACAGTCGTTGTACGCCCCTTGCTATCCTGCCCGTAGTTCTCGGACACGATCTTGCCGGCATAGCTTCGCGCCTTCGGGGCGCCGCGCGCCTTGCCGCAATCGATCGATACCTGATCTTCCTTGCCGGCGGTGACGCGGTACAGAAACCCGGCTTGGCCTGATTTGGCGCCGTTGCCCTTCTGCCATGCGTCCTCATTGCCGAGCGGCAAATGATCCGTCACGATCTCGGCGGCGCCTGTACGTTTGGCGATGTTTTTCAAGACGAACATGGCCTTGAGGACTTTTTCGGTATCGTTATCGGCAAAACACAGCCCCGAGGCGCCCCACGTGTCCACCACGATCAGATCCACGCGCTTGCCCATGGCAGCCATGGCCTGGACTTGCGCAATGCATTGGAGCTCGAACGCCAGCGGTTCGGCTACGCCGCGGATCAGATGGAAGCGATCCGCCAGCTCGCGTGCATTTGGTTCCTGCTTTAGCAGGTACCTTACGCGTCGTTCTGTGCTGTAATCGTCTTCAGCGGCAACCCACAAAACATGACCGTTGGTACGTTCAACATCACTATCGAGCCATGGGCGCCCGGTGAGAAGATGTACAGCCACGTCACTGACGACGGTAGACTTTCCGGCACCACTATGCCCTGTAAAAAAATGGACCTCGCCGCATAGGATACGCTGGTATAGTAACCACGGTAATTCATCTGTGCTATCCTCCAGCGATATCTCAAAGCCCGTACGTGAAACCAGCATCGGCAGGGTTTGTGCATCACTTAGCCCCCGCAACATCGTTCGGCGCGCGATGATGGCGCCCATGATCAAGTTGCCGCGCAACACCGGCAAGTCGTTGTGACGCTCGATTTCTTCGCGAAGCGTACGGCCGCCTAGCCCTTCGTCAAGATGGTGGCCGGCTTCAATGATTGCGGTTTCGATCTCGTCGCGCGTGCATATCCCGTGCAGCTCGGCGAACTTCAGTACGCCGACGATGCTGAAGATCGTGGATCCGCGGCCCTCGTGCTTGCCGGTTAGCTCTTGTTTGAGCAGTCCGAGGTATCGGCAGGCGGCGTCTCTGCCGGCTTGCCATTCGTCTTGTGTTTGCGGAACCGCCTCTGCGAGTTCGTCGGGGCTGGCGGTCTCATGGTCGGCGCTAAATCGGAGGGAGGTGCCAGCCCTAGCAGGTACTTCTGTAAGGACATGCTGAAGTTGTGAAACTGATAGACGGGGCCATTCTGCGTCCCAATTCTCCCAGGCATAGTTTTCTCCAGTGTCTTTATGCGGGCCGAAGGCGACGAATTGTCCGCCCATGAGCTGGAGCTTGTCACCATCAGGAAACGTGAACGTACGCCCTTGTACGGGTGCGTCGGTCAGGTAAAAAGGAATAAGGAAACGAGGGCGGCGCCCCCAACGCACAGGTACGCTGCTGCCCAGCACACTACGAAAAGCAGAAAGCAATCGCTCTGATGCGTGAGTACTGCTAGCGTCCACGTCAAAAGCAGTAAGGCCCCCATCGCCGCACCGCAGCCCAACACTGCCTGTTCCTGGATGGGGGATCGGTGAGGTCCACGCATTCCAACCTTCTCCTATGGGAGCCTTCGAGCCCCGTGCGATAGACAGCGGAAACAAGCCGCGCTGTACTGCGGCGTTCCAAAAAGCTTGAATTGTGGCAGGAAATGATTGCGTACCTGCATCTTGCAGCCGCAGCTTTTCTTGGCTATCTATGAACAGCATTCTCGTCCCGATCGAGAGTGTAGCCTATCAGTCCCGGCGCAGATTGAGCCCTGCGTCGGGACTTTTATTTACTCCCAAGGCATTTTGTTTGGCAAGGCACCATTCATAGCGGTTACCTTTTGTGCCTCTACCATAGCCGGTTGCAGCTCATACTTCGCAAGCTCAGCACGCATCCTAGTAGCTTCGGCGAAAACCTCGTCAGTCGCCTTGATCAGCAATGCGATATGCTCGTCCATCTTGGACATCGTTGCGTGAGGGCCGAGTTTCTTCTGCACGAGCCTGAGCGCGCGGTGAAATACCTCTTCCCATTCGCGCAGGCGCTCAAGTTCCTCGTTGTCCGCAATTGATTTGTTCTGCCGATGGCGTTCGCAATTCTTCAGGCCGAAGCTGTTGCTATCGGCGTGGCCACTTGCGATTTTGTTGGTCACGAAGATGGAGAACGGCTCGCCGCAAGTGGAGCACGGCCGTTTGAACTCGGTCAGGCTTCTGTATGTCTTACCTTTGATGGTCTGCGGGCCGCTACCGCATTTTTCCCACGCGTCTCGTGAATGCATTATATCGTTCCTTCCACAATGCGGAACATGACGTACGCGAACGCCAGCGCTCCAATTACAAGCGCGATACCGACTACGGTTCGCGCCGTGCGCTCGCCGAATGCGAACGCGATGAGGTAGATCAGAAGGCCGAGGCCTATTGCCTGGTGCATGTCACCATCCAAACCTAGAACCGCAGATCGGGCCGATGCCGGCTTCGATGCTTTCCTTGTTCGTCAGGGTGGCGTTGCAAATGCAGCAGACGCCGGTTTCTTGCCCGTACGCCTTGGCAGCGGCCTTCGGGTCGGCGACGAAAGCCAAGATCTTCTTCTCTTGTTCCGGGGTGCATTCGCGGGCAGCGAAAAACCGGCCCGATGCGATCTTGCCAAGGTATTCGCCGCCGGACTTAACGTAAAGCGCGCCCGGGTTCTTGGAGTTTGCGCCGGCCGGGTTGATGACAACACCGCCGATCGTGATGCGCGGATTGCGAAAGCCGCGGCCCTTCTCGGCGGCCTTGGAAATCGCGAAATCAAAAGCAGCTTTGAGACGGTCAACGCCGGCCGTCTCGACGACAGGGGCAGCCGCAGCGCGTTCCGCAGCCCTCTCGGCGTCGCGAGCCATGAGCTTCTGAACAGCGGCGAGCTGCCCATCCGTGAGGCTGTGGTATTGCGTCAGAGCGGCCCGCAGCGACACAGCGAACTCGAAGCCGCGGGCCGCAGCATTATTGACCCATGCCATTTCGGCTGCGTGCTGCTCCGCCCACTCAAGAGCCTCTTGCGCTTTCCGGTCGGCTTTCGACGTACGCGCCTTGGCGCGGGCTTCTGACGAAGTCTTGAAGGTGTGTTTGCCGGCGCCTTTGCAGGCGAAACAGGGGCCCAGCGTACGGCCTGAATAGCTAACAAAGCGGCCGGTACCACGGCACTTCGAGCATGGTTCCGAAAAATCCTTGGGCGCATAATCAACGGGAGCGTGGATGGCCGTGCGAACTTCGCCGACCGGCGCGTCCAGAAGGTCGTCGAGGCTGTCATTGAGATCGGCGGGTTGCTTGGTCATCTTCTGCTCTCCAGCGTTTGTGTGCATCCTTAGTGACTGATCCTTAAGGAGCCGTCAAGTCACGAAATGTTTCAATGGACATTCTAGGGATAATCCCTAAGGACGACCCATTAAGGGAGATTTCTAAGTATCTAATAGATCCTAAGTATCCGTTATGTATTCAATAAATGCCTTATGGGACCGTACTAAGGATTGCCCATTAAAGGACATCCTATTGAAGTTAGTACTCCTACGGAGTAGGCCTCACGTGTTTCACACTCAAGAAGAGGCCGCCCTACAGCGCTACGCTCGGGCTTGCCTGACAAGGTGGAGGCCTGCTACGTTTGGGAGACGGGTAGGTTACTAATGTATACCTAGGGACCAAACGGATACCATGAACCTTCCAGCAACACGGCTCCCCCAGGTCGCAGTAGAGACGGCCAGCACGCACGCTGAGCGGATAAGGCCGCTCGTACGTCTGCAATCGGCTGTGCTTACGACGCAATGCAGGCAAGCCGGATTGCCGATGGATCTCGCGGAGCTTTGTGGCGGGCTGCTTGCGAGCGTCATCGACGACCTGATCATGATCGGGCGGCTAGCTCGTACGGACTTCGAGCGCACGAAGCGGAAGGAACGCGTTCTGGCGGCTGCCAGGGAGCCGGCGGACAGCGCGCTACGGATTGCCATCGCTGCTTCGCCGATCAACGGGCGGGCTGCCGTGGCTCATTGGGACGCAATCTGCGACAAGTACGAGATCGGCAAGCTGGCATGGTTGCTCCGTATGGACACGGATACGGCTTGGCGCTATTCGAAGAAAATTGAAAAGAGGGCTTGACACGTACGTACGACGTGCTATGTAAGATACAAGTTAACCGCTGGAGAGCACAAAATGACCAAGCAACTTGAAAGCACCAAGAAGACCTTTGTTACCTTGCAAGCTTTGCATGCAGCGCTGGGCGCATTTCCGTGCGATTGGGTCGCGTTCCGGTCAGAAATGATTTCGATTTATAAGATGGACGGCACTACGCTTGATAGCTTGGCTCGTTTGGGTCACCTGCAAGAAACAAATAGGGGTGTTGAATTTCACGCTTGACACCTCTTAATTTCTTCTGTACTGACAATCTCACACAACCTTGCTGGAGAGCAATATGCAACACATCCCCACAACCGAGATCGTAGCCGGCGCGCTGTTCAACATCGGCGACATGGTTGACGCGTACGGCGCCTTGAAGGCGCAGGCCGCTGCGATCGAAGCCAAACTTGACGCGATTAAGAAGGCGCTGCAGGAAACCGGCCGCGCCGAGTTCCGCGAAGGTGCGCTGTTCGATGCCACGATGTCGCTCAGCGAGCGCGAAAGCCTCAGCATCAAGAAGCTCCGCGACGCCGGCCATGGAGATCTGATTGCGCCGTACATTACGGTTAGCGACGTGTACACGTTGCGCTGCTCGGCGAAGAAGGGGAAGTGAAAATGGAACAGCTTTTATTCGAAGCACGTATGGCGTTGCTTTGCGCTCAGGGTGATCTCAGGTGGGCGCGTCGCTACAGTAAATTTGTTTCGCTGTACGAGGCGAAGTTTCTCGTAGCCCTCGATCGCGTGTGGGCCGTGCAATGCATGCTCAATCCGAGCCTGTCATGACCGAGCAACAGCGTTCCAAGCGCGAGCGTATCGAGCGGTTGCGGCGCCGATTGCAGCAGCTCGCCCAAGATAGTCCTAGTAATATCGTGGTAGTGGGTGTCATCTTGGGCATTCTTGATTTGCTGGCCGACGAGCTGTGATTTGGCACCTTTTCGAGTTGTGGGTAATTCTCAACATGGCGCTGTTTGTTGCGCTGGCATTGGCAGGTGAATTATGAATATCAAGGAATTTGCTGCCATCACTGCTGCGGCCTGCATTGGCGCGGGGCTGCATTTTATGCCCGCGCGCGTAGCGGATACTCAGAGTCGGCGTCCGAAGACAGCCGGCGGCGGTGTTGAAATTTGTTTTATGGGCTCGCTGCACGCGCTCGACGGTTTTGAAATCAAAGGCAACACAATTACTTTTTCAGTTCCTAGAGGCGGATTATGAACATCAAAGAGTTTGCCGCGCTCAAAGCCGGCGATACTGTTGAGAACCCTATGGCGCCAGGCTCGATTGCCGATGTCGTCGAAACCACGCCGCAGGGCGTGTGGATCACGTGGAACGGCTCGCCGCAGCGTTTCTTCTACAGCGTCAACTCGACGGCCTGGATGCACTGGAGCAAGAGCACGGAGCCTGGGCTATGAGCGTTATCAACCCGAAACAAGAATTTGTGATAGTAGAATTAGAGCGCACCAGATGGTTCTTAGGTCAGCTTGATTTGACTGCGGACGAGACCGCGGGGCTTGAAATCCAGCAGGCGTACAATTCGGTTTTACGGGTTATTGAGTGCCTGAAGAGATCGAAACGGGAGACGGGGTGATTAGCCATGACTAATCCGTACATCGTTCCGGGGGCGCGTGTACGCTATGCCAAGGGCGGGCTAGTTGATCACGTAGTAACTTTCATCAGTGAGGACGGTGCTACTTTACGTCTTGCTGGGTACGCCGAGCGATGGAAGCGTCGCATTGAGGACTTCAAGCCTGTTGTGCGTGTGAAAATGGGAAGGCGTGTTGATCCTGTAACTGCTTATTTGCATTACCAGCGTCCTGAGTGGACGATATGATCGCCTTATCGTCAAAAGACTTGCGCGCACGCCGCCGGGCGCACCAGCACCACGAACGCACTATTGACGAACCCGCGCCGGCAGCGTATGACAGCTATGATACGACGCTTGAAGCAGTACGAGAAGCCTTGACGGAGAAACCAACATGAGACCAGGCCGGGGAAAGCCCGGCCACTCATGAACTTAGGAGCCCTCGCATGCGCTACGCCGTTGCCTTTGCCCTGATCTTGACGCACGCCACGCCGGCCTTTGCGCAAAATATGAGCGGAATGGGTCGCATCGCCGACCCTGCGCCCCAACAGCAGCCGTACACGCGCGCCGACTTCGCGCGGGACTGCATCAAGCTGGCACCGGCCAACGAGCCCGCGCGATCGGACTGGATCAAGCGCTGCTCGAAGGAAGAGCCGTGAACGATTTCGGCGGCGGCATGCTGGCCTTCGAGCGGCTAGATACCGCTCTCGATTTGCTGGCTTGCGGTTTCTTCTTGTTCGGAGTGGGCGTGCTTGGCTTCGCAATCGGTCGCATCAGCAAATGACACCAGCAACACGACAGCGACGGATGGCGCACAAGCAACGCAAGATGCGTGGCCGTGCTGTGAATTTCTGTCAACGGTGGCGCAGGCAGTTCAAGCATGAACGTGCCAAGGCGTACCGAAACGGTGCGTTGCTGCTAGGGAAGATGCCAGTTATTCCGCTACGCATTCCAAAGCGGTTGTGGCGATACCGGCGCGAGCTGCGTGCTCTCTTGCTCGGTTAGCGGAACCTTTGTCTTACCCCAGCGTTTACCGTGGTTCATTGGAGGACTGCGCCATGCCGATCGGCCTGCTATTTTGGATCCTCATGATCATGTGGTTGCTTGCGTACGCGGGCGTCGGCTGGTGGGGTTGGGGCGGTACGCGCGGCCCGTATTTGACCAGCATATTTTTATGGTTTTTGCTGTTCTTGCTCGGGTGGCACGACTTCGGCTTTATTCTGCAAGGTGGGCGCTGAGCCATGACGCCTGATCAAAAACGAGATTACGCGATCTGGGCAGGATTGGCGGTCGTTGTGATTATCGCCGTCATCCTGCTCGTTACTGGCGTGGCGCCGCAGCCTACCTAGCCAAGTTGCCGTCTGACGTGCTAACCTCGGTTCCGAATAGGAGCCGGCATTATGGATGACAGCGCATTCGGCGGTAGCACGCCCCCTGGAACGATGGCCGGCGGCAATACGGACTTCGGAAGCGCATTGAGTTTGGCGCCCCCGCCGGCTGTTCCTGACGCACCTGCACCGCAGCCGGCACCTTCCGCCCCTCAAGGCGGCATCTTCGGGTCCGGTATCGGCGCGGGCTTTGGCGGGGCCAACTATAAGCCGCCGGACCCGCAAGCGTCAGCGCTCGATCAAACGGCTGATCTGCTGCAGCAGCGCGTCGCGCGCGCCAACGCCGTAGCGAGCAATCCCATCCTGCAATTTTTCAACCCCGAGGGCGTGCAGGCCGCGCGCAACTTCGTGCCGGCGGCAACCGAGCAATTGCAGAAGATCCGGCAGCAAAAAGCGGACATGCAGGCCAACCGCACGCAGGCTGCGACGCTGGGACTAGATCCCGGCGAGGTGCCGGACGAAGCGACGCAGGCTGATCGCGTTGCGGTGGCGCAGTCCAAGGCGCTGCAGGGCAACCTGCAAGTGTTCAAGGGCCTGCAAGCCGTCGATCCAAAATCGGCCGAAGCCATTCAAGATCAGGTGCACGAGGCCGCGGCCGGCCACCTGACGAACGCGCAATTCGCTTTCGATAAGTTGTCGAATATGACGAACCAGGGCGAGTACACGGCCGCAATCAAGTCGCTGCGCCAGGATGGTACGCTATCGCAACTCGAAGGCATGGGCATGAAGGTGCCCGATGATTTCAATCAGTTCAACGCGGCCAAGGCACGCGAAGGCCAGGCACTGCGCGAAGCGCGCATCGGCATCGATACGCTGCGGCAAAAGTTGGAGGACCGCAATACTTACCAGCCAATGGAAGAGAAGGAGGCCAACACGTACAAAGGCCGCGTAACGACGGCCTACGGCGATCAAGTCACGAACGGCACATGGTCGCGTAACGGCGCATCGGGCACGCGCGGGCTTGTCGTCAACGGCATGGCTGACCCGCGTAAATTGGGGCAGGATTTCACGCTCGGCACGGATGAGCAGCGCAAAGCGATGCGCGACGAAGCTGCCGTTGAGGTGACCAAGCCGGAAATCGAGAAAAACCGCGCTTTTGCGCGCACGTACCAGCTCGCTACGACGGATAGCAAGGGCAACCCAATCCCGCCCGACGCCAAAAACCCGTTGAATACCAATCCGAATGTACAGCAAGGCATCGCCGAGGGGCTTGCATCCATGTTGCGCGGTGGCGGTGGCGGCGCTACCGCAGGACTGTTGAAGATCGAGAGCGGAAAACGCGCGTACACGCAAAGTTTACTGGATACCATCGCCGCGAACTACGCGGGCGGCATCAATGCACTGTCCGGCGGCGCAGATCCGGAGAAAGTCAAGCCGTATTTAACGCAGTTGACGCAAAACCAGCAACGCCAGGTACTCGACACGCTCAAAGCCTACAACGATCAGACGGTGGGCAGTCGCATCGGCCGCACCGCGGAACGGGCTGGAGCGCTGGGCTTTGACGCCAGCGTATTTGGCTACGGCAAAGGCGAGAACGGCGAGATTGACGACGCAATCGAGCGCGGCCACGACGCCCAAGTTACGCGCATGATGCCAAATCATCAGGCAATTGGTGGCGGCGACGGCGTGCTGCAGCTCGGCGCTCAACGCCCTGGTGCCGGCGCAACCAACGTACCGCCGGGGACAGCGACGACCGCGCAATTGCCGGGTGCGCAGCCCTTGCAAACGCCTGTACAGCAAGCTAGCATCGCGCCGGGCGTGCCATCCCAGGGCACTCCGCCTGCAGGCCCGGCCTCTACCTCCCCAGCGGGTTCCGGTCCGGCAGGCGGGGGCTCGCCTCCCGCGCCGGTTACGATCGCCGGGCAGCCGGTCAGCTTCACGCCGCCCCCAGGCGTAACACCGGCTTATCTGACGAGCACCCAGCGGATCGAGAGCGGCGGCAGTAAGAACCCGTGGACTGCCACGACGCCGGGCTCCAGCGCATCCGGCGCGTTTCAGATGATTGACAGCACGTGGGCAGCCAATAAGCCGCCAGGCGCGCCGGCACGCGCAAAGGATGCCACGCCGCAGCAGCAAACGCAGGCGATGGAGAAATTCACGGCCGCCAATGCTGCATCGCTGCAAAGCGCGGGGCTGCCCGTCAACGATGCCAATCTCTACGTGGCGCATAATCTCGGTGCCACGGGGGCGGCTGCGTTGTTGCATGCAGATCCGAACGCTGATGCGCGCTCGATCGTGGGCGAAGCAGCGGCGCGCAATAATCCGATGTTTTTCAAGGGGCGGCCGACTGCGGCGACGGTGCTGCAGCGATATCAGGCGGAAATGGGTAAAGGCGCTCCGAGCTCGTCGGCGCCAGATAGGACAGCAACACTGCCTGATGTCGGGGCCGCGCCGTGGACCGGCCGCACCACGCCCGCGGGGGACCACGTTGCGACGCCAGCGGAACGCGCCGCGGGGCCTGTCGTCAGCAACGCGCCCGCAATCGCGAGCACAGCGGGAACGCTGGGCGGGATGCTTGCGGGCGGTCCCTTTGGTGGAATGGCGGGCGGCGGAGCCGGCGGAGCGGCTGGTCAGGCATTCAAGGACTACATGCAAGGCCGCGAGCAAGATCCGGCGAAGATCACGAAGCAGGCCGCGCTCGGCGCCGTGCTGGGCATCGCGCCGGAAGCTAGCCCTGTGCTCGGCGCTGCGGCGCGCGTCGGGGGCGTGGCAGCCGTGAACGCGGGCGCGACGGCGTTGCAAGGCGGCGATGCATCGGACATCGCGGGCTCGGCGGCCGAAGGCGCCGGCTACGCGCTTGGGGGCGAGGCGCTTGGTCGTTTCGTGTCAATGGGCGGCTCGGCGGCCTACAAGGCGTTGTCTCGCTACACGACGGGCGCACAAGCCGATCTGTCGGCGAGTGCGGGTAAGCTGGCGGAGGCGCGCGCGACGATGGCAAGCGAGCCGCCAAAGTTACCGGGTGATGCCGGCGCCAATCCGAAGTATGAGGCTGCAAAGCAAGCAGCCGATGACGCTACTGCGGCGATCAAGGATCACGGCCAGAACCCTGACGATATGGTGCACGCGTACGAGCAAGCCAAGGCTGGCGTGCCATCGGGCGAAGCGCAGGTGATGAAAGGCGCGGCTTCCGAGAGGCGCGCAGTATCGGCGGGCTATAACGATTTGCGTACGCAGGTCGCCGATACCGGTGTCGGAGCGGTGAAGCCTAACCAGGCCATCCCGGACGGTCCTACGGCGCAGTTGCGTACGGCTGACAATCCTACGGGCAAGGTACCTGAGCAGTTCCGCCCCGAGGCCGAGCACGCCGAAATGCTGGTTAAGGCGCCAGCAAAGGATTGGGGCGAGAAGTGGAAGCAGCTTCAAGACGCGGGTTCGGAGCTGATCCAGAAGCGTCTTTCGTTCCTGCAAAATGCGGATAAACCGAGCGCGGATGCCATGGACGGGTTGTTTCAGGGCGTACGCAATCAACAAAAGGCGGCTGCGGCGTACGTGTTCGGGCCGGAACGCGGCGCGAAGATCATTGAAAATCTGCAAAACCTCGATCAGCGGTACGCCAAAGTCATGAATGCTACGCAGGGCATGAATTACGGCAAGATGCAGAGCGTGCTGGCGCAGGGCAATACGCCGGCCGCGCGCGAACTGCAAAAGAATTTTACCGAGTTTGCCAAGGGCGATCCGTCCGCGCTTCGTGCGTTCAACGCGATGAAAGCCGGCGCCAAAGGCGATTGGAAGTCGGAGGCGGCGCTGATGGGGCCAGTGATTGCCGGCGAAGTCGCGGCCAATCTGCACGGCGTACCTACGGTGGGCATGATCAGCGCGCTTGTCGGCGGTCAACGCCTGTACAAGCTCGTGCAGGGCTACATGAATGCGCGCGTACTCGGCAAGGCGGTGATGTTCAAGGATTTCTTGGCGAACGAAGTCAAATCAGGGTTGCCGCAGGCCGCGCAGACGGCCGCGCAACGTGGCGCAACGATGCAATGACGCAGCACCAGCCCCTTATCGACCGGCTCACCGAGCAGCTCGGCGGCAATCGCGACATGGCGTTGTCAATTTTGCGTGAACGCGGTCACGTAGAGCAGAACTCGGAACGCCTGACTGCCGAAGGCCTGCACCGCGAAATGCTGGGGCCGGCAGGACGCGCAATCGACCGTGCGACGAAGACAAGCGGGCGTCTCGCACGCGATTATGAGTACGACCCGCAAACCAACCGAGTAACCTTAAAGAGGACAAAATGATTGAACCGACAGTTGGCCGCGTAGTATGGTACCGGCCGGGCGGAAGCATGAAGGACCAACCATGTGCGGCCATGGTGACGTATGTTCACGGCCCGCGTTTGGTCAACCTGATCGTATTTGACCCGAACGGCAACCCGGTGCCGCGCACGTCGATCACTATGCGGCAGGAAGAAGATCCGGTACCGCAGGGTTTTTTCTGTGAATGGATGCCCTACCAGATCGGTCAAGCCAAGAAGGCCTGATGTTCCCGTGGACCTTCCCAGGAAAGAAAGAACCTCAGACGCCGCGAGAACTGCTCTTGCAGCGCCTGAGTGAAGGCGTGCCCCGCGAGCTGGCGTTGCGCGCCGCCGGCATTGAGTGGGCCGCGATCAAGGACGACCCTGACGTGGACAAGGCGCTTGCGGAAGGCGAGATCTTGCTTTTCGAGCGTGCGCGCGACAGCGGCGTGACCGGCGTAGTTAGGGCTGCGATGCGTCGGGAGGCTAATTCGTGGCTGCCGAAGGCGGAGCCGATGCAGGGGGCTTCGTTGGAGGATCTTTTGCGGGACTGACGTGCAGTGCACTTAGAAAGTCCATGAACGGCGCACGGTTGTTTCCGTCGCGTCGGATGCAAGCCGGAATTTCGTCGCTGTTTAAAATTGCTTGCTGCACTGGGCTTGGTTCCCAAGGGAAGGCCATATGTACGCCTTTCTTTAACAACTCATTAGGGTTAAATCATTATTCTCCCAAGTACCGCGCTTGCCGCGGTATTCTGAAGTCTTTGGTTCGGTCAGGAAATATCGGCCGATAGCGTGGATGACCTGATTTTCTACCGATGTAGGATTCAGGTGCATATCTTTTCGACCGCATGTAACCTTGGAAACGACGCCATTGTGGCCGATGCGTCTTTTCCCTCGGTGCGTCGATACGCGTAGCAAACGACCCTTCTTCACGGAAGGATGGCGATAGTAGCAAGTCTCCGATTGCATCGCGACGTGATCCAAGACGAAGCCGGCTTTCTTCACGAGCTGGATCGCGAGATCGTAAGCCACCATGTAATCGAGTCGGCTCATGACTTTCCTTAAGTGGTGTACAGCGAAACCGGGACGGCGAGCGTATGCGGCACCGGATACGAAGTTGCGTCGTACGCCGTATCGAAACGCCGCACCGCGACGTGCTGCGGGTGGGCCATCATAGCCAGGATCAGCCCGAAAATCACGCTCATGTACGTAAGCCCCCATGTCTACCCGCGCTTGTCATACACCGTTTTGTCTTACAGTCAAGCCCCGTAAAACAAGCTCTTGTTGTCATACACTTTAACGTGATAGCGTTTCGCATCGTTTCAACTTGGGAGGCCCACTCGTGGTCCAAATTGTCAACCAACCCGTCCTCGGGGGCGGCTTCCGGCATTATTCTGGTTTGGTGCCTACGGTTCTCGGCGGTGGC
>Ga0210395_10002176_pt1 | contig 15269 bp, 12 predicted proteins | sample IncBWH4OmetaG_FD_150861 | JGI IMG/M metagenome (GOLD analysis project Ga0210395, IMG submission 150861) | Forest soil microbial communities from Barre Woods Harvard Forest LTER site, Petersham, Massachusetts, United States - Inc-BW-H-4-O ... | reverse complement strand
TACGGGATCCAGCAGCCCGAGGCGAGCTGGGGAAACATGATCGCGGCCGGTCAGCAGATCATGACGGCCCAGCCGGAGTTCATCATTATCCCGACGATCGCCCTGCTGATCACGGTGGTGGCACTGAACATGCTCAGCGACGCGCTGCGCGAACGGTGGGGAGCGCAATGAGCGACGCTCTGCTCGAAGTCGAGGACCTGCGGGTCGCGTTCGCCGTCGGCGGGCGCGAGCTCCGCGCGGTCGACGGCATCAGCTACACGGTCGAGCCCGGCCGGACGCTGGCGATCATCGGCGAGTCCGGGTCGGGCAAGACAGTCTGCTGCCGGGCGATCATGGGGCTGCTGCCCGTCGGCACCGCGATCGGCGGCTCCGCGCGGCTGCGCGGCACCGAGATGATCGGCCTGTCCGACGCCGAACTCCGCAAGCACCGCGGCCAGGACATGGCCATGATCTTCCAGGACCCGGCCAGGTCGCTCAACCCGACCATGCGGGTCGGAGTCCAGGTGACCGAGGCGATCACGACCCACCGGAAGGTCGGCAAAAAGGAGGCGTACGCGCAGGCCGTCGAGCTGCTGCGGCTGGTGCGCATCCCGGCCCCCGAACGGCGGTTCCACGAGTACCCGCACCAGCTGTCGGGCGGCATGCGGCAGCGCATCATGATCGCGATGGCGCTCGCCTGCCGGCCGAAGCTGCTGATCGCCGACGAGGCCACCACCGCCCTCGACGTGACCACGCAAGCGCAGATCATGGAGCTCATGCTCGAGCTACAGCAAGAGCTCGGCATGGGGCTGGTCCTGATCAGCCACGACCTCGGCCTGGCCGCGTCCTACGCCGACGAGGTGGTCGTCATGTACGCGGGCAAGATCGTCGAACAGGCGTCGGCGAAACAGCTGTTCGGTACCGGCGGGACGGTCAAGATGCGGTACACCAGGGCGCTGCTCGACGCGATCCCGCACTTGGAGCGGCCCGCGCACACCGAACTTCCTGTCGTCAGCGGCCGCCCGCCGGACCCGGCCAACCTGCCGCCGGGCTGCTCGTTCGCGCCGCGCTGCCCGAGCGCCGCCGACGACTGCCGCGCGACCAGGCCGGCCCTGGTTGAGCACGCCGCCGGGCACCGCTGGGCCTGCTGGCACCCCTGCGAGAACGGAGTCGCGTCATGAGCGCGCAGGAACCGGGCAAGGAACCCCTGCTGTCGGTCAGGGACCTGGTCCAGGAGTTCGCGGTCCGCCATTCGGGCGGCACGGGGCTGGGGCGGGTGCCGGCCACCCCCGGTGTCAAGGCCGGCGTCGTGCAGGCGGTCTCCGGCGTCTCGTTCGACATCATGCCGGGCGAGACCATGGGCATCGTCGGCGAGACCGGATCCGGCAAGTCCACCCTCGCGCGCAGCGTGCTGCAGGCGCCGCGGCCCAAGTCGGGTTCGGTCACCTTCCGCGGCGAGGACCTGACCAGGCTGCGCGGCCGCAAGCTCCTCGAGGCCCGGCGGCACATGCAGTTCGTCTGGCAGGACCCGTTCAGCTCGCTCGACCCGAAGTGGCGGGTCAGGTCGATCGTCGAGGAGCCGCTGGTCGCCTTTCACGACGGCGACCGGGCCGCCCGCCGCAAGCGAGTGGACCAGCTGCTCGACATCGTGGGTCTCGACCCCGTGCGGTATGCGAAGCGCCACCCCCGCGAGCTGTCCGGCGGCCAGGCGCAGCGGGTCGCCATCGCGCGGTCCGTGGCGCTCAACCCCGACCTGCTCATCTGCGACGAGGCGGTCTCCTCCCTCGACGTGCTGATCCAGGCGCAGGTGCTCAACCTGTTCGAGCGGCTCCGCCACGAGCTCGGGCTGTCCTACCTGTTCATCGCGCACGACCTGGCGCTGGTCAAGCAGGTGAGCGACCGGGTGGCCGTGATGTACCTGGGCCGGTTCTGCGAGGTCGGGCCCGGCGAGTCGGTCTACCGCAAGCCGCTGCACCCGTACACGAGGGCGCTGCTCGACTCCATCCCCTCCACCGAGCCGGGCGCGGCACGGGCCGCCGCGACGCTTACGGGCGAGCCGCCGTCGCCGATCAACCCGCCGTCCGGCTGCCGGTTCCGCACCCGGTGCCCGCGGGCGCAGGAGATGTGCGCCGAGCAGGTGCCGATGCCCCGGGAGCTGGCCCCCGGTCACCTGGTGGCCTGCCACTTCCCGCTCAGCGAGCCTGCCCCGGCCGCGACGGCCACGGCCGCCGCCCGGAATACGGAGCCCGCTACCCAGTCGACGAAGGTGGTTAGTTCATGAGGCTACGGATCCTGCTCGAACCGCACCACGGTGCGACCTACGCGCAGATCCTCGCGCTTGCCAAGGCGGCGGACGAGGGCGGCTTCGACGCCTTCTTCCGCTCCGATCACTACCTGGGCATCGACGCGGACGACACCACCTACCAGCCGACGGACTCCTGGACCACCCTCGCGGGACTGGCCCTGCAGACGGAGCGGGTCAGGCTCGGCACGCTGGTGAACGCGAGCACCTTCCGGCTGCCCGGTCAGCTGGCGGTCGAGGTGGCCACGGTCGACCAGATGAGCGGCGGCCGGGCCGAGCTCGGCATCGGCGCGGCCTGGTACGAGCGGGAGCACCAGTATTTCGGCATCCCGTTCCCGCCCCTGGGCGAGCGGTTCGACAAGCTCGAGGAGCAGCTCGCGATCCTGTCCGGCATCTGGGACACCAGGCCGGGGGAGCGGTTCAGCTTCGAGGGCAAGCACTACCAGGTGCGGGACTGCGCGTCGATCCCGCGGTGGTCGTCACGGCCGAAGATCATCATCGGCGGGGCCGGCGCCAAGCGGACACCGACGCTCGCGGCGAGGTACGCCGACGAGTTCAACGGCGCCCTCGGCCTCGACCTGCGCGAGCGGTACGCGAACTTCCGGCGCATCTGCGAGGACGTCGTCGGCCGTGACCCCAGCGAGGTCCGGATGTCCGCCACCCTCCCGGTCGCGATCGGCCGGGACGCCGCTGACCTGGAAAGACGGAAGGAGTCGCTGGGCGCGCCCGGCGCGCGGCTGCTCGCCGCCGGGGTCACCGGCTACGCGGGCGACGTCATCCGGATTATCGAGGACCTCGCCAGCCAGGGTGCGGACACGGTCTACTTCCACGTCTACGGGCCGTCCGATGTCGCGCACATCGAACTGCTCGGCGAGCAGGTGGTCAGCCGTTTCTGAGGCCAATTATCCCTCCGGTACCCGGTTATACACGGTTTGACCTGCGGGTTTGGAACGGGCAGGACGACACGTCCTGCCCGTTACCGTTGTGCGGGCGCACAACGGCGCTTCCGGCAAGCTTGTGCGGCAGGCAGATGCCGGCGCGCAATGCCTGAGGCAGCATGGGGAACGTGAACCAAACCCAGGCCCGCCCGCACCCCTTGTGGGAAGGCACCAAATTCGGCTGCGAATTTGGTGCGCTAAAGCCATGCGCGGGGGTCCTGGAATTCGCTCGCGGGCAAATTCGGCCAAGCCTGATAATTCGCGGGGCCGGCCATGGAGATTGACATCAAGGCGGTCCGCAGGCTGCGTGAATCGGCAGCGGTCCGAGCGGCGCTCGGGCCGCTCGTCGAGGCGCTTTGCGGGTCCGACGCCGACCTCGCCAGAATGCGCGTGGTCTGCGACTGGATTCAGTACCGCGCCAATTTCCGGGACATCGCGATGGTCCGCCCGGTGCTCGCCGCCGGCGGGGCGGGACCGGCGGGGACAACCCCGGTCGACGGGCACGAGCTCGCCATCGACCTGCGCCGCTGCGCGCAGCCCGAGACGGACGTGGCCGCCGAGGTGAGCGCCGCGCTCGCCGACGAAACGCTGGCCGGCGGCCCCGCTATCGGCGGCATCGGGGGCGCGGCCCCCGACCGCGTCTGGCTTGAGCAGTGGGTTCCCGGCTCGGCCTCGTGCGCGTGGCGGTTCAACGCGCTGTACTGGCAGGCCCTCGCCGCCTGGGAGAAGGTGACCGGCAAGGAGTACGAGCAGGCGCTGCCGGGCGGCGAGTCCGACGCGCTGAACGCTGACGCCGCCCGCGACACCATCCTCGACTTGTTCAAGATCTGGGACGAGCTCTCCTCCCGGCGGGCCCTGCCCGAGCAGCTGTACGTGCTCGAACTCGGCGTCGGCAACGGCGGTCAGGCGCGGACCTGGCTCGATGAGTTCACCGAGCTGGACCGGCGGCACGGGCGCGATTACTACCGGCGGCTGCACTACCTGATGGGCGACTACTCGGCGCACGTGCTTGACCGGGCCAGGCAGGCGGTCGCCCACCACGGCGACCACGTGTCCGGACTCGTCCTTGAGGCGACCCGGCTCCAGGGCAGCGTCGGCTTCCTGGCCGGCAAAGCGTTCCTCGTTTACATGTCAAACGTCTACGACAACCTGCCGTCCGACGAGGTGGCGGCCATCGGCGGCCGGATCTACCTGGTGCAGGTCCGGTCGTTCCTGCACGGCCAGGCGGCCGACGAGATCGCGGCCCGGTTCGGTTTGCGCCGGGCCGAGCTCGCACAGCTCGCCGAGCGGCTGGTGCGGATCGGGCCCGAGCTGCTCGCCGAGTCACTGCCCGACCAGTTCGGCGACACCGGCCAGGCCGTGCTGTTCTGGCAGGCGGTCTGGGCGGCGCTGCGTCAGGCCGAACGGTACGTGCCGCTCGAAGGCCTGGACACCTACCAGATCACCCCGGCGGTGGGCGGGGAGATGCTTCGCCCGCTGCTGTCGGCCGAGGGCGACATCAGGATGCACGTGTCCAACGGCGCCCTCTCCTCCTTCGCCGACGCGCTGCCGCTGCTGCACCCGTTCGGCCAAATGGTCTGCCACGACCTGTTCACCATCGCCCCGCGGGAGTACCGGGCCGGGTTCTTCGGCCCGGGCAAGTACGACGGCTCCGTCGTCAACTGGGTCAACGGGCCGCTGCTGCAGCTGTTCGCCAACCGCCGGGGCTTCGACGTGCGGTTCTCGGCGTTCAAGCAGCGCCCGGGCTCGCACGTCAAGACCATGAGCGTCCAGGTCAGGGATTAGTAAGGCGATTATGAGCAACGGTCCCGTGGTCCCCGTTCCGCTCCCGACGACAGTGGTCGGGTCATACAGCGTTCCCGAGTGGCTTGAGCGTCTCAAGACGGAGTTCTACCAGCGCCGGATCAGCGCGGCGCACCTGGCGGAGATCCACGACGTGCCGATCAAGGCCGCCATCAAGGACCAGGAACGAGCCGGGATCGACATCGTCTCCGACGGCGAGCTGCGGCGGGACAACGACATCGACTACTTCCTCGCCCGCATCCCCGGCGTGCAGATCGCGCAGCGGGCCAAGGCGGACTACTACGACTACTACGACGCCGCCGTCGAGGCGCCGCTGCCGGAAGACGACAAGGCGTCGCTCGGCCTCGCCGCCGACTACGAGTTCACCCGCGCGCTGACCGACCGGCCGGTGAAGTTCTCGTTCACCGGGCCGTTCTCGCTGTCGAGGCGGATCGCGGACGCGGGCGGGGCCTACGGGGACCCGGCCGAACTGGTTCGCGCCCTGGCCAGGCGGCTCAACCTGGAGGCGCACGCGCTGGCCGGCGCCGGGGCGGCCTTCCTGCAGATCGACGAGCCGTTCCTGGCCGGCTACCCGGAACAGGCCGCGCTCGCCGTCGAAGCCGTCAACATCGTGACCGACGGCGTGCCGGTGACCTGGGCCCTGCACGTCTGCTACGGCAACAGGTACGCGCGGCCGTCCTGGGAGGGGCATTACGACTTCCTGTTCCCCGCCGTGCTGGCGGCCCGGGTCGACCAGCTGGTGCTCGAATTCGCCCGCAAGGGCCTCGAGGACCTCCAGCTGATCAGGGAATACGCCTGGCCGTCCGCGCTCGGCCTCGGCGTGATCGACGTGAAGTCGCCCGTCGTCGAGTCCCCGGACCTAGTGGCGGCCAGGATCAGGCGGGCGCTGGAGTACGTCGACCCCGGCCGGCTCATGGTCAACCCCGACTGCGGGCTGCGTCACCTCGCGCCCGATGTGGCGCGGAGCAAACTGCACGCTATGGTAGCTGGCGCGGCGATTGTCCGAAGCGAGCTAGGCCTGCCCGGCTCGGCCGGGACCCAGCCAGGCAGGAAAACTGAAACCCTTCTCCCGGCCCGGGAGACTACGACTCCCAGTTAACAGGAGACAAGACATGTCGGAAAGCGGATTCCTCTTCACTTCCGAGTCGGTGACGGAGGGCCACCCGGACAAGATCGCCGACCAGATCTCGGACGCCGTCGTTGACGCCGCGCTGAGCGGCGACCCCTACTCCCGGGTTGCCTGCGAGACGCTGCTCACCACCGGCCTCATCGTGGTCGCGGGCGAGATCACCACGTCATCGGCGATCGACTACGCGAAGATCGCCCGCGAGGTTGTCAACGGCATTGGTTACGACAACGGCGAGTACTACTTCGACGGTGACGCGGTCGGCGTGATCGTCGCCATGGACCGCCAGTCGCCCGACATCGCCCAGGGCGTGGACACGGCCCACGAGGGCCGGATCGGCGGCTCGGAGGACCCGCTGGACCGGATCGGGGCGGGCGACCAGGGGATGATGTTCGGCTACGCGACGAACGAGACCCCCGAGTTCATGCCCACGCCGATCATCCTGGCGCACAAGCTGTCCAAGAAGCTGTCGGACGTCCGGCACTCCGGCCTGCTGCCCTACCTGCGCCCGGACGGCAAGACCCAGGTGACCGTCCGCTACGACGACGCCGGCCGTCCGGTCGAGATCGAGAAGGTGCTGATCTCCACTCAGCACCAGGACGGCGTCGAGTCCAAGCTCCCCGAGGCCCTGTGGGAGGAGGTCGTGACCCAGGTGCTCCCGGCCGACCTCTACGACCCGGACCGGCTCAAGGAGGAGTTCTACGTCAACCCGACCGGCCGGTTCGTCATCGGCGGCCCCGTCGGCGACACGGGTCTCACCGGCCGCAAGATCATCGTCGACACCTACGGCGGCTTCGCCCGGCACGGCGGCGGCGCGTTCTCCGGCAAGGACCCGTCGAAGGTGGACCGCTCGGCCGCCTACGCCGCCCGGTACGTGGCCAAGAACATCGTCGCGGCCGGCCTCGCCGACCGCGCCGAGGTCCAGGTCGCCTACGCGATCGGCGTCGCCCGCCCGCTGTCCCTGCTGGTCGAGACGTTCGGCACGGAGAAGATCTCCCGGAAGTCGATCGTCGAACTGGTCCAGGAGAACTTCGACCTGCGCCCCGGCGCGATCCTGCGCGACCTGGACCTGCGCCGCCCGATCTACCAGCCGACCGCGGCCTACGGCCACTTCGGCCGCACCGGCGAGAACTTCACCTGGGAGCGCACCGACAAGGCCGACCAGCTCCGCACCCAGGCCGGCCTCGGCTAAGCCCGCACACCGCACAAGCAAGCCCGCACAACCCCACGGGCAAGCCCGCACATCCACAGGTCAGCCCGCACATCCACAGGTCAGCTCGCACACCCCAAAGGTCAGCCCGCACACCCCGCAGGTCAGCTCGCACACCCCACAGGTCAGCCCGCACACCCCGCGGACAAGCCGGGACAGCCCACGGCTCAGCCCCCACACCTCACGGCTCAGCCCCCACACCTCACGGCTCAGCCCGCACATCCCTTCGACGTGCCCGGCAGGCGATGCGCCTGCCGGGCACGCGCGTTTCCGCGCGCTCCCAGCGCTTGGGCGTCACTTAGGGCGGCAACGTTGCGCGAGAACCGGGATATAAGGGACACTCAGGGTAACTTCCGCGCCCTAAGTAGCCGCCCCCTGCAGGCCAGACCAATAACAGCAAGAAGCGCTGTGCGCCAGCATGCCCGCACGGCCAGCCGTGCGTGATAACAGCAAGAAGTCTGTTTGCCGCAATTCAGCATATTTACGCAATTTCGTACTTGTGGCTTGTGTTGCTAAAGTGACCAACGGGGAGGTAAATGTTTGTGGTCGGCCGCAGAATCACCGCGCCGAGTTTGGTTGTAGGTGCGATTGTTCGCTGTCAGGCGGCGTGCGATCGTCACCGTAAGTTGGCCGGCGCTGAGTCACACAGGCAACGCGAGTCATGCGGGGACATACGCGGTGCAAGCGCTCGTGCCACGGTGAGGAGGTGCCGGCCGGGGCGCGAACCGTGATGAAACCGTTCTCAACCGGGTGTCCAAGTTGACTCTCCGGCTGATCATAATTCAGAGGAAAAACAAATACTCGATGGCTGCTGGGAATTAAGCCACATCACAAAGCAGTGCAAAGGGGCGCCGTTTACCTATGGATGTCTGTATCCGTGCATACGGGCGAAGGGCGGCTTCTTCCGCTGGCTCCCGGGACGAGCATGTCGGCTGAGAAGCGAAGCACGCCTCGTTCCGAAGAAAATCTTTGCTATTAGCCACGAGAAAGCAGAACAGATGAATAGATCCGTCCACTGGCGGACGCGGGCGGGGGTGGCCGTCCTGGGGGCGGTCGCGCTCGGCGTCGTCGCCGGATGCAGCTCTTCTTCGTCATCATCAAGCTCCACGACCACCACCACGCCGACGACCGCCTCCAGCTCCCCGGCGGCCCCCGCCTCGACGACCCCGAGCGCGACGAGCACCGCGGTCACCACCTCAAGCTGCGGCACCAAGCCCGGCGTGGCTGCCACCGGAACCCCGATCAACCTCGGCAGCATCGTGACCGACCAGTCGGGCACCTCGTTCACCGACATCTCGAACATGGTTCAGGCGTACTTCACCTGCGTGAACGACAACGGTGGCATCAACGGCCACCCGATCAAGTACTACATCGAGACCGAGCAGTCCAGCGCCACGCAGATCGCGTCCGAGGCCTCCCAGCTCGTGCAGACCGACCACGTGGTCGGCATCGTCGGTAACACCTCGATCATCGAGTGCTCCGTCGACAGCACCTACTGGCAGAAGCTCGGCTTCTACATCATCGACTCCGGCATCGCGCCCGAGTGCTACTCCACGCCGAACAGCGCGGCGGTCAACATGGGACCGCGCTACAGTTCGGACGGCGCGGTGCAGTACGCGCTGACCCAGCACCCGAGCAAGATCGTCTTCGACCAGTCGAACGTGCCGGGCACCACGTACATCGCGGCCGGGCCGAACGCCCTGGCGAAGGCCGCGGGCGTGCCGATCGTCGACGACACCACGAACGTGCCGATCTCGGACGCGGACTCGGTGGCGCTGCAGCTCGTCGACTCGGCCGGCAAGAACGGCGCGGTGGTGCTCAACTTCACCCCGCCGGACGCGCTGGTCATCCTGCAGGCCGCACAGAAGCTCAACATCGAGGACAACGTCAAGTTCTGGGGCTGCTCGACGCCCTGCAACACCGACTTCCTCGCCACGTCGCTCGGCTCGAAGTGGAACGGCAGGTTCTTCGTTAACTCCGAGCTGGCCGACCCCGACTCGTCCACCACGCCGACGATGAACCTGTACAAGGCGATCCTCGCCCAGTACGGCAAGGCCGTCTCCGGCGGCATAGGCTCGTTCAGCGAGTTCGGCTTCGTCGAGGCGCGGCTGGCCGTCCAGGCGCTCCAGAGCATCACGGGCGCCTACACGGTGGCCAGCGTCAACGCCGCGTTCAAGGGGCTGAAGAACGTGAACACCGGCATGATGTGCCAGGCTTGGACGTACGGCAGCTCCAGCACGCACATCCCGAACAACGAGGACTACACGGTCACGCCGGACAACGGCAAGATGGTGTACGCACCCAACGGCGGGTGCACGCTGATCTCGGCGGTCGACCCGCAGATCGCGCAGTACCGCGCGGAGGCGGGCACCGCTCCGCTCGACCCGACGGCCTCCTGATCCCAGGTAAACCCGCGGCCCGCGTGCGCCTGACGGCGCACGCGGGCCCCAGCCACCGGTAGAAACTCACAAAAACTAAAGGCAAGGCAAACGGTAACGGCTCATGCCACCTTGGTCTGAATTCGAGCAGTTCATCGTCTCCGGTCTCGCCCTGGGCGGGGTGTATGCCCTGTCCGGGGTGGGGCTGGTCGTGCTTTACCGCGCCACGGGGGTGCTGTATCTCGCCTTCGGCGCGGTCGGGGCGATGGGCGCGCTCCTCGCATGGCAAGTACAGCAGGACGGCTGGCCCGGCTGGGCGTCCTGGATCCTCTGCATCCTGTTCGGTGCCCTGGTCACGCTGCTGTACGGCGTTATATTCGGCCCGGCGCTCGCCGGGCGTCCCCCGGTGGTCCGCGCGGTGGCCACGCTCGGCCTGCTCCTCATCCTGCTCGGCGCGATGGAAGTGATCTGGACGGTGAGCGGCGGCGCGGTGCGGTCGCTGAGCCTGCCCACCGACAACGGCGGGTTTTCCCTCGGGAACATCCAGGTGGACTGGACGCAGGTCATCTCGCTCGCCCTTGGCCTGGTGATCACCGTCGGCACCGGCGCGTTCCTCCGCTTCACCAAGCTCGGCACCGCGATGCGGGCGATGGCCAACGACCGGGAGATCACCGCGACGCTCGGCGTCCCGGTGCGCCGGGTCGAGGCCGCCGCATGGTTCGGCTGCGGCGTCCTGGCGGGCGCCGCCGGGCTGCTGCTCGCCGACCAGGTGCAGCTCGACGCGGCCACGCTCACCTTCCTGGTGATCTCGTCGCTGGCCGCGGCGCTGATCGGGCGGCTGCAGTCGATCACGGTCACGTTCGTCGCGGCGCTCGTCGTCGGCCTGGTGCACGACCTGCTGACGCCGATCAACGCGCTCACCAACTACCGCGACATGACACCGTTCGTGCTCGCCGCGATCGCGCTGCTCGTGCTATCGCGCGGGCGGCAGGTCATGACGCAATCCCGAGAGGAGGGCTGATCTCGTGCTCGAGACAACGCCGGGCGCCGCGCCGGACACCGCGCTGACGTCGCGTCGGCTGCTGCTCCGCCCGGAACAGCCCGCCCAGTTGTCGGTCGCCGTCGTTCTCGTGGCGTTCGTGCTGTTCGCGCTGCCGTTCCTGATGAACGGCTACTACACCGGCTACATGACGCTGGTGGCCATCTACGCGGTAGTCGCCCTCGGCCTCGGGCTGCTGGTCGGCCGGGTCGGCCTGTACTCGCTGGGCCAGGGCGCTGTGGTCCAGGTCGGCGCGTGGACCGGGGCCCGGCTGCTGTTCGCGACGTCGCAGCCCTTCCCGATCGTGCTGATCGAGGCCGGCCTGGTGACGATGGCGATCGGCATTCTCATCGGGCTGCCCGCGCTGCGCATGCGCGGCCTGTACCTGGCGCTGATCACGCTGATGTTCGCGGGCGCGATCACCGTCATCCTGGCGACGGTAAACTTCCCGAACGGCGGCGGCGGCTTCACCGGCTACAACGGGAACTTCTCGCATATCCCGCCGATCAGGCGGCCGTCGATCGCGGGCAGCGACCCCGCGTACTTCCGGTACGCCGTGGTGGTGGCGATCGTCATGTTCATTCTGGTCTACGCGCACTTGATCACCAGGCCGGGACGGGCCTGGGCGGCGATCAGGCAGAGCGAGCCCGCGGCGCTGGCAGCCGGCATCAACATCTGGTTCTACAAGCTCTGGGCGTTCGCGCTGGCCTCGTTCATCACCGGGGTGGCCGGGGCGGTGCTGGCCGGGCAGGCGCGGTACCTGTACTCGATCAACTTCACCACCCAGGACTCGATCATTCTGCTCGCGGTGGTGCTGATGGGCGGCGCCTACAGCCTGTGGGGCGCGGTCGTCGCCGCGTTGCTACAGCAGCTGCTGCCCGCCTGGCTGCAGAGCCTCGGCGTGTCCTACGCGTGGCTGACGATCGTGTTCGGCGTCGGCGTCCTCCAGGTACTTACCACCGCGCCGCGCGGCCTGGCCGACCAGTTCCCCAAGGACATGCGGAAACTGGGCGGGCTGCTGTGGCGGCTAGCGCGCCGCGGCGCGGGCGCCGGCCGTGGTCCTGGCTCCGCCCCGGCGGCGCCGGCATCGTCAGCTCGCTCCGGAGGTGCGGCGTGATCGAAGTGACGGACATGACCGTCCGGTACGGGGGCGTCACGTCACTTGACGCCCTGACCGTGACGTTCGACAAGGGGATCTGCGGGCTGATCGGGCCGAACGGCGCGGGCAAGACCACGTTCTTCAACGTGCTGTCCGGCTTCGTCCGCCCGACGACCGGCTCGGTCCGGGCATACGGTGACGACCTGCTGCGGCTGACCCACTACCGCCGGGCTCGCTGGGGGGTGCGGCGCACCTTCCAGACCGAGCAGGCGATCTCCGAGCTGACCGTCTACGACAACGTGGCGATGGTCAGCTCATCGCTGCGCGGCGCGGCACGCCGCGCTGACGTGCTCGGCGCCATCGAGTTCGTCGGGGCGGGCATCACCCCGTACGCCAAGGTCGGGTCGCTGACCGCCGGGCAGCGCCGCCTGGTCGAGGTGGCCCGCGCGGCAGCGGCCAAGCCGCGGCTGATCCTGCTCGACGAGCCGGCCGCCGGCCTGCCCGACGAGGAGACCGTGCACCTCACCTCGGTCATCCGCGCAATCCCCGGCCACACCGGCGCGCTGACTATCCTCGTTGACCACGACATGTCACTGGTCTCCGCGGTCTGCGAGACCACCACCGTGCTCGACTTCGGCAAGATGATCGCCTCCGGACCGACCGCCGCAGTGCTGCGGGATCCGCAAGTGATGAGCGCCTACCTCGGAACGGCGGAGGTGTAAAGCGGCGATGAGCACGCTTGAACTATCTGGCATCACCGTCGCGCGGGGCGGCCGGGCGGTCGTCAAGGACGTGACCATAGCGGTGCCGGCCGGGCAAGTAACGGCGCTGCTCGGCCCCAACGGCGCGGGCAAGTCCTCCCTGGTGCTCGCCGTCGGCGGAATACTGCGTCCGCGGCCGGGGTCGGTCTCGCTCGACGGGACCGAACTGGCCGGGCGGCGGCCTGAGAAGATCCGCGCCGCCGGCGTGGCGATCGTCCCCGAAGGCCGTCGGCTGCTGCCGGACCTGACGACGGACGACAACATCAAGGTGGCCTGCTACGCGCTGTCCAAGACCGCTGCCGCCGAGGGGCGCGCCCGCGCGCTCGAGCTGTTCCCCCGGCTGCGGGACCGGCTGAACGTGTCGGCCCGGTTGCTGTCCGGTGGCGAGCAGCAGATGGTGGTGCTCGCCCAGGCTCTGGTGTCCCAGCCGAAGTACCTGCTGATCGACGAGCTGTCCCTGGGCCTGGCCCCGGTGGTGGTCAGCCAGCTCATCCCCGTCCTGCGCACCGTGGCGGAGTCCGGCGTCGGCGTCCTGCTCATCGAGCAGTTCGCCACCGTCGCCCTGTCCCTGGCCACGGACGCGTACGTGATGGAAGGCGGCGTCATCCGGTACTCGGGCAACGCCGCCGAACTGCGCGAACGGCCTGACCTGCTGCATTCCGCATACCTGCTGCGCGGCGCCACCGGAATAGAGGGCAACCCGGAGGGGGCCAAGGGAGGAAAATAGACTGGATCGAGGACATCCGCCAGCCGCGACATTGGGAGTGGCATGAGCAGGGCCGTGATCCAGGAATCGTTCGGCGGACCTGAGGTGCTGGAGGTCCGCGAGGTCGCCGAGCCGCACGCCGGTCCGGGGGAGGTCCGCGTCCGCGTGTCGGCGGCGGGCCTGAATCCCGTCGACTGGATCCTGGCCGGGTCCGCAGAAGCCGCCGGCCGGTTCGGCATCACCCTGCCGGCCGGCTTCGGCAACGACTTCGCCGGCGCGGTCGACGAGGTCGGTGACGGAGTGGACGGGTTCGCCGTCGGCGACCGCGTCTACGGCGGAGCGCGCGGTCGCGCGGTCGCGGACTACGCGGTCGTGCGACCCGGCGCGGACAACCTGCTGCACACGCCGGACGGCGTCGATGACGTCGCGGCGAGCACCCTGCAGATCGCAGGCCGCACTGCCGACGCGGTGATCAGCGTGACCGGCGTGCACGCGGGCGACACGTTCCTGGTCGGCGGGGCCGCGGGTGGCGTGGGGGTGTTCGTGGTCCAGCTGGCGAAGCTGGCGGGCGCCCGCGTCATCGGCACGGCCTCGCCCGCCTCCTTCGACTTCCTGCGCGATCTGGGCGCCGACCCGGTGACCTACGGCAACGGCCTCACCGGCCGGGTCACCGAACTCGCGCCCGAGGGCGTCAGCGCCGCGGCGGACTTGTTCGGCACCGAGACGGCGCTGGCGGCCATCGACCTCGGCGTCGAACCCGCGCGCATCGCGACGATCGCGGGCAGTCCGCCGGACGGCGCCCGCGCAACCGGCGGCAGGGACGCCACCCCGGGAGCGCTCGACCGCATCGCGTCGGCGATCGCGGCAGGGGAGCTGACCGTGCCGATCGAGGCGACCTTCCCGATCGAGCGGACCCGCGACGCGGTCGAGCTCCAGCGCGCCCGCCACGCCCACGGCAAGGTGGTCATCACCCTGGTCTAGGGCTCCCGCGCCGGCCGGGTCCTCGTCGTTGACCTCGAAAACGGCGCCGTGCCGCACGGCGGCGGCGAGTCCTTCCGGGGTGTCGTCCTTCGCGAGCCCTAGTCTGACCATGGTTAATTGCCCCTTCACGTGCTTGTGCGCGCCCGTGGCGATCTCGACCCGGCGGGCTGGAGACCGGCGGGCGGCCCCTCGCCGTCACCTGTAAACGCGCCGCCATCCCCCTGGCCGGGCCCACCTCCGCTGCTCGGCGGCCATCATTGTGGGTCAAGTGTCAAAAGCGGCGATATGCGCCGCAGATGACCCACAGTCACGGGAAACCCCGCGCCGACCGCCGGGAAAACACAACAAACCGGGATGAAGCGGTCCCGTCCGGCCGGTGCCGTGTGGCTATTCGCCCGGATGACCCACAATCGGACGCCACCCGGGCAGCCGAAGGCACTGGGAGCCGTCGCCACGGAACGCAAACGCTGGCGATTCAAAGTCTGTAGGGCGGCATCGCCGGCCCAACTACGCACCTAGAAGACCGCCGGGGAGGGTCAGCTAAGGTCGGGTACTCTCGGGTCCATGGAACTCCACGTCGGATGCGCGATGTGGAGTTACGCGCCCTGGCAGGGCCGGTTCCTGCCTCGGTCGCTGACGCCGGCGGACCGGCTCAGCGCCTACGCGACCTGGTGCAACGCCGTCGAGGGCAACACGACGTTCTACGCGACGCCCAACCTCGACACGGTGAAATCGTGGGCCGGGCAGACCACCGCTGACTTCCGGTTCCTGCTCAAACTGCCCAAGCCCATCACACACGAGCGCCGCCTCGTCGATGTCGCCGACCCGCTCCGGACCTTCCTGGCCGCGATCGAACCTCTCGGCGAGCGTGCGCACGCCCTCTGGATTCAGCTGCCACCGTCCTTCAGCCCCGCCGATCTCGGCGCTCTCACCGGTTTCCTGCGCCG
>Ga0210395_10002175_pt1 | contig 15272 bp, 16 predicted proteins | sample IncBWH4OmetaG_FD_150861 | JGI IMG/M metagenome (GOLD analysis project Ga0210395, IMG submission 150861) | Forest soil microbial communities from Barre Woods Harvard Forest LTER site, Petersham, Massachusetts, United States - Inc-BW-H-4-O ... | reverse complement strand
TGCCCGGCGCGGGCGCGTACTTTCGTTCCGTCGATCGCCAGCTCTTCCAGGCTGATCAGACCTTCAGCGATCAACGCTGTCAGGCTCTGCGTCAGCGCCCCGCTGTCGCGCCGGAACGCCGAGAGCATGTCGTGATTGGCCGGAACCCCGCCGGCGAGTCAGCGATATGCGGCGTGGTATTCGCACAGCCGTTCGATGGCGCGCGCCGAGCCGACGCCGTCCAGCGTGGCATACAGCCACAGTGCCAGCAGCACCGCAGGTTCTGCCGCAGGGCGTCCCGGCAGATCGTCACGGGCTTCGATGCGAGCGTAAAACGCGGTAAGATCCAGCGTCTCGACAAACGCCCAGACCAGACGAGTACGATGCTCCGGCGGCAGCTGGCTATCCAGATCGATCGTGTCCCACCGCAACTGCTCGCGGTCTGGCAGCAGCAGGCGAAGGCCCTGGCTCATCGCGAATCCTCCCGGCGTCTGGCGGAGGGAATCCGAAAATTGGCTGCAGGGGCATCGGGAAACTGCGGAGATGGAACAAAATACACCGGGTGCCGGGGATTGGATTACGGCCTGGAAGGCCAGCCACCAACGCCTTCCCTTGTGATCCGAACCCGCAAGCTCAGTGGCATCGAGCCGCTCGGCTATCTCACCGATGTCCTGCAACGGATCGTCTCCGGTCGTACAAAAACACGAACTGCACGCACTGTTGCCGTGGAACTGGCGTCCGCTATTCGCCTGCGCTGTGATCACCGCTACGACAGCTCATCCTGCCGCCTCGTCGGTGTGCCACAGGTCGACGCAGTGGTAGCGCCACGCCGGTTACGGGCGGCAAATGACGGATCGGCGAAGCATCCGATTATCATGCCAATCTTCTCGCGACCGCCCATCGCGCCCACCAACTAGGATTTCCGTGACAACAGCCGGGTCGGCCTGTCGGGGACGTGGTCGCCGCGTCGTTGTTATTCGCCGTTTTCATCCGATGACCCGAGCGAGTCATGTGCGAGCGGTCCCGCCTGGGGCGCCAAGATCTCGAACGTCGTGTCCTGATGCGGTGGCGACGCCGACCTCACACTCTCGACCCCAGCAATGATTGCCAGGAGGAGTGCCGCACTCGCCATGAAATAGAACACGCCATCGATATCGAAACGCGCCATGAGGGTGGCGCCAATCAGCGGACCGAGCACCGAGCCGAGCCCGCTGACCAGGAGTTGCCCGCTTACTGCCACCACCCGATCTCCCGGCAAGCGGTCGTGCGCGTCGGTGACGCAGACAGGGTACAGTGCTGACATGAACCCCCCTAGCAGGATCGCGGCGGGTATGATCGCCAGCAGGGCGTGCGGTAGCTTGACCAAGGCGATGGCAGAGCTTGCAAAGCCAAGACCGAGCAAGGCCAGCACCATGCGCCGATCGAAATGGTCGGAAAGGCGGCCGACCGGTATTTGAAACACAAGGCCGCCAAGTACGGTCATCAGCATAAACAGTGCGATGGTCTCTCGCTCGATGCCCTCGCCTTGCATCCATGCCGGAACAAGCGCGTAGAATGCGCCGGTGACGAGCCCGCTAAGGACACACCCCGTGACGGCGACCGGTGCGGCTCGCACTAGCAATCCATAGGACAGTTTTGCCGCGGCGCTCACCCGGGGTGGCTCGGCTCGAGCCGAGCTTACCACCACCAGTGCTGCGGCGAACAATGCGACAATCGCATTGAATGGCGCCGCCGCTCCGACATCCACGACGGCGATCAGTAGCTGACCCGCCGCGAGGGCCAGGAACGTGCCGACCATGTAAATCGAAAAGACCCGCCCACGTTCCGATGGCAGTGCCTTGGCGTTCAGCCAACTCTCGGTCGTGACAAAAATCCCGGCGCAGCCGAACCCAATGATTGCGCGCAGGCCCACCCAAGGCAGCGGTCCGACCAGTAACGGCATCACAGCGGTCGCGGCGGCGACCAAGCCGGCAAATGCTGCGTAAGCACGGATATGTCCGATCCGCTCGATGATCCGGCCGCAGCGCAGCGCGCCCAGGGTGAAGCCGGCGAAATAGCTGCTCAGCACCAAGCCAGCCATCGTCGCACTGAAATTTTCAAACGCTACCCGCAAGGAGAGAAAGGTGCCGAAGAAGCCATTGGCAAGTTGAATGGCGCTCGTTGCGACGATGAGTGTTCCGATCTGGGCGCGCATGGACCCGCTTGATGGCATCAACCTTTCTCCCCCTTTGCGTTTGTACCGGTCGACGGCGTTGGGCGGTTCAGCGCCCTGCGGGACCGCCAGGCGTCTGAGGTTGGACCATCATCGGTCCAGCGCTTGGCACCGAGTTGCCAAGACTGAACATGCACTGGACAAAGGCATTATCGTACTGCGCCTGGATTGAGTTCTGGACGTTCGAAGTTCCCGCAGCCCCCAAACCGGCGCCGCCAAGTGCACCAGCAGCCGCACCGATTGCTGCACCTCGGCCTCCGCCGATCGCCGCGCCCAATCCCGCACCGAGCCCTGTCGTGATCGCCGCGGTTCCGAGCCCGCGCAAATTGGCGCCCTGTGCTTGATCTCTCACTGCCTGGTCCGCGAATTGTCGGCAGATTGCCTGATCATTCTGGAAGGCAGGGAATGATTTGCCAGGACCCGGAAGAACCTGCACGGTCGGTCCCATCGGGGTTTGGGCGCACGCCCCCAGAAGCAACACTGCCGCGATGGCCACATAACCAGGCGCACGCCGTGTCATGGCGGTCCTCCTACTTAGTTCAGAGGGGACCATATTGGTTCATTGGTGACCCGGCGAATAGCTCACTGACGGCGCGTCGTACGATGCAACTGTTCGGTCGACCGCTTCAACTCCGAGACATTGGTGGTGGTCGATCAGCAGCTTCAGCGATTCTCCATCAGGCAATCTCGCTGCGCGGAAGCGGCCACGATCAGCCGCGCCCATTGGACGCACCACTGCGATCGGGCGACAGTTGCATGCACGGTCTGTCGCCATGCGAGCATGATTGATCCGCTTACCCTTCATGATTGAGCGCAACTCTATCGGTGCAATTCGCTGCGGTTGGCACAGACTGCCGCTGAAGCAGCCGCCGTTGAAAGTGCGATAAAGAAGGCTAGCGGGCCTGACCTGCACGTCAGGCTCATTGAAGCTGCGAGGGCGGGGATACCAGCGCATGAGCCTGCGGCCATCTTTTGAAGCCACTTGCCTCAGCTGGCAGGACCAAGCTCAGCCTGGCAGCCCGTCCCGCTTGCTATGGGCCAAAAGGCGTGCCGCCAAGCGCCACGCCTGAACCGCTGGTAATGGCCAGTAGCGACAATTTCATGCCAATCGCCTCGGTCAGGTCCGCTCCGTCGAGCGTCACAGTCCGCAGGTCGAGCCCGGTCAAATTCGCACCACACAGCGAGGCGCCGCTCATGTTGGCGCCCCGGATATCGGCGTGGGACAGGTTGGCCTGCGCGAGCAGGCCCATCGAAAGATCCGCCTGCAACAGGCAGGTGTGATCCAGGCGGGCCGACGTCCAATCAGTGCGGCAGCGATGGCCACCGGCGATGATCAGGGGTTGCGCACGGATTTCCGCAAGCGTCGCATGGCTCAACGTCGCCCTCTCCAACTTTGCGCCGCGCAGATCGGCGTTTGCCAGGTTGGCCTCTCGCGCATCCACCAGAGACAGATCTGCCATCGCGAGCAGGGCGCCCGAAAGGTCGGCCCACCGCAAGATAGCGCCTCGCATGATCGCCGCACCGAGATCGACATTGCGGAGGTTAGCGCCGCTTAGATCGACCCCGCCCAAATCGGCACGCTGGCCGGTGCTGCCGCCACTTTGGGTCCACACCGCATGACCGGACAGAATCTGTGCAAGGCTTGCGTTCAGATCGCCTAGATCCCTGATGCCAGCCGACCGTCGAATGCTGCTATTTGAGAGGTTCGCCTTGTCGACCAGGGCACCGACCAGGTTCGCGCCTTCAAAATTGGTGCTGCATATCAACGCGCCAGTCAGGACGACGCCTTCCATGCTGGCTCCGCCAAGATTGGTGCCGGTAAGATCGGCACCTCGCATATTGCAGCCGCGCAAATCCGCCTTTGCCAAATTCGCTCGAACCAGAATAGCGCGTGTGAGATCTGAATCGCGCAAGTCGGCGTGCATGAGGAGACACCCGGAGAGTCTGGCCCGTTCGAGCTTTGCCTCGACCATCTGCGCATTGTTCATCGTCATGTCGGGCTCGCTCTGGGTATTGCGAATATCTCCCGCACAAGCTGCCATCAGCATGCCCTCGCGCAGGTCGACGCGGGCCCGCGGCGCAGTCCGTGACGACCAGACCTCCTGGTCCTTGGCAGCTGGCCCGACGCAACTTCCCGCACGTGGATGATGAAACAGGCATACTCGCAACGCGGATGCTGCACGAGTCTGGCATCGAGCTGCTCTCTCGGGCTCGGAAACCATGGGACCAGGTGATTTCGCTCGCCATCCTGCGGTTCGCGGCACGACGGTTCCGCGGTGAGACCCTTGGCTGCGATGTTGACGAGAGCGTCGGGCCGGTTGCCGACATCGTGGCTGTGCAACGTTATGCCGAGGCGAGTGGATTTATTCCGCTGCTTGTCGGCTATTGTGGTCCTGGCAAGCCGGTGGACCAGGCGCGCGCTTTGCTGCGCGATGCGAGGACGTTGCGAGACGCCATGACAGCCCCGAACACCAGTACGGCGGTTTGGCAACTCGCGATTGATTTTCACTCGTTCTCGATGGTTGCCCTGAATCACCGCTTCCTGCTGGGTTTGCCGGTGGACGACGCCAACGAAATCGCAGCCGCGGCCCTCAGGCACGCTACGGCTGCGATCGAGACGCCTGGAACTGTGGAGTTGCCTGTAATGCCCGCAGGCAGCGCGCTCTCGCCAGAGCAGGTCAGGCTCCATGCAAGGGCGTATCTCCGCCCAACCGCGACCGAGTAGGCGCCGTAACTACCCCCATCATTGGGGACTGCATCACGCACAGCCGACGAGTGCCTATGGCTGAAAGACTCCGAGACTCGCGAGCGTCGCGGTAGCATGGGGTCCACGGACAGCGCTGCCAATGTGGCGGCTCTCATTGCCGTGGCTTGTAACGGCACTTGCCTCGGTCATAGTTCCCTGGCTGCTGTTCCTGACCGTGATCGGCAGAACGGTATCTGACACGCTGTCGCCCGCTGCGCTCTGGTCGTCGGTCTTGCTGCTCACGCCGTACGGGCTCATGCAGATCGGACACTGAAAGAAAGTGGCGACAATCGACGGTGCGCGGTCCGCAAGCGCGCTAGTCTGAATCGAACCGCTCACCCTTCGTGGTTGAGCGTAATGCTATAGGTGCAATTCGGATGAGGCTGCCACAGGCTGCCGATGAAGCGGGTTCCGTCGAAGGTGCCATAAAGGAACTTGTTGCTCGCCTGCATCTCCAGATACCCGTCAGATTGAATCGTTCCGCGGAACGCCTGGAACCGCACGTTGTTGCCTGTCACCACGAAATTCCGAACAGCAAATTGACGCCTGCACCCGCTGTTCGAAGGGCGGCTCAGTTGCGCGACACCGGAGAACGTACCGCCGGGCGGTGGTACAGGCCTGGTGCCCCGGGGTGAGGCTGTCGGAATACTCGGCAGCGTGCCTGGCGTTCGAATCGTCACCGACGTCGGGGTCATTCCATTGGATGTGACCGTGCAGCCCGAGATGACAATACCAAGGGCAATGACTGCCCCGCGTGTGACACACGAACTGACGCCGTGGTGTAACCATCCCGCCATGTACCGACACCTTGCTGCCGCAGCCTGACAGATTTGCTCCTGGAACTCCATTGAACTTCCTCAGGATGCTTAGCAATTCCAGGCAACGCAAACTTCGGCGCGCTGCCGCTAGCCGGCGTCGGCCATTGGTTCACAAGGCGGCTCGCAATCCCACGCAATCTCCGGCGCGACCTGCCGATAGACATGCTGTTACCGCGCAGACGGTAATCGACAATCTTGCTCGGGTGTGGACACTGCCCTCGGGGTCGTCGCTGCGAAATCCCGAAACCGGCGCGTTCATCGGTGACAGGCGTCGGGACTGCTGTGGCGATGATGTTGCCTTACACCGCCGCGGTGGATGTCGTATGGACGGTGTTCCTCATCATTTGGTATTTGATGGGGGGTCCGTTCGGCGTTTGGCTGCTTGGCAGCGAAGGTGTTCCATCATGGTTCGAGAGGGTTATGTTGACCGGCTTCTACGCCGGCAGGAAACAACAATTGCGCATGTAGGGCAGGCAGCGTGAGCAGCATCACGCTTACCTTCGCCATCGTCGTTGCGATTGTGGTGCTATTCGTCTGGAACCGCATTCCCGTCGTCCTCGTGGCTCTCGGCACAGCACTCGCTTTGTATTTCACCGGAGTCACTAACCTCCAGGAATCGCTCGGAGGACTTGGTGATCCCGCGGTGATTTTCATCGCCTCGCTGTTTGTTGTCAGTACTGGCCTCGATGCCACAGGCGTGACCGCCTGGGCGGGACAAGGACTGATCGCCCGGTCCGGACAAAGCCGTGTCCGGCTGCTCGTTCTCATGATGTCGCTGGTTGCCGTGCTGACCGCATTGATCAGCGTCAACGGAGCGGTCGCCGCACTGCTGCCGGTGATTGTGGTCATGGCAATCCGTCTCGGTCGTGCTCCCTCGCAACTGCTCATGCCGCTGGCCTTCTCAGCGCATTGCGGATCGCTCCTGGCACTCACCGGCACGCCGGTGAACGTGCTCGTGTCGGAAGCAGCAACCGAGGCCGGGCTGCCGCCGTTCGGCTTCTTCTCGTTCGCGGTTGCCGGCATCCCTTTGGTGGCCGGAACCATTCTGATCGTGGTGCTGTTCGGGCAACGGTTACTGCCGGAACGAAGTGGGCGATCCCTGCCATCCGATCTTAGCCGGCACGCCCGCACGCTCGTGGAGCAATATCGGCTGAATGACGGCCTGTTCCAACTCCGCGTGCGTCCGAGTTCCCCATATGTCGGTTCCGCGTCGGGTGGCGTTGACCTGACAGATTACGCGGGGCTCACCTTGGTCGCCATCCAGGCAGTCGAGGGCACGGGTCGAGCACGGCGCCCCGCGCTTGCCGCCGGAGATATCCTGATCGTACGAGGCACCGCGGAAACCGCTGCCGGCCTCGCATCGGACAAGCTGCTGGCATTCCGCGAAGGCGACGCGCCCACCGATATCGCGGGCGCGCTGTTCAATCGTAGCTCTGGTTTGGCAGAGGTGGTGATCCCCCCGCGGTCCGACATGATCGGCCAGTCAGTGTTTCCCGGGATGGTCACGCCTGGCGGCGATCTGGTGATCCTTGCGGTGCAACGGGCAGGCGAGGATCAGGGACCTGACGAGACCGTTCTGGCTTCCGGCGACACGCTGCTGCTGCAGGGAACCTGGGAAGCGCTCGACGAACATCTCGATGATCCCAATGTACTCGTAGTCGACTCGCCCGAATTGGTTCGTCGTCAGGCTGTGCCCATGGGCGCACGGGCCACGACTGCGATTGCGGTGCTGCTCGGCATGGTGCTGCTGCTCGCTACCGGTGCGGTGCCGTCGGCCATCGCCGGTCTGGTCGCTGCCTGCGCGATGGTGCTGTTTCGCGTGGTTACGGTCGAACAGGCCTATCGCGGCATCAACTGGACGACGGTCATCCTGGTCGGCGCCATGATCCCTCTCTCGACCGCCATGACCAATAGCGGTGCGGCGAATCTCATGGCGGAAGGGCTTGTGCATCTTGTCGGCGGCGGAAGCCCCTATGCGCTGCTGGCCGGGCTGTTTGTGCTGACGGCCGTCCTTGGTCAGCTCATCAGCAACACGGCGACCGCACTCATTGTGATCCCGATCGCAACCGCGGCGGCAAGTGAACTCGGCATATCCCCACGTCCCGTGCTGATGAGCGTCGCGGTGGTTTCCGCGGCGGCGCTGCTGACGCCCGTGGCGACACCTGTCAACCTGATGGTGATGAGCCCGGGCGGCTACCGGTTTGGCGACTACTGGAAACTCGGGCTGCCGCTGATGCTGCTCTATTTCGTGGTTGCTGTGTTCGTCGTGCCTTTGTTCTGGCGGTTTTGACACCGACGGTACAGACGGTCGACAGGAGCGAACATTGCTTCAAATGCCCCGCGCGAGTTCGCGGAGAAGGAGCGCATGTGACCAAGGCCGGGAGCGATTCATCGCTGCCGATCATCACGGCCGGTCGGCCATATTCCCGCCGCATCGCGGCGCGGGATGCCCCGCCGGCATTACGCCGTCCCCGCTAACCTGGTTCTCCCGCCAGTCGGCGTAGTTGCGTCCGTCTCCGTCGGAAGACGCGCGGCCGCTGATTTGCGTCAGTTAGTCATACAGACCGATTGACATCATCTATACTAACTACTACATCCATCCATTTCCCGCATCACGGGCGCCACATCATGCAATCCACACCTTCCAACCCCTCCGGCTCCAACTACCGCGAAACCTTCGCCTACCTCTGCTCCATGCTCCCGAAGTCCCCCGACGACACGCCCGATGTCCGTGCCGTCCGCAACATGGGCGCGATGGACGCCGTCGCGGCACTCAATCCCTGCGACGCCTTCGAGGCCCGCCTCGCCGCGCGGATCGTCGCCATGGACGCGCACGCCGCTGACGCCCTTCGCAGTGCCAGCCTCGCCGTCAACGACCCCGCCGCAATGCACCGTTGCCGTGCCCAGGCCGCGTCAATGTCGCGCCAGTCGGATGCGGCGCTGCGCACGTTGCTGCGCATGCAGGCCATGCGTGAGAAGCAAATGGCGGAAATACATCCCGCCGCCATGGAGCGCGCCGGCTACTGGTTCCATGAAATTCCGGTCCCGGCACCCGCACCGGAACCCGCGCCCCCTGCCGACGCCGCCCCGTTCGACCAGCTCACCGAGGCCGAGCGCTACGCCGTGATGTACCCGGACCGTGCCGCGCGCATCCGTGCGGCGGGCGGGCTGCCGCCGACGCCGGACTACGGGCCACCCGAGCCCGAACTGGTCCACGACATCGTCCACGGCTCCAGCCCCATCCTGCGGGCTCTCGACCAGCCCGCCGCGGCGCGACCCCGCGTCAACCCCTCTGTATATTCACCGTCACCCGCGATCGTCTCACCCGATGCAGCAATGTCTCATGCAAACGCGCCGTGAGACGCGATCATGCTCGCTTCCGTAGATGCGGCCGTCGCCGATCCCAGGTGCGCAGGCCCGCCACCGCCATGCTGGCGATCGCCGGCAGCAGACGTGGCTGCAGCAGGTTCGGATCGAACGCGCGCATGCGGCGCCCGTTCTCATGGTAGCAGTCCTCGACAAACTGGCGGAAACTGAAGCCGTCAAGGAACATATTGGCTTCGGTGATCGCAAAATCCCTGCCGCTGTTGGTGTCCTTGCCACGGCGAACCATGCCGAGCAGACGGCGAAGCGCACGGCCATAGTAACAGGCGGAGGTCAGTGCGCGCAGCGGCGGCGCGCCGAGTCCGCGCTGTACCTCGCGCCACGCCATGTAGTTGATGAAGAAGACGATATGCCGGGTTTCCTCGACCATCAGCACGTCGAATATCTCGAACATGCCCTCCGGCAGGAATTCCGACTGCCGCGCCGTCTTGAAGGCACCAAAGCCGAGAAAGCTGTCCATGCATTCACCGAAACCAAAATCGATGAATGCGGTCTCCAGATTCGCCGGGAACGCCTCCAGCGGCTGCTCGGTCGCGGCGAGCCCGTAGCGATCGATCATGACGCGAAGCAATTGCGCATGCCGCGCCTCCTCCACGCCTTGCAACGCGACGGCCTCACGCACCAGCGGGTCCTGCACCAGCGGTGTGAATGCCGCGACGATTGCTCCGGCGCGACGCTCCGTGTGGTACACCTCCTGCCAAAATGGCACCGAGCGAAGCCGGTCAAGCTGTGCGGCATCCAGCTCAGGCCATGGCAGAGCCGCGGGATCGTAGAGCTCGTGCGTTTCTACGAACTGCCGGCAGAAGAGCTCCTTATGGGCATCGGAGCCAACCTTGATCGTCATGGAGCAACTCCTGCCGCGCCACGCTGTCGGCGTCGAGCGAACCGACAGACAAGCCGCGCGATCGCCGGCGTGGTGGTGGGGCGCAGCAGCCGAGGGTCATAGCCAGCGAATCGCCGGTCATTCTCTGTGAGGCAGACCGCCATGAGCGCGGCCGGACTGATGTCCACGTCGCCGACGGACTTGCTGCCGGTCAGCGTGAAGTTGTTGTCCGTTGGCTTGCTGTCGCCGCCACCGAGGCCGCGTGCAATCCCGATGCGCTCCCAGGCAAGAAACACCCACACCGCGGCGACCCGCAATTCAAACCGTGCGCGTCGCCAACACGACAGGCGCCGCCGATGCCATGCGAGCCAGTTCGCAAACAGCAGAATGTGCCGCGCCTCTTCCTGGATCACAGGCTCGAACGTATCGACGAGTTGCGGTGGGAAATATCCCGAACGTCGCGCCAGTTCGAACAGGCCGAACGCGAAGAAGCTGTCGATGCACTCGCTGAACCCGGTGACCAGATACGCCCATTCCGGATCCCGCGGCTCGGCATACACAGGCTCAGGCATCAGCGCGATTCCGTACGCCTGCACAAGATTGGCCAGGACCTCCTTGTGGCGTCCTTCCTCCCAGCCGTTCAGCTCGAGTGCCTCACGCCATTCCGTGTCAGGCAGGCTGGCGGCATAATGTTGCATCCGCAGCCGCGCCTTGCCCTCGGTCTGCACCGCAATGTCCCAGATCGGCAGGCTTGTCAGCCGCTCCAGCGCCGCCGGATCGAGCCGGGGCCAATCGATCACCGACGGCTTGTACGGATTGAATGTCTCGTGGAACATCCGACAGGCGGCCTGCCGGTGCAGATCGGTCCCGATACGCAGCGGTCGTGGATCCGCAGACCGCCAATGGCGCGCCGCATGGTCGGCCGCCTCGATCAGCGCACTCTGTTCGATTGTCGCGGTCACGGCTGCTGGCCGACGATCGCGGTGGCGGTCACCTGACCCGCCTTGGTGAAGCTGAGCGTGACCGGGAAGCTGTCACCCTGCTTCAAAGCCTGCTTAAGACCCATCAACATGATGTGGTATCCGCCTGGCGCAAGCGTCACCGGCTTGCCGGGTTCGATCGGCAGAGGCCCCACCGGCCGCATCTTCATCACGCCGTGATCGTCGAAGCTGCGGTGCACTGCTGCTTCGGTGGCGACCGGTGTTGTCACCCCGGTCAACGTGTCGGGTGCGCCCGTGTCGGTGATGGTCAGGTAGACCACGCCCTCACGCCCGGCCATCGCGGCCCGGGACCAGACATGATCGATCTGGATCCCAGACTGTTCCGCACGAGCGGCGATTGTCAGACTTGCGCCGGCAAATGCGGCAAGCAGGTAACGCCTGTACATGACTTTGAGGCTCCACTGATTTGAATCGGCAAAGGCAGACTCAGATCGGGGAGGGGGGTCCGCGCGGTTGCGCGGCGGCAACCAGTTGGAGGGGCGGCGCCCGCGGTTGCCTCATTTTGAGACGCACGCCGGCAACGGATTGTCGGTCGGGCAGCATCGGCGTCGGCGGCAGGGTGCCCAGCGGCAGTGCGCTCGATACGCAGACCGCGCACAGGACACAGTTGTGCGCGGGGTGACTTGGCTGGCGTTGCGCCGGCTGCGATCCATCGTAGATCCGGCAGATCGGCAGGTTCCCGACCGACTGAGCCCCGGCGCCCAGCGGCGCCAGCGAGATCGTCGCAAGCAAAAGAACCTGGCACCAAACGGCGAACAGCGACGCGGCGAACCCGATGATGGGTTTCAGCCCCTGGCCGGGGATGGTCGCGTTGCGCTGAACTGCTCGCCGCACAGCCGCACCACTAGCCTCGCGCCATGCCCCCGGCAAGACGCAGAGCCGAAGAACCTCCCCCTCCCCTTGCGAGAGGGTGGTGGGGGGAGGGGGGCTGCAGATTGACACCCCCGCCGCCTGTGCCGACACATGCACCGGAAGGGGGAGACCGATGATGGGACCGCTGGTGAACACGGACTGGCTTGCCGCGGAACTTGGCAAACCAGACCTCATAATCTTCGACGCAACGATGTATCTGCCCAACGAGAACAAGAACGGCCAGGCAGAGTTCCGCCGCGCCCATATTCCCGGCGCGCGCTACTTCGACATCGACGTGATCGCCGATCCCGATACCGACCTTCCCCACATGGTTCCCACACCTGGCAGGTTCGCCAGACTGATCGGCGGGCTCGGTGTATCGAACGCCTCACGCGTGGTCTTCTACGACCAGAAAGGCCTCGCATCGGCCGCGCGCGGCTGGTGGCTGATGGGACTGTTCGGTCATGACAATGCCGCGGTGCTCGATGGCGGCCTGCCGAAATGGCAGCGCGAGGGCCGCCCGACGGAAACCGGTGATTCGCCAACTCCGCGACCCGCGACCTACCGTCCCGACTACCGGCCAGCAGGGCTGCGCGGCATCGGCGACGTGCTGGGCAACCTGAAGACCTCCGCCGAACTGGTGGTGGATGCGCGTGCGGCGGGCCGCTTTACCGGCGAGGTGCCCGAACCGCGCGCCGGCATGCGCAGCGGCCACATCCCCGGCTCCGCGAGCCTGCCCTACACCGATCTGCTGAACGACGACGGCACATTCCGCTCCGCCGACGCGGTGCGCGCACGTCTGGCGCAGGCGGGCGTCGATGGCTCGCGCCCGGTGGTGACTAGCTGCGGCTCTGGAGTGACGGCGTGCATCCTGACCCTAGGCATGCGCATCGCCGGGTTGCCCGACGGCGCCGTCTATGACGGATCATGGACCGAGTGGGGTGGCCGCTCCGACACACCGGTCGAGACGAAGCGGGCATGACCGATACCTCGAAGCGAGGCTTCCGCACGAAGCTCTCGCACACCGGCCGCGCCGGTACCCACGTGCACGGCTTCGTCAATCCGCCGCTGCTGCGCGGCTCAACCGTGCTGTATCCAACCGTGGCGGAACGGCGGGCGCTGCAGGCAAAGCGCGGCGAACGCGTGCTGACCTATGGTCTCGGTGGATCAGACACGCACTGGGCCCTCGAGGACGTCATCGCCGAGGTGGAGGGAGGCATGCGCTGCGCCATCGTCTGTTCGGGGCTCGCTGCGGTGACGACACCGCTGCTGGCGTTCCTCAAGACCGGCGATCACTGCCTGATGCCGGACAGCGTGTACGGTCCGTCGCGCAACTTCACCGACGGCGTGCTGAAGCGCTACGGCGTGGAGACGACGTTCTACGATCCGGTGATCGACGAGGCCGGCATCACCGAGATGATGCGGCCTAACACCACGGTTGTGTATACGGAAAGCCCGGGCAGCCACACCTTCGAGGTGCAGGACGTCCCGGCGATCGCGCGCGTCGCACATGCGCGCGGCGCGAAGGTGCTGATGGACAATACTTGGGGCATCCACCACTTCCAGCCGTTCGTACATGGTGTCGATGTATCGATTCAGGCGGCAACGAAATATCCAGCCGGGCATTCGGATATTCTGATCGGCAGTGTCACCGTCAACTCAGACGAGGACTGGCACACGCTGCATGCGACATCGCGCGCGCTGGGGCAGTATGCCAGTCCGGATGATTGCTGGCTGACATTGCGTGGCATGCGCACATTGGGCGTGCGGCTGGCGCAACAGATGGACAGCGGCATCGAGGTCGCGTACTGGCTGAGCAAGCGGCCCGAAGTAAACCAGGTGCTGCATCCTGCACTGCCGGGTGCACCAGGGCACGCGATCTGGAAGCGCGATTTCACCGGCGCATGTAGTCTGTTCGGTGTGGAGTTCAAGCCAGAGTATTCGGTGGAGAGCACGCACGCCTTCGTCGAGGCGTTGGACCTGTTCGGCATCGGCGCGTCATGGGGCGGCTTCGAGAGCCTCGCGTTGCCGACCACGGGCGCCATTACGCGGACGGCTGCCGGTGCGAGGTTCGATGGGCCGCTGGTGCGGCTGCATATCGGCCTGGAAGATGTCGCCGACCTGACCGCCGACCTGGAGCACGGCCTGAAGGTGATGCGCGAGTTCGGGCGTTGAAGGCCGGCGCTCTACCGTGGCGCTGCCCAATAGCCGGCTTCTTCTGGCTCGGGTTTTGGATATGCGGCAGTAGCATCGTGCTCCAGCAGGCTGGCGTAGTATGAGCGGCGCTGCTCGAACCGGACTGAGATAGCATCGTAGGCGACGCCCAGAGAAGTGGCCGCTCCATGCGGCAGGTCTCTAAACAAACCTGAACCCTTCCAGGCTACGTCACCAACAACAGCCTTGCATGGCACTGACGGACGACTGGAGACCGCCTCAATAAAGCGGTTAGCTCCGGAGACCCCCAAGGCATGGATGAGGTAAAAGTCCACGACTTGCAGGTGCCGATCCTTCGACTGTTCCTTTTGGTAGTCCAAACGTTCCGCAGCCAATAATGTAGCAATGCGCGGGTCGTTCCTGAGCGCCGATATTCTGTTCCTGGCGGGAGCGCGTGCAACAAGATAACCAACGCCTGACCGATGAATCAGAGCCGCTAAATGGCTCAAGCCATGCTTTCCCCCAAATTTCTTCAGGTTCTCTAGCCAAGTCTGCTTCGTGAATTGCAACAGCCCCGTTGCCGAAGATGTCCGATTCTTTGCGTTGGCCTGGAACCTGCTCTCAGTCGCTGCGATCGTGAGCAGAAGGGCTGGGTCGATACCCGTTGAACGCCCTGCATCCAGAACGGCAGCAACCACAGTCTCCGGTGGTGGCGAGCGTTGCTCGGCCAAAGTTGGTGTCAGGTCAGTCGATGATGTCCGTTTGATATTGCGGGCGGTGGCGGAATGAATTGCATAAGAACTACTCAGCGCGAGCGCCGCAGAGAACGCAAATGCCCCCAACCACAAGCGCGCGCGCTGTGGAACTGCCATGCCGCTTGTTCCCCCTCAGCATTGAGCGAAGCACTGGAAGGTGGGCCGAGTGTGCAGCGCTTCATTGCTGGGGTATTGGAAGGGCCTGACTGCGAATAGTGGTCGAACCATCAGATGGTCGAGAGCATCAACGCGCCCGAACACGATCTCATTATGTATGCGTAAGTACTGTTCCCTGATGTTCAGAGGTTCTCTTGCGTTGCATGAGCATCACTTGCTAACCCGCTGAAGTGCGTGAATCGCGCGGGTTATCAGCATCGGATGCACAACTACCGATTGGTGCTTCGCCTCGCGGAGTGTTGAGGCTAATTCAGCAGTAAACCGGGACCCTAGCTAGCCCGTCTTCGCGGATTCGCCTCTCTGATGCACCGATTTCAGCCTCGCAGCCTTTGATAAGTATTTGATATCTGTGGAGAGTATTGTTTGAGAAT
>Ga0210395_10002173_pt1 | contig 15276 bp, 14 predicted proteins | sample IncBWH4OmetaG_FD_150861 | JGI IMG/M metagenome (GOLD analysis project Ga0210395, IMG submission 150861) | Forest soil microbial communities from Barre Woods Harvard Forest LTER site, Petersham, Massachusetts, United States - Inc-BW-H-4-O ... | reverse complement strand
GAGCGCCGCCTTGGGGCTGGCCGCGGCCGCGACATAGTGAGGGACGCTCGCCCACAGGCTTGTCGATGGCAGACCGGCCTGCGCGAAGGCGGTATGCAGCACGCCGACGATTCCGGTGGGTCCCTCGTAGCTGCTCGCGTTGAGCCCAAGCCGCTCCATCAGCGCCGGGTCTGAGGCAAAACCCGTCATCGTCACCGGCTGGGAGTGGGGAACGTCTGCCAGCAGTCCTCCCAGTGTCACCACCAGTTGTACGTCGAGCGCTTCCGCCAGGTCGGCGATCAGCGAGCTGAACGAGCGCCAGCGCAGCGAGGGCTCGGTGCCCTGCACGATCACGAGGTCGCGGTGGGCGCGCGGGGCACGCGCTTCGAAGATCTCCACCGACGGCCAGGAGATCACGCGCGCCTGGGTCTCGTCGATCTTGACGCGTGGGCGGTTGGCCTGGAAGTCGTAGAACTCCTCGCTGTCGATCCGCGCGAAGCGCTGCGCGCCGAGCGCCTGCGCAAGGAAAGCCGTCGCGGTCGACGCCGCGTCGCCCGCGTCGTTCCAGCCTTGAAACGAGCACACCATTGCCGGTGCGCGCAGGCCGTCGGGACGACGATCCCAGATCAGTGGCTGCATCCGACCCACCGTACATCATGGACACCACATGTCGACAACGAACACAGCAGCCCGGACGAACGCCGATGGTGACGTGCTCGCCGGCGCGCCTGTGAATCCAGCCGGAGTTCAGTCGGGCGTAGGACGCGCGGGCAACGGGGAAGTCGAGGCGCAGACGATCGCCACCCTGCGCGTGGGGGACCTCGTGGAGGCCGTATTCGCCTGCGTGCGCAAGGAGCGGCTCATCACACGCTCGGGCGATCCCTATCTCGCCCTGGAGTTGCGCGACCAGTCTGGGAGCATCGCCGGCAGGGTCTTCCGCGACGCCGATCTCCTCGCGGGGCGCTTCGAGCGCGGCGAGCTCGTGCTGGTACGCGGTCGCGCGGAGCTGTTCCGCGAGCAGCTGCAGCTCGCGGTCGAGCAGATCGCCAGGAGCGAGCTGACAGACGAGGATGCCGTGCGCTTTCTGCCCGTCTCCCGTCGCGACGTCGACGAGCTGGAAGGCTTCTACGAACACCTTGCGCGCGAGGTGTTCGATCCTGGTCTCAAAGGGTTGCTGCAGCGGCTCCTGGACGATCGCGACCTGCGTGCGGAGTTGCGTCGCGCGCCCTGTTCGCTGCCCTCCAGCGGACCGGGTCGCTCGGTCTCCGTACACCACGCCTTCCTCGGTGGGCTCTTGGAGCACACGGTGGCGGTTGCCACGCTGGCGGTGGAGCTGTGCTCGGTGCATCCGCGCTTGGACCGCGACCTGCTGCTCTGCGCAACGCTCGTGCACGACATCGGCAAGACGCGCGAGTACAGCTACGGTGCGGAGATCGCTCGCACCGAGGAGGGACGCATGCTCGGGCACATCGAGCTGGGGCTCAGGCTGATCGCCGCGCATGCGCCCTCGAGCCTTTCCGCCGAGCGTCGCCTGGCGCTCGATCACTGCGTACTCTGCCACCACGGCTCCGAGGGCGCCGGTGGACAGCGGCCGGCCTCCGCGGAGGCGCTTGCGCTTGCCCGGCTCAACGCGCTCGATGCCGCGGTCAAGGGGGCGTTCGAGCAAGGGCTTGGCCGCTGAGCTGAGCGCCTCTGCACCCGCGATGGCACCCCGCGCGCGGGGGGAGGCCCAAAACGTGGTGTTTCGGCCAGGCTTCTCCCGCGCGTTCGAGAACCGGCAATTCGCCGAAAAACCCAGCGGAATCGGTCAAGTCCACCGTTGCGGATGCCGATCATCAAAGCGTGGGGGACCGACCCAACCCAAATGCTGGCGCTGTGAGCGAGCTTTCGCTGCTGCGCCCCGCCGACGGGCCGCGCGAGCCCGCGCACGGCACGATCCAGCGCGATGCGCTGATGCAGGCGCTCGCCGATGGCCGTCCGGGACGCTTGATCGGCGACGTCGTCGTGGATCTTGGCTTTGCTACGCGCGAGAAGGTCGAGGAGGCTGTGGAGATCGCTCGAGCACAGGGGAAGCCCACGGGGCAGGTCCTGGTCGAGCAGGGCATCCTGCGCCACGACCAGCTCGCCCGCGTAGTAGCCGAGCGCTTCGGCCTGGAATACATCGATCTGTCCGTATACGAGCTGGACATGGGCGCCGTGAACCTGATCGACATGGAGGCGATCCGTCGCTACCAGGCGGTGCCGGTCGGCTTCCTGGAGGACGGGACGCTGCTGTTGGCGATGGCCGACCCCACCAACGTGCTGACGATCGATGACGTCGCGATGCTCACCGGCCGGCGCGTGCGCTCTGCCTCCGCTTCGATCGAGGACCTGAACATCTTGATCATGCGCCTCTCGCGCGTGGAGCAGTCCGTCGAAGAGATCGTCGAGGAAGACGACTCCGCAGCAGAGTCGGAGTTCGTCATGGACGAGGCCGATAAGGATGCGCCCGTCATCAAGCTCGTGCACTCGATCATCGCCGACGCGATCGAGCAGGGCGCCTCCGATATCCACATCGATCCGGGCGAGGGCGACATGCACGTTTCCTTTCGCATCGACGGGGTGCTGTCGCTGACATCGACGCTCAAGCGCTCGATGGCCAACAACGTGATCTCGCGCGTGAAGATCATGTCCGAGATGGACATCTCGGAGCGGCGCGTCCCCCAGGACGGGCGTTTTGCGCTGACGGTCTCCGGCCGGCGCGTCGACGTGCGTGTCACCACCCTCCCGCTCGTCTATGGCGAGGGGGCCTATCTGCGCATCCTCGACAAGGGGGTGGCTGTGCGCGGCCTGGAGTCGCTTGGCATGCAGCGCACCGAGCAGGATCGCTTCGCCTACGCGATCGCTCGCCCCAACGGCGCGGTGCTCGTCACCGGCCCGACCGGCAGCGGCAAGTCCACGACGCTGTACGCGGCGCTCGGCGCCGTCAACGACGGCAGCCGCTCGATCCTCACGATCGAGGATCCGGTCGAGTCGCGCATCGCCGGTGTCAAGCAGATGCAGGTCGCGCCCAAGGCAGGGATGACATTCGCCGGCGGGCTGCGAGCGATGCTCCGCGCCGACCCGGACGTGATCATGGTCGGGGAGATCCGCGACCGCGAAACCGCCCACATCGCGATCGAGGCGGCGCTTACCGGGCATCTCGTGCTCTCGACCCTGCACACACGCGATGCTCCAAGCGCGCTGGGGCGTCTGATCGACATGGGCATCGAGCCGTTCTTGATTTCCTCGGCAATCGACTGTGTCGTCGCGCAGCGGCTCGTACGCACGCTCTGTCCGCACTGCAAGCGTCCCAGCAAAGCGCCGGAGTCTCTGCTCGCCGAATACGGTCTGTATGAGTCCGAGGCGTTCGAGCCGGTCGGCTGCACGCGCTGTGCGACCACCGGGTATCGCGGGCGCATGGGCATCTACGAGGTGATGTCCGTGACAGAAGAGGTGCGCTCACTGGTGTTGAGCCGTGCGTCGGTGGACGAAATCGCGGCCACTGCGATGAGCCAGGGCATGCGCCGCATGCGCGACGACGGCATCGCCAAGGTACGTGCTGGTCAGACCGCGATCGCCGAGATCGAGCGGATGACCACCAGCATGATCTGATCCGGCGGCGCTGGCTGCTCGGGAGCATTTTTTGGGGGATGGGCCGCCCTTACGGGCGGCGATGTTCGTTCCCGTAGTAGCCGCTCGGCCCTCTCGTCAGGTACCGGGCACCGGCGGAATCAACAACGAGACTCCCAGCGGTCCCTTCGGGAACGCTTCGGCCGTGAACGAGTACGTGTGGTAGCTAACGCCGTCGAACAGCATTTCGCCGTGCTTGGGGATCGACAGTGGCGCCGGGCTCGTGCTGCCGAGCAGCAATTGCTTGTCTTCGTATAGGAACGCCTGGACGCCGGCGAAGCGCTGCGCGAGGATCACATAGCCAAGGTCGTCCTGGACCGACAGCAGGAAGTGGCCCACGACGCGTCCGTGAGCGTTGCGCACGTCGCCGCGGATCGGCGCCAGCACGTGCGGCCCGCCGACGTCGGCGACAAGCTTTTCGCCCAAGGTGGCGCGTACGCGCACGACGTGCAGCGTGCCTTCGAAGACCTTCACGATCGCGGCTCGTGTGGCGGTCGGGTTGTCGGCCGCGACAGCTTCCTGGAAGGGACGGGAATTTTCGAAGTCGCGCACGACGGCACGCGTGGCCGCTCCGGACTGCTCCTCGTGGTAAATCCGCTTGGCCGTCTCGCCGATCGTGTCGATCGCCGTTTCCGCCGAGGTGGGTGCGCAGCTCGAAACCGGTGGCACTGGGGCGAGTACGTACACGCGCAGCTTCTCCTGTGGGAAGCCGGCGCCTGGAAACGAGTAGACGGCGTAGCGCTTGGCCCTATAGGTGATCTCGCCTTTGTCGGGGATGCTGCTCGGCCCGGGGCTGCTCGAGCCGCCGAGCGAGCGCCCGCCGGAGCGCGCGAAGACCTGTGCTTCGGTGATCGCATACAGCGTGCCGGCATACCCGAAGACGCCCTCCTCCGCGGCTGTCACCGTGCCGATCGTGCGCCCTTCGAGGTTTCTCAACGGGGTGTTCACCGGGGCGATCCCGTTGGCGCTGCCGTATTCGACGAACGTGCGCCCGGCGAGGCGCACACGCACGCGCACGAGCTGGCCGCGCAGCAACGGTGCCAACGCCCTGCGTGCCGCGGCCGGATCATTGTCTTGGATGGCGGCGAGCAGCGCCGGCGAGCTGGCCACTCTTTCGGCGGCCGGCAGGGCGATCCGTCCGCCCGAGAGCTCGTGGTAGACGTGTTCGGAGATCGTCCCGAGCGCCCTGGCGACCGCATCCGCGCACTTTGGGGTAGCCAACGGAGGCGTGGGTGGTGTCATCACCGAGGCGCTCTCGGCGCTCGTGCCGCAGCTGGTGAACGCGAGCGCCAAGACGGCCAGCACCGCCAACGGCGCGGCCAGACGGCGTCGAGGTCTGCGCGGAGGAGACCAGCGAGGCTTGGCCGGATGAGTGGCGGCAGTCATCCGGCCAAGCGTACGCTGCCGGCAATGCCAGCCGGTTAGATGTTTCTTAGGAGGGCGTGTCTCGGTAGGCCTGCACGCCTGCTGTGGTCGATTGTCTTCGCGATGCTGCGCCCCCAGGGCTCAGCTTGGCGCCGCCGTGCCCACAGGACAGACGCGTGTATGGCCGTCGGTTTCTCGCGGAGCCGCCGTCGGTTCTCGCGGAGCCTTCGCGTTGTGCCCGGGCGCCATGTTCGCGGCGTCCGGGCACGGGCGTCGGCGTTATTTCTTCCTGGCTTTGCCCCCTATCTTGGCTTTTTTGCCTTTGCCTTTGCCTTTGCCGTGCTTGCCCGTCTTCTTGTCCTTCGACTGGAGCGGCACCTCGGGTTCCAGGCGTGTGCCGCCTACGTATGAGGAGGCGGGGCAGTGCAGTGGGCGGCCGAGGTCGAACGGACCTGAGATCGCCTGCGTCGGGACGGCCTTTTCGAGGTAGATGTCGGTGACACTCAGCAGCGGGTCCAGATGCGGGGCGGCGCATAGCGCCTTGCCGATCGAGAACTGTCCGGTGATCGTCTCCCAGCCGGCCTTGGCCGAGCCCTCGCAGTTATCCGCCCAGCCCGGCAATTCGCCGCCGCAGGAGAAGGTGTCCGAGAGTGGCTGGTTGGTCGCGTTGCTCGTGACCAAAGGCGCTGCCTCGAAGCCGGTCAGCGGCACGTTCGACTGCAGCTCGTAGCCGCTGATCGGACCGTTGCAGTAGAACGTGTAGCGAACCTGCACTTCTTCACTGCCGAGTTCGGGCGTGCCGGCCGAGATGTGGCCTGAGCAGGTGAGGTTGTTCGGGCTTCCTTCGATGCCGGCTTCGGCGTGAGCCGAGGCGACGATCGCCATCGAGAGGACGATCGAGCCCACGACTGCGCCGAGCCAAAGGAAAGCTCGCTGGTGGACGGGTCTATGTGTGTGCAACGGGGGTCTCCGTTCGTTGTTTTGACATGAAGGCGGAGGTTCAGCCGCCGGGATGCGTCGCCGGCGAGCCCGGATCGTCGAGACCCGGGAGCGGCCGGCGCCGCGGTTGTGTCGATGCGGCCTGGGCCGCCTTCTTGGCCGTGGAGGCGGCACTGGCCGCTTTTCCACCTGTGCGGTAGACCGTCGCGCCAAATGACACGGTGCTCTGGTCGCCCGAATGGCCCAAGGGGAGGACTCCGAAGAGCAGCGAGATGCTCTTCAGCAGCGAGAAGTCGTTGAAGCTTTCGCTCACCCGCTTATCACTGCGGACAAATGGCGAGAGCAAGAGCGCGCCGACCGGCTTGCTCGCGGCGCTCGCGGGCGAGGCCGGCGCGCTGTCGGGCACGACCACGATCAGGCCTTCCCTGCTGTAGGCGCTGGTCGCGAGGATCTGAGGCACGACTTCCTTCAGGAAGGCGTCGGCGGGAGCGAGCCCGGCGGGCAACCCCTGTGCGCACGGCGTGGCTGAGCCGTCGCCGCAGGCGGAGGGCACGATCCAGCTCAGGCTCGGCGTGTCGGCGGGCGTGGCAAGGCTCGCCCGCAGCTGCGAGAGGTCCACATCGTTGCTGGCGCACGCGCCTTCGCTCAGCAGCGAGTCGAAGTACACGAAGGGGTTGCGGTAAGTGAGGTAGGGCTCGCCGGGGGCGGGTGTGTGGTTTGGGTCGGGCGTGCCCAGTCCGGGACGTCGGCATGTGACCGCGGTCGTGGGCTGTGTCTGGCCCCCGGGCGGCGTGCCCGTAGCGCTGACCGAGCCGCTCATCTGCGGAGCGCTTGGAGTGCCTGCTTGGCTCGTGGCGCCCGGGGAGTCGGCGCCCTGCGTCGCGCTCGCGCCACTCTGAGCGCCGGCGCTCAGAGTGCTCGCTTCCATGCCTTGTACGTAGGCCTTCCAGGTCAGCGATCCAGCGGTCAGCTCGTCGGCGAGCGTCTTGACGGTCGCCGGGTAGACACAGCCGACGCCCTCGGCGAGGCCGGTGGTCGCGTTGAGGGTCGGGGGTTGCAGTTCGCTGTAGGTGGGGCAGTTCTGTTCGGTGTCGAGGTTCACGCTTTGCCCCGAGAGGAGCGCGACCCCGTTGCCGAGCGCGCTGCTCGAACTGAGCGTGTAATTGCTGAGCAGGGTGCCCCTGGGCACGAGCTGCTTGGCCAGGTACGGATCGGCTGTTGGGTCGGCCAACGCGGCGCTGAAGTTCGTCCCTGAGAGGGCGATGACCCATACGTGCCTGATCGCGGGCAGTTTGATCGGCGTGCCCGGGGCCGGCTTTTCGTTTTCGCCTGAGCCCTTCGATGGTTTGGAGGAGCTTTCTGGGGAGGACCCGCTCGTCGTGGGTTCGCTTGAGCTTTCGGATGAGCCGCCGGCAGCGCTTGGGACCGTGGTCGATTTGGTTTTGACCTTGGCGACGCTCGTGGGCGCCGGCGTTGGAGTGGGTTCGCCTGCGATCGGCGGTGGCGTGGCCGCAGCACTCGTTGTCGCGGCGGTCTGCGAGCCACCGCTGCCAGTCCCCGCCACCAGTGCGCCAAGCACACGCTGTGCGAGCGTGGCGTTGTCGGCCGGCGAGCTGGCCGGACCGGGCCCAAGCGCGACACCGGCGAGGATGCCGACGGCGAGCACCCCGGCGGCAAGCGCGGCCGCCATGCCCCGCGAGGGCGCCCTTCCGGTGTGCGCGTTGGAACGATCGTCTGCGCCGTCGGTTGGAGACAGTGGCTTCCAGAACGCGGTGAAATCCAAACGGGGCTCGCCGTGTCTGGCGCCGCATTGCAAGCAATAGCGTTGGTCTGAGCCAAGCACGGCGCCGCAGTTCGCGCACTGCTCGGAGTGCGGGTTCTGGTTGTGGTCGGTGGGCATCCTCATAAAATAGCTAATCCTGATCTTATTTATGAAGAATATGCTAGGCTGCCACGCAACAAGTTGTCAACCATTCGAACGGAGCCCCTACTAAAATGCACCGACCTCGCCGTGTCGCCGCCCTCCTCGCGGCGACTCTCACGCTCTCGATAGCGGTCCCATCGATCGCTCTCGCGACGAGCACGCTCTCGATCAGCGGAGCAACCGCGTCGTTCCCGCTCGTCTCGCTGCTCGTCCAGAAGTACGAGAAGCTCAACAAGAAGGTCAAAATCAAGATTTCACAAGGCGGCACGCAGGTCGGCATCAACAACGTCGCCGCCGGTCGCGACTCGATCGCCGACGTCTCGCGCGACCCGCTGCCGACCGACCCGGCCGGGCTGAACTTCTATCCGGTCGCCAAGTACTACCTGTGCGTGGTGACCAATAGCGCAAACAAACTGGCCAACCTCACACAGGCGCAGGCCGAAGCGATCTTCACTGGCAAGACCCGCGAATGGAGCAAGGTCCCGGGCGCGACTGCCAGCGGTCCGATCGACCTGATCAGCCGCAACTCCACGGCCGGCACGCTCAGCAACTTCACGACGCTGTTGATCGGCGGCAAGAAAGTCTCCTCGCTGGCAGCCGAAGAGTCCTCCGAGGGCTTGCAGCGCGAGGCGATCGAAAAAGACCCGGGCTCGATTGGCTTCCTCTCTGGCTACTTCGCCAGCCAGGGAGTCAATGACGTCGCCTTCAACGGCGTCGGCTGCACGCTGGCCAACGCCACCGCCGGAAGCTATGCCGGAGTTGCGCGCTTCTATGAGGTGACGAAGGGCAAAGCGGCGGGCGCCGCCTCGGCGTTCATCGGCTGGATCGAGAACAGCGCGGCCGCGCAGAAGATCATCTCCACGCAGTGGATCTCACTGAAGTGACTCCGTCCATCCCACCCTCTCTCCCGCGCACCGCGCGGGAGAGCAGCGGTGAGCCGTCTGCCGTCCACGCCCAGCGCGTCTCCAACCGCGTGAAGGGGGCGCTGTGCGAGCCGCGATAGCGCGCCTGCGCCAACCGTGGTCAGACCGCCGCGCCGAGCTCACGCTCGGCGCGGCGTCGCTGGCGGTGTGTGTGATCGTGGTCGGGATGGTCGCGTTCGTCGCGGTCCATGCGTGGCCGACGATCGAGCACAACGGCGGCTTCGCCTGGCTGGGCTCAGGCGGCAATCTCGATGGCCAACTGCAGCGGATGTTCGAAACGGGCCAGCATCCGCCGGCCTCCGCCTACCACGTGCGCGCGTGGCCGGTCATCTACGGCACGCTGCTCACGACCTCGATCGCGCTGTCGATCGCGCTGCCGCTCGCGCTGCTGTCCTCGATCTTCATCGTCGAGTTCGCCCCCTCGCCCCTGAGGCGGGTGATGGTCCCCGTCGTACGCCTGCTGGCCTCGGTGCCATCGGTGATCTACGGCTTGATCGGGATCCTCGTGCTCGTGCCGTTCGTCGGCAACCACCTGATCACCGGTGCGCAGAAGACCTCGGTGCAGAGCACCGTCGAGTTGACCGGCGCCAGCCTGCTCGTGGCGTCGGTGGTCCTCGCAGTGATGATTACGCCGATCATGGTCGCGCTGATCAGCGAGGCGCTTTCCGGAGTGCCGGCCTCCTGGCGTGAGGGAGCGATGGCGCTGGGGGTGCACCGCCTGCGCGCCACGCTGGCGGTCAGCCTCAAGGCGATCCGTCCGGCGATCGTCGCGGCTGGGGCGCTCGCATGCGCTCGCGCTCTCGGCGAGGCGATCATGATCTTCATGGTCTCGGGCTCGCGCTCGTTTGCCCCGAACCTCGACCACGGACCGTTGATCTTCCTGTACGAGCCGCTGCGGACGCTGGCAAGCGTGATCGTCGACAACAAGGAAGGCTTCGGCGGCTCGCCGGCGGTGAACTCCACGCTGTACGCCTTCGGCCTGCTGCTGTTGATCTCGGCGATCGCGCTGTCCTTGGGCTCCTACCTGATCAAGCTGCCGCTGCGGCGCTACCAGCTCAAGTGATGAGCACGTTCCCCACAGCACTTCTCACCGCACCGTCAGAGGCGCCGCGTCCGACACGTGGTCGGGGCTCTTCGATGCGGGAATGGCGCTTGCTCGACCGGATCGTTCTCGGCGCCGCATGGGCGGCCGGGCTTGGCCTGTGTCTCGTGACGGGTGCGATTGTCGTTTACATGGGCGTGCGCGGCTTTCAATATCTGCGCCCGGACCTGCTGGTAACGAGTCCGCAAATCGCCGAAGACGGAAGCGTTTCGGGCGGCATCCTGGATCCGCTGATTGGGACTGCAGTGCTGACCGCGATCGGGCTGGCGGTAGCGCTGCCGCTAGGGGTTTGCTGCGCTGTGTGGATCGTCGAGTACGGCAAGGGTGGCCGGGCTCGTCAATCTCTTGGGCGGCTGGTCGAGTCCGCGATCGAGATCGTCGCCGGCACGCCCGACATCGTGATCGCGATCGTCGGCATCGCCGTCTTCCAACTTGGGGTGCTCGCGCCGCTGTCGAGCAAGTCGCCGACAGGCGTGGTCACCGGCACCTCCTTCATCGCGGCGGGCCTGACGATGTCGCTGATCGCGCTGCCGCCGATCTACGCCGCCACACGCGACGGCCTGCAGGCGGTGCCGGCGCACATGCGCGAGGCGGCCTTTGCGCTCGGCAAGACGCGCATCGCCACGATCCGCCGTGTCCTGATCCCGAGCGTGCGCTCCAACATCGCCACCGGCACGACGCTGGGAATCAGCCGCATCGTCGGCGACACGGCGATCGTGGTCATCGTGCTCGGCGAGACTTTGCGCAACGAACCACTCAACTCCACCCCGATCGTGGGCTTTCTGCGTGGCACGGGTTCGACGCTGACAAGCTACGTGTTCGACAACTCGCCGGCCGGCGAAGGCAAGGCCGAAGACAAGGCGTATGCGGCCGCGTTCGTGCTACTGCTGTTCGTCCTCCTGCTCAATATCGTCGTCGGCCGCATCAGTCGCAGGCAAGCACATTCCAGCGGCTTCCAGGCGGGCGGCGGACGGACATGAGCACCCGCTTCGCGAGTCGCCGGCTGTCGGTCGCTGGCGGTCGCCAAGGGCGCGACCGCCAGCGACGGAGCAAACTTTTTGACAAAGGCGCGATTGGCTACTAACCTGACTGGTTCGATGGAGAATGTAGAAGATGAGCGCTGACAAGACACTGCTAGACCCCTGGAGCCAGCTCGGAGAAGGCTGGAGCGAGGAGCTGGCCGCACCAGTGCGCGCGAACGGCAAGGCGCAGACGATCGTCTCGCCGGGACCGGCTCAGGCCAGGCAGGACGACCTCGTCCCGCCGGTGCGCACGATCGTGCTCGACCGCGAGCCGACAGCAGTAGCCCCGCCACAGGAGCGCGAGTCGATCCGCCGCTCGCTGGCGGCCCAAGGCCCGGAGCGCCTGCGTCTAGACGATGTGAGCATCTACTACGGCGGCAAGCGCGCCGTCAACTCTGTCTCCATGTCGATCCACCAGGGTGAGGTGCTGGCCCTGATCGGTCCATCCGGCTGTGGCAAGACAAGCCTGCTGCGCACGCTCAACCGGCTCACCGAGATGACTCCAAGCGCCTCGCGCTCGGGCACGATCATGCTCGACGGCCAGGACGTCCACGCCCTGCAGGACACAAAGCTGCGCGCGCGAGTTGCGATGGTCTTCCAGCAGCCCAACCCCTTCCCGATGTCGATCTTCGACAACGTGGCATTTGCCCTGCGCGAACAGTCGCGCAAGAAGCCGCGCCGGCGCGATCTGGAGCCGCTGGTCGTGGACGCGCTGCGGCGAGCAGGCCTCTACGACGAGCTCGCCGGCGACCTCGACCGGCCAGCGCTACGGCTCTCCGGAGGCCAGCAGCAGCGCCTGTGCATCGCGCGCGCGATCGCGATGCGTCCCGAGGTGCTCTTGATGGACGAGCCCTGCTCTGCGCTGGACCCGATCTCCACAAGCGTGATCGAGGATTTGATCCACGATCTGCGCAAAGACCTGGCGGTCGTGATCGTCACGCACAACCTCGCACAGGCCCAGCGCGTGGCGGACAAGGTCGCCTTCATGTACCTGGGCGATTTGATCGAGTACGGCACGGCGGCACAGGTGTTTGAGCAGCCACGCGCCGAGCGCACGCGCGACTACGTGCACGGCGCCTTCGGATAGCGCTCGCAGATGAGCCTTCCTGGTCGCGGACCCCGAACCAACCCCTGTCGATAGCCCCGATGAACGTCTTCCCGATCCAAACTCCGCCCGAGAGCGACGGCGCCAAGTGCCCGAACTGCGGTGCTCAGGTGGCGGCCGACCAGCGCTACTGCCTGGCCTGCGGTCAGCCTTGCTCGCCGGTGCGTCTGGCGTTCCTCGACGTGCTGCAGGCAGAGAGCGAGCTGCGCCGCCCAGTTGCGTATGCCCCCCCGGGCGCCGGCTACCTGCCGCCGCTGCCGGCTGACGACGGGCCGCTCGCTTGGCTACGGCGCTACTCGGGCCTGTTTGGTCTGATCGCCGTGCTGCTCATCTGTGGCCTGATCGGCCTGCTCGTCGGTCACTGGTTGGCGCCGTCCAAAGCGGCGGGCGCATCGGTCATCAAGATCGAGGGCACGCTGCCCGCCGCCGCGGCGACATCCGCTCCAAGCTCGACACCGGCAGCGACAACGCCGACGAGCCCGACAAAAGCTGCCTCCGGCAAAGCGGCGCCGGCAACGGAAGCGCAAGAAGTCAAGGAAGTCAAAGAAGCCGCCAAAGCACAGCCCAAGCCCGCGAGCAAACCCAGCGCTGCAACGCTCGACAAACTCGGCAGCTCCAAGGGCAAGACCCACCAGAAGGAAATCGAAAAGCTCACAGAAGGCGACAAACCGATCGAAACGGGCGGCTGATGGTCGAGCAATCTCTGGTTCCCGGTGGCTCGTTGGCGGAGCTGCGCGAGCGTCGTCTGGCGTTGGCCGAGCGCGTGGCCGGGCTCACGTGGGATCTGGGTGGGCTCGCCTACGAGATGGCGATTCGCGATCACTACCGCCTGGACGTGCTCAGCCGCCGAGCGGCCGAGCTGCAGCAGGCAGACGCCGAGCTGGGCGAGGTCGAACGTCTGCTGGGCGCCGCCGAGGCGGGAGTCCATGGCCAGTGCCGCTCCTGCGGCGCCGTCCACAGCCGTGGCGCCGCCTACTGTTGGCACTGCGGGGCCAGCCTGCAGGTGGAGGCGCGGCCGGCGGTGCTTGCGCAGGACGGCTCGACGCAAACCTGAAGCCCGGGCGCTGTAGCATCGCCTCGTGCCATTGCGCCGAGCGAGCCCCCTTCTGGCCATCGTGGCGTTGGTCGCGTTGGTCGCCACAGTCGCCTGGGCAAAGTCGCCAAGCGGTGCTCCGCCTCACGAAGGCGCGTGTCCGATCTTCCCGGCCGACAACCCCCTAAATCAGGAAGTCACGCACGCTCCGGTCAACCCGAACTCCGCCAAGTACATCGAAAGCATCGGCGCAAACGTCCATCTTCACGCCGACTTCGGCACGCCGCCGAACTACGGCATCCCCTACGTGATCGTCGGCCCGCATCAGCCAAGGGTGTCGATTCATTTCACCGAATACGGCGAAGAATCCAATCCCGGCCCGTACCCGATACCGCCGAGCGCCCCGGTGGAGGGCGCCGGTGAAGAAGGCGACCGCCACGTGCTGGTCCTACAGGAGGGAGTCTGCAAGCTCTACGAGCTGTACGCAGCCCAGAGAACGATATTTGGCTGGGACGCCGGCTCCGGCGCCGTGTTCAATCTGCGTTCCAACAAGCTGCGCCCCGAAGGCTGGACCTCCGCCGACGCAGCGGGCCTGCCGATCTTCCCGCTGTTGGCGCGCTACAAGGAGGTGCGCTCAGGGCAGATCGACCATGCGCTGCGAGTGACGGTCCCGGCCACCCAGCAGGGCTACATCCACCCGGCGACCCACTACGCGTCAAGCAGCTCCGATCCGGCGCTGCCGCCGATGGGCCTGCGCCTGCGCCTAAAGGCCAGCTTCGACCTGGCCTCCTACCACGGCCAGGCTCTGGTGATCCTACGAGCGCTCAAGCGCTACGGCCTGATCGTCGCCGACAATGGCAGCCCGTGGTATATAACTGGCGCGCCAAACCGGGACTGGAACAACGAAGACCTCGATCAGCTCAAGCGGGTGCCGGGCTCAGCGTTCGAAGCGCTCAGCACGGGCCCGATCCTGCACCACGGCTAGCGCCGCTCGGTAGAGGCCTGCTCGCGCTGGGCGAAGGCGTCTTGCGGGTTTGCCTGAGCCGAGGAGGCGGCGGGCGGCGCCGCAGCCTGCTGCTGGACCGGTGGAGCCGCCTGCTGCGTCGTCCCCGGCGGCAGCGACGCCTGCTGCTGATTGGGTGGCTGAGAGTCGTGGCTGTGAGCTGTCGCCTCGCCCGTCACCGACTGCTTGAACTCGCGCATACCGGTGCCCAGCGAGCGCCCAATCTCCGGCAAGCGCTTGGCGCCGAACAGCAGCAACAGAAGCACGACGATGACGAGGATGTGAACTGGATTGTCGAGACCCATGTAGCCCCAGTCTAGGCGCTATCGGTACCGATCGGGCGATTTCGGTGTGAAACGTCATCTGTGGGTGGATCTGGGTCGCTCTGCCCGCCGAGCGACTTGCGCACGAGTTGGCCGGCCACGAGCAGCATCAGGAGCGCAAACCCGACACGCAGCACCCCGCCCGATAGGGCATTGGCAAGCACCACGCCGACCGCCACGCCGGCTACCGACAACACCCCCATCGACAGCGCGTCTTTGCGGCGCACGTTGCCATAGCCGTCCTGCTTGATCGCGCCGACGATCGCGACAGGCAGGATCGCAAGCAGTGAGGTGGCCTCCGCCTGGTGCTGTCCAAGGCCCAAGATGATCACCAGCCCTGGCACAAACAGCACGCCGCCGCCCACGCCGAGCAGCCCGCCGACGATGCCAGCGCACAGCCCCACTGCGATCGCGCCGATCATGGTGGCGTCTGTGCCTTGGCCGAGCCTGCAGGTCGACCCCGAAATTGGCAATCCCCCGCGCGCGCGCGGGGGGTGTGCGAATGCGGGGTGTGCCAATGCGGGGAGTGCCCGCGCGCCGGCCGCCAGGCGTTGCTGGATCCCTCAAAAGGGTATGGCCTCGCGCGCGCGCAGGGGGTGTGCGAATGCGGGGAGTGCCCGCGTGCAGGCCGCCAGGCGTCGCTGGGTCCCTCAAAAGGGTATGCCCCCCCGCGTGCGCGGGGGGTGTCCCCGATCATTGGTATGCCCCCCCGCGTGCGCGGGGGGGTGTCCCCGATCATTGCGTCACCAACTCCACCGCGCTCGCCAGCAGCACGAGTGCGAACAGCAGCGAGATGGCGCGCGTAGGCAGCTGCCGCTGCAACCAGATCCCGATCAGCACCCCGCCCACGGCCGGACCCCCCATCAGCGCCGCATCGAGCACGTGCACGTTGCCATATGCCCCCTGG
>Ga0210395_10002171_pt1 | contig 15279 bp, 10 predicted proteins | sample IncBWH4OmetaG_FD_150861 | JGI IMG/M metagenome (GOLD analysis project Ga0210395, IMG submission 150861) | Forest soil microbial communities from Barre Woods Harvard Forest LTER site, Petersham, Massachusetts, United States - Inc-BW-H-4-O ... | reverse complement strand
TGCCTGCGCTGCCTTCACGATTCCGAACGTGTATTTCTGCCCGGGTACCGGCAGTTCAACGGAATCGTCGCAGGTGATTTGCAGGAACACTCCCGAGTTCGGTCCGCCCTTGTAAGCCTGACCGGTTGAGTGCAGAAATCGCGGGCCGAAACCGAGACAAGTTGCCACGCGCTTCTTGTCGCGCACCGCGTGCCGCACGGCCTGCAAACTCTGCTCGTGCTCGGCATTCATCTGAATGTAGCCCAGCACTGCGAAATAATCGCCAGCCTTGATGCGGGAGAGATGTGCTTTGAGATATCCCGCCAGCGATTGATCACCGCCCGCGAGCTTCGCCAGTTCAACCGCATTCTTCTCGTCGGTGAATAATTTGATACCGCTATCTTCGACAACCGGTTTTTCGGCCGGCAGAGATCCGGTCTTTTCATACGCCGACGTCAACTCTCGGGTCGCGATCTTGCTGGCCTCGACGTCAGGCTGGTTGAACGCGTTAATTCCGATGATGGATCCGGCGACCGCCGTCGCAATTTCCCAGCGGAAGAATTCCGCGCCCAACTCATAGATGTCGGGCATCGCGATGCGTATGACCGGATGCCCGGCCTTCTCGATTGCCGCCACTTTCGCATCCTGATCGGCGTCCGGACCCGACTCCAACCGCACGTAAACGAACACGCGGTCGTTGCCATAGATGTCGGGAGTTGTCAGATGTTCTTTGTCGACCGGAATGATGCCTTTGCCGATTTTCCCGGTCGACTCGGCGAGCAACTGTTCCAGCCACGCGCCCAGATCCGCGATGCCAGGGGAAGTAATGATCGTGACTTTATCGCGCCCCGCATTGGCGGCCGTTCCGAGAACGATGCCTAGCGCCGCGCCAGGATTTTCCTCGACGCTCACAGCCGCCCCGCAGGCCTTTACCATCGCAGCGGCTCGATCGAGAAACTTCTTGGTGTCGACGCCGATGATTGCCGCTGGCACCATGCCAAAATTAGACAGCGCTGAATACCGCCCGCCGATCGACGGACGCCCGAAGAAAACATGCAGGAAGCGATCGGACTCCGCCACCTGCTGCATTTTCGATCCGGGGTCGGTGATGGCGATGAACTGGCTGCCGACCTTTACGGCGCCGACCGCCTGCTTGGTGCGCTCGAAAAAATACTGCTTGAAGATGTTGGGCTCAAGCGTGGTCCCCGACTTGCTCGAAACAATAAAAAGTGTTTTCGGAATATCAATCAGATGTTCGACCGCTTTTACCTGGCCGGGATCGGTGGAGTCGAGCACATGCAGAGTAGGAAAGTGTGTAACTCTGCCGTAAGTCATGCGCAACACTTCCGGGCAAAGACTCGATCCGCCCATGCCCAGCAAAAGCACGTCCTGGAAGCCGCGCGCCTGGATTTCCTTCGCTAGCTTGGCAAGTTGGTCGTGTTGCGCGATCTGCTCCTCGACAATGTCGAGCCATCCCAGCCAGTTGGCTTCGTCGGTTCCCGTCCAGAGTTTTGCGTCGCGCTGCCACAAGCGCTGCATCTTGCCGCCTGATTGCCAGTCGGCCGTCGTCGCTTTCACTGCCATGGCCAGCGATTCAGGCAGGGAAGTTTTCAGTAGGCTCACAATCCGTTCCTCGTGCTAGTTGGATTTTTGCTGCGTGCTTTTCGCGACCGCAGCCAGCAGTTTGTCGAACGCGTCGGCGAACAACTTCACGCCGTCATCGGTCAGTTTGTCGGTGACTTGCTGCATGGAAATTCCGCTGCGTGCCAGATCGTCCATTACCTTGGCCGCGCCGGCCACATCCTCGGTGAGTGAGTTGCGTAGCCGTCCGTGATCGCGAAAGGCGTCGATCGTTGCCGGGGGCATAGTGTTCACCGTGTCCGGCCCAATCAACTCCTCTACGTAAATCACGTCGCGATAATTCGGATTCTTTGTGCTCGTGCTGGCCCACAACACACGCTGGGTCTGCGCTCCCTTGGCCGCGAGCGCCTGCCAGCGTTGTCCGCTGAAAATGCTCTGGTAACGCTGATAAGTGAGCTTGCCGTTGGCGATCGCGACTTTGCCCTGCACGCTCTTCAACAATGCTTGCTGGTTTTGGTCGCTGGTCGCCTTCAGTTTGTCGTTGAGCAGGGAGTCGATCAGGGTGTCGATGCGGCTGATAAAGAAACTGGCTACACTCGCCATCTTTTTCAGATTGCCACCGCGCGCCGCCAGGTCTTCGAGCCCGGCGATGTACGCTTCGGCAACCTTTACGTACACGTCCTGCGCAAAAAGCAACGTAATGTTGATGTTGATGCCTTCGCCGATCAGTTGCCGGATCGCGGGCAGTCCTTCGGCCGTGCCCGGCACTTTGATCATGACATTCTCGCGCTGCACCGTCTTCCACAGGCGTCGCGCTTCGTCGATCGTCTCCTGCGTTTTGCGTGCCAGATAGGGCGAGACCTCGAGGCTGACATAGCCATCGCGGAAATTGGATTCGTCATACACCGGACGCAGCGCGTCGGCTGCATCCCGAATGTCGCGAATCGCAATCTGTTCATAGCGGCCGGTGGTATCGAGATCGCTGCGCGAGGCCAGCGTCTTCAGGAAATCGTCATACAACGAGCTGTCGGCGATCGCTTTTTCAAAGATCGCTGGATTCGAAGTCATCCCCCGCAGTCCGTCGTCGGCAATCATTTGCTTCAATTTTCCGGTGGTGAACAGGTCGCGGCGGATGTAATCGAGCCACATCGACTGACCATACTTCAGCAATTCTTTTAGCGGATTCTTGGTCGATTTCGAGCTTTCCAGAACTCCAGTTGGCTGCATGATGACCTCCTAATGACTCCCAATTCGCATTTCCCAGAGATGAAGCGTGCTATCTCTGTCTGGTGGCAGGCAAGAGACGTAACAAGTTAAGTCTCTACGATTTATTTGCCGCGATCGCAGCGTGTGCTTCCGCCACGACCTTGTCTACGGTGAATCCGAAAAATTTCAGCACATCCTTCAAGGGCGCCGAAGCTCCGAAGCTATGCATGCCGACATTGCGTCCTTTCAGGCCGGTGTAGCGATCCCACCCGAAAGTGGCTGCCATTTCCACTGAAACCCGTGCGGTCACGTTGGATGGCAGAACGCTTTCTTTGTACGCAGCGTCCTGCTGCTCGAAAATCTCTGTCGAGGGCATGCTGACTACGCGCGCCTTGATGCCCTCGGCCTTCAGTTTTTCGTATGCGTCCACGCACAGCGACAACTCGCTTCCGGTGCCTATTAGGATTACATCGGGTTTTCCCCCCGGAGCATCAGCCAGCACATAGGCACCCTTGGCCACACCGGCAGCGGAGGCATATTTCGAGCGATCCAGGGTCGGCACATTTTGCCGAGTTAATACCAGCGCCGCGGGCGCGTGCTTCAGTTGCGCAATAATTTTCCACGCCTCGACCACTTCATTCGCATCGCCGGGACGAAGCACGATCAGATTCGGCATGGCCCGCAGCGACGCCAGTTGCTCGATCGGCTGATGGGTTGGCCCATCCTCGCCGAGGCCAATGGAATCGTGGGTGAATACAAAGATGGAAGGAATCTCCATCAGCGCCGACAAGCGGATGCTGGCCCGCATGTAATCGCTGAAGTTGAAAAAAGTGGCGCCGAATGCGCGAATGCCCGAGACAATCATCCCGTTCACGCTCGCGCCCATCACGTGCTCACGCACACCGAAATGCAGGTTGCGCCCCGCGTAGTTGCTGGATTCAAAATCCCCGGCGCCGTCGAACTTCAACGTGGTCTTGTTCGAAGTCGCCAGGTCAGCCGCTCCACCGATGATCCACGGAACGTTCTGCGCCAGGGCGTTGAGCACCTTGCCCGAGCTCTCGCGAGTCGCAACGCCTTTGGCATCGGCGGGAAACGCGGGAAAATTCTTGTCCCAGCCCGCAGGCAGGTCGCGATGCTGCATGCTGTGCAGCCGTTCCGCCAGGTCGGGGAACTTCTGCGAGTACTCTGAAAACAGCCGAGACCACTCCGCGTGCAGATCATGCCCGCGCTTGCCGATGCCTTCGCGGAAATGTTCGCGCACGCCGTCGGGCACCAGGAATTTCGCATCTTCAGGCCAGCCGTAGAACAGTTTGGTTAGCTTGACTTCTTCCACACCCAAAGGCTCGCCGTGAGCCTCATTGGTATCGTGTTTGTGCGGGGAGCCGTAGCCGATGTGACTGTCGACCATGATCAGCGTGGGCCGATCGCTGGTTTCGTGGAAGGTCTGAAATCCGCGCGCCAGCATTCGCAGGTCGTTGGCGTCGGCGACGCGGGTCACGTTCCAGCCGTAGCCGACAAAGCGGGTCGCGACGTCTTCACTGAACGACAAACTCGCCGGGCCATCGAGCGTGATGTGATTGTTGTCGTACATCCAGCACAGATTCGAGAGCTTCAAGTGGCCGGCCAGCGAAGCGGCTTCACCGCCAATGCCTTCCATCAGGTCGCCGTCTGAGCACATTGCGTACACGTTGTAGTCGAAGATCTCGAAACCGGGACGGTTGAAGTTCGCCGCCTGCCACTTCGCGGCAATCGCGATGCCCACGCTGTTGCCCACACCCTGGCCGAGCGGTCCCGTCGTGGTTTCAACTCCGGTCGTGAGATGGGATTCAGGATGTCCCGGCGTCCGGCTACCCAGTTGACGGAAGCGCTTAATCTCTTCTATCGGCACCGAGAGCTCGGTCAGGATTTTTCCGTCCTGGTCGACCCGGCGCACCTCGGCCAAGTGCAGCATGGCGTAAAGCAGCATGGAGGCGTGGCCGTTGGAGAGCACAAACCGGTCGCGATTCAGCCAGGTCGGATACGCCGGATCATAGCGCAGGAACTCCTGCCATAGAGTGTAGGTGACCGGCGCCAGTCCCATGGGTGCACCCGGATGGCCCGAGTTGGCTTGTTGCACCGCGTCAATCGCCAGAGTTCGGATCGTGTTGATGCAAAGCGTATCCAGTTGCTGACCGGTTACTAATAGCTGTTCGCTGGCTACCATGCGACTCTGCTCCTCCCAGCCGGAGATTCCAAACCGGCGTGCCAAACCACCCTTTACGACTTAGAGTTTTCTCTTGCGGAAAGGGTTCACTATGCAGAAAGTGTATCAATTTCCGCGCAGGCGTGGATTGAGTTGCGGTGAAAAACTACTTAAGGTAGGGAACGGACTCTACTTCAGAAGTTGCATGTAGCCGTTCTCGTTCTGGGACGCCCGGGTTGTGTCCTGCACGAATCTTAGGAACTGACGCAGGCTGTCGCGCTCGGTCGGGGCCAAGCCTTCGAAATGAACGCGAACTCCGCTGGACGATCCGCCGCGTTTGACGATGCCATTCAATACAAATCCCTTCACCCAGATCTTTCCGTTGGGCACCCAGAGGCCAATCTCGACCTTTGACCCTGGCTTGACCGGGTTCGCGGTTTCGACCAGGCATCCACCGACGCTGGTGTTCGACAGATTACCCCAGATAGGAGCGGGAACCTCGTCGACGCGCAGTTCGACCGCAACAAAGCACTTGATTCGCGGATGCCGCCGCCGGTCGCTCCCCCAATTCGAGCTAAACAAGTCAGGCCTAAAAGGAGGCGTGTCCTCGCTAGCGGTTGGAACGGGCTGCGGCGTCGGAGCTGCCGGGGGGGCAGACTTCTTCCCCGCCGCCATAGACGCGTCAGCCTTGATCTCACGCATTGCCGCCAGCAACGCCTGTTCGCGCTTGTCGGCGGGCGCTTCGCGGTAGGCTTGCAGCAGCTTTCCGACGTGCCGGACGAGGTCCGGATCGGACAATATTCGGGTCCAGTCAGTTCCTGTTGCCGCGCTCATGCAATGCACTTCTTCCCGTTGTGAGGTATGTCGTTCCGAAATCTGGCTCTAAAAACTGGTTCTAAAAAAGTCTGTCGCTTCAACAGCTTGAACCGAGGGTCACCGCGATTCAAGATGACCTTAGTCACTAAGGGCAGGTTCCTGAAATTGATTCTTGCGACAGGGCTTACTTACTGGCCTTCGAAGGTGAGTTGAACTACTTCAGTGGTCTCGCCCTGCTCGGGCTCGAACTTCCATTTATTGATCGCATCGACGGCCGCGTCCACCAATACCGGGTTTCCGCCCAACACACGAGTCGACTTGACGCTGCCATTGGCTCGTACAATGGCTTCCACCTTGACTATGCCATGGATGTGCATTTTCCTTGCCAGGTCAGGATAGTTCGGGGCCACGCGCGACGACACTTTTCGCTCCGCATGGGCGGCGGTGTTCTGGGCGGTCCCCAGAACGGTCGTCAACCCAACCATCGTAAGAAAGATAACTCGGACAGTACTGCGCATGGCCTCAATTTCCTTTACTCTGTCAGCTTAACCGGGCCTTCGTTTCGGGCAAAACACCGAAGGTTACTGGTCTTGGGTGCAAAACGCCGAATAGGCGGCAAACACTTTCATTTTTTACGCTTGCGCCATGGCACCGACCGGCTCGAAACCAGATATTGATCCCTTCACAGTAGAATCGTTTGCATCGCAAAGACCCGCAAACGAATCAAACTGTGCGAGTTATGCTACAGGTGAGGAAAAAGACGGGGCGGCGTCACTAGGGGACTTGCCGAGTGTTCCTACAACCAAGAATGCATTGCTTACTGATATTTCTCAAAACGACAATTCTCAGAATGCCTATAGCTGCCCGGAGAATATTTTTCATTTTGCTCCTTTCGCTTCTCTCCGTCTCCAACCTCCTGGCTCAGGAGGGGGGCAGTACTTCGGCCCCAAACGTCAATGTGACCCTGCCTGGCCCTCCGAACCCGTTTCTCGGCAGCGAACCCGAAGGCAAAGCAACCGCGGAAATCTTGCAAATCGATTTCAAGGAAGCCATTGATCGTGGCCTGCGGAACAACCTTGGCCTCCTGCTCGCCGGTGACCAGGCCCAGACTGCCCGCGGTGAGCGTTGGAAGGAACTCAGCGATCTCTTACCCAATCTCAGCGCGCGCTTGCAGGAAAATGTGCAGACGCAAAGTCTGGCAGCCCTGGGATTCAACAAGCTTCTCCCTTTGTTGAGCCCTCCCGGCACCAACGCCAGCAATTTTCCTCGTGTGGTGCCGACCTTCAATTATTTTGATATGCGCGCCAACTTGAGTCAGTCGGTGTTCAATTTCAAGGATCTGGAAAAGGAGCGGGCAGCTTCGGTGAATGTGAAAGCGGCGCAATTCACTTACAAAGACGCTCGCGAAACAGTCGTGCTCGCGGTCGGCAACGCTTATCTGGAGTCGATTGCCGCCGCCGCTCGCGTGGAAACTGCACAGGCGCAGGTCACCAGCGCTCAAGCTCTGTACGACAAGGCGGCCGACCAGCTGAAAGCCGGACTCAGCCCGGCCATCGACGCGCTGCGCTCGCAGGTCGAACTGCAAACCCGCCAGCAGCAACTTATCGTCGCCCGCAACGATTTCGCCAAAATGAAATTGAACCTGGCGCGGATCATCGGCCTTCCTCCTGGCCAAGAGTTCGTGCTTACCGAGAAGGCCCCGTACCAGGCGCTAGTTGCTCTCCCTCTCGACACTTATCTGCAACGCGCATACGCTGGACGCGCCGACTATCAGGCCGCCCTGGCGCAGTTGCAGGCCGCAGAGCTCTCGCGGCGGGCAGCCGTGGCCGGGCGGTATCCGAGTGTCGACCTGGTTGCAAATCTAGGCGATATTGGCGTCGCACCTGGCCAGTCGAATGGTACTTGGCAGGTCAACGGAGGAATCAACATCCCTATATTCGCCGGCAATCGGGTACATAGCGACGTCATCGAGGCTGACGCGCAATTGAAGCAGGCGCGTTCTCAGTTGGGCGACCTCCGCGGCCGAATCGATTACGAGGTCCGCACTGCGCTGCTTGATCTGAACGCCGCCGCCGAGCAAGTTGAAGTAGCCCGCAGTTCCGTCGACTTAGCGGAGCAGGCGCTCACCCAGTCGCAGGACCGCTTTACTGCGGGAGTCGCCGATAACCTGGAAGTGGTGCAGGCTCAAGAGGCCGTAGCCAGCGCTCACGAGAGTTATATTGAAAGTCTTTATGCGCACAATCTGTCGAAGGTGGAACTGGCGCACGCCATCGGCGACGCGGAAGAGGGCGTCAAACGATTCTTGAAAGGCAATCAATAAACGTTATGGAGCAAACCACACAAAGTCCGCCGACCAACGTAGAGAGAACCGGAGTCGAAAAGGCGCCGAGCACCACCAAGCCGCTGCCCTCCACTGAGGAGGATTTCCACGCCCGGCCCTCGCGCACCCAAAGCTCCGGCTTCCGCATTGGCGTAGTGATCGCCGTGCTTGTTCTTCTGGTTGTGGGCTTGTTCGTCTACCGCTATTTCACCAGCTACGAATCGACTGACGATGCTCAGGTTGACGGACATGTGAATTCCATTAGTGCGCGTATTTCCGGCCACGTTATAAAACTCAACGTCCAGGACAACCAATTCGTGCAGGCCGGAACCGTGCTGGTAGAAATCGATCCGGCGGACTATCAAGTTGCCTACGATCGCGCCAAGGCAGACTTTGAAGACGCGCAGGCGGCGGCAGTTGCAGCGGGAGTAAGTGTTCCTATTACTTCGGTTAACACCGACAGTCAGGTGTCGGCGACCGAAGCGGACGTCAACAGCGCCCGGGCAGGCATTCAAGTCGCTAAGCAACAGTTTGAGGCGGCTAAGGCCGAACTGCAAGAGGCCGAAGCCAACAACGTGAAGGCGCAGAACGATCTCGTCCGCTACAAGCAGTTGGTCGACAAGCAGGAGATTTCCCAGCAACAGTATGACCAGGCCATCGCCGCCGCCAAGGCCAGTGCGGCCGCAGTGGAAGCCGCTCGCGCCAGCGCCGACGCCGCCCAGCAGCAGGTCACGCAGGCCCAAGGAAAACTCGTTCAGGCGGAAGCGAACCGGAACTATGCCAACACCGCGCCCAAGCAGATGCAAGTCACGCGCGCCCGGGCCGCGTCCGCTCTGGCGCAAGCGCAGCAAAAGAAGGCCGATCTCGATCAGGCCGCGCTCAACCTGCAATACACCAAGATTATTGCCCCGGTGAATGGCGTGGTCAGCGATCGCACGGTCGAAGTCGGCCAGAACGTCGCGCCCGGCCAGGAACTTCTGAAGGTCATTAATCTCGATGACGTGTGGATCACCGCGAACTACAAAGAGACTCAGCTTCGCGAAATGAAGGTAGGCCAACGCGTTACTGTTGACGTTGATGCTAATGGAAGAACCTATAATGGCAAGGTCGATAGCTTCTCCGCAGGCAGCGGAGCCCGCTTCAGCTTGCTGCCTCCAGAAAACGCTACCGGAAACTACGTGAAAGTCGTGCAGCGCATCCCGGTCAAGATCGTGCTCGATTCCGGTGCGAACAACGATCATCAGCTGCGTCCCGGCATGTCGGTGACGCCGAAGGTCTGGATTCGTGGGGCCCACGAATGATTCGGGGGACTCGCGAAATTTGGGGTTCCCGCGAATCAGGGGCTGGCGAATCAGGGGCTGACGAATCGGGGGCTGACGAATAATGAGCGCGGCGACGGCAACCCTGGATCACGCAGACGCGTGGCGTCCTGCGTTCAATCCGTGGATTATCGCAATCACCGTTACGCTGGCGACGTTTATGGAGGTGCTCGACACTTCCATCGCTAACGTCGCTCTGCCGCACATTGCCGGCAGTCTGTCGGCCGGGCAGGACGAAAGCACCTGGGTCCTGACCTCTTATCTTGTCTCTAACGCCATCGTGCTTCCGCTGAGTGGCTGGCTGTCGTCGATCATTGGCCGCAAGAATTTCTACATGGGCTGCGTCGCCTTGTTCACGGTGAGCTCGTTTCTGTGCGGGCTGGCGCCGAACCTGGCGACGTTGATCATCTGCCGCATCCTGCAGGGCGCCGGTGGCGGCGGACTGCAACCCAGCGAGCAGGCCATTCTGGCTGACACGTTCCCGCCCGCCAAGCGCGGCATGGCTTTCGCCGTCTATGGCATGGCCGTAGTTACGGCTCCTGCGATCGGCCCCACGCTGGGTGGATGGATCACTGACAATTTCAGCTGGCGCTGGATTTTCTTCATCAACATTCCCGTCGGAATTCTGTCGATACTTCTAACGTCGCGACTGATTCAGGATCCGCCCTACTTCAAGCGCCGCAAGTTGAGCGAAACTCATATCGACTACGTTGGGCTCGGATTTGTAGCTCTCGGGCTGGGGGCGTTGCAGATTGTTCTCGACAAAGGCCAGCGCGACGACTGGTTCGAATCGAACTTTATTGTCACGCTCACTCTGATCGCCGTGGCGGCGCTGATCTTCGTAGCCGTTTGGGAGTGGAGGCATAAAGATCCCATCATTGATTTGCACTTGTTTCGCGATCGAACCTTTGGTGTCTCGAATTTGCTGATGTTCATGTTGGGCTTTGCGCTGCTGGGCAGCACTTTGCTGATTCCCCTCTTCTCACAAACTCTGCTCGGCTATACGGCGCAAGAGGCAGGCCTGGCGCTTATGCCCGGCGGTTTCACCATCATTCTGTTGCTGCCGCTGGTGGGTTTCTTGCTTTCCCGGTACACCCCGCGCTGGCTTCTATTGTTCGGTCTGCTCATGCTGGCGTTCTCGCTGTTTCACATGACCGGCTTTGATTTGGATATCGATTTCCGGACGCTGGCCATGGCGCGTGTGATCCAGGCTGCTGGGATGGCATTCCTGTTCGTGCCGATTAATACTGCCGCGTATGCGTTTCTTCCGCTCGACAAAAACAACGCCGCTTCCGGCCTGATGAACCTGGCTCGCAACATGGGAGGAAGCGTGGGGATTTCCGTGGTCACCACCATGCTCGACCGGCGCGGCCAGGCCCATCTGACATATTTATCGAGCCATTTGAGTGCATCCAATCCGGCGATGCGGTCTCGATTGCAGGCGCTAGGCGCCGTGGTGCAGTCTCATGGCGGCGGGCCGCCGGGATCGTCTGCTGTGCCGTACGCGATCATCCAGGGCGCGGTTGCCCGCCAGGCCACGATGCTGTCTTACATCGATTGCTTCTGGTTTCTGGGAGTCGCCATTCTGTGCATGGTTCCGATGGTCTTTCTTATGAAAAAGTCGAAGCCGGGCGGAGGAATGGCAGTACACTAAACGACGTTATGTTTCGCCTCATCACCCTCGAGCGCGAGTACGGCTGCGGAGCCGCCAACATCGCTCAGCAACTCGCCGAGCGGTTGGGCTGGAAACTCTGGGATCAGTTGCTCACGGAAGAAATTGCCCGCCTGGCCAACGTGGATAAATCAGCCGTAAGGCGCTGCGATGAGCGCCTGGATAGCCGAATGCACCGGCTGTCGAGGTCGTTCTGGCGGGGCAGTTACGAACGCAATTCCGCGGCATTAGGCAGCCAGATGTTCGATGCCGACTGCATGTTGGAGATGATGCAGAAGACCATGAATACAATCGGGCAGGAAGGGAATGCGGTCGTGGTGGGCCGTGGGGCGCCGTATCTGCTGCGCGAGAATCCCGACGCCTTCCATGTGTTTCTCTACGCCCCGCGCTCGGAGAAAATTCGACGCATTATGGCGGAAGGGCACAGCCAGGAAGATGCCGCGGAGCAGGTCGATTCCGTCGATCGCGAGCGCATCGCGTACGTGAAACATTATTTCAATGCCGACTGGCCCACGCGTTCGCTTTACCACGTCATGCTCAACACGGCGGTAGGGAACGAGCCCGTCGTGCAGACTATCCTGGATACGATGCATCTGGTCGAGGGGCGGCCTAAGGCCACGGACTACGAGCGTCCGAGAGAGCCTGCATCTCAGCGGTGATCTAGCTCGGCCTTCCCGTTGTCACCGGATCTCATGGCTTGTGCGCGGCCGGTCGCTGCGCGGCGGGACAGCAATTCTCTTCGCAGACATCCTGACGCGGCCCCAATGATCCCAGCGCGCGCCGTTCTGTTCCCGCACTTGTGCGTTCAAGGATCAGCTCGCGGATCATCGCGATGAAGCGGGGATGCACCCCGACCGTTTTTGCCCGCACCATCGGCAAGGCTAGCGAATCGCAGAGTTGCTTCGCTTCGATGTCCAGGTCATACAACACTTCCATATGGTCGGAGATGAAGCCAATCGGGGCCAGCACGACTGTGCTCGCCAGATTGCGCGCTTTCACTTCGCGCAGGTAATCGAGAATGTCGGGCTCGAGCCAGGGTTGCCCGGGCGCTCCACTGCGGCTCTGGTAGACCAGCGCGTCATTGGTGATGCCTAGCCTCGCGGAAACCAGCTTTCGAACTTCTTCCAATTGCCTAACGTAGTCGCAGGTGTTTGCCATCGAGAGCGGGATGCTGTGGGCGATGTAGACCAGTTGGGTGTTGCGGCGCACGTCAGCCGGCACCTGAACCAGAGCATCGCGCAGCCGTGCTTCGCTTGCTTCCAGAAATCCCGGGTGATTAAAAAATGCGCGCAGTTTATCGACTTGCGGCGCGCCTGCGCCAACCTCATTCTGGGCGCGAGCAATGTCTTCGCGATACTGACGGCATCCGGAATACGAGCTGTATGCCGATGTCACGAAAGCGAGAGCGTAGCCAATGCCGTCCTGCTTCATCTGCTGCAAGGTTTCGGCCAGCATGGGATGCCAATTGCGATTGCCCCAGTAGACAGGCAGTTTCGGCCCGTGCTGTGCCAGTTCGTTCTGAAGCGCGGCGATCAATTCCCGCGTCTGCTGGTTGATGGGGCTTTTGCCGCCGAAATGGTAGTAGTGCTCGGCGACAGCCAACATCCGTTCGCGCGGAACGTTTCTGCCGCGCAGAACATTTTCGAGAAATGGAATGACGTCATCCGAAGTTTCAGGTCCGCCGAAGGAGACAACCAGAATCGCGTCGTAATTCATGAAATGGACGATGCAACATTGATTTTGGACTTCGTTACGAAACTTGTCTATGGATGGATCTCGGCGTTGTCGACCGAGACTACGGCACAGGGCTCGTTCTTCCCCGCAGCTTGCTTGCAGTTGTCCAGAGCTCTCTTGCGAGCATCCTCCGTAGTCATCCGGGCAACTGAGAATCCGAAGGAATGCGCCGATGTGGCGAAGGCCTTGTGGGGCCCGAGCAGCAGGTAGCTCTGGAAGGCATGCAGCCCATCTTCACCTAAACCGGCAGGAGGAGGAACGTTCGGCGGTTTGATCTCGGGTAGCAGTTCCGGCAGCGGCGTTAGATTTTGTGCTTTGAGAAAGTCATCCACAGTCGAGGACCAAGCGTCAACGTGACGAAACAGAGAGTGCCCATCCTCTCCAATAGGCGGGGCAAGCACAAACTGGTCTTGACCTCCCTGGGAACGAAAAGCTGAGTCGAATTTTTGCGCGAGATTCGGCCAGAAAAACTTGTCATTCTGCGCGTAGATCCAGAGCATGGGCGTGCGCGAATGCTTTCCGAAGCTGCGATAGGCGTGGACAAGATCACCCGAGTTGCATACATCGTGATCCGCCTTTGAACCTCGGCCGCCGGCGAAATTGATGGCCGCAACCAGGCCCGGAGGCGCCTTGGCGGTGAGAGCGACAGAGGCGAATCCCCCGGTGGAAACGCCCATCGCGATAATGTGCGTGGCATCTACTTGGGATAACCCGCGTGCGTAGTCAATCGCAAAACGCAGGTCTTCGGCGGAGTATTCTCCCGCGGCCTCGTAGTCGGTTTGAGGGCACCGGCCGGAACGGCGTGTATCCGGCTCGCCGCCGGACGCTCCGTAGCCGCGACGGACCACGACGAGCGCGACCCATCCGCGGCGGGCAAACCAGAGCGCCTGCGGAAACTGCTGCCAGACCGTGACCTGGGCGTGTTCTTCGGGCTTACGCGAGGAACCGTGGGTGATGACCACAAGCGGATGTTTTCCTGGCAAGTCCGCATAGACGAGCAGCGCATCCAGGCCTTGGCCTGCCAGTATCCACGGAATAATCACCTCGCGTTCAACGTAGTGCTGCGCGTGAGCGCAGGACGCTAACGTGACCAGAATTGAGAGAAAGAGAAGCAATGAGCGGGGCACGTTTTTCATCGTAGGATGATACTGCTGGAGTGACGAATGAAGACGGAAATCGGCCAACGTACGTCCGCTTGGACGTTTCTGCCTCGCACTACGTTCTCCAGAAATGGAACCCCAACATCCGAATACTCAGCCCACCGAAGGGACAATACGGACCGCGGCGTAGTTCATGATCTAAAGAGTGGCCTGTGGATATCATGAAAAAGTTCGTAGCAGGGCGGTGAAATCGTGATCTTTTGCGTCAGTCTCTGATTGTGGATTACATTATTCAGAATGACTCGCACTAATTTTGTTATTGCGCTCGTGCTATTCGCTCTTCCTGCATTCGCCCAGCATGGCGAATCTGCTAAGCCGGCGGCGGATGCCAGCGCAACTCCGGCAGCAAAATCTGCGGAGCCGAAATCCGGCGAAGCAAAGTCCGCCGAGCCAAAATCTGCCGAACCCATGAAGAATCCTCTGCCCGCGGATAAGTCTGTGCCGCAGACGGTCACCGTGAACGGCAAGACGCTTCACTACACCGCGACGGTCGGCACAATCACCCTGAAAGGCAAGGATGACAAACCCACCGGCGTGGTGATGTACACGGCATATGCATTGGACGAACCAAAAGGCAAGAACAGCGACAGCGGCTCGCACCGGCCGGTCACGTTCGCGCTCAATGGCGGGCCGGGAGCCTCGTCCGTCTATCTGAACCTGGGTGCGATCGGGCCAAAGCATATTGCCTTTGCGAATGAGGGTGACTCGCCTTCGGACCCGGCGACTCTGACGGACAATCCCGGCACGTGGCTCGACTTTACAGACATGGTCTTCATCGACCCGATCGGCACCGGATTTTCGCGTTCTCTCGTCGACGAAGCGGAGACGAAGAAGCTGTTCTATGCACCGAAGCCGGACATCGAGTATCTCTCGCTAGTGATCTACAAGTGGCTGGTGCAGAACGATCGCTTGCTGGATAAAAAGTATCTGATAGGGGAGAGCTATGGCGGGTATCGCGGGCCACTGATTACGCATTATCTGCAGTCGACGCTGGGCGTTGCTATGAACGGAGTGGTGCTGGTGAGTCCATATCTGAACCCGGAGAGAGGTGACGGGGACCTGTCGCCGATACCCTGGATGGTCGACCTGCCCTCGATAACGGCCGCACATCTGGAGTCCGAAGGCAAGCTGACTGACGCGGCCATGCAGCAGGTGATTGCGTACACGCGTGGAGACTACGCAGAGGCGCTGCTGAAAGGTCGCAGCGACCCAGCGGCTACCGACGCGATGATTGCGCATGTAACCGAAATGACCGGGCTTGATCCGAAGTTCGTGAAGTTTGCCGGTGGCCGGTTGGACACTCGAGCTTA
>Ga0210395_10002167_pt1 | contig 15286 bp, 15 predicted proteins | sample IncBWH4OmetaG_FD_150861 | JGI IMG/M metagenome (GOLD analysis project Ga0210395, IMG submission 150861) | Forest soil microbial communities from Barre Woods Harvard Forest LTER site, Petersham, Massachusetts, United States - Inc-BW-H-4-O ... | reverse complement strand
GGATGTTCCATTCGCGCGGTACGGTCCAATCCAAGACCGCGGTTCCCGACGGAACCTCATTAACCTGTAGCGGAATAAAGCGCCTAAGGATGTCGAGCGTCTGCCTCACACCGTTGCCAGTAATGCTGCGGCAAATTGGAAAAAGCTCCTCGGCAAGCGTCATCATAGCCCTCCCCTCAATGTCGGGGGACGGTTCGGGCCTATCGAGCGAGATATGCCTCACGCCGGGGCTCGCGTCAGTGGTGACCTGTTGCATTGCTAATCCGGGAACCGAAATTATCTCCAGTCTGATATCGCCTTCACTAGAGTCCTGTCTTTGTGTCGTTAGTTCAGATCCTACATTGTGCTTCTAGGATATCACGGGTATTGGGCTCTTGTACCGTCGTCCGATGTTTTCACGCCGCAGCCCGGCGATTAACTTTAACTCTGCAAATTGATCCGCAAAGAAGGACTCTCGCTGCGGCACTTGATGTAAGTCCGTGTGCAGCGTAGCTTTTGATACGCTCCGCGGGTTTTTCGTAGAGCAGAGATGGCGCCAATGCGAGTGTTGCTTACGGGTATCGATGGATATATCGGCGCCGTTCTCGGGCCGAAGCTCGTCGAACGGGGGTTTGACGTTGTTGGAATTGATTGCGGCTTTTACCGCGACGGTTGGCTTTATAATAATCGTCTGCCACGTCCACTCACTTTATCCAAGGACGTGCGGAAGATTACCGCGAAGGATGTCGAAGGGTTCGAAGCGGTCATTCATCTCGCAGAGCTGTCGAACGACCCACTTGGTGCGCTGAGCGAGCGCACGACTTACGAAATCAACCATCTCGGCTCGATCACTCTGGCGCGTGCTTGCAAGGAGGCCGGCGTCCCGCGCTTTGTCTATACCTCTTCGTGCAGCGTCTATGGTGCTGCCGAAGACGGAGGCGAGCGAGACGAGAGATCCGCGCCTAATCCGCAAACCGCCTATGCCAAGTGCAAAGTGTTGGTCGAACGCGACGTCGGCGCGCTCGCCGACGCCCATTTCTCTCCCGTGTTCTTGCGTAACGCCACGGCCTTCGGCGCCAGCCCGCGCATGCGTTTCGATATCGTGCTCAACAATCTCGCCGGACTAGCCTGGACCATCAAAGAGATAAGAATGACCAGCGATGGAACGCCGTGGCGGCCGCTAGTCCATGTCGAGGATATCTGTCAGGCGATTATCCTCGCTCTCGAAGCGCCGCGCGAGGCAGTGCATAACGAAATCTTTAATGTCGGTGATGATCGACAGAATTACCGGATCCGAGAAATCGCCACCATTGTGGGGCAAGTGTTTGACGGCTGTGCTGTCACCTTCGGTCAACCGAGCGGCGACAATCGCAGTTATCGCACGTCCTTCGCCAAGATACGTCGTCACCTCCCCGAATTCCAGTGTCGGTGGCCCGCCGAGCTCGGCGCCCGCCAGTTGCACCAGGTCTTTTCCTACATCGATATGACAAAAGAGACGTTTTTCTTTCGCGGCTTTACTAGATTGGAACAGTTGAAACATCTGATCGCCACGAAACAAATCGATACCGATTTCTATTGGCGTCCGCTCGAACACTAGGCCGACGAGGAAAAGGTAGACATGATTTTCACCTCGACGCGACTAGGGGGAGCGCTGCTAATCGATGTCGAGCCCAAAGAAGACGAGCGCGGCTTCTTTGCGCGCACTTGGTGCCGGCGTGAGCTTGCGGCGCAGGGTCTGGATACCGAGATCGCGCAGGAGAGCATTTCATACAATCGGCACCGAGGAACCGTGCGCGGCCTGCATTTTCAACGACCTCCCCATGAAGAGACGAAGATCGTGAGATGCACGCGCGGCGCCATCTTCGATGTGATCGTCGATCTGAGGCCCCGTTCGCCGAGCTATCTTCGATGGCAAGGGTTCGAGTTAACAGCGGAAAACAGACGCGCCGTCTATATCCCGAAGGGCTTGGCGCACGGCTTTCAAACCTTGGTTGAGGATTGCGAGATCGTCTACCAGATCTCGTCGTTCTATGCGCCGGAGTCTGCAGGCGGCTATCGCTACGACGATGCAGCGCTCGGAGTTACTTGGCCGCTTCCCGTCACTATGATCAACGAGCGCGATCTAGGCTGGCCAAAGCTTAAGGTACATGCCCCAGCTCCGCCTGCTTCGTAACCACACGCAGCGTCGCTTGGGCGCTCCCGACGCTGAACCGGCGGATTGATCATTGACAACCTCTAACGCACGCCGGAACGGCAGCCGATGAAAAAGCGTGAGAAGAAGAGACCGGAGATTGCTATTTTCGGGAACTTTGATACCACCAATTTCGGTAACGACAGCACTCTTAAGGCCGTTCTTTATCACCTTCGACGCTTCCAACCCGACGCTGAGGTTACTTGCATTTGCCCCTGGCCTAACGCCATCACTGCGGCCCACCATATCCGCGCGTTTCCGATTAGCGAAGACTTCGTCAAGTCGTGGGTTCCACAAAATCCAGCGACCAGGGTACTACGAAGGATTTTTATTGGACTACCGAGTGAGGCCATCCGGTGGGGCAAAACTTTTCTGAGTCTCAGAAACGCCGACATGCTGATAGTTCCGGGGACGGGATTGCTGACGGACGCTTATGGCCTTTTGGGCTGGGGTCCGTTCAACCTGTTTAAGTGGTCCCTGATGGCAAAAATTTGCCGCTGCAAGCTCGCCTTTGTCAGCACCGGCGTCGGCCCCATTAAGGGGACCCTCGGACGATTCTTAGTCAAATCGGTGCTTTCTTGGGCGGACTTTCGTTCCTATCGAGACAACTCCAGTAAGCAGTGCTTGCTTGACCTTGGATTTGCTGTGGAGAACGACCCCGTTTATCCCGACCTGGCATTCAGTCTGCCCGAAGTTGTGATCCCGCGGCAGAATGGCCACGAAAGCAAAAACAGACCTATTGTCGGGCTCGGCGTCATGGAAGCTTCGGGCGCATATGACGTCCTGAGGCAAGGCAACAATTACAGCGTTTATCTGGATAAGCTCGTGACTTTCAGTGAGTGGCTACTGGCTCGCGAGTACGACGTCAGACTGTTAAGTGGAGACGTATGCGACGAGCAGGCTTGGCAAGAGTTCGGGAGCCGACTGAGAGAACGTTCGTCGGATTATGATGATGCGCGCATTTTTCGCCAGCCGATCCGCTCGGTTGACGACCTTTTGTCACAAATCGCAGCAACCGACGTCGTCGTCGCAACGCGGTTTCACAATGTTCTATTTGCTTTGTTTTGCAACAAGCCCGTTATTTCCCTCTCGTTCCATCATAAGTGTGCGTCCCTCATGAGCGCCGTGGGCTTGTCCGACTACTGCTTCGACATAAACGACTACGATGCCGAAACGCTCATCGAGAAATTGCGCGCACTCGAGAAAAACGCGGACAAGATCAAGCCTTTGATCAAACAAAAGGTAGATGGATTTCGTGAGGCACTCGACGAACAATACCGCTGTATCTTTGACCTCGTATGATTACTCCTATTACGCGAATCGACAATCAAATAAAATCGACTTTGTCCTCTTCCAAGATGAGACACGTCAATCGGCCAGTAGCGTAGGCGCCAGTGTCAATATTGATGCGATTGGCGCGAACTTCAGGGTGCAATACCGGCGTGTGACCGTGGACGACAACTTTTCCGAAATCGTCCTCACAAAAAAGGAAGTCCTCTCGGATCCAAAGCAAGTCCTCTTCCCGCTGCCTCGCCAGAGCAATACCCGGCCGCACTCCGGCATGCACAAAGAAGAAATCCCCGTATGTGAATGAAGACTTTAGATGACGAAGAAACTGGTGGTGCGCCTCAGGGAATGCTTGGCCAAAATCAGCAGCGAGTTGCGATTGCTGCTCGGCTTTTGCGTTGATGGCCGGCTTCATCCCGTACGACATGAGCGTTTCAAGCCCCCCAAGATGCTGCCAGTCTTGAAGAACGGATGGGGTTTTGATGAAGTCGTCGACATAGGTCTCGTGATTTCCTTTAAGAAACACGCTCTGGCAGGTCCGTTTGTGGGCGACTAAGCGCTCAAGAACATCTTGCGATGCCGGTCCACGATCGATGTAATCGCCGAGAAATATTTCGATACATTCGCGAGTCGGATTTGCCACCTTGTGGGCTTCGATGCGTGTGAGCAAACTGTCGAGCAGGGCTGCGCAGCCGTGTATGTCGCCGATTGCATAAATGCGCACACCATCAGGTAGCTGCGGTCGCCGCGCTCTTCTTGCCGATAACGAGATCATTCTCTCAACCCAAGCTCCTCCACGTCGTAGATAGGGAACGCACGAAGCGCTAGCAATCGCACGAAAAAAGCTTGGTTATCGGGTAAATCGACCGGTCGGCCAGACGAGAACGCCGGGGCTTTTTGCGGACCGTCTTGCCCGGTTCGGACCTTGTCAGGATGTCCAGCCATTGTGCTGGGATCGGGATTTTCTGGGCTTTATTTTTCGTGGCGGGATGCAAGAAATGCTCACGACGATTCACAGCCGCGTCTCGCAAGCAGCCAAAAAAGCCGTGGAATTCCAATAAGATAACGTCGCGCAAGTCGACGAGGTTCATTCACCAGCCGAAAGCTCCACTCTAGTCCCGTCCGTTGCATCCAACGCGGTGCTTGGCGCTTCACTTTGGCATGAAAATCAAATGCGGCGCCCACTCCCATGAGGACGCAAGGTGCGAGATGAGGCGCATTTGCCTGCATCCATAATTCCTGTTTCGGCGTACCGAGCCCAACCCAGACGATATCAGCGCGAGCCGCGCGGATCTTCTCGATGTCGTCTAGATTAGCGGCTTCGCCAGCCGGACGCATCGGAGGTGAGTAGGCTCCACAGATCGTCAAATTAGGAAACGCTCGCAACAATTCCATGGCCAGCTTCTCGATGACCGTGTCGGTACTTCCGTATAGATAGTGGCGAAGCCCGGTGGATTCTGAAATGCGACAAAATTCCAGCATGAAGTCGGGACCGTAGACGCGTTCGACCCATTTAAAGCCTTTGAGATGGGCTAGCCAAACCAGTGGCATCCCATCAGGTGCAACCAAGGCTGCGTTTTGATGTGCACGGAGCAGCACCGGGTCATCGTTGGCGCCAACGATGCCATTGATGTCGCGAAAAATGCAGTAACCGCCTTCTTGCATCCGACAGCGGCGCTGCACCTCTTCGCAGGCCATCTGCATGGTCAGCAGACTTACCGGCACTCCCGCTATCCTGAAACGACCAATATCGCTCATACTCTTAGCAGAGTCATAAGCCCACTGCCCAGACGAAACGCTGAAATCATTAATCAAAGCGGGCCAACGCAAGCGCACGCATTCGCGGGTCGCTGAGTCTATTATTCGAGTACCGAATTATTGGTCGTCGCAATCTGTTACTCGCCATAGCCATACCGCGCGTAATGCTTGTTACGATAATACTTGCCACGGTGGGCGTCATAGCGGCCGAGCTTATTGATATTGACCTTATTAAGCACCGTACCAATTAGATTCTGGTACACGCCTGGCGCGTCAGCCAGGGCCTTTTTGACCACGTCAATCTTAGTGTGACCCCACTCGATCACACAGATGTAAGAGTCAACGAAATGTGTCGTTGTACGGACGTCTACCACGGGAGCAAGCGGCGACAAATCGACAATGATATATTCGTAGCGCTTGCTCAGTTCGACGAACAGTCTTTTTGTCGCAGCTGATGCGAGAATCTCGTTTGTATGCGCCACGCGCGATTTCATGACAGCAGGAAGGAACGACAGATTGGTCTTCGGATCTGATTGCCAGAGCACATCTTCAATCGGCGCCTTGTCGGATATGACCTCAACCAACCCGGCCTGCGCGGACGGAGCAAGTGCTTGAGTGAGTGATGGATTACGCAGATCGCAATCGACCAAAATGGTACGCGCACCAGTTTGCGCGATCAGCAAGGCCGCTGCGGCAGCCAAAGTCGACTTTCCCTCATTCGGTAAGGATGACGTAAAGCCTATGACCTTGTTTGAGCGAACAAGTTCGCTCAAATCAATCGCAACTTTGAGCACCCGAAGTGACTCGGCAAAGCGCGAAAAGGGCGCATCAACTGCACTCCATAACACATTATCGTCGTGCGCGAGAATTCGGGGCACGACCGCTTTCGTCGGCGTGATAGCCCCTTCTCCCTTGCTGACGTTTGGCAAACAGAGGGCGTTGGATGACGAGCCGTTGAGCTCTTCTGTGAGCGAAGGACTAGAGACTTTAGCGTCACCGAGGGAAAGTACTTCGTTTCCTGTAAATGGCCAGCTGAGGCTTTCAATACTCCACGACAGTTCGGATTCGGTGTGTGCGGAACTTGAGAGCTCAAGACTCGATAACACAGCCGTTTCGGATTCGGTGTGTCGCGCGCCGGAGGGTTCGGGACTCGACAACGCAGCCGGTTCACTTTCTGTGGATGCCGCGTTGGAAACTTTTGTTCCAGGTATCGGATCGAACTTTGCCGCGGTTGAACCGCGGGGGGTTACTGCAGCAAGCAAAGAAACGAGTTTGCGTTTCCGCATCTCAAACCATCGCGGCGCAGGGCCGGCATCTTTCAGGGCGGGGACCAAAGTGATGCAGGGGACGTGTAGGAGCTTTTCAGCCTGCTCCGTGGTCCGGAAAACGCGATCCCACAAATCTCGAAACACGCCAATGGCAAAGCCTAGAATAATTCCGGCGCATGCCGAGATCGCAAGCGTGAGTAGAGTCTTCGGATTACTTTTCTCCAGCGGCCGCAAAGCCGGCGAAATCAAGCGCGCCTCTGTGATCGGGAATGACTGCTGCTGTACCGACTCCATGTATCGCTGTAGGAAATTTTCATAAAGCTCGCGATAGGTCCTTGCTTTGCTCTTGAGATCATTGAGTACAACCTTCGCCTGATTGTTCTCCTGCGTTTGTGAGACGGCCGCATCATAAGCCTTCTGCACCTCATCGGCATGCTGCTTGGCGACCTCAAAATCACTTTGATACGTGCCGGCAATTTGCTTAATCTCATCGAGAATGGCGGCATTAATTTCCGTCATTTGATTGCGCAGGTTCACGACCGCGAGATGATCCTTGCCGTAGCGCGCCGCCCAGTCCTGTGCCTTGCTAGACAGGTCAAGGTACTGACTGCGAAGCCTCGTCACCACATCGTTCTTAAGGGTATCGGCAACGGTGGCATCGACCGCACCCGCCGAGTTAGAAGTCAGGACTGCCTGTATACGGTCCATCTTTGCTCGTGCTTCTGCGACCTGCGCTTGCGCCACGAGCATTTGGGTGTTGAGCTCGGCGACCCGCTGCTCGCTTGCAGTCTTAGCCTCTTTCCCGTCCCTACCCTGGTCGGTATCGACGATGTTGTTGGCCTGTTCATAATCCACCACAGCCTGTTCGGCACCCGACGCTTGATCGCGCAACTCCCTGATTCGACCCTCTAGCCAAGTACTCGCTCGAAGCGTTGATTGATACTTGGCATCGAGCTCATCGACTAGGTACGCATCGACTGTCGCATTTGCGATTTGCGCCGCCTTTTCCGGATCAAAAGAACGAAAGCTGACTTCGATGACATAGGACAGGGCGTCGCGCTTGACGGTCAGCCGGGTTTTGAACGCCGCCAGCGCACCGCGCATGCGCTCATATGCGGATGCGGCTCCGCCTTCGGTATCTTTAGAAAATTCAGGATCCTCAGTGAGCTGAAGTTTTTTGATTACAGCAAGTGCAACATTGTCAGACTCTAATACACGCACTTGACTGTCGACAGACGCGGTATCGATCGGTCCGTCGTTTTCCGATGGCTGTTGCTTTAGGAATTGTGTTTTACGCGAATCGAACAACATTGTTGCGACCGCCGTATAGCTCGGTCGGGCGACGATGAGATAGCCCCCGCCAAGCAAAACGAGTGAGAGCGTTGAGAATAGAATGATAAGATATTGTTGGCGCAAAAAATGAACGAACGAATCCAGAAGCTCCCCGGGGGAGGAAAAGTCCGGGGTGGATAAACTCGATCGATCGGAGGATGTTGACTGGTTCTGTTGAAGCATCCTGTCAGGCCATCATTACACGAGTACAAAGAGTTGGCTGGCGAAGACGCCCGTAATTTGGGTCAATTTCTCATTATCACCGGGCGAAAGTCAACCATACCCGGCCGATAACATTAATGCGGTTCGGCCAGATATTGTGCAGATTCGGGCTTATCTAGCATGCGAACTCGTCGGCTGGCTCGCGCCAACCAATTTAATCATTGACTAGACTGCTCCCGCGGCTTGATAGCGCAGGTATTGTTGGAATATCGGACCTGAGCTATAGATATTGATCTTTAGTTTTGGAGTATTTTCTCATTGCGAGATCGAACGGCTGGTACAGCGGTACGCGATTTACCAGGTGCCGAACGTGCTGATTCAGCATGGCACGAGCCGCTAACCCCGTCCGTGGCTGAAAAACCCCGAGTTCCAGAAGGCATTCGCATTTACGTTATTGGCGACGTGCATGGGCGGGCAGATCTCTTGGAGACCATTCTTGCAAGAGTGGACAAAGATCTGAAGCTCTACCCGATTGACAGTCCTCTCCAGGTCTTTCTGGGCGACTATATCGACCGTGGTCCCTATTCCCGGGATGTTATCGACTTGCTGATATCTCGTCGTACACAGTGCCCGATGGTTTGCCTGAAGGGCAATCATGAGGCCATTGCTTTGCGCGTGTTGGAAAATTCAGGCTCGTTACAAAGGTGGCTAGAACTGGGAGGCGGCGATACGATGGCCTCCTACGGCGTAGCGCCTCCGACGTCTGCAGATTCCAGCGACGCTGAGATGTCGGTTGACGCTTTGCGGACGGCGATGCCAGGAGACCATAAGAAGTTTCTCAGCGGCCTCCCATTGTCCCTCACGTGCGGGGATTTCTTTTTATCCCATGCTGGAGCCCGTCCAGGCATTTCGTTGGAACTGCAGCGTCAACGAGATCTGTTGTGGATTAGGGACGATTTTCTTCAGTATAGAGGCAGCTTTGGCAAGGTCGTCGTCCACGGCCATACGCCGGTAGGTAAACCTGAGATTCTTCCAAATCGCGTCAACATTGATACCGGAGCTTACGCGACGGGACACCTGACCTGTCTTGTGTTGGAAGCGGACCAACTGGATTTTCTATAATGGCGTCTCGCTCCTAATATCCGGACGATCGAGCGTTTCGTTTCGGGTCACGACATTGCTTTTCGCGACCCCACATTGATCGTCAGCACTTTTCCTCCCGGTTGGCGCGAGTTGCATGTTTGGCAACGTCGATCGGAACTTTCCGCGACGACCGCGCTCGGGAATAGGAGGAATATTCAGCAAGCAGCACCCGGCGGGCAAACCGCCTTCATTCGGGCAGCGCGCCGGGCGGCCGCTAATCGCTGACCATAGCCGTCCTGAATGACGCCGGCGTCAACACGCGCGCCCAATAGTGCGGGTTTTGGGGGGTCTCAATGCGGATCCATTGATACTGACGGAACGTCATTGCCACTGGTCGGATATTGGCATTGAGGTTATCGAGCACCAGGTCGATATCCTTCGTTCGCACAACGAGCACAAGATGATGCTCTCCGTCCGGCACCACGACTTCAGAGAGCAACAGAGATCGCGAGGGCCAGCCCCGCGCCAACAGTTCATGCCGTTTGGTAATAGCATAGTCCTTGCAATCACCGGCAGGCGGCGCAATGACCCAGTCGTCGGTTACATCGTTACCCGGCGTCATCTGCGGAATGATATTTCGGTTGACTTCGCGATTGACGGTATTCAGCTCGCTCCAACGCTCCTCTGTGAGCGCAATGTTTCGACGACGAAAATCAATTCCGTGAACTGTGCACTCATCAGGATATTTGAGGCAGAATCGTGTGTGTCCGATAGGCTCAAGCACGGGCGTGCCGAGACTGATCCGCGTTGCCGAACCAATCATCTTGATCTGGCTTTCGAGTACGCGCGGCAGGCCGAAGAAAGCGGCGTGTGAAGCCGACATCCAGAACATTGGAATCGCGACAAAGACCGCCGCTAGAAATTTCGAAGTCTGACGCATCGCCATGTTCCCCGACCAAATCCTTGGGGACAGCGATACATGGCAGAGGCTGCTATCTCGTTCGCCCGAGAAGCCTGATTTTACTCAACTGAGCTGCTTTGTTGCAGCAATTTGGTAACCTAACCCGCAGCGCTTGCTGGAACTGGGAAGGCGCAAGCATGTCAGGCTTTTTAGCCAACACCGACTTCTTTTCACAGTCTCCTGACACCAGCGGCACACACCAGAGCAATGTGCATGGCCACGACGATGGGAAGGACCGGCGGCCGTCTTGGCTGAGATATCTTTAGGCTGCCGATGCACCAGAGAAGCAGCTCTAGGACGACCTTCTTGGCGTCGGTAAAGATTTTCTTTTGCACGGCGAGGATTTTTGCCAAGATAGCGACCGTGTCAGTATCGATAGCGGAGCATATGCGCAAACGAGGCGATCGATTCTGGAAGACAACCAAACGAGTTTTCTATGACTTCCGTCACGATTGCTGCACGAGCGCAGAGTTCGCCACACATTCCCTTTCGAATAACAATTTTGGTTTTCGCTGTGTTGCTTGCCGCACAGTGCATTTGGCTATTGCTGGCTGAATTCTCTCGGCCCCAGCTCGACGGATTGCGGCTCGACCCAGCATCCGCCGCAACTGCGAAAAAAGATCGCGACCTGGCGCTTTGGGCTGCATCGATAGGTGCCGTCCGCGGCGATCTGTGGGCTCTCTCGGCTTTCACGTACGCGGATGTCGGGCTCGGTGAGAACGCAACTGCTGCACCATCGGCGGCGGATCCTGCGGTTGCACGACTACGAGCCAGCGTTGTGCACGCTCTCGACACCGCACCTACGCAATCCGGGGTTTGGCTCCTGCGTACGGGCGTTGCCCTGCGGTATCCCTCCGAACGCTGGGATCCCCTCGAAGCTTTGCGGATGGCTTACTATACGGGACCTAGCGACCAGGACATCGTTCCGCTCCGTCTCCGCTTAGCAGCTCAGACGGATGGATTTAGCGATGTCGAGATACGGGAATTCGCGACCCGCGATATTCGCATGCTTTTGGTGACAAAGCAGTATAGCGCAATTGCGGTAGCCCGCGGGGCAGCTTCAAACGCTGGCAAACAGTTTATTGAACAGACTGTCCATGATATCGATCCGTCTGCGCTCAAAAATATCGGCTCGCTGACCCCAAAGATACAACCTCTGCCCGACTGAGCTCGTCGTTCTTACACTTACATCAGAGAATGCGCTTGCATGTGCTGCCGACAATCCGTTTTGTCGCGTGGTCCTTGGCCGCCATCATTGTTCTTTTGTCGATAGTTCCTCCTGATCTACGCCCCGAAACGATGGTCCCTCACGATTTAGAGCATGCCGGGATATTCTTGATCACTGGATCGGCGTTCGGACTCGCTTACGACCCTCCGAAAGGCTGGCTCGCAAGTTATATGATAGCCTTCGCGGCAGCCGTAGAGTTGGTGCAGTTATTTGTGCCGGGCCGACATGCCCGCGTGAGCGACTTTGTTGTCGATGCGGCAGCCATCTGCTCTGGCTTGATTATGGCTTGGTTAGCTCGCTCAATTGGCCTCTTCCGTTTAGGTTAGGCCTTCTATCAACTGCCGTCCTAAGCGGGCGACACCTTGAGGCCGCGCAAGCAATCAAATGCCGGCCAATGATCGCACCACTCACTTCGCACTTGGACTGCCAGCACCGCCGCTCTGATTGGAAGCTGGAGTGCCTTGCGTATTGTCCGGCTTAGACGTCTGATCGGGCATCTTGCCGCCGTTGGTAACGCATTGGCCAAAATATTTCTGAAAATCCGCACCCGTACCATTGACTCGACCGCCCGCGGGATTGCCGGGGTAGCGCAAGGGATACGCCTTCGCGGCAAGGGCTTCGCAAGTTTTCGCGACTTCAGCAGTAATCGCGAAAGCGCTCGGCGTTTTCAGCGAAGTGAGGACGAAAGTCAACGTAAGAAGCACTATCCCAAACCTGGATTTGGCGGACACCGACAGTCTCCCATGGCAAATCATATAGCAGGTTTCGCTTAAATCACCGACGCAGCTATTGCAGTTTGCGGCATTGCGAATAAACAGCGCCTCCGAGCACATCGGTGCGCTCAAGGCATTGATCTGTATCCGTGACCTTTCCGGCAACAGAAAAATCATATCCTCGACCTGCTAGAACCAACACGTACCTGCCTGGAGTCAGCGACAGGTTCTGATCAGCAGGCTGCAGCAGAACCATCTCCGGATTGTCTCCCAGGGGCGCCACCCTAAACTCATAGGATTTGCTACGAACGGCCCATTGGCCTTCTATCTTAGTAATCGATGGCGGTGCGTTGCCACTGAATTTCATTTCCTGGTCGAGTCGCGCAACCACCCTGACAAACACTTCTGTCGGCGCCGCGGATACGAGATCACGGCGAAAAATGACAAACTGAAGCTTGCCATCAGGAACGTTAACGCGACTCGGGTCTGAAATCATGGCCGAAATGGCAACGCGTGGATCAGGCACCTTCATGGATAAGGCATCGAGCTCATAAAGCTTGCCGTCATTGACCGCATAGACACCGTAGACTCTTGGAGGTGTAAATCCCAACGATTGCGCAAGCGCATCCAAATTCGATTGCGCCGACGATAGTTTGACGCCGGCTTGGGCGCCAGAAGCATTGGCTGCAGGTGCCGCGGCCGCCTGCACTTGCTCTGCTATCGATGAGCGCGGCCGTTCCCAATTGTACCACAGCAGCGTCACGGCATAGACCGTTATACCGACAAGCGCCGCGCACACCAATTGCATACGCCACGGGAAATCGGGCTTGGCGCGCTGCGAGCCTTGGCCGAACACCGGTTCCCAGATTTTTATTGGGTCCAAAAATTCAGGCTTAACTTCTCTATAAATTTCATTCGCAGCTGGACGGATCACCACCGCATTCGTTGTCTGCTCTGGCGGTGAGACGTCCTCGAAAATCGCATCTTCGAACGCATCTCGGACAGTCATTTTCCTGCTACCGCGAATTTCATTCAAGACTTCCACCACATCAGCGGACGACGGAGCGCTTTCTCCCACTACTGGGCCGCCGATGGACTTTTTGGCGAAGCTCCCGAGTTGGTTCTGGGCCAACCCTTCGACCTGATCGATGGCCGTCTCCAGCGCCTTCAAGTGCTGTTGCAATCCCGCGCTGCCAAGTTCCTCGTAATTTGAGATGAGGTGCTTTCCCAGGCTAAGACGCGCAAGATCGTAAACCAGCCCGCGCAACTGCGTTGGGTCATTTTGCGTGTTCTCAACCGCACGCAAAATGACCGAAATGTAACCCGTAACTATTGACGGCCGCCCCGACATACAGCGTCCCGCACCTGCTCGAATGCCCTTTTGTTACTTTATCAGGCGCAAAATAGGATAATCCAGCTTAGATTTTATCCTGTTGAATCAAGCGCTTCATTATCCTCACTGGTCTATATTGTGGCATCTTTATTCAATTTTTTAAACAAAGCACAAAAGCTGCTGTGTAATAGTCCCCAGTGAACATGCTTTCATCAGAGCTAACCCATGACCCGCTTTTTCTTCGACTACCGAACGAGCGATCAGGCCTTATACGACTATGGGGGGGAAGAATTCAGAAGCGTCCAGAGCGCAGAAGAGTTCGCGCAAATGATCGTTCAGGATCTCAGCCATAGCCTGACCGACGACTGGCACGGCTGGTCGGTTGAGGTACGCAATGCCGAAGGCCAAAGATTGTTATCGCTGCCGGTGGAATGCCCGCTCCAGGCCGCGTAGCATTTGCTGTCTCGCGCGTCTCGGCGCATGTGCGCGGTTCGCGACCTTAAGCGCGCCTCCAAAAATGATGGCCGTGACTCCGCGCGATGCCGGCATTTTCATTTCACGGAATGATTAAGAATAAAAATTATCCAGCGATATGCGCCTACTTATGCTTCAGCGTTTCACGCTGGAGGTCAATATTACCAAAGCCGGTCGGGCTGTTCTTCTCGAAATAGGTAGTCAGAGCGAAACGAGCTGATGGTGTGAGCTTGCTCTTGAAGCTCTCAAGCTGACTTTCTTTGCAAATAAGAAGCGCCCCCTCGGTTATAGCTAACCGTTCTGCAGACACATCATTCAGCACAAAGAATTCCTCTTCAAAAATCGTATTGGGTCCGTCCGGACCGCGGTGGCTCCAACGTGCGAGGCACTCAAAACGCTCTGGCGGGAAAAAATAGCTCGTCTCCTCGTGGATTTCTCGCACCACGCACTGCAAAAATGTCTCTCCGGGTTCTCGATGGCCACCGAAGAGCGATATTCGACCTGGGTAAACAATACCAGGCACGTCGTCGCGCTGCTGGAGGAGGAATCGCCCGGAAGTATCAATGAGAACTGCGCAGGCGAATTCGCGAACAACCATTTTCAGCTTTCGCAAAATGATCGACCATCGCAGCTTTCCCTACACTGCGCACACAGGCGTTCAATTTCCACCGTTGTTTCTTTTGTTCAAGTTGTCCTGTGGACAAGTCTACCGTAGCGTCGTTCGGTTATTTCGTACCCAGCCTGCAGCGTTTCCTCGATAAATTCAACGCCGTTTGCCTCGAAGGCGCGTGTCACGACATCGAGCGTTGCTCGACCGGCACGAGCGTCCTGGATTCAGGGTGAACTCCCTGATGCAGAAGATTTTGCAGATGCAAATGATCTTGCTGGTTCGGCGGATCTTGCTAATGCAAGATAACGTGGCCGTTCTGGATAGCCTGTTGCAATTGTGCCGTCGTCGTATTCGCTAACGTGACAGAATCATGATTGCCAAGATCGATGACTGCATCGCCATGAGTATTGGTGGTGATAAGCGACTGCAATTCCTGGACTGTCTGCACATTCGTGAAATGGTCGAATTCGATCGTATCCTGCTGCGGATTGAAGTTGAGGACAGTGTCGGCACCGACGCCTGGCGTAAAGACGAAATTATCATTGCCGGGGCCGCCGATCGTCACCGAGACGGCCTGGCTCTGGTCGGCCGCGGGATTTTGCGCATCGGTGAGACTGACGTTGTAGGACTGTGTGAGAGTTTGGCCGGAGGCGAGATGAACCTGGTCGCCGTTGAAATCGAATTCGACGGAGGAGCTGCCATTGCTCTCGGTCACCGCGCCGAGACCGAACTGGCCGAGGTCGTTGGAGCTTTCCGGCGTGACTGTCGCAGTCGGCGTACTGGAGGTATCCGCGTCGGCGAACGTGATCATGCCGGCGTCTCCATCCGCGGTCGCGGCGGAACTCACAATGGGACTTGCAGGCGTCGCGCCGGAGTCTGTCGGCGGCGGATCGGCGATCAGCGTGCC
>Ga0210395_10002166_pt1 | contig 15295 bp, 16 predicted proteins | sample IncBWH4OmetaG_FD_150861 | JGI IMG/M metagenome (GOLD analysis project Ga0210395, IMG submission 150861) | Forest soil microbial communities from Barre Woods Harvard Forest LTER site, Petersham, Massachusetts, United States - Inc-BW-H-4-O ... | reverse complement strand
GACGCCGAGCAGGGCCGCCTTGCTGGGGTGTGCCGGTCAAGAATCATCGGGTCGCAGCCTAGAGCCTGGGCGAGACCGCGCATGGACAGGCGGGCGTGCGGTCTGTCCACCGTCCCGGCCGACCTGTAGTGTTAGGGATGCGAGTCGGCAGTTACTCGCTGGGTCTGGTCCTCGCCTGGCAGTCCAGGCTGGAGGCAGCCCTTATGGTGAACGTTGAACTGGGAACCCGGGTATCCGGCGGTTACGTTGTCGTGGCGCTGTGCGGGGAACTGGATGTTGTGGACGCCGACAGCGTGGCGGCTGCGGTCGCGGCACTCGCGGAGGGCGGGCAGCAGCTGATCATCGACCTGGAGGGCCTGGGATACATGGACTGCCGTTCCCTCCGTGCCTTGCTAGGTGCCCGGGAGACGTCCCGGCATGGCGGCGGTGATCTGCTTCTCGCCGCGCCGCGCGGGGTGGTGCTGCGGATGCTGACCCTGCTAGAGCTGCCCGGCGTGCATGCCAGCGTGGCCGCCGCTGCTGAAAACGCCAGCCGAGAGGGCGCCCGGTCTGCCGCCGGTCTGCCCGCGGTCAACGCCCTGGACCGCGGCTTCACCATCTACCCGGACCTGTCCGGCGCGCTTGCGTCGGAGCGGTGCAAGCGCGCAATGCCAGCTGCGGCCCTGCCAGTCCAGGCCGCGGCTTGGTGACGCCGCCCGCGACCACATCATGGTGCCTGCACGACCCGGCGTTCCCGCGGGAACCCGGATCCGGAGGAGGGAGAAGGTAGGCGGGCAGGGGTGAAACAGAGGGCAGGGCGGCCTCGGCCTACTGCTGTCTCGCGCCCCTCACCTATCAAGGTGGCGAGAACGTCGCCGATGGCGGGTTCCTGGCTTACCCGATCAGGTAGCGGGAGGTGCGCCTGGATCTGGTAGCGGTTGCGGCGGCCGTCTTTCTGCTTGATCACGTACCCGGCCTGGGTCAGGTCCGTGACGATGCCGTACGCGCTGCGCTCGGTGATCCCCAGGCCGGCAGCGATGTCCCGCAGCCGTGCGTCTGGATCCTGGGCGATGCGCAGCAGGACGCGGGCGTGATTGGTCAGGAAGCTCCACCTCTCCATCCCGCCAACATACCACAGTTTCTAGAAATACATTGCTAGTTTTATGTTTCCAATGTAGAGTTCGTCTTAGGACACCGGGGGACGCGACGCTGGGTCGGCCGACGGTCGCCAGTCCTGGTAGAGACGCTTTTCGGCGCGAACCAGCGCCGACGTTCCGCTGCCGTAGCTGCGATGGCCGTGGCGGTGGCCGTGGCGGCCAGTGCGGGTCGTCCAGCTGGTGACCAGGAGGTACGCCAGCAGCAGGATCACGGCGAGCAGGCCCGCCACGAGCCCGAGAGCGATCCAGGAAATCATGCCCATAACCGGCTCCTTGCCGCGATGCCTTCGTGATACCCAGCTAAGCCCGTCCGCCCCGGCGGGGAAACAGGCATAAACCGCAAACCTCATCACCGAGACCGATCGCCGCGGCGGGTCCGGGGAAACAGCCTGCACTGGCATAGGGTCAGCCGACTGGAACTGATTCGGATCGGCGTACTTCTCGTCTGGCTGATTATCGGCGTCATAAATTACGGTTTGCCGGGCCCCATGAATGGGGCGGCGAGCACTCCTGGGATCATTTTCTCTCAGCCAGGGTGGTTTTCACCCGCCGCATGCCGCGGGCTGACCCGGTATTGGACTTCGGGGGCGTGACGGCGTATTGTGAAGGTATTGCTCCGGATTCTGGTAGCTAGGCCCCGGATACAGGGGGCAGTGCTCGACCGGAGTTTTCTTATTCGGGTCGGCGCCGTCAAGGCGCTGCGGCCCAGAAAAGGGCAAGAGCCCGCGGGAACAATTTCTCCCACCGCGATCTGTCGCGCAGGACCGGCTACCCCGTACGTCACATTTCATCACTGACCAAGGAGTCGGTTATGGGCATCATCGCATGGATAGTTCTCGGCCTGGGAGCAGGCCTTCTCGGCAATATGCTGATCCCCGGCAGGAGATCACAAGGCCTCATCCTGACCTGCGTGATCGGCATCGCCGGGGCGCTGGGAGGCGGCTGGGCGGCCACGAAATTGTTCCACATCCACACCCTGCACGGGTTCTTCAACCTCTCCACCTGGCTGACCGCTATCGCAGGCGCGGCAATCCTGCTGCTGGCCTACCACCTGCTTACCTCGCGGGGGAGTACCGGCCGCAGCCAGCGCCGGACCGGCTGGGCGCACCGGTGAACGAGGAGATCCAGCCCGCGGGCGGCCGGCGGGTGATGAGTACCGGCTTCGCTATCATGCTGATCGTGGTCGGGGCGGTCTTGCGGTTTGCCGTCGCGACCACCTCCACCCACGGCCTGAACGTCCACGTCGTTGGCGTCATCCTCATTCTGGCCGGCGTCTTGGGCCTGCTGCTGTCGCTGCTGGTATGGGGCCGGCTGAACCGCCGCCGTAACCGCCCCGTCGGCTACGACGGCAGAGCGACGTTTATCCGGCGGCGCGTCTACCAGGACCAGCCGCCAGCCGCCGACGACGAGCGCGTCTACCAGGACCAGTCTCCGGAGTAAGGCCAGCCGCCCACCCACGAGCGCCCGTTCGGATATTCCGAACGGGCGCGTGCCTTCTGCGGCGGCCATGGCAGCGCGGTGGGTGGCCCACGGTGTGATCAGCCCTGGTGATGGGCCTTGCTCGGATTGCTCATATCACGCCATCGCCCGTGGGCAGCGGCACTGCTACAGCAGACTTCGGGTCGCGGGGCCGTCTGGCCGAGGTAGTCTCAGAGCAGGTGCGGTCGCGCTGGGTTGGCGCTGGCCGCGCCCACGTTGCTCCAGACCCTGGCGGCGTAAGCAGCGGGCGGTTGCCCGGCAGATCCCCCAGGAGCGAGCGACGAAGACCACAGCACCAGGCCTTATTACCCTGCCGTCCGTAGCCCCGGCCGCACATGGGTTGCCTATCGCCGTCGATCCTTCGACGGCCAGCTTCCGTGCACTGGCGCTGCAGGTGCGGGCGGTGGGTCTCCTCGACCGCAGGCCCGGCTACTACTGGGTGAAGATCACCCTGACGATCTTCGCCTTCTTCGCTGCATGGGCCCTATTTGTCGCCGTCGGCAATTCGTGGGCGACCCTCGCCGTCGCCCCATTGGTGGGGATGATGTTCACCCAGCTGGGCTTCATCGGCCATGATGCGGGGCACAAGCAGGTTTTCGGTTCGCGCCGGCGCAATCGCATGCTCGGCCTCGCCGTGGGGAACGCCCTCATCGGGCTGAGCTTTGGCTGGTGGGTTCCCAAGCACAACGCCCACCATGCGCATCCTAACGAGATCGGCCGTGACCCCGATATCGGCGAAGGATCCGCCTTGCCCGCATCTGACGCGCCGGGAGAAGGCCACGGTACTCTCGCATCGTGGCTGGCACGCTGGCAGGCGCCGCTCTTCTTCCCCCTCATGTTGTTGCGAAGCAGCGGTATGCACGTACTCGGGATCAAGCGGCTTGTCGGGCGGCGAGACCGCGCCTCGGCGGTAGAAGCCTCTCTCATCATGCTGCATGCCGCGCTGTACCTGACGGTGGTGCTGTTGGTGCTCTCCCCACTCAAGGCGCTCGCTTTCATCGCCGTCCAGCAGGCGGTCTTCTCGCTGTACCTGGGCATCAGTTTCGCGCCCAACCATAAGGGGATGCCGCTCATCGAATCCGCGACGACGGCCGGCTTCGCCCGCCGCCAGGTGGTAACTGCCCGAAATATCACGGGCGGTCGGTTCACCACCTTCATGCTCGGTGGCCTTAACTACCAGATCGAGCATCACCTGTTCCCGTCGATGCCCCGGCCCAATCTGCGACTAGTCCAGGGCCTGGTTAGGGACTTTTGCGCAGCGACCGATCTCAGCTACAACGAAGAAAGCTTCGTCGAGTCATTCCGCCTGATAATCCATCACCTGAGCGACGCCGGAGCAGCCGCCAGCTATCGTCCTGACTGATTATCGTGTCGGGGAACCCGGATGAATGGCCCGTTCAGCTGCCAATAGCAAGCTGAACGGGACATTCATCTGCTGGGGCCAACGCCAGCGAGGGCGGGACCATCTCCCTCAGGCAACCTCATCCTGACCCCAGCGGCGCGGCGTGCCCGGCGGCCCCAGTCGCTGGCCCGCGCCGCTCCGTAGGGAGCGCGTCTGCCAGCGTGTCGCAGATCGTGAACCTGCGGTCCAGGCCGGTGATGCGCAGCAGCTTGACGACCTGGGGGCGGGGAGCGGCCAGCCGGACGACGATGCCGTGGGCTGTGGCGCGGCGTTGCGTGCCGATCAGCACGGCCAGCCCCGCGACGTCGCAGAATGACACCCCTGACAGGTCGATGATGAGCAGCCGAACCCCAGGGCTGAGCAGACCGAGCAGACGCTCTCGGAGCTCAGGGACGGTGGCGATGTCAAGCTCGCCCTCCAGCCTGGCGATGGTGCAGGCGGGCAGGCTAAGGACAGACAGGCTCGCCCCCGCCCGGAACTGGGCGGGTCCCCTGACGGATTCAACGGCGGTCATCAGGTCGTCCGTGTGGCTCGCGAGCCGGCCGCCCTCGGACTCCAGACGGCAGCGGTGTTCAGCATAAGTTGGTCCTCCGTCCCCCCCGGGAGCGCTGATCCACATACTCAGCAAACGCCATCCGCGGCCATGGGGATATGGGCAATCCGGGCAAGGCTCATCACCAGGGCCGATCACTCCGTTCCGTCAGCAGATCACAGTTTCTAGAAATATATTGCTAGTTTCATATTTCCAATGTAGAGTCGATCTTAGGGCATCGGGAGACACCAGGCCGGTCCGGCCGGGCACCTGGGTCAGCAACGGGCAATCAGGTCCCTTGTGACCAGCTCCCCGTGCACAACGGAAGAAGCGTTATGACCGAACCAGCCGCACCACGTGCCACCACCACCCTGCCGCCTCCCTCAGCCAATGGCTCCGCCCCGGCGCCCCCGCCGGCGCCGGCGGCGGCCCGGCGCCGCCCGCTGCGTACCAGGATCAGCAGTGCGCACACCGCGCTGATCACGGGCATCGCCGTCCTCATCCTGGTGCTGATCTTCGTCATCCAGAACGCGCACGCCGTCACCGTCAGTTTCCTGGGCGCGCACCTGCAGCTGTCGCTGGCCGTGGCGCTGCTGCTCGCCGCCGTCGCCGGCGCGCTGATCATGGCCGCCGTGGGAACCGCGCGGATCACCCAGCTGCGGCAGACCATGCGCCGCGACCGGCGCAAGTTCCGCGCTGGTAACCAGCCGGGCTGATCCCGGCCAGCACGAGTGGATGATCCGCAGCTGACCTGACGGGCTGACCGGGCTGGGCCGCCGGCCCGGGTCAGGCTGGCCATCGGTTGCGGTGATGGGCTCATGCGGGATTGGTCATTTCGCCTGCAGCCGGGGCGCGGTTGACTTGGGGAGGTGAACGAGCGTGGTGACGGCGGCGCTCGTTCCGGCCCGTGGCAGATGCATGTGCCCCCGGCGAGGCCTACGGCCGACCAGCTCGACGACTGGACTCCTGGACTCTGAGGGAAGGGCAACCTTATGACGACAACATCGCGTGGCGAGCCGCCGCCGGAAATGCCGGACCGGGGGTGCCCGTGTGGGCACGCCGCTGAGGAGCATGATCCCATCGCTGCCCGGTATTGCCAGGCGACTGCGCAGGGGGGCATGCGCCGAGGCTGCATATGCGTCCCGGCATCCGTGCCGCGTCCCCGATGACGGTGTGGCCTGCGGATCACCAACCGAGGACACCAGCAAGCGGATCCCGCTCGTGAGCACCTGGCACCGCACGACCCCGGCCCGTCCGGGTCCACGGCAGAAATCTGTCCCGCCGTCCCGGCCGCGGTCTCGGCCGCCATCCCGGCCGCCGTCCCGGCCGCCGTCCCCGACCCCGACCCCGACCCCGACCTCGTCGCCGTCCCGGCGGATATGGCTGCTGCCAGCCGGCATCGCGATCGCGTTCATAGCGCTTCTGCTCTACCACCCAGGCGCTGGCGGGACACCGGCTCAGCCGTTGAGCTACTCAGGCTTCGTCAGCGAAGTGACCACGAACAAGGTTTCGACCGCGGCGATCACCGTGGGGGGCTCGGTAAGCGGGAAGCTCCGCGACGGCGACGCCTACACTTCCCAGATCCCGGTCGCGCTGAACGACAACGCTCTTTCCGCCCTCCTGCTCGGGCACAAGGTTCAAGTGACAGGAATCGGCCCGAGCACGACCTCGGTGCTGGGACTGCTACTTGAGTGGATCTTGCCGCTTCTCATCATCGTCTGGCTCTTCCTCTGGATTAGCCGCCGCAGCAGCAAGCAGCTCACCGGACGGATGGGCGGGATCATGGGCTTCGGCAAGTCGAAGGCTAGGGTCTACGACGAGGACAGGCCCCGCACGCGCTTCGCGGACATCGCCGGCTACGAGGGTTCCAAGGCTGAGGTCATGGAAGTAGTGGACTTCCTGAGGCATCCGGCCCGATACGACCGCGCAGGCGCGGTCGGCCCGAAGGGAGTGCTGATGGTGGGGCCACCGGGGACCGGCAAGACCCTGCTGGCCAGGGCTGTCGCCGGTGAGGCCGAGGTACCGTTCTTCGCCCTGAGCGGCTCGAGTTTCGTCGAAATGTTCGTCGGCATCGGTGCTTCGAGGGTCCGGGATCTGTTCGCCGACGCCCGCAAGCGTGCCCCGTCGATCATCTTCATCGACGAGATCGATGCCATCGGTGGTCGACGCGGTCCCGGCGGGTTCGGCTCGAATGACGAGCGCGAGCAGACACTGAACCAGCTGCTGTCGGAGATGGACGGGTTCGAGCCAGGCGCCAGAGTGGTCGTCATGGCCGCGACCAACAGGGCGGAGATCCTCGACGCGGCGCTGCTACGGCCAGGGCGCTTTGACCGGACGGTGGAGATTCCGCTTCCCAGCTACGTGGAGCGGACCGAGATCCTGGCTATCCACGGGCGGGGCAAGACGCTAGCACCGGACGTAGATTTCGACGTCGTGTCGCGGGGCACGCCCGGATTCTCTGGCGCTGATCTCGCCAACCTAGTGAATGAAGCGGCGATCAATGCCGTGCGCGCCGATCGCGGCGTTCTCAGTGCTGGCGACTTCGACGCCGCCAGGGACCGTCTCCTGCTCGGCCGCCGTGACGCGTCGAACGCGCTGCTGCCTGAGGAGAAATATGCCGTGGCGGTCCACGAAGCCGGGCACGCGCTCGTGGCCGCGCTCTCGGAGCACGCCGACCCCGTCGCGAAGGTCACGATCCTGTCCCGGGGCGCCGCTCTCGGCGTGACCGAGCAACTGCCTGAGTTCGAGCGCCATCTGTATCCGGAGAGCCACCTGACCGCATCGCTCGCCGTGCGTCTTGGCGGTCGCGCCGCGGAGATTGTCGTGCTGGCCGAACCGTCGACCGGCTCAGCGAGCGACCTCGTGGGTGCGACCGAGCTCGCGACGCACATGGTGCGGGAGTGGGGGTTCTCCGCGACGGTCGGGCCCATCAGCTACGGGCCGGAGGGACCGAGTCGCGACAATCCCTTCGCGGGCCGACCTTATGCCGAGGAAACGCAGCGTTCCATCGACCAGGAAGTAGCCCGGTTGCTCCGGGAGGCCGAAGACACGGCCACCACGCTGCTCCGCGGGCATCGTCAGACTCTCGACCGGGTCATCGGCCTGCTGCTCGAGCGCGAAACGATCGACGGGTCGGACCTCGCGGCCATCGTCGGGGCACCCGCGACCACCGACCACGAACCGGCCGATACGCCGCTCGCCCTGACGATGACAGCGATCCAGGAAACGGGTTAGCGCGCCTGGCGATCGGTTGCGGTGATGGGCTCATGCGGGATTGCTCATTTCGCCAGCGGCCGAGGCGCAGTTGACTTGGGGGTGCACAAGCGGGGCGACGTGGGCGCCCATTCCTGCCTGCTCGATGACCGGACCCCTGGACTTTATGGGAAGGCAACCTTATGACGACACCATCACGCGGCGAGCCGCCGCCGGACACACCGTGCCCGTGCGGGCATACCGCCGACGAGCATGATGCCGTCGCTGCCCGCTACTGCCAGGCGACTGCCCAGGGCGGCATGCACAGACGCTGCATATGCGTCCCGGTATCCGTGCCGCGCCCCCGATGACCGTATGGCGGTCTGGAAACGGCGGAAAGGCGCAAAGCAATTGCAGGAACCCGGTGTTTCGCAAAACGCGGCGATGGCCGAGTAATGAGCTTGGCGGCCGGCCAGCGGCGGGCACTGAGCCAGATCGAGAAAGCGCTGGTGGACGACGATCTCCGTCTCGGGCTGCTGTTCTCTGCCTTTACCAGGCTTGCCGCCCACGAGGCTATGCCCGTCACTGAGCCGATCCCTGGCCGGCCGCGGCGGCCGATGCGGTCGGCAGTGGTGACCGTCATCGGGCTGGCCATGGTCACGAGCGCGTTCATACTCAGTCAGGCTTTGCCCAGCCAGCAGGTGTGCCCGGGCACGATTGCCGCCGTCTCAGCGCACGCACAGTCAGCCGGGGCCGGGGTGCAGCCTGCCTGCCAGCCGCGGCAAATCGGACAGGGAGGGATCCACGCCCGGTGACCCACCGCCAGCGACCGAAGTCATCCGCGGTCGTCGCGGTCGGTGCGGATCGGCTAGGCTCAAGTTGCGTCCGCTACGCGAGGCCGCGGAGGACGCCCAGCTGCTGCCCGGATATCCGGCGGGCAGGCGAGGCCTTTCTAGCCAGCCTCGGTGGCGTTATGCGTATTTTGTCAAGCGGCTCCGCTCCCGGATCGGGACTCTTCAGGCCGTCGGTCAGCCTGCCGTACGTCGCAGGTCTCTAACCTCGCTCACACCGCACGGCGGTCCCGCGACCGGGAGAAGATGCGCTGGCACGACGCCGCATGCGTTGCTGCGAGCGCCAACAAGAAGGAGCAATATGCCCAAGGCGTACGCGCTACTTAGTACGTACCCGCCCACCCAATGCGGGCTCGCTACATTCAGCGCCGCCCTGTTCGCGCACCTTCGGGGACCAGGTGATCACGCGAGCATCGTGCGCGTCCTCGACCAGCCCGCGCCGGAGGGATCAGTGCCGTGGGCCGCGGCCGAGATCGTGCACGACCTTGTGAACGGTTCCGCCCGAAGCGCGGCAGCCGCTGTCGACGTGATCAACTGCTTCGATGTGGCGATCGTGCAGCACGAGTACGGCATCTATGGCGGCCCCGACGGCCAGGACCTTGTTCCGCTGCTTTACGCTTTGCGCGTTCCGACCATCGTGGTCCTGCATACCGTCCTGGCGCGGCCCACGACGCGACAGCGCACGATCCTTGAGGACGTCATCGGCGCGGCCAGTGCGGTCGTCACGATGACAGAGACGGCACGCTCGCGGTTGCTGGACATTTACGGCACGAGTCCCGCGAAAGTCTTTGTGATACCTCACGGGTCGGCAGACAACCGGGTCGCTGCGGCACCACGCCAGGCGAACGATCCGCCCATGGCCCTGACCTGGGGACTGCTCGGGCCTGGTAAGGGAATTGAGCATGCGATCGACGCGATCGCGCTGCTCAGGGACCGAGGGCTGCGCGTCGGCTACACGGTCGCCGGCCAGACGCATCCCCGCGTGCTGGCCCGCGACGGCGAAGCCTACCGCCGATCACTGCAGGCGCGGGCGAACGCTCACGGAGTAGAGGATCTCGTGCGCTTCGACCCCCGGTTCCTGCCCGCCGGTGCTCTCGGCGATCTCATCGGCGCCGCGGACGTCGTGGTGCTGCCCTACGACTCACTGGAGCAGGTGACCTCCGGTGTCCTGATCGAGGCGGTCACCGCGGGAAAGCCGGTGATTTCGACCACTTTCCCGCATGCCACCGAGATGCTCAGCGGCGGCGCGGGGCTCCTGGTCGAGCGGCAGAACCCGGCCGCCGTCGCCAGTGCGCTGCACCGGGTGTTCACGGAGCCGGGCCTGTCCGCGCGGATGAGCCGCCACGCGGCGGACCTCGCGCCGCGGCTGCTGTGGCCGGCGGTCGCGAGATCCTACCGGGAACTCGCGACCGCGCTCAGCCACTCCCGCGCTGGAGCCCTGGCATGAACTGCCCGAGTCCGCCGTTCCGGCATCTGCTCCGGCTCACCGACCAAGTTGGCCTGCTGGAGCATGCCGAGGGCATCGTGCCACGGCGTGAGCATGGTTACTGCGTGGACGACGTTGCCCGCGGCCTGGTCGCGGTCTGCCGGGAGCCCTTGCCGAGCGATGAGCTCGTGACACTGGCACGGCGCTATCTCTATTTCCTCGCGAAGGCGCAAGCGCCCGACGGCCAGTTCCGCAACCGTCTGAGTTTCGACCGACGTTGGCAAGACACGCCAAGTACCCGGGATTGCTGGGGCCGTGCCGTGTGGGGGCTCGGCACCGCCGCTTCCCGGGGTCCCACCGCGGGCATCCGTGAAGAGTCCCTCGCCCGGTTCGATTCCAGCGCTCGGGTCCGCTCCGAGTGGCCGCACGCCATGGCGTTCGCGGCTCTCGGCGCCGCCGAGGTTCTCGGTAACTCGCCTGGCCATCCCGCCGCGCTCAGCCTCCTCGCCGACGCCGTCGAAGTCATCGGCAAGCCGCCCGCGAACGCCGCGTGGCCATGGCCGGCGCCGAGACTCAGCTACGCGAACGGCGCGATCGCCGAGGCCGTCATCGTGTCCGGCTGGAAACTCGGCGACGACACCGTTCTCCGCAATGGCCTGAGGATGCTGGAATGGCTGCTGGCGGGCGAGACCAGGAGCGGTCACTTGTCGGTGGTTCCGGTCGGAGGCTGGGGTCCGGGCGAGCAGCGTCCCGGCTTCGACCAGCAGCCGATCGAGGTTGCCGCGCTGGCGGATGCGTGCGTACGCGCGGTGGAGGTGACCGGCGACCCAGGCTGGCTGGGCGGCGCCGGCATGTGCGTGGCGTGGTTCCTTGGCGACAACGACGCAATGATCCCCATGCTCGACTCGCGGACCGGCGGCGGCTGCGACGGCCTGAGCCGTACCAGCCGTAATCGCAACCAGGGCGCGGAATCGACACTGGCGATGATCTCCGTGATGCAGCAAGGCTGCCGCGTGAGCGCCGCGCAGCGGTGACCGCCACCAAGCGCGCCATGCTGACCAGGACGCATCACCGGCTGAGGCCCGACGCCTCTCGTACGGTGAGCCGGCTGTTCGTTCCCGGCCAGGAAACTCTGATCCGAGGCGACTCGCGGGCCAAGGTGGTCATCGATCGCGTACTGGGGATGACAGAAGACGAGGTAGACAGGACGCTCGCCCGGACGAGGGGCAGATTCGCCAGCCGGTTTCGCGACCTGGACGGCACCCTGGAAGGCGCCTTCGGGCAAGTCGCGCACCGACTCGGCGGCCAGATCAAGGTGAGCGCCGCCCGGCAGCTCTTGATCGGCGCGTACTTCACCCAGTTGTACGCGCTGGAGGCCGCCGCGCTGTTCAACCCGTCGATCGTGCCGCATCCGGACCAGGCCGGGTGCAACCCTGGAGAACTCCGGTTCGTCATGAGCCTGCGTGCGGTCGGCGAAGGCCATCTGTCCAGCATCGAGTTCAGGACCGGGACGATCAGCGGGGAGTCCGCGATCAGCATCGATGAGCCGGGACCATTCCCCGACACCGGGCACTCCCGCCCTGGCGGCGGCGATCGTGGTGTCTTCGAGGAGAAGCTTGCCGAGTTCGGCCATGCAGGCGAGGACGCGCAGTTTCTGTGGAGTCTGCTGCCGCGGCGCTTCAGCATGGCTGAACTCGATTCCGCCATCGGCGAGCTATCCCGGCAGCAGGCGACACGCGGAGACCTCACGTCGCTGGTCGACCGGGTGCGCTGGGTGGCCGCGTCCAGCTACCAGGTCGAGTTCGATGAGGAGCACGCACTCTCCGAGCGGGTCCTGTGGCCCGGCGGCCCGGCCGAGAGCCACGGCATGGAAGATGCTCGGTTCGTGCGCTTCGCCGATGGCGAAGACCTGACCTACTACGCGACGTACACCGCGTTCGACGGCAGCGGGGTCGCATCGCACCTGCTGGAAACCACCGACTTCCTGACGTTTACCGCCTGCCCGCTCGCGGGCCCCGCTACCAGGAACAAGGGCATGGCGCTGTTTCCCCGGCGGATCGGCGGACGCTACGTCGCGCTGTCCCGCTGGGACAGGGAGAGCAACGCGATCGCCTACTCAGCTGATCGCCAAAGCTGGGGCGCCGCCGTCACACTCCATATCCCCGAGCGCCCGTGGGAGCTGATCCAGTTGGGCAACTGCGGCTCGCCCATCGAGACTCCGGCCGGATGGCTGGTTCTCACCCACGGTGTCGGCCCGATGCGGGAGTACGCCATCGGCGCCATCCTCCTCGACCTGGACGACCCCGAGCGCCTGATCGGCGCGCTGCCGGAACCGCTCCTCGTGGCCGACGAGTCCGAGCGCGACGGCTACGTCCCGAACGTGGTCTACTCCTGCGGCTCCCTGCTGCACGGCGGGACGGTCGTGCTGCCATACGGCTGCAGCGATTCCTCGGTGCGGATCGCGACTGTCGACGTCTCGGAGCTGCTAGCCGAGCTGACCAGGTGAAGCGTAATCGTCGCGGCGCGGGTCAGTGGCTGATGCCCGCCCGAGCGGCTAGCGCCGTCCGCGCCTGCGCATAACCAGGTAACCCGCGAACAGCGCGATGATGACGATGATGGCGAAGGTCATGCCGACTCCTCAGGACTGACCCGAGCGCCCCGCGGACGCTCCTGGTCTTGTCTTCACGCTATACCGGCACTCCAAAACTAGCAAATTTCTTCCGGAATCACGATTCCACAGTTCGGCCAGCGTTCGCCGGCCGCTGTCCTGCCGTGCCTGACTCCGTGCCGAGCCGTGATTGACAGTGAACAGTGTTCACGCTAATGTGAACATTGTAGCTCGGAACTGAATGATGTTCACGTGAGCAGTGTTCTTCCGGGTCGCCGGGCCGCTGGCCAGGCCAGATGCGAGGGAGAACGGTATGACAGTCATGACAGGCTTGGACTTGTTCGAGGACCTTCGTGCCGCCCAGGATGAGATGTTGCGGGCAGGCTGGAGGCGTGCCCGGTGGCACGGCCAGCAATATGACACCGATGCCGGCACCGAGACGTGGGCTCCGCCGGTCGAGATATCAGAGCGCAGTGACGCCTACCTGGTGTCCGCGGAGTTGCCCGGCGTCAGCGCCGACGAGGTGGAGATCACTTTCGGAGACGGCCTGCTGACGATCCAGGGCGAGCGGCATGCCGCCCGCGACGCGAGCGGGGAGAGGGTGCACCGGTCCGAGCGCTGTTACGGCGCATTCCGCCGCTCGATCACGCTGCCCAGCCACGTTCAGGCGGGAAAGATCGAGGCCACGACACAAGACGGCGTGCTCCAGATCTTGGTGCCCAAGGCACCGGACGTACAGGCCAAGCGCATCCCGGTGCGGGTCGGCCAGTCGGGAGCCGCGGTCAGGGTGGCTGGCAAGGGCGACGGGAGCTGACAGTTTCCTGGTCATCGGCCCGGAAACCCGCCTTGCCAGTGCACCGGCAAGGCGGGTTTCCCTGCCTCCGGTGGAGGCTCGGCCGCTGGCGGCGGTTGACTGTGAACATCGTTCACTATAGTGTGCACATGGAAGCTCGGAACTGAATGGTGTTCACTTGAGCGATGTTCTTCCGGGTCGCCGGGCCGCTGGGCCGGCCAGATGCGAGGGAGAACGACATGACACCTATCACGGGCCGGAAAGTGTCCGAGGCCTCGCGTGCCGGGCGGGACGAAATCCCGCAGGCGGCGATCAGCCCGGTGGCCCCACGGCTGCTCCTGCAACCGGATCAATCCATCCTCACCCTGCTGGACGGCGGCTGGTGGCCCAGGTCGGCTGACCCAGCCGCGGAGCTGCCCGGGCTCATCCTCGCCCTGGATGAACGGCTCGGCCGCACCATGCGCCTCATGCTGGGCTCGGCCGACTGGAATGCCCCCAGGCCCCGTGGCCTGCAGGTGGACAGCGCGGCTGGCGGCCGCGTCGTACGGCTTGGCTGGTTCGCCACCATGCCGGCCGGGCTGCTCACCGCGTTCTCCGCCAACGGCCGGCGAACCGACCTGGTCACCATCCCCTCGCACACCAGCGAGCAGGACGCCGTCGCGGCCATGGAACGGGCCGCCAAGCCCGCCAACCGAGACCACGCCCCCGCGATCCTGGCCGTCATTTCCGCGGACGACCACCTGGCGGCACCTGATCGCTCGCGGGCGGTACCGGGGGAGCGCCCACCGTACCTGCGCGCGGTCGGAGCGAGATCGTGATGACCAGCGTCGGCGCCACCTTCCGCCACCCGGCGCCAGCTCCGCCCGCTGACCGCACCATCATCAGGCTGGGCGGCGCCCTCGACGTAGCCGCCGCGCCGGCGCTGCGAGAACGCCTGATCGGCGTGCTTCATCGCGGCACGAGCCTGCTGATTCTCGATCTGTCAGGCGTCCTGTCCTGTGACGCGTCAGGGCTGGCCGTGCTGATCGGTACGCAACGACGGGCCAGACTTCTCGGCAGCGCTGTACGCCTGGCCGCCCCCAGCCCCCCGGTCGCGAAGCTCCTGCGCTCGACCGGCCTTGATCGTAGCTTCGCCATCTATCCGGACCTGTCTGGCGCGCTTGCCGCCGATCCGAAGAAGTCGGCCCGCCCAGCCCCGGCCCGCCCGGTCCCCGCTGTGGCCATCTGATCGACGGGCACTGAGACGGGCCGCGGTCCGAGGTCACTCGCCGGGCCATCTTGCGTGCCGCCCGATGGTCAGACCTCTTTGAAGTTCGGGTCGCGCTTTTCGAACCGCGCCGTGACGGCTTCCACCTGGTTCGGGCTCCCGATCAGCGCGCGGATTTCCTCCTGCTCGGCCGCGAAACCGGACGCCAGATCGGTCCGCCCGGCCAGGTTGAGCAGCCGCTTCGATGCCCGGACCGCGTGCGGGCTGCGCCCGGCGATCTCCTTCGCCAGCGCCAGAGCCGCGGCGAGCGGATCGGGGTCGGTCCGCGTCGCGAGCCCGATCCGCACGGCCTCCTCGCCGCTGACGATCCGCGCGGTAAAGGTGAGCTCCTTGGCGACGTCGCGGCCGACAAGCTCGGGCAGCAACTGGGTGCCGGTCATGTCGGGGATGAGACCCCACGCCACCTCGAACGCCGACAGCCGGGCGTCGGGTGCGACGATCCGGATGTCGGCCCCGAGCGCGATCTGCAGGCCGCCGCCTAGTGCGTTGCCGCGCACCGCCGCGATCACCGGAACAGGAAGCTCGGCCCACACGTAGGCCGCGCGCTGGCCCGTCGCGTTCGCCGGCCCGTTGGCAGGCGGGAGCTGTGCTGTCGCGGAAACCCGTTCG
>Ga0210395_10002164_pt1 | contig 15298 bp, 16 predicted proteins | sample IncBWH4OmetaG_FD_150861 | JGI IMG/M metagenome (GOLD analysis project Ga0210395, IMG submission 150861) | Forest soil microbial communities from Barre Woods Harvard Forest LTER site, Petersham, Massachusetts, United States - Inc-BW-H-4-O ... | reverse complement strand
CAACCGCGACCGGCGACGGAACATCCTGTTAACGGCCCCATCCACGACCGGCTCGATTCCTGGAAAGAAATCGCGGCCTACCTCAAGAAAGAGGTCCGCACCGTCCAACGCTGGGAAAAGAACTGGCACTTGCCCGTGCGCCGCCTCGCTCAAGGTAAGCAGGGCACGGTCTTCGCCTATAAGGCGGACCTGGACACTTGGTGGCAGGATAGCCAGAGCAAGATCGACCAGGAGAGCAAGTCCCAGGAAAGGATCGAGGACGACGTCGACTCCCTTCCATCGGATGTGGCCGTGCTCGCCCCGGTCTCAACTCCGGCCGCGCAAGCCACAATTGTCGATCATCCATCGGTTCCTGCTCCGACTGCCGCTCCCGACCGCTTCCGCCGCACGGTCCTCGGGCTTATCGTCCTCGTGCTCACTGTGGCAGCGCCGCTCCTCTATTTCTGGCCCCAGATTCACCACCGGCTCTGGCCTGCCACGCCCAAGATGACCCTCGCCGTCCGGCCTTTCAAGAACATGAGCGGCGATCCCCGTCAGGACTTCGTCGCCGACGGACTCACCGAGGAAATGATCACATCCCTCGGTCAGTTTCATCCCGACGAAATGGCCGTGATCCGGCTCAGCTCGGCCTACGCCTCTAGCGACCTCGACCGTATCGGCAAAGATATTCACGCCAACTACGTTCTCGAAGGCGGCGTTCGCGTTTCCGGACAGCGCGTGGCCATCACCGCTCAATTGTTTCAGGTCAGCGACCATACCGTGGTCTGGGCCGCACCGTACGAGCGCGACTTGCAGGATGTCCTCCGCATCCAGGCCGAGGTCGCCGGCGCCATCGCCAGCGGAGTGCTGAACAAGTTGCCCCACGCTCAATCCCTGATTCGCCAAGTCAATCGCGAGGCCTATCTGGCGTACCTGGAAGGCCGCTACTTCTGGAACAAGCGCACCGAAGACGGCTTTTCCAAGGCCATCACCCTCTTCCGTCATTCCATTGAGATTGATCCCACCTACGCGCCATCCTATGCTGGCCTCGCCGACTGCTACGAGTTGTTGGGGTCAGCGCCCTATTCCACCCTCACGCCCCAGGAAGCGTTTCCCAAAGCCGAGGCAGCCGCCCGCAAGGCCCTCGAACTCGACAGCACCCTCGCCGAGGCGCACGTGCCCCTGGGCTATTCTCAACTGGTGTACGAACGAAATTTTCCCGAGGCTCGCAAGGAGTTCGAAACCGCCATTCGATTGCGTCCCGGCTATGCCACCGCACACCAGTTCTACGGCTACTACTTGACGGCGATGGGAGAATCCGAAGAAGCCATCGCCGAGCGGAAAAAGGCTCTCGATCTGGATCCCATCAGTCCCCTGCTGAGTTCGGCGCTGGGCGAAGCCTACTACCACGCGCGGCAGTTTGACGTCACCATCGAGCAGAACAAGAAAGCTCTCGAACTTGATCCTTCCTACGCCATCGCCCTGGTCAACATCGGCCGAGGATACGAACAACTGGGCATGCACCAGCAGGCCCGCGAAGCTTTTCAAACGATTCTCACCGCAGTCCCCGACGACCCGGCAATTCTCGCCCTCATGGGCCACGAATTTGGCGTCTCCGGCGATCCCGCCAACGCCAACAAAATTCTCGCCAGGCTGACAGAAGTTTCGCGCAAGAAGTACGTCCCCGCCATTTATTTCGCGGTGATTTATATCGGCCTCAATCGGAAAGATGACGCCTTCCATTGGCTCGACAAAGCCTACGACGAGCGCTGCGAATACCTGGTCTATCTGGGCAGTGAGCCCCTCGCCGACCCGCTGCGAAGCGATCCCAGGTTCGCTCACTTGCTAAGCCGTATCGGGCTGAAGCCTGCGAGCACATCGGCCGAGCTTCGAACTCAGTAGTTCCGCGGATGATTTGAATTTCTCTGCGAACTCCGCGGCCTTCCTTCGCGTCCTCAGCGGTTAAAGTCTTTTCATCTACAGGATAAGACCCGAAGCAGTTAACCACTGAGTGCGCCCTTTCAACAGATTCGCATGCGACAAAGTACGACAAGGCCCTTTCCCGCCGAGATTTCGTTCCTTGTCGCTTGCCGCATCGCGCACGCCGCGTTAGCCTAGGCAATACGCTTAAATTTAGATCGCGGAGATTCGACTCCATGGCTGGCCTCCCCTCGGGACACAGTTCGACTCGACGGGGCCTGGCGGAACCAGGCCCGACCTCGCCGCTTACTGAAGAACTTGTTCACCAATCGTGCGTCGAAGGAGGGTGCGCCTTTGGGTGTCGCTGCGCTTTCAGCACTGCCATCAAGCCCCTCTTTTCCAAAAGGGCTTTAGCTCCCGCGGTCGTCCTACTGCTCGCTCTCACCACCACCGCCTGCTCCATCAAGAAAATTGCCGTCAACAAACTCGGCGATTCCCTGGCCAGCGGCGGAACAACTTTTTCCTCCGACGACGACCCCGACCTGGTCGGCCAAGCCCTGCCCTTCAGTCTCAAGCTGATGGAAAGCCTTCTGGCGGAAACCCCGAAACACCGCGGCCTCCTGCTCGCAGCCTGCAGCGGCTTCACCCAGTACTCCTTCGTCTATGTCCAAGTGCCTGCCGAGGAAGCCGAAGATCAGGATCTGGCCAAGTCCGATTACCTGCGCCTCCGCGCCCGCCATCTCTACGTGCGCGCGCGCAACTATGGACTCCGCGATCTGGAAATCAGTCATCCCCACTTCGAGGCCGACCTCCGCGCCGATCCCAAAGCAGCCGTTCGCAAAGCCTTTGGCAAAGATGTGCCCATGCTTTACTGGACGGCAGTTTCCTGGGGCGCCGCGATTTCCGTCTCCAAAGACGACCCGGAAATGATTTCCGATCAACCCATCGTCGAAGCTCTGATCGACCGCGCTTACGAACTCGATCCGGATTATGATTCCGGCGCGATCGACGGTTTCCTGATTACTTACGAGTCCGTCCGCCGCACCGCCAGCGGAGATTTCGTTCCCCGCTCGCGCAAACATTTCGAACGCGCCGTGGAACTCACGCACGGCCAAGCCGCCGCACCCTACGTATCCATGGCGACAACGGTTTCGGTGAGCACCCAGAATCACGAGGAATTCGAAGCGTTGCTGAATAAAGCGCTGGCCGTAAATCCCGATGCCCGCCCTGAATGGCGGCTCACCAACCTCGTGATGCAGCGCCGCGCCCGCTGGCTGCTGTCCCGCGAAGACGAATTATTCGTGAAATAAATTTGAGGTGCTGTGTGAAGATGGGAATTGCTGCAAGACACGCAAGAACGATGGCCCGAAAAATAATTGCCGTAAAAATGCTCGTCGCTCTCGCGCTGCTGGTCGCGGGATTCGTCTCGAACCTCTCCGCGCAGACCCGCATCCGCCTCGCGACCCTGATTCCCTCCGGAACTTCCTACCACCACAGCCTGCAGGAGATGGGCGAGAAGTGGAAGAAAGCATCCAACGGCAACATCGCTCTGACCATTTACGCCGACGGCACCATGGGCAGCGAAGATGAAATCGTACGCCGCATGCGCATCGGCCAACTCCAGGCCGCGGTACTAACCGTTTCCGGACTCTCCGCGATCGATCCGTCCGTAGGCGCGCTGCAGAAAATGCCCTTGGTGTACCGGACGCTCGATGAAGCAGCCTTCGTACGAGATAAGTTGGCGCCGGACCTCGATCGAAAATTCGCAGACAAAGGATTCGTCGTCCTCTTCTGGACCGATGGTGGCTGGGTAAGATTGTTTTCCAAAGAGCCCGGCATGGTCCCCGCGGATTACAAGAAGATGAAGATTTTTGTAACCGCCGGCGATGTCACCCAGTCCGAACTTTACAAGTCCGCCGGATTCAATCCCGTGCTCCTCGAATGGTCGGATGTGCTGATCAGCCTGCAAACCGGAATCCTCGACGCTCTGCCCACGATTCCTCTCCACGCCGACTCGAACCAGTTTTATCTTTCCACCCACCACATGCTGGAAATCAACTGGATCCCTCTCGTGGGCGCACTGATCATCACGAAGCGTGCCTGGGACGCGCTTCCCCCCGCCCAGCGGGACGACATGTTAAAAGCGGCGGCGGATTGCGGTCAGGAATTCCAGACCAACAACCGCAAGGAAAACGACGCGGCTCTCGTCGCCATGCAGAAACGCGGCCTTCAGGTTCATCCCGTGAGCAAGGAAGCGGAAGAGGAATGGCGGAAATTTTCCGAGAGCCTCTATCCCCAGATTCGCGGCCGCATCGTTCCCGCCGACACCTTCGACAAAGTCATGCAGATTCTCCATGACTATCGCGCCTCGCCGCCAGCGCCAGCGAAAGGAGCAGCCGGAAAGTGACCGGCGAACTCGTCCCTCCCGCGGACCGCCTCGAACCTGACCGTCCGAATCTCGCCCCGGAAAATACCTGGCTGAAAGCGGTGGAGAATTCCGTCACCTCCCTCGCCCTGTTCGTCATGGTGCTGATCCCGCTGGCCGAGGCTTTCCTGCGCCGCACTTTTCACGTCGGGATTCCCGCGTCCACCACCATCGTTCAACATATGGTGCTCGTCGTCGGAATGTTAGGTGGCGCAATCGCGGCCCGCGAAGGCCGCTTGCTCGCGCTCTCAACCCTGGGAGAAACCGCGCTGCGCGGTCGTTGGAAAAATATCGGGCGCATCTTCACCGGCAGCGTATCGGCAGCGGTCTCGGCCTTCCTCTGCGCCGCTTCGTATCAGTTTGTCGATTCCGAGCGTGAGGCCGGAACCATCCTGGCCTTCGGCATCCCGTTGTGGATCGTCGAATGGGTTCTCCCCCTCGGCTTCGCCGCGATCGCCATCCGAATTCTTCTCCACTCATCAGCCAACTGGACCCCGCGAATCGTGACAACTCTCGGCGCGGCCTTGATCGTCGGCGTCGTCATGATCTGGCCCGGAGGTCTTCACCACTTCGTTCCGATTGCCCTGTCGATTCTGGCTCTGGCGTCAGTGCTGGGTATGCCCGCCTTCGCAACCCTGGGAGGATGCGCGCTGATTTTGTTTTGGGGCGCAGACCAGCCCATCGCCTCAATCCCCATCGCGCAGTACCAGTTGGTGACCAATCCCACGCTTCCCACACTGCCCCTGTTCACGTTGGCCGGATATTTCCTCGCCGAGGGCGGCGCTCCCAAACGATTAGTCCGAGTTTTCTACGCTCTGTTCGGTCAATTCAAGGGCGGACCAGCGATCGTGACCGTCCTGGTCTGCGCCCTCTTCACGTCGTTCACCGGAGCCTCCGGCGTCACCATTCTCGCCCTCGGCGGATTACTTATGCCGGTACTAATCGGCGCCAACTATTCCGAGAAAGATTCGCTCGGCCTGCTGACCGGCTCCGGTTCCCTCGGCTTGCTGCTCCCTCCGTGCCTGCCGCTGATTTTCTACGCCATCGTCGCCAGAGTTCCGATTAAGCAAATGTTTCTCGGCGGAATCATTCCCGCCTTTGTCATGATGGCCGCGACCGCCATCTGGGGCATCCGGCGCGGTTCGGCAAACAACACGACCATAAGAAAATTCGAATGGCGAGAAGCCCGCACCGCGCTGTGGGAAGGTAAGTGGGAACTCGCCATGCCGGTCGTGGCCACCGTCGCCCTGTTCAGCGGCCTCGCAACTCCCGTCGAAGCCGCCGCCGTCACCGCCGCCTACGCGTTTGTGGTGGAGGCCCTGATCCACCGCGACCTGCGCATCTTCCGCGACCTGCCCCGTGTCATGGCCGAATGCGGATTACTCATCGGAGGCGTGCTCCTGATTCTCGGCGTCTCGCTGGGTTTCACTAACTACCTCGTCGACGCCGAAGTCCCCGCCAAAGCCGTGGCTTGGACGACCCAAACCATCCACTCTCCGTTCGTGTTCCTGCTTCTGCTGAACGTTTTTCTCCTGGTCGTCGGCTGCCTGATGGAAATCTATCCCGCCATCGTGATCGAAGTTCCCCTGCTGGTCCCATTAGGCGCAGCCTTCGGAATCGACCCCGTGCGCCTCGGCATCATTTTCCTCGCCAACATGGAACTCGGATATCTCACCCCGCCCGTCGGCCTGAATCTCCTGATGTCTTCCTATCGCTTCAAAAAGCCGGTGCCGGAAGTCCTGCGCGCGGTCCTGCCAGTCGTACTCGTGCTGACCCTCGGAGTTCTCCTCATCACCGACATTCCCGCACTGACCACAGCCCTCCCGCGCCTCTTCGGCTACGAATAATCCGCCATCCGGCACTCAGCATCTGTTCTGCTCCTGAGTACCCATGGGCCTGCGGCCCACCAAAGGAAATGAAAATCCCGGGTGCCCCATTTCTCGCGCGTCCTTTGCGCGAGAAGTGGGGATTTTCGAAAGAGCAAGGCGAGGAACGTGGTCGTCCCCATACAACCGCGTATATGCCGCACCGCCGAAGCCGCGTCCCCGCTTAAATATGCCTTGACACGTATATGCCAAGTGAGGTATACACAAGGAATGGAATCCGTCTTCGACATCATCGCGGAGCCCAACCGCCGCGCGATATTGAGCCTCCTGGTCTCATCCGAACAGTCGGTGGGAGAGATCGAGCGTCAACTTCGCATGCCGCAGCCGGCCGTGTCCAAGCACTTGCGCGTGCTGCGCGACGCCGGCTTCGTAGAGTCCACGGTGGACGCGCAGCGCCGTCTCTACCGCCTGAAACCTGGACCATTTCAGGAGGTTGACGCCTGGCTGGCTCAGTTCCGCCGCTTCTGGTCCGCCCACATCGATGCGCTCGAACGCCACCTCGACCGAATGGACCGTATAGATCGGAACCGCAAGCATCCATCTACCCCAACGAAAAAGAAAACTAAGGAAAAACCGACGCGCCCAAACCGCGCCCGTGATAAAGGAGAAACGAAATGAAAATCAAACTGACCAGCGTATTCGTCGACGACCAGAGCAAGGCCCTGCGCTTCTATACGGAAGTGCTGGGCTTCACCAAGAAAGCCGATTTCAGCAATGGCCCATATCGCTGGCTGACCGTAGCCTCGCCCGAGGACCCGGACGGCACCGAGCTGCAGCTGGCGCTGAACAACAATCCCGCGGCCAAAACGTATCAGCAGGCAATATTTCAACAGAGCCAGCCCGCTGTCATGTTTTTCACCGACGACGTCAAGGGCGACTATGAGCGGATCAAGGCCCGCGGCGCCGAGTTCACCATGCCGCCCACCGACGTGACCGGCTCGACCATTGCCATGCTGAAGGACACGTGCGGCAACATCATTCAGCTCACCCAGCTGGCCCGCTGGTAGAGAGCGCGTCACTCATGAGCGCCTCACTCAGAAGAACGAGCAGGAGAGTCAGGAGAATCAGAATCAGGAGAACGAAGATGAACTATCGCGAACAATACGCACCCGGTCAGGTCAATGCCGTGGAATTGTGCCGGCTGTGGTCCGGTCCCGTGGATGCTCTCGAACGCCACCTTTCAGCCAACACCTGGGCGTTGTCAGCCGTCGCTGTGGCGCTGATCGCGTATCCGATTGCACGGATCGTGATTCCCGCCATACTTCATGGCATTGTGACCCATGCCACTGTGCCCGACGCGGTCCGGACCGTGCTCAGCTTGATCTGAGTTCGACTTGGGCACCGGCGGGAAATATCATACCCACGTCGCGGTCCCTCGTAAGGATCGTCGCTCGTGAGTTCAGTTCACCTGGTGGCGCGTTATTAATCAAGACGAGGAGGAAAAGATGACCGAACCTCAACTCTACGAACCCGGTCCCGCCAACTTGGCGCGAGTACTGAAAGACGGTGAGCAGAAGTGGACGCTCGTTCTCGTCCGAGAACTGCGTCACTCCCCCAAAAAAGTCTGGGAGGCGCTCACCGACCCGGCGCAACTGCGCGAGTGGGCTCCCTTTGTAACCGATGACAGCCTCGGTGCGGTTGGAACAGTGAAGCTTACCTGGGTGGGAGCACCGACGCCGATCGAAACAAAAGTGACGCGAGTCGAAGCTCTTAAGGCACTCGAATACGGCGATATGCGTTGGGAACTCGAGGCCTCCGGCAGTGGCACGCGCCTGACGCTGTGGGCCAAGATCGATCGCCGTTTCATCTCCATGGGCGCTGCTGGCTGGCACATTTCTTTCGATGTTCTGGATCACCTTCTCAACGGAACTCCCATCGGCCGCATCGCTGGTGGCGATGCCACGAAATTCGCCGGCTGGCAGCGCCTGAACGTGGAGTACGCCAAGCAGTTCGGCATGAAAGCGCCGAACTGGCCGCCTCAGTCGGCCCAAAAGTCGTGAACCGAAAGGATCAGAAAACCATGCGAACCGCCAACGCTTCGACCGGTAAAAAGGCGCTCTCACCAACGCAACGTGAAGAACTACTGAGGGCGTTGAAAGCCCGTTTCGACAAAAACATGAACCGCCATAAAGGTCTGGAATGGGCCACCGTACAAGCCAAGCTGCAAGCGAATACTGAAAAGCTTTGGTCACTCAATGAAATGGAAAGAACTGGCGGTGAACCGGACGTCGTTGGCCAGGACAAGAAAACCGGCGAATACATTTTTTACGATTGTTCAGCGGAAAGTCCGAAAGGCCGCAGAAGTTTCTGCTACGACGGTGAAGCGCTGGAGTCAAGGAAAGAAAATAAACCAAAAGACAACGCCCTGGATATGGCAGCGACCATGGGCATTGAGCTTTTAACCGAAGAACAATATCGCGAGTTGCAGACACTTGGAGAGTTCGACACGAAAACCTCGAGCTGGGTGAAAACACCTTCTGCTATCAGAAAACTCGGCGGCGCCCTCTTTTGTGATCGCCGCTTCAATACCGTCTTCGTGTATCACAACGGTGCGGAATCCTACTATGCCGCTCGGGGGTTCCGTGGCTGGATGAAGGTGTAGCGGGAACCATCTCATGTCGAAGAGCGGTGGCATCATCGGAGTATCCGATCATGGCGGTTGGGCGGTGCTTGTGACGGCGGCGCGAGATGGGACGCTCCTCGACCGCCGCCGGGTGGAACTCGTGGGCGAGCGCCTGCCGAAGCTTCCGCACCACAGCGAAGGCCAAGGGCTCCCGCTCGACGAGGCGGTGGAGTTAGTCGAGCGCGTGAGAACGTCGGCGGAGAGATACGCGGTGCTTGCCTTGGACGCGGTCGCGATTGCGGTGCCGCGTATCCTTGGTGTCGCGCTTCGCAAGTGCCCACCGCTTCCACCCACGATTGCCGAGCGAATCACGGACTACCGGGCGCAGAACAATGCCGACTGGGTGATGTACCGCAAGGCCCTGGCCTCCGCCGCCGAGGCACGGGGTTGGCCCGTCCACTGGTATGACGCGAAGAGCGTTCTGGGTGCGGCGCGCCAGACGTTGCGTACGGAGAATCTAGACGCTCACTTCCTCCAGGTGCGGAGGGCCGTCGGGCCGCCCTGGAACACCGATCACAAGCTCGCAATGGCGGCGGCTATAGTCACGGCGGGCGCGCTTGTGGAGTAAAGCAGTGGTATGACCGATAAATGGAGGACAAATCAATGTTGAAAGAGACCACCAAGCGTTCGATTTTTCGCTGGATTCACCTCGTCTTTAGTATTCCGATACTCGGTTATATCTATAGTCCGTTTGACAAAATTCCAAACTACGCCCCCGCAACTCGGTTTGTCTTCGTTCCGGCAATGATCCTTTCGGGATTGTGGATGTGGAAAGGGCATGTCGTTCGACGACTTATTTCGAAAAGACCGACGGTTGGTGGAGGTTCGTACTCGAACTTATGATCTTCGATCGGCGGATGGCGGCGTTCGGAAAGACGAACTGTTCGACCCATGTCCCGGTCCTCCCCGCGTTTTCCCTTGACCGCAAGTAAACGGCCCAAATTACAATCCCGGCATGCCACGAAAAGTCATCCTGGGATTCGGAATCAGCATCGACGGCTACATCGCGCGCCGCAACGGCGCCATGGATTATCTGGTGATCGACCAGGAAGGCGAAGCGCTGATGGCCGAGTTCTTCGCCAAGATCGACACTACCATCATGGGCCGCAAGACCGCCGCGGCCACGGCGGAAATGCGCAAGAGTGGCGAGATCCCCGACATGCCGGGCATGTCCACCTACGTATTCTCGCGGCGTTGGAAGCCGGGCAACCGCGACGGCTTCGAAGTGGTCAGCGGATCTCTGACTGCCTTCGTGAGAAAGCTAAAACGCCGTCAGGGGAAAGACATCTACCTCGGCGGCGGCGGCCAGTTGTGCCGCAGTTTCCTGCAAGAGGATTTGGTCGACGAACTCTACCTTGGCCTTGGCCCCATTCTTTTAGGCGATGGCATCCCCGCCTTCCCGGCCAAGTTCCCCCAACGCAACTTCAAGTTGACCGAGTGCAAGTCCTACGCAAATGGATCGGTCGGCCTACGCTACCAACGGATACGGACGAAGACAACCCGATAACCCGGCTCGTCTGCCCTCGGAAATACTTCGGAGGGGAAAGACTCGGAGGGTGGCAGTTCGTTTTCGTTTTCGTTTTCGTTTTCGTTTGCGTTTGCGTGCCGTGCATTCCGACTCGATCTCTACGCGTCCTTCAGCGTCGGCGAAGCATCGCGCGTCTTAGTGCGTTGTGCTAGGTGGAGCGGTTGCGGGCCTAGCAGTTCCATTTCGCGTCATGTTGAGATTCGTGTGGTGCAAAAAATAACCTTCGCCAAAACCATCCAGCCCGTTGCCATCCGCCGAGAGAGTCAGAGTGTAGGTCTGCTGGTTCCGGCCGAGGGATCGCCGGAGCGTAACTGCCGCTCCATCGACGGTGCCGGTGACCGGCGTGTCGGGTTCGGATTTCCCGCTGCTCGTATGCCACGTACCTTGTAGCGTCGATCCAGACTGTTGCAGGGTAATCGACCCCTGGAAGCGATCATCAAAATGGGTGAAGCTCCAGGTGCCCGACAGGTCCTGAGGTCCGTGGGTCAGTGGCGGCGCGGGATTGCTCATGTCGTCCGCGGTATAGACTTTCTTGGCTGTCGTCCCGCTCGTTTCCTTTTTCTGGCGATTCTGACGCGCGGCGTCGCCCAGGGACTGACCGTCGCACAGCGCGCACGCGAGCAGCAGCACCAGCCCAACGCCCGGAACTGACCGCACAGGGTTCATATTCCCCCAGACACAAGCTCGCGATTTGCCTCTCAACGGGAAGGTATCGCGGCGCCCCGCAGATCGCTAATTACGCTGGTAATACCGGCGGTGGGCTAAGGCGGTGGCCTATTCAAGCCCGATTTTGGCTTGAGTGGGGCAGTTTCACCACCTGTGCTGTTTCGTCTCTTTTTCGTCAGGTGGATTTAGCGTCGGCGAGGGAGTCCCTTTGTCGAGGCCTCGGATCCAGGTGGTTCACGGAACGGTTCGACAGCAATGCGCTCGTAGCGCACTTCGAGCACGGTCAGGTTTTCTGTACCGCCCGGCAATTGCAGGACTACGCTGTCGCCCGCCGCCGACTTCATCAACGCGCGACCCAGAGGTGACACCCAACTGATGTGGTTGCGGTTGAGATCGATTTCGTCGGTGCCCACGATGCTCACCACTCGCTCCACTCCGGCGGCATTGGCAAAGCGCACGGTCGCTCCGAAGAATGCCCTCGTCGCCGCCTGCCCCGATCTTCGAGCTTCCGGGTCCACCACTTCCGCGGCTTCGATTCGCTTGGTGAGAAAGCGAATCCGCCCATCGATCTGCCGCAGCCGCCGCTTGCCGTACTGATAGTCGGCGTTTTCACTGCGATCGCCGTTGCTGGCAGCCCACGCCACCACCTCCGTCACGGCCGGGCGTTCCCTGGTAAGCAGAAACCGGTGCTCATCTTTGAGGCGCTCCAGTCCGCTCGGCGTGATGTAGTTCTTGACTGGCGTCGTGGGCTCGTCCGGTTTTGGTTTTCGCGTAAACCCTTTTCGCATCTCATAATCCTACCAGCGCGAAGTGTTCCTGCAGGAACACAACGTCATGACGAAATGGGGCAGACGATATCGTCATGACAGCTAACCCATAGAAAATACGTCGGGGAACGTCCAGTCTGTCCCCACATTTCGTCCGTCCCCACATTTCGTCCGTCCCCACATTTCGTCCCGCATTTCCTGTCCCTGCATTTTCTCCGCCCTCAGCAAGGGGAGAAGGATTAAACGTCGTATAATCTCGTGCGCGAAGCCGGGGAGCAGAACATATATGAACGTACAAGAACAAATCGAGAAGTATATTGCCAGCCAACCGGAGTCAAAACGCAGTGACATGCGCGAGTTGCATCGGCTCACACTTCAAGTGTCACCAGAATGCAAATTATGGTTCTTCGATGGTAAAGACAGCAAAAATCATACCGTTTCCAACCCCACGATTGGATATGGATTTCACACAATAAAATATGCCAATGGAAAAAGTAGAGAGTTTTTTCAAATTGGTGTGAGCGGAAACAAAACTGGAATCTCTGTCTATATTCTCGGTCTCAAAGATAAGAAGTACCTAGCCAAAACGTATGGAAACAAACTAGGCAAGGCGGGCGTGTCCGGATATTGCATTCGGTTTAAAGCTCTAAAGGATATAAACATCGATACGCTTGAAGCGGCAATAAGATATGGGCTTGCAGCTTAGAACGAAAACGCAAGCTGATGAAATTGCACTATCCCCACCGGGGGTGCCCCATCCTCGCGCTTTTCGAAAGAGCCTGCCCTGAGCTTGTCGATGGGGGGCGGCGATGCTGCCGGCGCAACTTTTGTCCGTTCTACACTACCCTTTGTGGACGCCGTCGTCGTACTCGCTCCTGTGATCGCTTCTGCAGTTTGAAGGCTGAGCCAGCCGCCTATTGCGGGTTTTTCTTCATGTATTTATGCACATTCCGTGCAATCTTCGCGTTCTTGAACATCATCCGCTGGACTCCGCGAATGTCCTCGGAGAAATCAATGACGTAGATGGGATGGAGCGGGTTTGTATAGAAGCACTCGCCGCGCCGCTCCTCGCCCACTGCCTTGCCCACGGAAATCGCGAATTCGATGCCGGGGATGTAAAACAAGAAGTTGTGCCAATCTCGGTTCGACCCGCGATACGGCTGCGTCATGGAGATTGTTTTCTGCGCTTTCGAAGGCGTTAAGACTCCGATCGTGAGTGCAACCTGCTCCGGGAACTGTGTTTCGCCTCTGAGAAACGTCCGCAAGCTTTCCGTGTAGGGTCCGAGATCGATCACCGGATCGGACGTATTGCCTCGCCAGGAATGGATCGCCGCTTTCCAGAACACTCCGACGGCGAAGTGTGTGATCTTCTCGGCATCAATCTCCGGATTCCGCGCCGTGGCGTACCCAGCGGTTCCGTTGTCCACGGCATCGGGCGGGATCTTCGTAAGCAGATCGTAGAACGGGAATGTCCCGTCGATCCGCGCCAGCAGGGGAAGTAGCCAGGTCTCGCCGTACTTGTTGAGATCGTTGTCGCATTCGCGGCAGAGTAGGGGAGCCTGGACTTCGCGGTCCGTCTCGATAACCAGATCGGGTGTCATGCTGATGTGATGACCGGACGGTCCGCGCGTGTAGTCATAGATCGCCGACGGAATCATGTGACTCATGATCAGCGGCTTTTCCTGAAGACACTGCGGGCATTTTGCGATGGGCATTTCCGTTTACTCCGCGCCCCCTGTCTCCGGAACGCCATAAATCTTGCCAGCAGGCCCGATTCCCCACCCGACAGCGAACAATAGGGCGGGAAGTAGCCCCAAAAATAAGGGTTGCCGACCGTTCGGGCGTTGATGGCGGCAAGCCTGTTTAGCTTCGCAGCAATCCGTTCTTCATCTCTTCCCCCCCTCTAAAGAGCCGCGGGATTGGCATCTAACCACGCCCTCAGTTTCTCTGTTGTGCTCAGCGCATAGGGGAACGAGTGCAACAGCAACCGCACCGACGAAGCGGATACTGTTGCATTCATCGGGTGAACTGCGTCGTTGCGTTGTGTTCGGATTGCCTCAAAGAGTGAAGCCAGGTGAGCTGAAGCGCCCTCCGACACCGAGTAGGGAATCGGTGCGGGATTACTGGCGGAACTGTCTTCAATCGTCTTCCTCACGCAATCCAAGAGTACAAAGAGTTGCCGCTTAGTCAGCGCCGTTTCAAGTGTGGTGCGTCGGCGTGATGCTTTTAAGGCAATGAACAGAGACGCGGCAAGCAAGTAGATCGCCTTCTCTGACGCCGCGCCCACCATTACAGCAGCAGCGAAATATGCTTCACGGTTGAATGCTGTGAGAGCCTCCGAGATGTACTGCCCTATCACCTCATCAAGCGTGGGAACGTGCGCCCTCAGAAACCTCATGTAGCCTGCGGCCTCTTCAGGGATTGGTTCGGCTCCCTTGACCCATTGCAGACCACGCTCCGTCCAGCAGTACCACTCCGAGCGAGAGAAGTTTGTGTAATCACCGGTCAGCTTGGGGTAAACATACCCAGTATTCAAAAGATAGAAGAATCCCTCATGGGCAACTGCCTGCAGATCGTAGGGAGCTTGATCATACATATATGGACCCGGATGGTACTGGTGTGGTGAGGGCTTGACGACACCGGGGTCGTTAAGGGAGTCCAACTTGCTCCAGAGGCGTTGAAAAAATACCTTCTGACTCAGGTCGCCCAGACTCTCATTGAAAGATGTGCGAACCAATTGAAGAACCCGTTCCACACTATAATTTGTACGATCCATGCTGCAGCCTCTTTCGCACCGTTCCTTTCAGTCTAGCTCCCAGGGTTCGTGTTGCGCGCGGGTGGCCCATCTTCGTATTCCCACGGAGGGTGCCCCATCCTTGCGTTTTTTGCAAGGGTGGGTGACGATCCTGCCGGCGGAACTCTTGTCCGTTCTACACTACCCGCTGTGGATGCCGTCGTCGTACCCGCCCCTTCGACTTCGCTCTGTCGAAAATCCCACTTCTCGCGCAAACAACGCGCGAGAAATGGGGCACCCGGGATTTTCATTTCCTTTGGTGGGCTAAAGGACCATGGGCACTCAGGGCAGGCTCTTCGCAAAGTACGCGAAGGGCGGGCACCCGCGGCTGTGGTGGCTTCTGCAGTTTGAAGGCCGGGCCACCCCGCCCGATAGGGACGGGGTACCTGGTCTCTTGAGCTTTACTTCTTGGGCCGCGACTCCGGCGGCACAAGGCCTGCGAGGCGGTAGTACACAACGAGCTGGCCGTAGTGTTCACCGCTATGCTCGATGAGGCCGAATGCTATGTCGAGAACACGCGCTTTCTGGCCAGGGTAATAAACAACCTCCGTCGTCATGCCTTTTTCGCCTTTCGACTGGATGGCGGCGGCTCCGTCGGCAACGGATTTCTTTACGAATGTGACGATGTCGGCCTTTGTTTTGTACTGGTCGCGCTTCGGGTCTTCTGCCGCGGGAGGCTTCTGCCCCATCACGGGGTTGGTGAAGTAATA
>Ga0210395_10002163_pt1 | contig 15299 bp, 18 predicted proteins | sample IncBWH4OmetaG_FD_150861 | JGI IMG/M metagenome (GOLD analysis project Ga0210395, IMG submission 150861) | Forest soil microbial communities from Barre Woods Harvard Forest LTER site, Petersham, Massachusetts, United States - Inc-BW-H-4-O ... | reverse complement strand
CTGAAACCCAGGATGAAAATCACAGCCTATAATCAGCATGACGTTGGCTCCTCTCACGAGCCTTGGTCTTGTTCATCGCAACCAATCTACTCGCTGCGACCAGCCAACGTCGTTATGCAATCAAACGAAGTGAAGGACCTGTGCAACCTGCGAGAAGTGCATAGGTCCTTCGGCGCAAAGAGCGCGCCTCAGGATGACAATGCGGAGGCTCTACTTCTTTACGCGCACCTGGACGCGGGTCCCTTCCGGCAAACTTCCATTCGACAATTCCACTGCGCCGTTGCGCACCACACCTTCGAATTCCTGTTGAGATTGCGGCTGTTGCGCTGGCCGCGCAGACGAGTCGCCCGCGGCCGCACGAGTTGTGCCCACACTTGCAGTGCTTCGCCCCATACCTTTATCCATGGCATCGTTGGCCAGTTGATCGGCCTCCTGATTCTGCTCGCGAAAGGCATGGCCGATCGAGAACCAGTCGAGTTGCGCGATTAATTCCTTCGCTCGACCGTGCAGATCCTGCAACACGGCGTTCTTCACCTTGTAAATGCCTTTGATCTGCCGCACTAGCAGTTCGGAATCGCTGATCAGCTTGAGCGCTTTGGGGCCGTGCTCGATTGCGTACTCGAGGGCGGCGATCAGTCCCTGATATTCGGCGAAGTTGTTGGTCTGGTGGCCGAGATATTCGCTGAGCGCGGCGACCTTGCGTCCGGTTTCGTCTTTGAGCACAACGCCGTAACCGGCGGGGCCAGGGTTGCCGCGCGCTCCGCCGTCGCTGTGTGCGATCAGGTAATGCGCGGGAGGGTTCTCGCGGGATTCGAATAACGGCTTCGTTGCGGCGCTGCGGGAGGGATACATGATTCGAGTTTACAACGGGAAAGTTGAAGCGCACCTCTTCCACGAAGTCCTGCACGGCCTGTTGGATATTAGATCAGGAACGTTCACCGACCCGCGGCCAACCGGGTGGCCAGGCGCGGTGGCAGTTTCGCGGCGAAGATTCGATCCTGCGCTGCTTTCAGGTTGTAGGGCGTGCGGTGGAAGTGGACGACCTGCGCATCACTATCGAACAAGGCAAAGGCGGCGCGCCAGTCACCATCGCGGGGCTGGCCGACCGAGCCCGGATTGATCAAATACCGCGTGGAGGGCTTCATTTGCAGCGGAACGGATTCGGCTTGGCCCACGGTGCGGTATTCCGGACGGAAGCCGTCGGCGGAAGAACCGTTGGCAAAAAATCCACCCTGCAGATGAGTGTGTCCGAAAAACGTCAATGGATTGGTCAGAGTGATCAGCGGCGCGAGGGCATCCCCGAGGGAAACAACATATTCGTCTTCGTCGTTGGGAGAGCCGTGAACCAACTGCACATTCGGAAAATCGGGCAAGGAGACTGGGCCCTGCGGCAGGGCGCGGAGCCACTCGAGATTGGCGGGCGATAATTCCTTGCGAGTCCATAGCGCGGCCGCCGCGGCCATGGGATTGAAGTCGTCAAGCTCAATCACTCCCGTGGCGGCTTTGTCGTGATTGCCGCGCACAAAAAACTTCCCCAGCTCCCGCGAGCGATCGCTCACCTCGTTGGGACTGGCGCCGTAGCCGACAATGTCGCCCAGATTCACCACCACATCGAACGACGGGGCCGCGGCCAGGGTGGCGTCGAGGGCTTCGAGGTTGGCGTGGATGTCGCTGAGCAGCAGTATGCGCACGAATCACCGGACAAACTGCCGATTATAGACTGAACCGTGCGTTCGCGCGTGTCGGGGAGTTCGAACCTACTGTAGAATCCATGCCCATGAGATGGCAGTTCAAGGAGAAGGCGCCTGCCTCCTTCAAGGCGCTCTTTGCGTTGTTTGGCATCAATTTCGTGGGACAGTCTGCAGCGTTTTACGCAATTCCCCGGTGGTCGCCCATTCGATCGGATGCTGCGCATTCTTACCTCATCCGCTTCAGAGGCGGCGCTGTCTATTTCGTTCAACCGTGGCTGGGAAAATATTTCCTTTACGGGTTCGCGGCGCATTTTGTTTTACTCGCATTGATGTTCGTGATCATGTGGCTCCATCGGGATGAGGTCGAACGCGTGAGCTAGAGCTTCGCCGCGCGGACTCAAAAAGCGGAGTAGAAACGAATGCTTGCGACTGAGATGTGCAGGAACTCGGCAATCCGGAGAACATTTCTATGATCGGAAGTGGCTGGCTGGGATGGCGGTTCAAAGGCAGACCTCCGCTGTGGTTCCCGCTGATCGTAGGACTGCTGCTGACCGACTCTGCGCTGCATTTTGGATTGTCACTTACCGTGTCGATGTGGGCGAAAGCCTCGCCGGATGTGACCCATTCGTATCGCCTGCCTTTTAGAGACGGCGCGATCTATTTCATTCAGCCCTGGCTGGGATCGTACCTGGGCGCATGGTGGATTGGACCTGGGCTGCTCGCGATCTTGACAGTACTGCTGGTGCTGAATCGCGGCAAACTTGTGCGCGACTGCTAAACGTTCACCACCGGGCAGCGCGCCCAGTGACCCGTCGCGACCTCGACCAGGGGCGGCAGCGCCCGGGCGCATTCAGGCACTCGAAATTCGCAGCGAGGCTCGAAGCTGCAGCCCGAGGGCATAGCGTGCAGTGCGGGCACAGTGCCATCGATGGTCTCGAGCGGGAGAGTGCGGTCGGTCTTGAGGTCGGGCACGGCGTGCAGCAGGCCTCGCGTGTAAGGATGTGCGGGAGCCTGAAAAATGTCGCGCCTGCCGCCGAGTTCCACCAGGCTGCCGGAGTACATCACGGCGACGCGGTCGGCGATTTGCGAAACCACGGCCAGATCGTGCGAAATGAAAAGCATGGCCAGTCCGAACTTGGCGCGCAGTTCGGCAAGCAGTTCGAGGATCTGCGCCTGTATGGTGACGTCGAGCGCCGTGGTGGGTTCGTCCGCAATCAGCAACTGCGGGCGGTTGACGATGGCCATGGCAATCATGATGCGCTGGCGCATGCCGCCCGAAAGTTGGTGAGGATAGTCGCGGGAGCGCCGCGCGGCATCTGGAATGGCGACGTCGTTCATGGCGTCGACGGCGCGCTGCCAGGCTTCCTTTTTCGACAGCGCATGGTGCGCTGTGACAGCTTCCGCAATCTGATCCCCGACGCGCATCACCGGGTTGAGCGCGGTCATCGGCTCCTGAAAAATCATAGCGATGCGCGAGCTGCGCAACTGGCGCATGCCCTCGTCATCGAGAGCAGGAAGATTGCGGGAACCCGTACCTTCTTGTGTAAACAAAATCTCGCCCGAGACGCGGGCTTGCGGCGGTAACAACCGCAGGATGGCGAGCGAAGTGATCGACTTGCCTGAACCCGATTCGCCCACCAGTCCAAGCACTTCGCTGGGCGCGATGGAAAAGCTGAGATCGCGGACGGCAGAAAGCACCGCCGAGTCGCCCGTGCCCACACGACCTTGCGCGGGAAATTCGATGTTCAAGTGGCGGACGTCGAGCAGAGCTGGCACGGTTTAATGGTAGCAGCGTAAAAGAGAACCCGTCGCTCGACGGCACCGCACAATCGGAATTTGTCATTCCGACCGGAGCAGGAGTGGAAGCTACGGCGCAGTGAAGGAACGCTGCTGTTCGCAGCACCTAGCGCCGGAGCCTGCTACTGTCCCAAAATCAACGGCAGTCCGTTCTTGTTATTTCCGATCACTACCACTTTGGAGTTGGCGCTCTTGGCCAGGTTTTCCGTGGCTTCGATTCCCTTCCATTCGAGCAACGAAGGCGTAATTCCCTGGGCAACGATCTGCTGGAAGTCGCGCACGCCGGCGGCTTCGATACGCTTACGCTGGGCTTCCTGGGTTTCTTTTTGCAGACGGAAGTTCATGGCCAGCGATTCCTGCTCGGCCTGTTGTTTGGCTTCGATGGCCGCCTTGAGCGTGGTTGGCAGCTGAATGTCGCGCAGCAAAACATTTTCCACGGTGATGCCGCGTTGGTTGAGTTCCGTGGTGATTTGATCAAGGATTTGTTTGGCGACCATCTCGCGTTCGCCGGTGTAGAGAGCATTCGCGGTGTGCGAAGCCGTGGCTTCGCGGATGGCCGAGCGCAATGTTGGTTCAACCACCACGTTCTCGTAATCGGCCCCGATCTTCTGGAAAACTTCCGCCGCGCGTTCGGGGTTGAGGTGGTAGATGAGCGAAGTGTCAAGGCTCATCATCAGGCCTTCGCTCGACGGGACGCTGGCCGATTCCTTCAGAGTCTGCGTCTGGACGGAAAGCTCGTTGTTGGTTTTCAGCGGGTTGATGAGGTGAATGCCTTCACCCAATATTTCACCGGATTGCACTTTTCCGAAAAGAGTGAGTACTCCCACGTGGCCGGTGCCCACCTTGGTCACGGAACTGAAGAGCAGGATTACGAGCAGGAAGGCGGCGATTCCCATACCGATCAGGCGAAGAAAGCTGCCGCTATGGCCGCCGCCGTCAATGATCTTGCCGCGAGCTGGATCGAAAATCGTCATCGGAATTCTCCCGCACCGATTTTAGGTTGAGGAACTCCGGAAAATAAGTAGCTTGTGTGGCTCAAGTCGCGGCCAGCCACTCTTACGTGCAGCGATATTCTTGCGGCGACATTCTAAGGTCTCACTCCGGCGGCGCAGCGAAGCTACGCGACTCCCGCGAGGAGTCAACTCCTTCCATGCGTGGCAGGAACTCTCGTTCAATCTGACCTACTCGGTTGATTTCAAGGCTGCCCGGTTACGGTTACACTTGCGTAATCATGAGAAAGCTCCGATTCCTGGTATCTCTTCACACCCGCGACAACGATTTCCAGGCTGCACAAGCTCAAACCGCGGAAGAGACTGCGCACAAACTGGGCAGCGATGTGGAGATCGTGTTTGCCGATAACGACGCAGTTAATCAGAGCACGCAGCTCCTCAAGGCCATCCAGGGCCGAGCTGAGTCCCGACCTGACGCGATTGTGGTGGAACCGTTTGGCGGCACAGCTCTTCCTCAGGTAGCCCGGGCCGCCAGTGCTGCGGGAATCGGTTGGGCGGTCCTGAACCGGAGGCCGGATTATTTGTTGGAGCTACGCAAGACCGCAAACGCACCGATGTTTGCTGTGAGTTCCAATCATTTGGAGATCGGGCGCATTCAAGGAAAACAATTTGCAAAGTTGCTGCCCCGAGGAGGTTCTGTTTTGTACATTGAAGGACCGTCGCAGAGTTCCTCGGCCCAGGAGCGTGAGTCCGGGATGCTCGAGACGAAACCGGCGAACATCGAAGTGAAGATACTGAAGGCACACTGGACCGAGGAAAGTGCCATGCGGGCGCTGCGTTCCTGGCTGAAGATGGCCACCTCACAAAGCGCGTCCATCAGCCTGGTCGGTGCGCAGGATGATTCGATGGCTATGGGTGCTCGCAAAGCTTTTCAGGAGATTACCAGCGAAGCCGAGCGGTCGCGATGGCTGAGTTTACCTTTTACCGGATGCGATGGCCAGGCGGCGACGGGCCAAGCCTGGGTACGCGAAAAATTACTGACGGCGACGGTTCACATTCCACCCCTTACGGGACGAGCGATGGAGACTCTCGCAAAAGCCAATGAAGCCGGAACCCAACCGCCGGAACACGTTTTCACCACCTCCTTCTCGATTCCTCCCTTCGAATCATTAGGTCCGCGAAACCCATAGGCATCTCAACCTGGGAACTTCGCCGTGGAACCCGGAGAAAGCAGCCGGCTGAATCTTGCCCTGTGGTCGCCGCATCTCTTACAGTACGTCTATGAGCAAAATTCACATTCCTACGCCTTTGCGGCAATATGTGGGCAAGCAAGCCACGGTTGAAGTTTCGGGAGCTACGGTTGGCGAAGCCATGAGCGCGCTGGTGGCCCAGCATCCTGACCTGCGCAAGCACCTTTACACCGAAGACGGCAAACTGCGGGCCTTCGTGAATCTCTACGTCAACGACGAGGACATTCGCTACATGCAGAAAGAGGCAACCGCGCTGAATGAAGGTGATAACATTTCAATTGTGCCTTCTATCGCGGGAGGCGCGGTCTGACCGGGGATTTCCTAATTTGAAGTCTGTCGCTACAAAGCGCTGTTGTTGCTGTCGCCCTTCCTGTTGTTGACTCCGCATTCGCGCGGTCTCGATTTAATTCCCGGAAAGAATCTTTATAACGAGGACTTATGGCCACCATCACAGAAATTCCAGTAACGCTCAACAAAGATGAAATCCTGCGCTACTCGCGCCATCTCATCATGCCCGAGGTGGGCATGGAGGGTCAGCAGAAGCTGAAAGCAGCGCGCGTCCTGTGCATTGGCACGGGCGGACTGGGATCGCCACTGGCGCTGTATCTGGCGGCCGCGGGCGTCGGCACGCTGGGACTGGTCGACTTCGATGTGGTGGATTACACGAATCTGCAGCGGCAGATTATTCACTCCACCGCCGATGTGGGGCGCAAAAAGCTCGATTCCGCGGCCGACAAGCTGAAGGGCATCAATCCTTTTCTGAATCTGCAAACCTTTGACACGCGGCTCAGCAGCGCGAACGCCCTCGAACTGTTTCGCGACTTCGACATCATTGCCGATGGCACCGACAATTTTCCCACCCGCTATCTGGTGAACGACGCCTGCGTGCTCACGGGCAAGCCGAATGTCTACGGATCGATTTTCCGCTTCGAAGGCCAGGCCAGCGTGTTCGCCACCGAAGATGGCCCGTGCTACCGCTGCCTGTATCCTGAGCCGCCACCGCCGGGCCTGGTTCCTTCCTGCGCCGAGGGCGGCGTGCTCGGCATTCTCCCCGGCTTGGTCGGCGTCATGCAGGCCACCGAAGTCATCAAATTGATTCTCGGCATCGGCGATCCGCTGATCGGGCGCCTGCTGCTGATTGACGCGCTGGGCATGAAGTTCCGCGAACTCAAGCTGCGCAAGAATCCCGATTGCCCGGTCTGCGGCACGCATCCCACGGTTACGAAGCTGATAGACTACAACGAGTTTTGCGGGATTCGTGGGGAGGAAAAACCGGTGAGCAGCGGAGTTCCTGAAATTCAGGTGGAAGAACTAAAGCGGCGTCTCGACGCCAAGGATGATCTGTTCGTGCTCGACGTGCGCGAGCCTCACGAATACCAGATCTGCAATATCGGCGGCTATCTCATTCCGCTGAACGATCTGCCCAAGCGCGTGAGCGAACTGGATTCGAGCCGAGAAATTGTCGTCCACTGCAAAATGGGCGGACGCAGCGCCAAAGCAGTCGCATTCCTGCAGCAATCGGGCTTCACAAAAGTGCACAACCTTGCCGGTGGCATCACGGCATGGTCAGATCGCGTGGACCCAAAGGTGCCGAAGTACTAGATTGCCGCGCCGCTCGCTTGCTGACATGCAAAATGGGGAGCACGCAATGTGCTCCCCTTTTTCGCGATTGCCCCCCGGCAACCATTACTTACTCGAACCAGCCTGCATCCCATCGCCAGAGTCGCCCAACTCGAGTCCAAATCTCTTGCCTTCGAAGCGGACGCCGGCCAGCGCGCTGCTGCCGTCATCGTTGTTCTTCAGCAAAGCAGCGTTGTATTGCGCGGGCGCTTGCAGGTCCACAACTTTCGCCGGCACCTTGGCGACCACTGTCTTGCCCTGCAGAATGCTGACTTCCACATTGGGGCCGGTGCCATCCCACTCCAGTTTGTAGTCACCGGGTTTGAGTTTGGTTCCGTTGACCGTGGTGGGATTCCGCAGGCTCAATGCGCCTTTCGTAGCTGCAAACGCGCTCGAGGCCAGCACCAGAGCCAACCCCATGATCAGACTTTTCGAAACTGTCGCGAACTTCATAGCTGCTCCTTATTTTCTTTCCCGAAGTCACGTCGAGAAACGGTTGGGGCGGCCCGGCTCGCGACCAGCGCGAGAAAACACTTGTGTTTCCCCACGAATCGCATAGAATGCTGCGACCGGGGCTGAGCAGAAAAGCTGAGCAGGCAATCTGCCTGCTTCTCTGCCGCGATTGGGGGTTTTCTCACCTGGGCCGCCAAACCGAGTGTGAGAGAATCCCCAGACCCCGCAATAAATATCGAATTAAGTCTGGCTGGCGTCACCTCGGCGCCTGCCGTTTCATCCACTTTGAGAGGTTACGTATTCGCTGCTCTCGAAGTTCCCTTGGCTTTAGTCCGTGTTCACTTCTTTGGACGCAGGGATCGTCTTTCCGATAGCAAGAAACTTGCGCGAATTTGCGCGTGCGGAAGCGAACAGAAAGCGGATGTTTTGTGTGGATCGTGTGGCGCGGGCACTTCTGCCCGCGAAAAGCCGGCGGTGAATCAACTCACTTTGATCGATTGCAGTCCGATTGCAAGAATATTAATAACGGCAAATAAAGCGACGTTCCGCAATCCGCGAACGGGCTCGTGGTCAGATTTTCGCGGACATGAGTGCCCGCACCTGCCTGACGTAGTTGTCAGTCAGCATCGCCGTGTTGGCGTTCGACAGACCAGATATTTGCCGGATCTTTCTCGAACGGATACACATGCACCATCCAGTCCAGCACGACGGGATGGAAAGTGCCTCCAGCGGCGTCACAAGCCTGCTGCGTGGCAATCGATCCGCGAAATCCAAACTGAGGATTCGCACCCATGCTATCTCTCCACTTGCCAAACGGAGGCACGCAGAAATTCACGTGCTCGTGCCATCGCGCCACGCTGAGCGGAATACGCGCATCGAGTTCATCCTCAGTGAAGCTCTTCGGCGCGGTGTACATCACGCCAACCAGTTTGTAGTCGTCTCCGTGCTTTTCATACAGCAGAGACGTCGGATGCTCCGGATTGAAGTGCTCGAACGATTCCCGGCCGTATCGGTAATTGGTGAAGTGGTACATCTTCTGCGGCACTCGGGGCAGAAAAATACGGAAGCCATCGGCCAGGGCAACGTGGTAATCCATATATTTTTCCGAAGCCTTGCGCGCCGCTTCCACAATCTGTTGCGCGCGCGCACTGTCGTCCGGCTTGGGCGCACGCTGATCGGTCATCTTCATGTGCGGGCCCATGTCCATGTGGCCTTCCATGGCGTTCATGGCGTGAGCTCGGGCATCGCTGCCATCTTTGTCGTCCCTGCCTATGGGCATATCTTTGGTCTGCATCTGCATGTTCGACATGTAATGACCCGGCATATCCATGCCAGGCATCGACTGCTGGCTGGCCGGTTGCGCGCCGCCCGCAGGGGCGCTCGAAGCTTGTCCCCAGGCTATGCTGCACAGCATGCCGCCGATCAGGATGGATTTCAAAACCACGCTTGGACGATGCAGATGACGACGCATAGAAAAATCCTCCTACAATCTCTCTCGATATTAACCCTGCCGTACGACCAATGTTTCTGCAAGACTCTCGACGGTTACCAGCGATTACAGAAGTAATCCGACGTCGCTAGCGTCGTCAGGTAACGTCTACCACGACGTTGGCGACGCGCCGCAGTTTCTGGTACACCTAACAACTTGACGATCGAATCCATCCTCTTCCTTTTTCTCGCCGGAGCCCTCGGCGGTGCCTTGAATTCCGTAGCCGGAGGCGGCAGCTTCATCGCGTTTCCCGCGCTGCTGTTCACCGGCGTTCCTCCCATTCCAGCCAATGCCACGAACACAATCGCCCTGTGGACCGCGGCGGCGGCCAGCGGCGGCGCCTATCGCAAGCGCCTCGATGTTCCGCGCCGCGTAATGATTCCGCTCCTGGCTGCAAGTTTAGTGGGAGGGTTACTGGGAGCTCTGCTGTTGTTGAAGACACCCGCACAGACTTTCATGCGAGTGCTGCCGTGGCTGACGCTGGGCGCGACGCTGCTTTTCGCGTTCGGCAAGAAACTGGCCGGCAATCGTGAGTCAGTAATTGAGCGCGAAGCTTCGACCGCCGCTCTCGCCGGCACAACTCTGTTTCAGTTATGTGTCGCGATTTATGGCGGCTACTTCGGTGGCGGCATGGGCATTGTGATGCTTGCCATGCTGGTCGTGCTGGGCATGACCGACATTCACGCCATGAACGCTTTGAAAAGCGTGCTGGGATTTGTGATCAACGGCGTCGCGGTGGTTACCTTTATTGTGGCGGGCGCGGTCTACTGGAAGCACGGAATCGTGATGATCGCCGGTGGAATGGTCGGCGGCTACGTAGGCGCGCACTACGCCCTGAAAATGCCGCAGTCGTGGATCCGGACGTTCGTCGTGCTGGTGGGCGCGGCCATGACGCTGTATTTTTTCTGGAAGTCGTATTAACGAAAATCGCTACGCATTCCACGGATTTCACGGATCAAAATCAAAGGAATTCGTTTCGATCCGTGAATTCCGTGGCCGAAGTTTTTATTGAACTGGCTCAGACACGTGTTCATGTACGACCAGCCACTTGCCATCGACGTTTTCCCAGATCGCAGTCCAGCGGAAATTGCCCATCTCAACTTTGCCGCCCTTGGTGGTCATCTGCTCGGCGATCGTCGCCGTGGCCCAGACCAGGTCTCCGTGAGGATGCACAGCAAGATCATCATTCACCGTGAACTTCGCGCTCTTGTAGCCCGCGAGGACGCCCTTCACGCCGGCTTGATACTCATCAAAGCTGCCATATTTCAGCGGAGCGATATCGAAGAACGTGTGCGGACCAGGGGCGTAATACTGCGCCACGTTGGCGGGATCGAGCGTGGACCAGCCATCCCAGATTTTCTGGACGAAAGTTTTGTCGGGAGCGGGCCCGGCAGCTTTCTGCATGGGAGACTTTTTCGCTTGCGCGGAACTAAACGAGCTGAGGGTGAGCAGGCAGAGAGAAACCACAAGAAAACGCTTCAGCATTTAGTACCTCCGAAGATTCGGCGAATTTTCGCACAGAAGAGCGGAAACCACAAAGGATCAGCTAGCATACACCAGCAGAAGCGCTGACAAACGCTCGCCAATCGCATGCCTGCGCGATAAAAGTTTGACCGATTTCCACAGCGCACGTTAGAATAGTTGAGTTTGCCTGTACTGGCCGACCCGTTCTGGGGACGCCTGTCTCGGCCGAAGAAACGCCGAGGCGGAAAACACAGCAAGCACAGGAATATCAGCAAGCCCCGTGGCTGCGCCCGTGTGCGCTCTGGGTTTCGTTTGACGCTGAATTTCAACGACATTTGACGGAGGCAGACGTATGTACGCGGTCATCCGCGCCGGTGGAAAGCAGTACCGGGTGGCGCCCGGAGATGTAATTCGAGTGGAAAAAGTGGGCACCGGCACTGACGGTGACGGACAGGTCGAGTTCCCCGTGCTGGCGGTTTCCGGCGAAGAAGGACAAATCGGCCAGCAGTCGGACGCGCGCGTAGTCGGCCAGGTCGTTGAACAAGGCCGCGGCGCGAAAATCCTGGTATTCCACTACAAGCGCAAGAAGCAGTACAAGAAACTGCGCGGGCACCGGCAGTCCTACACGGCGGTGCGCATTTCCGAAATCGCTTTCGGCGGGCAAAGCTTCAAAGCTCCGGATCTCCCCAAGAAAGAAGCGAAGCCGAAGAAGGTGAAGCCGGTTGAGGTGGAAGAGCCGGCGGTGGAAGCAGCCGCGGCGCCGAAGGGTTCGGCCAAGAAAAAGGCTGCGCCGAAGAAGGCGGCCAAGAAGGCCGCACCGAAAAAGAAATAAGACTGTGTGGGGACGGGCGCATTCGTCCGTCCAGATTTTGAAAACCAGGTTGAAACCAGGTTTTGAAACTGAGAACTGACAACCGAGAACTGAGACCGTCATATGGCACATAAAAAAGGGCAAGGCACTTCACGAAATGGCCGCGACTCGAACGCGCAGCGGCTTGGATTCAAAGCATTCGGCGGGCAGATCGTGCCCGGCGGCACCATCATCGTGCGGCAGCGCGGCACCCGCGTGAAGCCGGGGCTGAACGTCGGCCGCGGCAAAGACGACACGCTCTTCGCCAAGATCACCGGCCGCATCAAGTTCCTGAACAAAGGACAGATGGGCAAGTTCGTGATGGTCGAGCCCGTGGAAGTGAACTAGCGACTTCATGATTCGAGCCGCGCGGGCAGCAGTGCACGCGCCACATGATCTCTCCACACAGCCTCTGCCTGCGGGCCGAGGCTTTTGTTTTCCAACGACGGACATAATAACGACTGACGTATAACGACTGACAATTTCATGTTCATCGATGAGGCAAAAATCCGAGTCAAGGCCGGCGACGGCGGCAACGGCTGCATGGCCTTCCGGCGGGAGAAGTTTGTTCCGCGCGGCGGACCCTCGGGCGGCGACGGCGGCAAAGGCGGCGATATCGTCATGGAATCCAGCGAGCGCCACAATACGCTGGTGCATTTTCGTTTCAATCCCGAGCACACGGCGCAGCGTGGACGCCACGGTGAAGGCTCGAACAAAACCGGACGCGACGGCGACGGCATCACTCTGAAAGTTCCGGTCGGGACGATCGTCTACGACGACGAAACCGGCGACAAGCTTTTCGAGTTCACACAGCCCGACCAGAGTTTCGTGATTTGCCGTGGCGGGCGCGGTGGACGCGGCAACGCGCGCTTTGCCACGTCGGTGCATCAGGCCCCGCGCGAGCATGAAGAAGGGCGCCCGGGTGAGGAACATACCTACCGCCTCGAGCTGAAACTGCTCGCCGACGTGGGGATCGTGGGATATCCGAACGTGGGCAAGTCCACGCTGATCTCGCGCATCTCGGCAGCGCGACCCAAGATTGCGGACTATCCGTTTACCACTCTCGAACCGAACCTGGGAGTGGTCGCGGTGGGCGACCCAAGAAACGAAGTCAGTTTTGTGGTCGCCGATATTCCTGGACTGATCGAAGGCGCGCACGAGGGCGCTGGCCTGGGCACGCAGTTCCTGCGGCACATCGAACGCACGCGCCTGCTGGTGCACCTGGTCGACGTCTCCGACTCCAGCGGCCGCCCGGATGTGGTGAAAGATGTCGAAGTGATCGAGGGCGAACTGAGCAGCTTCGGAGCGCATCTCGAAGACAAGCCAATGATCATGGCAGCGTCGAAGATCGACGTCGTCAACAAAGACAAGCTGGCCGCGCTCAAGCGCTATTGCAAGAAACACAAGCTGAAGCTGTATGAGATCTCCGCAGTGACAGGCAAAGGGATCGAGGAATTGAAGTACGCGATGGCGGAGGAAGTACAAAAACTCCGCGAGCGGGAGTTCAGCGTAGTGGCTGAGGAGAAGCCGTAGGCGACGTCCCTTCACATTTTTTTCTTCTTCGTCTTGTAAAATCCTTCCTTTCTTGAGGTTACAGCCGATCGATTTGCGGCTTTCCTGGTAAAATATTGAGCCGAAATGACTTATCCGTAAAATATTGATAAGTAAGGAGTTGCGGTTGGTGATTTTCTGCGCCTGGGATGATCGAGCTCGTTCGCTGGCCGAATTGATAGATTTATTGCGCAACACCACAATTGTGGGCTTGCTGTTTTCCTCAGTAAAGGTTGTTCGTCACGTTGCGGGCGATTCTGTCTGTGGAAGGCTGTGGAAAACCGGCGCCAGCTGATTGCCTTAGCCCATCGGCAGCTAAGCGCTATAAGGAGACTGCAGTACGTCCGATACATTTTAATTAAGCAGCTATGTTAGTTGTGTTTGTAGCGTTTATTTGATACCATTCTTGGAGGACGTACTAACCAAGACGTTCTCGGGAGGAGACGAATACGATCATGCAAAGCAGCGAAGCACCTGCCGTTGATATTTCTCTGAAAGAGCAAAGAGAAATTGTCGACATCTACGCCAAGCTTCGCGAGGCGGAAGCGAAGCTCATTGGACCAGATGGAAAGACTGAGATTCTGCCGAATAACCTCTACTCGTTTTTACTGCGGCTGCTGGCCGACCTGCGAGCTGGTAATTCGGTGACCATCCTGCAGAACCGGCATGAACTCACCACCGTCGAAGCCAGCAAAATCCTGGGTGTTTCCAGACAGTTTCTGGTCCAGTTGCTGGAGAAAGGAGAAATCCCCTTCCACCTAACAGGGACACACCGTCGCATGTATGTCCGCGACGTCATCGCTTATAAGGCGAAGCGCGATACCTCCCGGCGAAAGACTTTAGACGAGATGGCGAAGCGCGAGTTTGCAAAAGGGGATTACGACAAAGTGCCTGATGATTTTCACACAGGAAAATGAGTATTCGGCCGTGCTGGATGCGTGTGTTCTGGTGCCGGTTTCTCTTTGTGATTTGCTTTTGCGACTGGCAGAAGAACCAGCAACGTATCGCCCCATGTGGAGCGAGCAGATTCTTGCGGAGATGGTGAGGGTGATGCGGACCAAACTTCATCGTTCAGCGACCGAGGCGGCGTGGAGACGAGATCAAATGATGGAAGCATTCCCGGAAGCAATGGTTCCGGTGCCGCCTGAATTGTTGAAGGCGGTCGAATGCGTACCTGACGAAGGCGACAGGCATGTGCTGGCGGCGGCGATCATGGCGCGAGCCGATGCCGTCATCACCCAGAACACAAGGCACTTTCCGAAAGATTGCGTGGAAAAATTCGGGGTGGTTTGCCAAACGGCAGACGAGTTTCTGATTCATCAATTCCATCTTTGTCCACAGGTGATGCTGGACAAGCTGGACGACCAGGCGGCCGGAATATCCAAGGACCGCAGCTATGTGGTCGGGAGTCTTGCGAAATCAGCTCCTGAATTTTGCAAGCTTGTGATGTGAGCCGTGCTGACGTCCAGTAGGAAAAAATGTGGCGAGGAACAGCAGGTCCCTCCACTACGCTTCTCATTCCTTTCAGGAATGAGAAGCTCCGGTAGGGATGACAATTCTTTAACGCGTGACGCGGCGCTGAAGCGCCGCTCTTCCACGGACCGCCTAACACGGAGCGCGAAAAGGCGGCCTTCGCAGGCCGCCCTCTCCAAACGAGAACCCACAGACACCCCGGGCGATTCTACGCCCTGGGCAGGGGGCCGTGCTGGAAGTGGTATTGCAGGATGCGCGCGGCCAGCGCGGGGGTCAGGGTCGTTCCGTTCTGCTCCACCGTGCGCACGACTTCTCCGCGGCAGACAACTTCGGTGGCCGACAGTCCGGCAATTTCCTGCGGCAGCACGAGATTGATTTCCAGTTGTGCGTTGGGCTGCAACGGCTCGTCGGCCTGGAAGAGCATACCGGAGCGGCTGATGTTTTCAGTGGTGCCGACGTGCCAATCGTTCTCGCCGAGGCGGCGATAGCGCAGTGGCAAGTGCAATTGGAATCGTTGCGCGCGCGTTGGCGGAATTTCGCGGCCGCGCGCGGTGCGGAGTGGTGCGGTGGATTGTGCGGACATAGCGACCTCCGGGGGAGTTGCATCGAGCACTTCGCGCACTATGCTTTTCAGGTCGCGAAGGTTGAAGGGCTTCTGGAGCAGGCGGATGCCGGCGTCCAGCATGCCGTTGCGTCCCATCACGTCTTCGG